>WNFI01046103.1_pt1 | contig 16697 bp, 18 predicted proteins | sample 5400471 | NCBI WGS metagenome assembly WNFI01 (sample SAMN13153348, study PRJNA577476) | soil metagenome | isolation source: 100 cm saprolite on Douglas fir-dominated hillslope | place: USA:California | collected 2013-09-17 | reverse complement strand
GAGCGGTCGTCGAGCTTCAGGATGTCCTCGAAGACGAAGAGCAGCGCGCGAACTTCCTCGGCGAGCTCGGCGTCGCGCTCGGCGAGGTGCTCGAGGATGTTCCGTTCGGTGCCGCGGTCGGCCGAGTTGAGAATCTGCGCGAGGGCGGGTACGCCGCCGGCCGCTGCGTACTCGTGCTGCAGCACCGATTCGAGCTTCTGGCGCATCACGTGCGCGATCTCCTTGACGACGTCCGGGGCCGTCTGACCCATCAACGCGATGCGCGTCGCGACGTCCGCCTGCTCGACCGGCGGCAGCTGCTGCATCACCTTCGCTGCGAGCTCGGTTGTCGGCAGGTTCGCGATCACGAGCGCGACCATCTGCGGGTGCTCGCCGCGGAGGAACGCGCAGATCTGGTCGGGCGGTGTGCCGCGCAGGAACTCGAAAGGGGTCTGCTCGATCACGGTCGCGAGGCGGGCGAGGATCTCCGACGCGCGCGCCGCACCCACGGCACGCTCGAGCACCTCGCGCGCGTAGGCGACGCCGCCTTCGGCGACGTAGCCGCGCGCATACGCGGTCTCGACGACTTCCTCGAGCACCGACTCGGAGGCGGCGGCGTCGACCGACGACGTGCGCGCCATCTCGACCGTCAGCTTCTCGATCATCTCCTGCGGCAGGTGCTGGAAGATCTGCGCGGCGCCCTGCGGCCCGAGCGCGACGCAGAGCATCGCCGCCTTGCGGCGGCCCGAAAGGGCGGTGAGGCCCTTCGGTTGTGAGCCTTGCCTGGCCGGCAGCGGCGCCGCCGGAGCTGCTTCTAGTCCTTCAGCCATTCGCTCACCTGGACGGCGATCTGCTCGGGCTGCTTCTTCGCGATCTCTTCCGCTTCGGCCTTGAGCGCGGCGCGCCGCGCCTGGGCCGGATCGAGTGCGCCACGGACGGGAGGCGCAGCCTCGAGCTCGGCGACCGCGACGGAGCGCTCGATCTCGCGCAGCCAGGTCGGCTCCGGAGCGACGCCCTCGTTCTCGCGGCGCTTGAGCGACCGGCGCATGAAGAAGAGGAAGAGCAGCGAGGCGAGCCCGAGCAGCACGTACTTCGCCGCGCCGAGCGGGTTCTTCATGATGCCGGCCATGCTTGCGACCGACTTCTGCAGGCTGGAGACCGTCGCAGCCGGGACGCTCGAGTCGACGAGCAGCGCGACGTCGAGCCGGTTGACGGTGCCCGGCGCGACGGTCGTCTTCTGAACCGTCTTGTCGACGCCGAAGACCGTGTTGTCTGACTTGTTCGTGTAGTTCGAGCTGGACGAGGTCGAGCCGCCCGCCGGGTACGTGGCAGAGGTGTTCGTCGATGCGCCGGCCGGCAGCGCGGGTGCGCCGCCCGTGCTCTTCAGCTTCTCCTGCTGGAGCTGCGTCTGCAGCGGCGTCCCCGCCTTCGCGTACGACGTCTTGTCGATCGTCGTCTGGTCGACGTTGAGATCGGCGTGCACACGCGCCTGCGCCTTCCCCGGGCCGAGCGTCGCGATCAGCATCGAGTTGATCGTGGCCGCGAGCTCGGAGGAATACAGCTGGTCGGCGCCAAGCTTCGTGCTGGCCGACACGCCGCCGGTCGCGTTCGCGTTCGGCCAGAGCAGCGAGCCGGTCTGGTCGGTGACCGTCACGTTCGCGGTGTCGAGCCCCTTGACGCTCGCGGCCACGAGATGAGCGATCCCCGAGACGGTCGACGGGTCGAGCTGGCCTCCGGCGGTGAGCATCACGGCCGCGCTCGCCTTCGAGCCCTGGTCGACGAACAGCGTGTCGGTCGGGAGGACGAGCTGCACGTCGGCGCTCGAGATCCCGTTGATCTGCTGGATGGCGCGGTCGATCTCGCCCTCGAGCGCACGCTGGTAGTTGATCTTCTGCTGGAAGTCGGTCGCGCCCATGCTGACCTTGTTGAAGATCTCGAAGCCGACCTGGCCACCGTTCGTGAGACCCTTCGACGCGAGTGCGATCCGCGCTTCGGACGCCTGGCTGTCTTGCACGTCGATGCCGGTGCCGCCGTTGACGATGTGGAACGCGACGCCGGCCGCGGAGAGCGCCTGCGTCATCTGTCCGGTCTGCGCGGGATCGACGCCCCTTCAGGTGATGCCGTCTAGCTTCTGGGGCGCGAGCACCAAGCGATGCAAGGACGCAGGGAGCCCCGATAGCGGTGGCTATCGGGGCGACCGAGGACACCGCAGCGCGCCGCGTGATCGCGTTCCAGAAGCGGTCATGTATTGCCTGAAGGGGCACTTAAACCTGCATCCGGAAGAGCTCTTGATACGCCTCGACCGCTTTGTTGCGCACCTGCGTCGCAAGCTGGAGTGCAAGGCTCGCGCGCTCGACCTCCATCGCCACCGACGAGACATCCGTGGCCTGGCCGGTCGCGAGCTGCTGCGCGGCACCCGACGCCTGCTGCTGCAGGTTGTCGAGCTTGCCGAGCTCGCCGGAGAGCATGTCGCCGAAGCCGGACGCGCCGGTCTTCGGCGCAGCGGGCGCGGCGCTCGGCGCGGCGGCACCGCCGATGGGAGGGATCGGAAGAATCGACATGATCAGCGCAGGAGGTCGAGCGTGCGGGTGAACATCTGCTTCGCGGCGGTCATCGCCTGCACGTTCGCCTCGTAGCCTCGGCTCGCGGTGATCAGGTCGACCATCTCGGTGACGGGATTGACGTTCGGGAGCGTGACGTAGCCCTGCGCGTCGGCGTCCGGGTGGCCCGGGTCGTAGACGCGCCGCGGCGCACTCGGGTCGCCGACGATTCCCGTCACCTGGACGCCGGCGCCGGCGTCTCCGGCCTGCGCACCGGCGAGTGCGCCCGCGAACGTCGACGTTCCCGCAGCTTCCTGAAGCACGACTTCCTTGCGCTGGTACGGCTTGCCGTTCGCGCCGCGCGTGGTGTCTGCGTTCGCGAGGTTCTCCGCGGTGACGTCCATGCGCAGCCGCTCGGCCGACATGCCGGAAGCGGAGATGCCGAGCGACCCGAACAGTCCGCCGCTCATTACTGGCCGCCTCCGCCGATGGCGATCTGGAGCATCTTCAGGCGCGCGCTCGCGACCGCGACAAGAGACTGGTAGTCGAGCGCGTTGGCGCTCAGGTTCGACATCTCGGTGTCGACGTCGACGTTGTTGCCGTCGGACTGCATGGAGGTCGTCGTGTCGGTCTGAGGCGTGAACTGCACGTTGCCGAGCTGCGTGCTCTGGTCGCCCGCGGCGAGCGCACCGGCGAGCGTGCTGTGAAAGTCGACGTCGGAGCGCTTGAACCCGGGGGTGTTCGCGTTCGCGAGGTTGTTGGCCAGGATCTGCTGACGCTCGGCGGCGCCGGACAGGGCGCGCTCGAGGGCGATCTGGGTGACATCGAACAGTCCCACGCGTTCGTCCTCCGTTTCGAAGAGCGCCCGTCCGTGGGTTCCAGCGCCTCGTCCGTGAGGCAGTCGGGGTAATCGGTGCGAGATTCGGCGACTTGAGTCGCCCGTGAGCGCTAGACGCGCTGGTCGAGCGAGGCGTCGAGCGAGCCGCCGCCGTACGAGGCGATCGCGCGGCGGCCGCGGCCGACGTGCTCGAGCTCGAAGGCGACCTCGTGCGCGAGCGCTTCGATCGCGGCCGTGTTCGACCATGCGATCCGCGCCGCCTCCTCGAGCAGCGGACGGGCCTCCTCGGGTGCTTGCGCGGGGAGCGAGTCGACGAGCTCCTGCCAGCGGTCGCCGAGCGCCGCCGCCTCGGGCCACCGGCCCGCGTCGATCAGCGCGCGCTGGCGGCGCGTCAGCTCGAGGAGCTGCTCGTACCCGGTCATGCCGGGATGCGCTCCGACGACTTCTCGATCGCGGCCCACGACTCGCGGAGCTCCGCGAGCAGCTCGGCGACCTTCTCGTAGCCTTCCGGGTCGGCGTGCAGCGTCGAATCGATCAGGTGCCGCGAGCAGAAGCTGTAGATGCTGCGCAATCCGACGGCGATCTCGCCCTGGCTCAGGTCCAGGGAACGGGTCAGCTCGTCGATGATCGCGGTCGCGCGGCGAAGACGCTCACGCGCGGTGTCGCGCTTGCCGGCGCGAAGAGCGGCAGCCGACTGGTGAAGGAAGCGGATCGCGCCGTCGTAGAGCATCACGACGAGGCGCTCGGGCGACGCCGTCATCACGCTCGCCTCGGTGTAGGCGAGCTTCGCAGCTGCGTATGGATTCACGCGGACCTCGTTCGGTGCGTGGGGACGGGACTCCCGTGTAGTCGGCGGGAAGGGTCGCGCCTTGAGCCCGAGGGAAGCCCGTTAGGAGAACTTCGGCAGACTGGCGATCTGGCCGGTCAGCCAGGTGCCCTGCGACTGCGCCGACTGCATCGCCGTCTCCATCGCCGTGTACTGCGCGCGCAACGCGGTCTCCTTCGCCGCGAGGCGGACGTCCCAGGCGCTCTTCTGCGAGCTGAGCGACGTGATCAGCGTGCCTTCGTTCGCGATCGCGGAGTTGATGACCCCGCCCGTGCCGACGAACGTGTTGAGGACGCGGTTCTGGCGCTGCGCAACCCCTTCGGAGCCGTAGGTTCCCGTGACGTTCGTGAACAGTGCCTTCACGTCGTCAAAGTTCGTCGTCAGCGCCGCAGTCAGCTTCGTCGAATCGACCGTGAGATCGCCTGCGATCGACGACTGGTTGAGTGCGCCGGTGCCGACCGCGGCGCCGGTCGAGACTCCGGCCAGCGCGACCGCGTTCATCGCTCCCGGCCTGCCGGAGACGATGTCGTTCACGGAGGCGCGGAGACGCGACAGCATTGACAGCAGCGACGGGTCGCCCTTGAGGTCGCCCTTCGCGCGGTCGGCGTCCGTCGACGGATTCACCACCCGCTGCTCGTTCACCTTGGCGGTGATCATGTCGATCGTCGCGTTGTAGGTGTCGACGAAACTCTGAATCGCGGTCTGCACGCCGGCCGTGTTCGGCGCCGGCTGGCTCACGCTGATCGTGGCAGGCGACGCGGTGACGCCCAGCAGCGTCACGGTCAGGCCCGACGCGAGGTTCGTGAGCACGTTGCTCGGGCTCGTCTGGTTCGCACCGCCGTCGACGGAATACGTCGCATCGAGCGGGGCAACGGTCTGAGCGAGACCGAGATCGGCTGCGAGTGTGCCGCCTCCGCTGCTCGTGACCGCGATCGTGTTCGCGGCGCCGGTCACCTGGCTCGAGATGACGAGCTTCGAGTTCACGACCGACGCGTACACCTGGCGGTTGCTCGCAGTGTTGATCGCGTGCGCGATCGTGTCGAGCGTGTCGCCCGACTTCACGTCCACCACGAACGCCTTCGTTGCGTCGGGCCCGACCTGGATCGTCAGCTGATCGTCGGCGGCGGCAGATGCGAGCGCATTGCTCTGCGTCAGCTGGGCGGCGCGTGCAAGGCGGCTCACCGCGATCTGGTAGCCGCCGGGCGGCACACCGCTGCCGGACGCGGTCACGTGTGTCGGATCGCTGGACGTGATCGCCTGCGACGTCGTCCACGTGGACGGGCTGATCAGCGACGCGAGCGCGCCCGTGAGGGTCGTCACCTGCGTGCGGATGGCCTGGAGGTCGGCCTGCCGGGTCGTCTCGAGGGTCTGCTTCTGGACGATCCGGTTCTGCGGCAGCTTCTCGATCTGCATCAGCTTCGCGACGATCGAGTTCGTGTCGAGGCCCGACGGGAGCCCGCCGACGTTGAAGTTCGGAATCCCTGCGCCGCTCGACATTCGCTACCCGCGCGTGTCCAGCGCGAGCACGGACGTATCGCCGGCGAGGATGTTCAGCAGGCGCTGCGCGGGGATCTCCCGCTCGGTGCCTGCGGCGGTGTCGCCGACGTGCACGCGGATCTTGTTCGTGCTCGTGTCGTGGTCGATCCGGAACGCGATGTGCTTGTGGTCGAGCTCGTGCAGGACGCGCGCGGCTGTGTCGAGCGCATCCAGCACCTCGGCAGGCGGGAGCTCGGGCAGCTGGTCCTCGGCCGGGGTCTTCACGAGGAAGAGTTTCGGCCGCGCGGTCGCGGGCGTCGCCCGGATCGGGAAGCCTGCGGGGGTGCCCTCGATGGGCGTCAATCCGTCAACCATCCTGAAGATCCCTCCATGGATCGACAAAAGCGGTCCTCGAACGCCCAGGTCATCGGCCGGCGTCCTACGTTCTTTAGGGGATCCCACCTTCACCCAAAGCGAGGCCTAGGCGGACTGCGCGAGGGCCTCGCAGAGCCGGGCGGCCGCGGGATTCCCGGGATCGACCGCGAGCGCCTCCTCGCCGAGGGCGCGCGCGTCGTCGCGGAAGCCGCGGGCGAGCGCCACCTGGGCGAGCCCGACATAGGCGCGGGCGTCGGGCGCGGTCTGGGCCGCGGCGATCCACTCGTCGGCCGCCGAGTCGAGGAAGCCGCGCTGGAGGTAGATCTGCGCGAGCGCCTCTCGCCGCTCGCGTGGGTCGATCTCGATCCGCTCGACGAGCGAATGGAGGACGGCGAAGGCGTCGACGTCGACCACGCGGAGCAGCGCCTCGCAGGCGGTCAGTGCGGTGGCCCCCGCGGCGGCGGGCAGCGTCGCGGGCAGCGGCCGGCCGGCGAGCGCGGCCGCCCACGCCCGGTAGAGGGCGAGATCGTGCGGCGCGACGCGGTGGCCGGGCGCACGCTCGAGCGCGCCGGCGAGGCCGGCGGCGTCGGCTGCGGCTGCGCGGGCGAAGAGCTCCGCAGCTGCGGCGACCGGTGCGACGGGCGAGTCGGCCGGCTCGAGCGCCGCCTCGGCCGCGGCTTCCGCGTAGAGGCGCCGCGCGAGCAGCGTCTCGACGAGGCCGATCCGGGCCGCGCCGTTGCCGGGCCGCCGTTCGAGCACGCTGCGGAACTGCGCTTCGGCCTCCTCGGAACGGCCGGACTCGTAGAGCGCGGTGCCGAGCAGCAGCGCGGCGCTGGGGCGATCGGCCGCGAGCTGCGTGCACACGTCGCCGGGTTCGGCGCCGCGCGCGAGCGCGAGCGTCGCGAGCGGCAGCACCGGTGCGATGTAGTCGGGGAAATCTTCGAGTGAACGGCTGTACTGCTCCTCCGCCTCGAGCTTCAGCCCTTGGCCCGTGCGCACCTCGGCGAGCATGCAGCGCGCGAGATATGTGCCGGCGCCGACGGTGGCGCTGTACTTCGCGGGCGCGTCGCCCATCGCGAGGCAGCGCTCGGCGAGGCGTGCGGCCTCGTCGAGGTCGCCCTCGTCGCGAGCGCAGAGCGCCGCCTGGAGCACGAGCTCGGTGTGCTCGGGATAGAACGCGAGCGCCTCGTCGACGCGTGTCCGCGCCGCCGCGGGGTCTCCGCCCTCGCGCCGCGCCTGCGCGCAGCGCGCCGCGAGCATCGGCGCATAGCCCTTGCCGCTCCAGTTCTCCTCGTGCTGCAGTGCATCCCAGGCGCGGTCGAGGTGCGTGCGCGCGCGCTCGAACTCGCCGAGCGCGATGTACTCCGAGCCGAGGTTGAAGTCGACGAACGGCGTCGGCGACTCCTTGGCCTCCTGCTCGAGCAGCTCGATGTTGCGCTGCGACTTCTCACGTGCGCTGATGCGGCTCTTCAAGTAGCCGTAATGGCGCATCCGGATCGCGGTCGTCTCGAACCGCTCCGGCAGGAAGGTCGGCATCGTCTGCGTCTTCTGTTCGTGCACGCGCCCTTCGAAGCGGTACTCCGGCCTGCGCCGGAAGAGGCGCAGCGCGAGATGTGCAACGGACGAGCCCGAGTCCTCGCCGCCGGTGTAGTTCGTCTCGACGAGATAGAACGCCTCACGCCAGGTGCGCCCGAGCAGCGTGCGCAACTGCGCGGCGTCCTCGGGAACGAGATGCTCGTCCGCGTCGAGATACAGCACCCAGTCGCTTGTTGCATGGTCGAGCGAGACGTTGCGTGCATCGGAGAACGATCCGTTCCACGGGAAGTTGACGACCTTGGCGCCGAACGACTCGGCGATCTCCACCGTGCGGTCGGTCGAGCCGGTGTCGACGATCACGATCTCGTCGACGGCGCCGTGCACTGCTTCGAGGCAGCCGGGCAGCATCTCTTCCTCGTCTTTCACGATCATCGTCAGCGTCACCGTGAGCCCCTTCGTGGGCTGCGCAGCGCTTGCGACGCGGCGCGCGCGGACGCCGAGCGCGTGTGCGCGCGATCCCGCGAGACCCTTGAGGCTCTGCTGGTTCCCCTGCTTGCGGCGGCGGACCTCGCGGAGGTTCTTCTGTACGTGGTCGAGCTGCGGGTCGAGCCGTGCTGCGGCGCGGAAGAGCGCGTCGGCGCGGCCGAGCTCGCCGACCTCGTAGAGGAAGACGCCGGTGTAGTTGAGGAGCACGGGCTCCGCCGGATTCGTCGCGAGCGACTCGAGGAGCGCGTCGGCGACGATGAGATACACGTTCGACCACTGTGCCTGCGGCAGCTGGGACGACGCCGAGAACGCGAGCTCGGCGAGCTGACACCGTGCCTGGGCGAGGCTCTGCTCGACGCGCCGGCGCCACTCGGCCGGTGCCAGCGAGAGCCTGCGCGGCTCCGCGGAGAGGGTGACGGTGCGGATTGCCATTTAGGCTGCCTCCTGAACGGTGGGTGCGGCGGCGCGGAGCGTCGCCGGATCGGGGTGAAGAACGAGTCGGGCGCGCGCGGGGCGGATGGCGCCCGCAGAGATCACCGCATCCGCGGCGAGCTCGAGCGAGCTCGAGCCGAGCGGGCCGGGGTCTGCGAGCGCGATGTCGGGCGCTGCTGCGTCGTCGCCGCCGATGCGCTCGAGCTCGGCGCCGAGCAGTGCCAGCGAGTCGTCGCCGGCGCGGCAGGGAAACACGAGCGTCACGTCGTCGGCAGCGGAGAACGCCTCGACGTATGCATGGAGCGCGGGTGCCCAACTGTCGCGGTGCTCCCAGTCGGCCGGCACGAGGAACAGGAAGCCGCGCCGGCCGGGCACGGCTGCGGACGCAACGGTGCGGATCGGCGTGCGGCCGGTGAGCGCGCGCAGCCGTTCGTGGGCGCGCCGTGCGGCGCTCTCCCAGCCGAAGCGCTCGGCGTGTGCGCGCGCCTCCGCGGCGCGTGCGGCGCGGGCCGACGGGTCGGCGGCCTCGCGCAGAGCGCGGACGAGTGCGTGTGGATCGGGCTCGAGCGTGTACCCGGGCCCGGCGAGCATCAGGTTGTCGGCGGCGAACGTCTCGGCCGCAAGCGGGTTCCTCGGCGCGGGAATGCGCCAGGCGCAGGCATCGGAGACGAAGTCGTCCGTCGGCCCGCCGGCGGTGACGATCAGCGGCACGCCGCAGGCAAGCGCCTCGAGGGCGGGAAGGCAGAAGCCCTCCGCGCGGTACGGCTGGACGAGCACGTCGGCGCTGCGGTACAGCGACGGCAGCTCGGCGAACGGGACGTCCTCGTCGAGGAAGAGCAGCTCGGGCGCCGTCGGGTCGGCGAGGAGTGCGGCGATGCGGGACTCGGCGGTCTGGCCGCGATACACCGTGCCGGCGCCGAAGCCCTTGATCGCGAGGCACACGTCGTCGTCGGCCGTGAACGCGTCGCGGTACGCGTCGAGCAGGATGTCGATTCCCTTGCGGTGGATCGTGCCGCCGACGAACAGGAAGACAGTGTTCTTCTGTGTCGGCAGCTCGCGCGCGGGCCCGCCCGGCGTGAAGCGGGCGAGATCGACGCCGTTCGGCACGACGTGGACGAGCTCGGACGCGACGCCCGAGTCGACGTACGCCGCGCGCACGGCCTCCGACGGCGCCCACACCTCGTCGACGACGTCGCGGATGCGGTCGACCCACCGTTGCGGCACGCGGCCGAACTCCCAGGGCTGGTACAGGACGAACGGGCCGTCGCTCGGCGCGTCGAAGGAAGGCGGCCAGTGTGCGGCGACGCCCGGCGCGGCGGAGTGCGCAGGCGCGGACTCCGGCGCGCGCAGCTCGATCGCGACGCCGTCGCGCTCGAGCGCCTGCACGTGGCCGTCGTTCACGACGGCGAGCGAGTGGCCGGAGCCGAAGTCGCCGCGCCAGACCGCGTCGGGGTTGCGCCGGGGTGACACGCGCCGGCGGTCGAGCAGGTCGTGCGTGAGCTCGGCGATGCGTGCGGCGACGACCTCGGGGCCGAAGTGCTCGAGCAGGTCGGCGCGTGCGCCGGCCGCGCGGGACTGCACGGCGGCACCGCCGGCTGCGACCTCGCGCAAGGCGTGCGCGAGCGCGTCGGCGTCGGGCTCGAACCAGTGGTGGCCGCGATAGAGCGGGGTGTGGCTCTGGGCGCCTTCGGCGACCGGGACGATCGTGCCGTCCACGAGCCACGAGTTCCCGTCGTGCATGAAGGCGAGGTTGCCGCTCCAGCGGCGGCCGATCGTCGGCAGGCCCATCGCCATCGCTTCCATGTACGGCCGCCCCCAGCCTTCGCCGCGGCTCGCCATGACGTAGGCGTCGGCGGCCGCGTAGAGGCGCGGCAGCTCGGCCATCACGAGGACGCTCGTCTCGATCAGGATCGGCGCGGTGGCGCGACCGGCGAGTCGTCGCTCGATCCTGTCGCGAATCTCTGCATCGCCGACTCCGTGCAGCGAAAGGCACTTGAGCACGAGGCAGACGTCGTCGTCGGGCGCGAATGCGCGCGCCCAGGCGTCGAGCAGGAGATCCCAGCCCTTGCGGTCGGTGAAGTCGAAGTTGGTCAGGAAGGTGAAGCCCCGCGTGCCGTCGAGCGGCCATGACTCGAGTCCTGCCGGGTCGTAAAGATCGAAGTCGATCGTCTCCGGGAGGACGCGCAGGCGGTCGCCGGGCACGCCGCCGCGCTGGAAGGTCTCGACGTTGAACTCCGTCGGCACCCAGATCTCGTCCACGTCGAACAGGCGCGACTTGAAGTACGCCGGGCAGCTATCCGTTTCGAACATCGTGCGGATGACGTTCGCGGCGCCCTCGACGTTCTGCTGACCGGGGCTCGGGACGAGATGGTGCACCCAGACGTGGTCGCCGCTCGGCCACGGCCGCGCGAGTGCGCGTTCCATCGCAGCGAGCTGCGGCCCGGAGACGCCGGCGTCGATCGGACTCCACTGCACCTCGCGGGCCGCGACCTCGTAGCCCGAGCGCTCGAGTGCGAGGAGATACGTGCGCGCCTCGTCCGCGTAGCCGGACGGCTCGCGCAGGGAGCCCAACCAGACGAGCGGAAGCCCGCGCGCAGAGGACGACGACGACGTCATACGGCCCGTGTAGTCGGCAGAGACGCCGCACCATTTAGCTGCGCGACTCCAACCCGTAGAGCTGCAACTAGGTTGCGGCGTTCCGCCGCAACCTGGTTGCGTGCGTGGCCGAAAACGGGCTAAGCCGGACACCTCGCTCACCTGGTGCCGGACGTGTGAGACGAGGACGTTTAACAACCGCTCGTCGAGACTGCGGCCAAGGCCGGAGGATAAGACTGCGCGCAGCGCGGCTTATCCGGAGGCGAACCAAGCGTGCACGGGCTGGCTTTGCCACCCCGTGCCGCGTGAGGCAGCGAAACCGTCAACAGCGTTCTTTGAGCGCCGCCGTCCTGGGCGCGAAGGGCAGACCGCGCTCTGCCCGTAGCGCCGAGAGCGGCCGGTCACTCAGAACGAAAAAGGAGGGGATTCCCAAGGGGAACCCTGGGTTCCCCTTGGTTAAGAACGATTTCGCCCGCGCACGGTGTGCGCGGGCGAGTGTGGAACGCAAATCTGTTCCGGCGAGGCGGGGGAGTGGGCTACGGCACCCTGCCACGGGCCCCCCTTGGAGTGCCGACGGCCTCGCCGGGTCAGCTAGTTGAGGATCCGCGCGGCCGTGTCGGCCGGGCAGCCGTTCGCGCGCAGCTCGAGCGCGAAGTGAAGGTCGACATCGTGCCGACCGGCGAGCTCCAGGGCCGAGCAGGGGTCGTACCCGGCCTGCTCCAGCCGCTCGAGCCTCCACCGGAAGACAGGCTCATCTTCGAGCTCGTCGACCTCATCCTGAATCTCGTCGGTGATGTACGCGTCTTCCATGATGTGCGAGTAAACGGCCGGTCGCAGGTCGAATTGATGACCCGTTTCGGTGATTCGCCATCCCCGCTAAATTCGGGCGGGTCGAGGCCGATGACGGCGCGCAGACGGAAGGTCGTCCCCCTCCTGTCTTCGCACAAATGGAACGAGGTCTCTACATCGCAGCCTCGGGCATGCTCGCCGAACTGGTGCGTCAGGACCAGCTCGCGAATGACCTGGCAAACGCGTCGACTTCCGGCTACAAGGCCGATCGGTCGTCGCAGGCCAGCTTCGGTGAGTTACTGCTCGAATCGAGCGCCACCGGTCAGCCGATCGGGCCGCTGGGCCTCGGCGTGCACATCGCCGAAACGAAGACCGACCTGAGCCAGGGGCCGGTGAAGCAGACGGACGAACCGCTCGACGTCGCGCTCGACGGCCCCGGATTCCTCTCGGTTCAGACTGCACAAGGCACCCGCTACACGCGCGACGGCCAGCTCACGGTCGACGCGAAGGGTGTGCTCATGACCGCCACAGGCAGCCCGGTGCTCGACGCCCAGGGCAAGACGATCTCGGTCGCCGGCCACGCCGCCGACCTCACGATCGGCGCCGACGGCACGATCACCGCGGGCGGCAAGACGCTCGGCAAGCTCGGGATCGTCTCGCTGACGAACCCGGCGAAGCAGGGCGACTCGCTCTTCACGGGCACGGCGGGCGCGGCTCCGGCCGGCACGACCGTGCGGCAGGGCGCACTCGAAGGCTCGGGCACGAATCCGGCACGCGTGATGGTCGACATGATCGTCTCGCTCCGCGCGTACGAGGCCTCTCAGCGCGTCATCCACTCGATCGACGAGACCCTGCAGCGGGGCATCAACTCCGGCGGCTCGGTCGGAGGCGCCTGATGCCTGAAGGGATCTACGCAGCGGCTGCCGGCATGGCGGCTCAGCAGACGCGGATGGACTCGCTCGCGAACGACGTCGCGAACGTCAACACGACCGGCTACAAGCACGAGCGCGTCGGCTTCGAGGATCTCGTCTACGAGGCGGTGGAGCAGCATGTCCAGGTCGGCGCCGGCTCCGCTGCGGTCGACGTTGGCCGAACGGCTCGATCGTCACCGCGCACGGCGAGCACCTCGTGCCGCCGCTGACCGTGCCGAAGGGAACCGATCTCGCGCAGATCTCGATTTCCGCGGCCGGTGACGTCACCGTGGGCGCGACGAAGGTCGGCACGATCGCGATCGTCGACGTTCCGGCAGTGAGCTCGCTCACTCCCGTCGGCGACAACCTTTTCGCTCCGTCCACCGCGAGCGGCGCACCGTCACCGGTGAACGGCTCGACGATGCAGCAGGGCTACCTCGAGGCGTCGAACGTCGATCTCGCCTCGACCATGACCGACATGATCGACGCGCAGCGCGGTTACGAGCTCGCGAGCCGCGCGATCAAGACGCAGGATCAGCTTCTCGACGTCGCCAACCAGCTCGTGCGATGACGACGCCGCTGTCCCCCATCGACGCAGCACAGATGCCCCCCGACGTCCGCAAGGCAGGCCCCGGCGCGGAGAAGCTGTATTCGACCGCGCTCGACTTCGAGAACGTGCTCCTGCAGCAGCTCACCAAGGAGCTCGACACGAGCCAGTCCGACAGCTCGAGCGACGACTCCTCCGGCGACGGCTCCTCGAGCGACGGCACGACTGCGATGTACACGCAGATGCTGCCCCAGGCCTTCGCGACGGGCATCACCGACGCCGGCGGCGTCGGCCTCGCCCACGACATCTACACCTCGCTCGCGTCCGGAACGTCGAAATGACCGAGCTGCTCGAGCATCTGGAGCGGCAGGTCGCGTCGGCGCGGAAGGAGCGGCTCGAGCACGAGCGCGACACGATCATCCGCGTCGCCGCCGGACAGCTCAACGTCGCGCCGAACGAGCTCGACATCGAGACGATCCTCGCGCTCGTCCCGCCGCCCGACGCGGCACAGGCGCGCGCGCTCAGCGGCGAGCTGCGCGGACTGCTGACCGAGATCGGCCAGGTGCACACGTGCAACCGCGTGCTGATCCGCCAGGAGCTCTCCTTCCTCGACCACCTGATGCGCGTGATCTCCGGCTCGCCGGAAGCGGGCTACTCGAAGAGCGGCTGGACGCACGCGCCGCAGACCGCCAACGTCGTGAACACGAGGGTCTGATGGGAATCTCGACCTTCCTCGGCCTCGAGACGACGCTGCGCGGCATCCTTGCGCAGCAGCGCGCGATCGACGTCGCCGGACACAACATCGCGAACGCATCGACCGTCGGCTACACGCGCCAGCGCGCCGACCTCGTCACGACGCCGGCTTTCACCGACGTACCGGCCGGACAGCTCGGCACGGGCGTCGACGTCGCGCAGTACACGCGGGTGCGCTCCGACTTCCTCGACATCCAGCTTCGCGCGCAGACGATGCGCAAGGGGTATGCGTCCGCGCAGCAGGACGGCCTCAATCAGATCGAGCTCTCACTCAGCGAGCCGTCCGACACCGGGCTCTCGGCGCTCTTCGGCAAGTACTGGTCGGCGTGGCAGAACCTCTCGAACGCGCCCGAGGATCCCGCGACGCGGCAGGCGCTCGTGCAGTCGGCGGCGACCCTCGCGAACGGCTTCAACGGGCTCGCGTCCCAGCTGACGACGATCCAGAGCCAGACGACGCAGGATCAGACGCTGACCGTCAACCAGATCAACTCGATCGGCACGCAGATCGGGGCACTCACGGGCTCGATCAAGGCGGCGGAGCTCGCCGGCGAGCAGCCGAACGACCTCCTCGACAAGCGCGACGTGCTGATCGACCAGCTCTCGGAGCTTGGCAACGTCTCGATCTCGACGACGGCGGGCACGCCGGGAACCCTCGGCGCGATCGACGTCTCGATCGGCGGCACGTTGCTCGTGACCGACACCACGGCGAGCACCGTCGCACTGCCGCTCGCCAGCCTGACCTCCGGCAAGCTCGCCGGCCTCCAGGCCGTGATCAACGCGATCAGCGATCCCGTCGTCGGCTATCTGACGAAGCTGAACCAGCTCGCGGCGACCCTCGCGTCGGCTACGAACACTCAGCACGCGCTCGGCACGGACCTCGCAGGCAACCCCGGCGGCAACTTCTTCAGCGTGACGCCCGGCAACGAGGCGGCGACGATCGCCGTCGATCCGCTGATCCTCGCCTCGCCTGCCCTAGTCGCCGCGTCGAGCACCGGCGCGCCCGGCGACGCCGGCAACGCGCTCGCGCTCGCCGACCTGCAGCAGCAGCCGCTCGTGGCCGGAGCAACGATCGACGGCACGTACTCGTCGCTCGTCACGCAGATCGGCTCCGACTCGCAGCAAGCGAAGCAGAACCTTGCGAACGCGTCGTCGCTCGTCGACGCGCTCGAGAATCGCCGCCAGTCGGTATCGGGCGTCTCGCTCGACGAGGAGATGACGAGCCTGCTCCAGTTTCAGCGTGGCTTCCAGGCGTCCGCGCGTGCGCTCAACGCGATGGACCAGATGATCGACGAGCTCATCCACCGCACCGGGAGGGTTGGCTTGTGACCGACCGCATCACGCAATCGATGCTCTCGACGACGCTGCTCTCCGATCTGCAGACGATCACGGACCGGCTTGCGAACACGCAGAACAAGCTGTCGTCCGGCAAGGAGATCCAGAAGCCGTCCGACGATCCGTTCGCGACGGCCCGCGCTCTGCAGTTCCGCGCCGACCTCGCGTCGAACAAGCAGTACCAGACCAATGTCGGCGAGGCGTCGTCGTGGCAGGACGTCACCGACACCGCACTCAGCTCGATCGGCGATCTCGTGCTGCGCGCACGCGACCTGACGGTGCAAGGTGCAAGCGACACGCTCGGACCGTCGGCACGCGCGTCGATCGCCTCCGAGATCGACCAGATCATCGAGTCGATCAAGGCGGCCGGCAACACGCAGTACGCCGGCCGCTACATCTTCTCCGGCTCCCTCACGACGACGGCGCCGTACACGCCGGGTGGCCCCGACACGTATCTCGGCGACGCCGCTTCGATCTATCGCGAGATCGGCCCGGGCGTCCAGGTGCCGCTCAACGTCAACGGTTCGAACGTGATCGGCGACGGCGCCGTGCCGGGCAGCCTGCTCGCGACGCTGAAGACCATCTCCGCCGACCTCACGGCATCGAACGGCGCGGCGCTCCAGACGACCGATCTGGCATCGCTCGATGCCGCGCACGACGCGGTCACCACCGCGCGCGCGACGGTCGGCGCGCGGACGAACCGCCTCGACACCGCACTCAGCCGGCTCCAGCAGCTCGAGGAGTCGACGACCAAGCTTCTCTCGAACACCGAGGACGCCGACATGGCGAAGACCATGGTCGACCTCTCGCAGCAGCAGGCCGTGTACCAGGCGGCGCTCAGAGCGGGCGCCTCCATCATCCAACCGTCCCTCATGGACTTCCTGCACTAGCAGGCAACGAGGAGGAAGCATGCAGATCGACAGCACGAGATTCGGGACGTTGGAGGTCCGTGACGACACGGTCCTCTCGTTCCCGGACGGGCTGATCGGCCTGCCCGGCCAGCGCTATGCGCTCGTCGCGCAGTCCGAGCGCACGCCCTTTTACTGGTTGCACTCGGTCGACCACCCCGATGTGGCCGTCCCGGTGACCATGCCGTGGCTCTTCTTCTCGGACTACGAGGTTCGGATTCCGGACGAGGATGCGGCCCAGCTCATGCTCGGCGAGCCCGGCTCCGCAGAGATTTTCTGCGTCGTCCGTGCGGCCGAGGCGCTGGAGGACTTCACGATCAACCTGGCCGGTCCCGTGCTCGTCAACGGGGATCGGCGCATCGGTCGCCAGATCA
>WNFI01529342.1_pt1 | contig 16706 bp, 8 predicted proteins | sample 5400471 | NCBI WGS metagenome assembly WNFI01 (sample SAMN13153348, study PRJNA577476) | soil metagenome | isolation source: 100 cm saprolite on Douglas fir-dominated hillslope | place: USA:California | collected 2013-09-17 | reverse complement strand
CTCCAGGGCACCGAGCCGCAGATGACTCCGGCGGTGCGCGCCAACGTCTCCCTGCTCGCCCGCTATCGCGGGCCGCTCGCCCGCCTGCGGGCGCACGAGACGCGCGCCCTGGCGGCCGCCGCCGGCCTCGTCGAACCGCCGGCCGCCGACGCGGCTGCGGGAGCGGGTCACTAGTGGCGCTCCCAAGGCAACCAGGCGGTCCGGCCGGGGAGGAGTGGCGGCTGGCCGGGGCGGACGGGCTTGCCGGCGCGGTTCCAGGGCCGCGCAGCGGCGAGCGCTGGGCGACCCGGCTGGTCTGCTCGCGCACCGGCGAGACCGCGCCGCTCGACGCTCCCGCCTTCCTGTCGCCCGCCGGCGCCCCCTGGCTGGTCGACTACCGGCTCGACCGGGAGCGCGGCGAGGCGTTCCGGCGCGCCCTGGCGGGACGGCCCTGGACGCTGTGGCGCTATCGTGAGCTGCTGCCGCTGGCCGATTTCGAGGCGCGCGTGGACCTGGGCGAGGGGGCGACGCCGCTGGTGCGGCTGCGGCGGACGCCGCTGGCCGGCGCCGAGCTGTGGATCAAGGACGAGGCCGGCAACCCCACCGGCTCGTTCAAGGCCCGCGGCCTTTCACTGGCGATCAACCGGGCGCGCGAGCTGGGAGCGCCGGGGGTCGAGCTCGCCAGCGCCGGCAACGCCGCGCTGGCGCTCGCCGCCTATGCCGCCGCCGCCGGCCTGCCGGCGCGCGTCGCCATGCCCGCCGACACCCCGCCGGGCGTGGCGGCCCGCTGCCGCGAGCACGGCGCCGAGGTGCTGACCTCGCCGGGGACGCTGGTGGAGGCGGCGCGGCTGCTGACCGCCGCGGCCGCCGGCGGAGCGGGCGCGGGGGGCGCAGCCGGCGCCGGCTTCTGGAACCTCTCGACGCTGCGCGAGCCCTACCGCGCGGAGGGCAAGAAGACGATGGGTCTCGAGCTTGCCGAACAGTTCGGCTGGGAGCTGCCGGACTGGATCGTCTACCCGCTGGGCGGCGGCACCGGCATCGTCGGCATGCACAAGGCGTTCGCCGAGCTGCGGCGCCTCGGCCTGGTGGGGGAGAAGCGGCCGCGCTTCGTCGCCGTGCAGATGGCCGGCTGCGCGCCGATCGTGCGCGCTTTCGCGAACGGCCAGGAGAGCGCCGCGCCCTGGGAAGAGCCGCGCACGCGGGTCTGGGGGCTGCGGGTGCCGCGGGCGCTCGGCGACTTCCTGGTGCTGCGGGCGTTGCGGGAGTCGGCGGGGAGGGCGCTGGCGGTCGACGAGACGCGCCTGCCGGAGGTGACCGCCCGGGCGGCCCGCGACGAGGGGTTGCGCCTCGGCCCGGAGGGCGCCGCCGCCCTCGCCGCCACCTTCGACCTCGCCGCCGCGGGCGCCTTCTCCGAAGGCGAGCGGGTGGTGGTGTTCCAGACTGGCGACCCGGCCAATTACCTTTGAATGCCGGGGGCGGCGGCGCGGCGTCAGCCGAAGATCTTGTCGAGCGGCAGGCGGATGCCGGGCAGCAGGGGCGTGGTCAGGACCGGCGCCGGATCTCCGGCTTGCAGGGAGAGCGCGGCCTGCAGGACGAGACGGCCCTCGACGAGGCGGCCGCGCGCGGGCGATCGCGCGCGGCACTGTCCTGAGACTTGGAAGACCTTGACGCCATCGCTCACCGGATCGATCCGCCAGTATTCGAGGACGCCGTAGCGCTCGTAAAGGCGATGCTTGACGCCTTCGTCCCGCCGCCGTGTCGACGGGGAGAGCACTTCGATCACCAGCTCCGGAGCGGCGGCCAGGTTGCGATCGTTGAGGTGGCGCTCCAGGCGCTCGCGCGAGACGAACAGCAGGTCGGGCTCGACGACGTCGAACTTCGAGAGCACTATGTCCAGAGGTGCCGAGAAGACCCTGCCGATCGGATGCTCCTCCAGGTAGGCGCGCACCATCCAGACCAGGTTGACGACGACCCTCTGGTGTTTCGGGTTCGGTGAAGGGGTCACGTAGTGCTCGCCGTCGATCAGCTCGTGGCGCAGGAGATCCTCGGGGAGACCGAGGAGGTCCTGGTAGGTGAGCTTCATTGATGTAGACGCTTTTCCCATGTTCCTTCCTCTAGCGAAGAGCTTTGCAAGCTGGATGTTAAGTCCAGGCAGGAGCGGAGTGGAGAGAGCCGGTACCGGTGTACCTTTTTCACAAGATAACTCAGCATGAACCTCAAGTCGTTGATCTCGGAGACGGTAAACTCTCACTATCTCGGCCTCCGGATCGATCACCCAGTACTCGCTCACGCGGAAGCGTTCATAAAGTCGAAGTTTGACGCCTTCGTCGATCAGCCGGGACCACTTCGAGAGGATCTCGACGACGAGGTCCGGCGCGCCCACCAGGCGCTCCTCGGTCATCTGCCGGCGCATGCGTGCGTGCGAGACGTACAGCAGGTCGGGCTCGACCATGTCGAAGTCCGAGAGCAGGACGTCGAAGCGCGCCGTGTAGGCGCGCCCCAGCGGATGCTCCACCAGGTACACGTAGAACATCCCCGCCAGGTTGAAGGAAGCCGCTTGATGTCTCGCGTTGGGCGCCGGTGACACGTAGTGCTCGCCGTCGATCAGCTCGTGGCGCAAGCCGTCGTCCGGCAGGTCGAGCAGATCCCTGTAAGTGAGCCTTACCGGAGATGACGTAATTTCCATGGCGCCTCCTTCAATGATGACGCGGATCGACCCATGAAATACGATCGTAGCATCGCCGGGCCACGACGGCCGAGGAAGAAACCGCTGCTCGATAACATCGCGACCCGCCGACCGCGCTCGGCTTCGACCTCGCCCCTGACCGCGCTCGAGCGCCTGGTCGACGCGCTGGTCGATTCGGGAGCCGCGTCGGCCGCCGTGGCGCTGGTCGGCGGCCCGCGGCGCATCGAGTGGAGCCGCGCCGCGGGCTGGGCGCGCGGCGCGCCGCCGCACGGCCGGCCGGCCGAGACCGGCACCTGGTTCGATCTCGCCTCGCTGACCAAACCTTTCGTCGCCACCCTCGCCCTGAGCCTCGACCGCTCGCGGGAGCTGCCGCTCGCCACCCCCACCGGCGCCGTCTTCGCCGCCGCCGACCCGCGCCTGGCGTCGACGCCGCTCGGCGAGCTGCTGCGCCACGGCGCCGGTTTCCCGGCCTGGACGCCGCTCTACGCCCGCTGCCGCTCGCTCGCCGACGTCGAGGCGTTGCTGCTCGCCGGCGCCCCGCCGGGCGCCGGCCGGCCGCCGGAAGGCCGCCGCCGCGGCGCCCCCGTCTACAGCGATCTCGATTACCTCCTGTGGGGCTTCGCGGTGGAGCGAGCCCTCGGCCGGCCGCTCGCGGCCCTCGTCGGCGAGCGCGTCCTCGCACCGCTCGACCTCGTCGCCGTCACCGCGGTCATGCCGGGCGACCTGCCGCAGGTGGCGGCGTCGCGGATGGGCGGCGGGCGGGAGGTCGAGATCGCGCGCCGCCTGGGCTTCGACCTGGCGCCCCTGCCGCCGCCGCCGCCGGGCCTGCCCCAGGACGGCAACGCCCGGTTCCTGGCGAGCCTCGCCGCTCCGCCGCGTGCCGGCCGCCCGCTCTTCGGCCATGCCGGCCTCTTCGGCCCCGCCGCCGCGCTCTGGCGCCTCGGCGCGGAATGGCTCGAGCCCCGCCGCGTGTTGCAGAGTGAGGCGGTCGCCGCCGCCCTTGCCGGCGGCGGTCCGTTCGCCCTCGGCTGGTGGCGGCGCCGCCATCGCGGCGGCGGCGGGCCGGCGCTTTCGCCTGGCTCGTATGGACATACCGGTTTCGCCGGCGGCAGTCTGTGGATCGACCCGCCGCGGTCCCGGGTCTTCGTGCTGCTGGCCTACCGCACCGACCCGGCGAGCGACATGAACCGCTGGCGCCGGCGCTTCCACGCCGCGGCGGTCCGGGCCTTTCCGGCCCCGCCAGCCCCGGACTCTACGATCTCGAGCCCTCTCGAGGAGGCACACCGCAGATGAATATTCGTGACCTGGTCCTGGTCGACGGGGTGCGCACCCCGATGACCGAGTACAACGGCTCCTTTGCCGAGATCTCGGCGATCGATCTCGGCGCCCACGCCGCGCGCACCCTGCTCGAACGGCTCGGCGTCGCCGGCACCGAGATCGACCACACGGTGGTCGGCAACGCCCTGCAGACCTCGCCCGACGCCATCTACGGCGCCCGCCACGTGGCGCTCAAGGCGGGGCTGCCGCAGGAGGTGCCGGCGCTGACCGTCAACCGCCTCTGCGGCTCCGGCATCCAGTCGGTCGTCTCCGGCTCCCAGCTGGTTCTCACCGGCGAAGCGATCACCTGCCTGGTCGGCGGCATGGAGAACATGTCGCAGGCCCCGCACGTCATCTGGGGCGCCCGCCGCGGCTTCAAGCTCGGGCAGGGCAAGCTCGAGGACCTGCTGATGGCCGCGCTCTACGATCCCTATTGCGGTTGCTACATGGCGCAGACCAGCAACAACCTCGCCCGTGACTACGGCATAACCCGCGCCGAGCAGGACGAGTATGCCCTGCTCTCGCAGCGCCGCGCCGGCGCCGCCTGGACGGCCTGCAAGCTGTCCGAGGAGGTGGTGCCGGTCGAGGTCGGCAAGGGCAAGCGCGCCAAGCGCATCGACCGCGACGACCACCTGCGCCCGGAGAGCACCATGGAAGACCTCGCGGCCCTGCCGCCGGCCTTCGACAAGGACGGCTTCGTCACCGCCGGCAATGCCTCCGGCATCGTCGACGGCGCGGCGATGATGCTGCTCAGCACGGCCGAGCGCGCCGCCGAGCGCGGCTGGAAACCGTTCGGCCGCATCCTCGGCTGGTCCACGGTCGGCGTCGATCCGTCGCGCATGGGCATCGGGCCGGCGCCGGCGATCCGCGCCGTGCTCGCCAAGGCCGGCATGCAGCTCTCCGACCTCGATCTGCTGGAGATCAACGAGGCCTTCGCCGGCCAGATCCTGGCGGTCGTCCGCGAGCTGGGGCTCGACGTCGACAAGCTCAACGTCAACGGCGGCGCCATCGCGCTCGGCCATCCGCTCGGCGCCACCGGCACCCGCCTGCTGATCACCCTGCTCAAGGAGCTCCGCCGGCGCGGCGGCGGCGTCGGCGTCGCCTCGGCCTGCATCGGCGGCGGACAGGGGATCGCCATGCTGGTCGAGTCCATTCCTTGATCGACCTCGCCGGGCGGCGGGTGCTGGTGACCGGCGGCAGCCGCGGCATCGGCGCCGCCTGCTGCCGCCTGTTCGCCCGCGCCGGCGCCGCGGTGCTGATCCACTATCACCGCCGCGACGGTCTCGCGGCGGCCCTGCTCGACGAGCTCGATGAGCTCGAGGAGCTCGGCGGCCCCCCGCGTGCCCATCACCTGGCGCGCCGCTGCGACCTGCGCGATGCCGCGGACGTGCGGAGCCTGTTCGCCTTCGTAGCCGCCGAGTGGGGAAGCCTCGACACCCTGGTCAACAATGCCGGCGTCTGGGTCGCCAACCCGCTTGCCGGCCTCGACGCCGCCAGCCTCGAAGACACCCTGGCCACCAACGTCGTCGGCTCCTTCCTCTGCGCCGCCGCGGCGGCGCCGATGCTCGCCCTCTCCGCCGACGGCTGCATCGTCAACGTCACCTCGACCGCCGGGCAGCGCGGCGAGGCGCTCTACAGCCCTTACGCGGCAAGCAAGGGGGCGATGATCGCGGCCACCAAGTCCTGGGCCTGCGAGCTGGCGCCGCGGGTGCGCGTCAACTCGGTGGCGCCGGGCTGGGTCGACACCGACATGACCGCCGCCGCGCTGGCCGGGGAGGGACGGCGCGACGCCCTCGCCGGCATCCCGCTGGGGCGCATCGCCACCCCCGACGAGATCGCCGGTCCGGTGCTCTTCCTCGCCTCGCCGCTCGCCCGCCACGTCACCGGCGAGGTCCTGAGCGTCAACGGCGGCAGTGTCCTCGCCGGCTGAGCGCCCGCTAACCTCTCATCCGTACCGCGCGACCAGCCTCCGGCGCCTCTTGGGTGAGGAGCGCTCCACCGCCGTATCAGCAGCAGGTTGTCTGTAATCGTAAAGCAGCAGTTGGTCACTGTTTCATTGCAGGTTGTCACCCTTTGGCCGGAAAGGCGCACATCTAAGCGAGGGACGGAGCGCCAGCCTCGAGTCGCCACCAAGCTTCCCAGTCACCCTGAGAGCCGCACGGCCGAGGTTTCGGCCGCGCGCGGGGGGCCTCCGTTCCGAGCAGAGGCAAAAGCGAAAGTATGGCAAGTGACACACCAGCTCCGGACCCGACCCCGGTCGCCCCGGTCGCCGCAGGCGCCGCGGACGACGCGGCGCTGGTGACCTGGCTCCTGGGTGAGGTCGCGCGCCTCGGCGGCGCCGACCCGTCCAGGGCCGACCCGCGCCGGTCCATCGCCGGCTACGCGCTCGACTCCCTGGCGGCGATCGAGCTGATGCACGCCATCGAGACCCGGTTCGGCGTGTCCGTCGGCCTGGAAACGCTTTTTTCCGACGCGACCGTGGCCGAGCTCGCCGCGTCGCTGGCACTGGAACTCTCGCGGCGGCGACCAGCAACGAGTGCCGCGATTGGCGACAATCGGAGCCGCGGCCGCGAGCCGGCGGACTCCTCGGCCGGCGGCGCCGCCGGCGCCGCGCCATGGACCGCCGAGGGCGCGGCGCTCGCCGCCGTGTCCGGCGCCGCCGCCGGCGCCACGTCGGTCTCCGCCCTGGCCACGGGGGCCGGCGAGTTCAAGCTCTCGCGCGCTCAGCAGTCGCTCTGGTTCCTGCATGCCCTGGAGCCGGCCAGCCCGGCCTACAACGTGGCCAACGCGGTCCTGCTGCGCGGCCCGCTGGACGTGGCGAGCCTGCTCGGCGCCTTCCAGGCCCTGATGGACCGCCACCCGGCGCTGCGGACCACGTTCGCGGCGGTGGAGGGCGAGCCCCTGCAGCGCGTCGCCGCCCGCGGCGAGCTGGAGGTCGCGACCCACGACGCCGGCGGCTGGAGCGAGGCGGCGCTGCTCGCCCATCTCGGCGCCGAGGGCGCCCGTCCCTTCGATCTCGAGCGCGGGCCGCTGATGCGCCTCGGCCTCTACACCCGCGCCGCGGACGAGAGCGTGCTGCTGCTCAGCCTGCATCACATCGTCACCGACTTCTGGTCGCTGGGCGTGATGCTCGATGAGCTCGCGGAGCTCTACGCCGCCCGGCGCGAGGGCCGCTCGCCGCGGCTGCCGCCGGCGCCGCCGGCCTACGCCGAGTTCGCCCTCCGCCAGGAGGCCGAGCTGGCCGGCGCCGCCGGCGAAGCGCTCTGGGAGCACTGGCGCGAGCGGCTGGGAGGCGACCTCCCGCTCCTCGAGCTGCCCTGCGACCGGCCGCGGCCGCGCGTCCAGACCACCGCCGGCGGCGCCCACCGGCGCGCCCTCGCCGCGCCGCTCGGCGGCGGCGTCTGCCAGCTCGCCCAGGCCGCCGGCGCGACGCCGTTCGTCGTGCTGCTGGCCGCGTTCGAGGCCTTGCTGCATCGCTACTCGGGGCAGTCCGACCTGCTGCTCGGCACGGTCACCGCGGCGCGCACCCGCGCGGCGTTCGCGCGCACCGCCGGCTACTTCGTCAATCCCTTGGTGCTGCGCGCCGACCTCGCCGGCGACCCCGGCTTCGCGCCGCTCGTGGCGCGGGCCCGCCGCGACGCCATGGCCGCCTTCGACCATCAGGACCTGCCCTTCCCGCTGCTGGTCGAGCGGCTGCAACCGCGCCGCGATCCCAGCCGCTCGCCGGTCTTCCAGGTGATGTTCGTGTTGCAGAGAGCGCGGCTGGCGGACGGCCAGGACCTCACCGGCTTCGCGCTCGGCGAGCCGGGCTCTCGCGTCGACGTCGGCGGCCTGGCGCTCGCGACGATCCCCCTGGAGCAGCGCATCGCCCAGTTCGACCTCACCCTCACCATGGGCGAGGTCGGCGGCCGCCTGATCGCTTCCTTCGACTACAACCGCGACCTCTTCGACGCCGTCACCGTCGAGCGCCTGGCCGGCCATTTCGAGCGCCTGCTGGGCGCGGCGCTGGCGGAACCCGGGCGCGCCGTCTCCGAGCTGCCGCTGCTCGGCGCCGCCGAGGAGCGGCAGCTGATCGAGGGCGGCAACGACACCCGCGTGCCCTACCGCGACGGCGCCTCGATCGCCGAGCTGTTCGCGGAACAGGCGGCGGCGACCCCGACGGCGCCGGCGATGGTCTTCGCGGGCCGCGACGTCACCTACGCGGAGCTCGCCCGGCGCGCCGGCCGGCTCGCCGGCGGCCTGCGCCGGCTCGGCGTCGGTCCCGAGGTCCTGGTCGGGGTGTGCGTCGAGCGCTCGTTCGACGTGCTGGTCGCCGCGCTCGGCGTGCTCGAGGCCGGCGGCGCCTACCTGCCGATCGATCCGGAGTACCCGCGCGAGCGCATCGCCCACCTCCTGGCCGCCTCCGGCGCGACGCTGGTGCTCACCCACGACAGCCTCCGCCCCCTGGTCGGCCCGAGCGCCGCCGGGAGCGCCGGGCCGGCCGCCGGCGCAGGGCCGCGCCTCCTCTGCCTCGACACCGAATGGGACTCGATCTGCGCCGGTGGCTTGCGCCCGCCGGAACCCGCCGGCGCTGGACGCGCCGCAGGATCGCCGGCGCACGGCGGCCGGGCAGGAGCGCCGGCAGCCGCGGCGCCGGCCCGCGCCGCCGCCGCCAACCTCGCCTGCGCCATCTTCACCTCGGGCTCGACCGGCCTGCCCAAGGGCGTGCTGCTCGAGCACCGCAACCTGGTCAACATGGTCGCCTCCTTCGCGCGCAGCTACCAGCCGGGGCCCGGCGACCGCATCCTGCCGCTGACCTCCATCGCCTACGCCAGCTTCGTCGGCGAGGTGCTGCCGCTGCTTTGCAGCGGCGGCGCCGTGGTGCTGCCGCAGAAACACGAGCTGCTCGACGCCGCCGCCCTGGTGTCGCTCATCGCCCGGCACCAGGTGTCGATGGTCTCGACGGTGCCCTCGATGCTCGCCGGTCTCGACGCCCTCGGCGACCGGCTGCCGCGCCTGCGCCTGCTGCTGGTCGGCGGCGAGGCGCTGCCGGCGGCCGACGTCGCCGGCCTGCTGGGGCGGGGCGGCGCGCTGCGCATCGTCAACGGCTACGGGCTCACCGAGACCACCGTCTGCTCGACGATCCACACCGTCGAGGCCGCCGACCTCGCCGCCGGCATGCAGCCGCCGATCGGCAAGCCGCTGATGAACCAGCGTGTGCACGTGCTCGACCGCCATCTCCGGCCGCTGCCCTTCACGGCGGGTGGCCGCATGTACCGCACCGGCGATCTCGCCGCGCGGCGCGCCGACGGCAACCTGATGTACCTCGGCCGCCGCGACCAGCAGGTGAAGCTGCGCGGCTATCGCATCGAGCTCGCCGAGATCGAGTCGGCTCTCTCCATCCATCCGCGGGTGCTCGCGGCGGCGGCGGTGGTGCGCACCGACGACGGCGAGCCGCGGCTTGTCGGCTACGTCGTGCCGCGGCCGGAGCCCGGACCGCCGCCGAGCGCCGGCGAGCTGCTAGGCTGGCTGCGCGGCTCGCTGCCGGACTACATGGTGCCGGCGGCCCTGGTGTTCCTGGACGCCCTGCCGCGCACCCCCAACGGCAAGCTCGACGCCGCCCGTCTGCCGCTTCCCGAGCGCCTCCGCCCGGAGCTGGCGGCCGCCTACGCCGCGCCGCGCTCCGAGCTGGAGCGCACCATCGCCGGCGTCTGGCGCGAGGCGCTCAAGGCGGAGAGCGTCGGCCTCGACGACAGCTTCTTCGCCCTCGGCGGCCATTCCCTGCTGATGGCCAAGGTCCATGCCCGCCTGGGCGAGGCGCTGGGGCGCGAGGTGTCGCTGATGGAGCTGTTCCAGTACCCGACGGTGGGCTCGCTGGCTCGCCACCTGGCCGGCGGCCGCACCGGGGCAGCCTCCCGGGAAGGCGATACCGCGCTCCTGCCAGGATCGGGGCGCTCGCCCGGCGAGGCCCATGCCGCCGACGTCGCCGGTTCCGGCCGCTCGCGGCAGGCAGCCGGCGCCTCCGGCCGCTCCGGCCGCGCCGCCGCCGGCGCCGATACCGAGATCGCCGTCATCGGCATGGCCGGCCGGTTCCCCGGCGCTCCGGACGTCCGCCGCCTGTGGCTGAACCTGGTCGCCGGGCGCGAGGGCATCTCGGTCTTCACGGCCGAGGAGCTGATCGCCGCCGGCGTCGACGCCGCGCTGGTCGAGCGCCCCGAGTACGTCAGGGCCAAGGGTTACCTGGGCGACGTGGACCTCTTCGACGCCGCTTTCTTCGGCCTCAACCCGCGCGAGGTCGAGCTGATGGATCCGCAGCACCGGCTGTTCCTCGAATGCGCCTGGGAGGCCCTCGAGGACTCGGGCTGGGACGCCGACCGCTTCCCCGGGATGATCGGGGTCTATGGCGGCGAGAGCATGAACACCTACATGCTGATGACCCTGCTCTCGCACCTGGAGATGGTGGCCTCCGCCGACACCCTGCAGGCGTCGCTCGGCAACGACAAGGACCCGCTCACCTCCCGCGTCTCCTACAAGCTCAACCTGAAGGGTCCCAGCATCACCATCCAGAGCGCCTCCTCGACCTCCCTGGTGGCGGTCCACTCGGCCTGCCAGGCGCTGATCAACCGCGACTGCGACATGGCGCTCGCCGGCGGCGTCTCCATCCACCTGCCCGAGAAATCGGGCTACCTCTTCCAGGATGGCGGCATCGTCGCCGTCGACGGCCACACCCGCGCCTTCGACGCCGCCTCGACCGGCTTCGTGAGCGGCAACGGCTGCGGCGTGGTGGTGCTCAAGCGGCTCTCCGAGGCGCTCGCCGACCGCGACCACGTCTACGCGGTGATCAAGGGGACGGCCTGCAATAACGACGGCTCCCACAAGGTGAGCTTCATGGCCCCCAGCGTCGACGGCCAGGTCCAGCTCTACGACCTCGCCTATGCCAACGCCGGCGTCGACCCCGACACCGTCTCCTACGTCGAGTGCCACGGCACCGGCACCGCCATGGGCGACCCGATCGAGATCGCCGCCCTCACCCGCGCCTTCGCCGCTCACACCTCGCGCCGGGGCTACTGCGCCATCGGCTCCCTGAAGACCAACATCGGCCACCTCGACACCGCCGCCGGCGTCTGCGGCCTGATCAAGGCGGTGCTCTCCCTTCATTACCGCACGCTGCCCCCCAGCCTGCACTTCCGCACCCCCAATCCGCGGATCGACTTCGCGAACAGCCCGTTCTTCGTCAACGCCGAGCTGCGCCCCTGGCCCGCAGAGGCCGGCCCGCGCCGCGCCGGGGTCACCTCGCTCGGCATGGGGGGCACCAACGCGCACGTGGTCCTCGAGGAGGCGCCGGCGCCGCCCCTGACCAGCGGCTCCCGGCCCCACCAGCTGCTGCTGCTCTCGGCGAAGAGCGCCGCCGCCCTCGATCACGCGACGGCCCGCCTCGCCGACCACCTGCGTCAGGGCACCGGCCTCGACCTGCCGGACGTCGCCTTCACCCTGACCAGCGGGCGCAAGGCGTTCCAGCACCGCCGGGCCCTGGTGGCGAGCGTGGCGAGCGGCGTGGCGGACGCCGCGGCGGCCCTGGAGACGCTCGACCCCGAGCGGCTGCTCACCTCCGCCCCCGCGCCCGGCGACCGGCCGGTCGCCTTCCTGTTCCCCGGCCAGGGATCGCAGTACCCCGGCATGGGAGGCGGCCTCTACGACTCGGAGCCCTCGTTGCGGGCCGACGTCGACCGCTGCTGCCGGTTGCTCCAGCCGCACCTCGGCCTCGACCTGCGGCAGGCGCTCTTCGCCGGCGGCGGCGCTTGGGAGATGGAGGCGGCGGCCGGCCGGCTGCAGAGCACCGAGCTCGCCCAGCCGGCCCTGTTCGTCGTGTCCTGGGCGACGGCCAGGCTGTGGATGAGCTGGGGCGTCCGCCCGGAGGCCATGCTCGGCCACTCGATCGGCGAGTACGTCGCGGCTTGCCTGGCCGGCGTCTTCTCGCTCGAGGACGCCCTGGCGGTGGTGGCGGCGCGCGGGCGCCTGATGGGCCAGATGCCGCCGGGCGCGATGCTCGGCGTGCCGCTGCCCGAGGTCGACGTCCTGCCCCTGCTGGGCGAGGAGCTGTCGCTCGCCGCCGTCAACCGCCCGGAGGTCTCGGTCGTCTCGGGGCCGGTCGAGGCGATCGCGGAGCTGGCGGCGCGGCTCACCGCTCAGGGGCTCGCCTGCCGGCGCCTGCACACCTCCCACGCCTTCCACTCGCGGATGATGGAACCGGTCCTCGAGCCCTTCCGCGAGCAGCTCGAGCGGGTGCGGCTCGAGCCGCCCCGCCTGCCGTTCCTGTCGAACGTCACCGGCACCTGGATTCGCGCCGAGGAGGCGACCGCTCCGGCCTACTGGGTTCGCCAGCTGCGCCAGGCGGTACGCTTCGCCGACGACGTCGCCCTGCTGCTCGCCGAGCCGCAGCGCATCCTGCTGGAGGTCGGTCCGGGCAACGCCCTTTCGACTCTCGCGCGGCAGCATCCGGCGGCCGGCCCCGACCACGCCATGATCGCCACGCTCCGCCACCCCAAGCAGAGCGAGCCCGACGCGGCGTTCCTGCTCCACGCCCTGGGCCGTTTCTGGCTGGCCGGCGGCGAGGTGGACTGGGCGGGGTTCTGGGCGGGCGAGCATCGCCGCCGGCTGTCCCTGCCGTCCTACCCCTTCGACCGCCGCCGTTACTGGGTCGATCCGTTGCCTGCCGACCGGCCGGCCGGGCGGTCGGCTCGCCCCTTGGCGAGACCGACACTTCCCTCAGGTCGCCGGGCGGGGCGGCGCGACGATCCCGCCGAATGGTTCTACGTCCCGGTCTGGAAACAGTGGAAGCAGTCGCGCCTGCCGGTCCCGGCCGCGCCGGCGGTTCCCCCAGAGACCCCGGAGACCTGGCTCGTCTTCCTCGACCGCTGCGGCCTGGGCGAGGCGCTGGCCGAGCGGCTCGAAGCGAGCGGCCGCGGCGTCGTGCGGGTGGCGGCGGGCGAGACCTGGTGGCGCGGCCCGGCGGGCTTCACCGTCGCGCCGGGGAGCCGGGCGGACTACGACGCGCTCCTCGACGCGCTCGGCCGCCCGCCGACGCACGTCCTCCACCTCTGGAACGTCACCGCCGGCGCCGCGGGGGCCGCAGGCGCCATCGAAGCGGCCGCGGTCGCCGACGTCGACGCGGCGCTCGACCGCGGCTACTACAGCCTGGTCTTCCTCGCCCAGGCGCTCGGGCGGGCGAGCGTCACCGATCCGATCGCGATCACCGTGGTGTCGAACGGCCTCTGCGAGGTCAGCGGCGAGGAGCCGCTCGAGCCCCTCAAGGCGACGCTGCTGGGACCGGTGACGGTCATCCCGCGCGAGTACCCGAACCTCTCCTGCCGCAGCGTCGACGTGACGCTCGGCGGGCCGGGAGCGTTGCGGCGGACCGCGGGACAGATCCTGGCGGAGGCCGCGCGCGCCCCCGAGCCGACGACGATCGCCTTCCGCGGCGGCCTGCGCTGGGTGCGCGAGTACGAGCCCTTGCCGCTCCCGGCCGGTGCGCCGCCGCGGCTGCGGCAGGGCGGGGTCTGCCTGATCACCGGCGGCATGGGCGGCATCGGGCTCGAGCTCGCCGAGGCCCTGGCCCGAGAGGCGCGGGCGCGGCTGGTGCTGGTGGGCCGCTCCGCCTTCCCCGAGCGCGAGCACTGGGCGGACTGGCTCGCCCTGCACGACGAGGGCGACGCGATCCGCGGCAAGATCGAGCGCCTGCTCGCCATCGAGGAGCTGGGCGGGGAGGTGCTGGCCCTGTCGGCGGACGCCGGCGACCCGGCCGCGATGCGGGAGGCCCTGGCGGCGGCCGAGCGGCGCTTCGGCGCCGTCCACGGCGTGATCCACGCCGCCGGCGTGCCGGGCGGCGGGCTCCTCCAGGCGAAGGTCAGGGAGGTCGCGGAGCGGGTCCTCGCGCCCAAGGTGCGCGGCGCGCTCGTCCTCGCCGGGCTCTTTGCCGAGCCGGCGAGAGGCGAGCTGGACCTCTTCGTCCTGTGCTCCTCGAACACCGTCCTCCTGCCGCAGGTCGGGCAGGCCGACTACGTCGCCGCCAACGCCTTCCTCGATGCCTTCGCCGCGGAGCGCGGCGGCAGGAGAGCCTCGCCCAGGGCCTCGCCTCGCGCGAGGGAGTCGAGGCGTTCCGCCGGATCGTCGGCTCGGGCCTGCCGCACGCCGTCGTCTCGACGGTCGACCTCGGCTTCCGGCTGGCCGAGAACGAGCGGCTGGCGCCCCTCGCGGCGCTCGGCGCGCTCGCGGCGCCGGCACCGCCGCCGCCGGCGGCCCATCCGCGGCCGGCGCTCGCCACCGCCTACGTCCAGCCGCAGAACGATCTCGAGCGGGCGATCGCCGCCGCCTGGCAGGAGACCCTGGGGGTCGAGCCGGTGGGCGTCCACGACAACTTCTTCGAGCTGGGGGGCAACTCTCTCGCCGGCCTGCGGCTCGTCCAGCGGCTGCGGGAGCGGCTGGGGACGGCCCTGTCGGAGGTGAGCCTCTACGAGGCGCCGACGGTGGGCGCCCTCGCCCGGCTGATCGCCGCCCAGTCCGGCGGACCCGAGACCGCGGACGCCGGCGGCGGCGTGGCGCCGGCCGAGCAGGAGAGCCGGCAGCGGGGCGAGCGCAGGAAGGCGCGCCTGCTCGGCAAGCGGGGGATCGGCGGCGACACCGGCGGCTCCCACGTCGTCTGAACGACTCCAGGAGAGACGACGACGGGAGATTCGTCAGCGCAGCCCGTCGGCAGACGTCAACCTAGCCGAGCCCGGCGCCGCGCGCCGCCACCATGCACTGGAAAACGAAGTCGAACAGCTCGAGGTGGTTCAGGGCCGCCGGCGCATCGTCTCCCCAGACCGTGAGGCCGTGGTCGCGGATCAGGAAGCCGGGCAGGCGCGGCGGCGCGGCACGGAAACAGCTCCGCCGGTGCCGCCGGGTCCGCCGGGGGCGGGGTGGTCAGGCAGGAGACGAGGTTCGACGCCACGGTGTGCACGTGATAGCAGGCGCCCGCCTCCGGGACGAGCCGGTAGACCGCTGCGTGCAGGCAGGACTCGGCGGACGGGCGGTCGCCGGCCCTGCCGCGCTCCAGCACCTCGCCGCCCGGCCCCAGGCGCAGGAAATCGCTGCGCGTCAGGCCGCCCTTGCTCTTGCCGCTCGCCGTGATCCAATAAGAGCCGTCGGCCTGCCGCAGGGACAGGTTGCCGGCGGTGCCGGACATCCAGCCGCGGCGATAGAGCTCGCGCGCCGTGGCCGCGAGCAGCCGGCGGGGATCGGAGATCGTCGTCACGTCGGGCACAGTACCAAGGGCGGAAAGCTGTCCACAAGCAACTTTGTGCCTACACTATCGAGTTGTGGGGCGCCGCCCGCCGCCGCCCGCCGCCGGGCGGCAGGGCGCGTCCCGCAAAGGAGGAATCGCCATGGCCATCGTCACCTACCGTGAATCCGGAAGGATTCTGGACTCGCCCGCCGAGATCTCCGCGGCGCTCGCCCCGCTGGGGATCTGGTATCGCGGTTTCGAGGGTTCCGACCAGCTGCCCGAACCACGACGAGGACGAGGTGCGCTTCATCGTGCACGGCCGCGGCCTCTTCCACATCCATCCGCCGGCGGGCGAGGTGCTCAGCATCGAGGTGGTCAAGGGAGACATGATCCGCGTGCCGCGCGGCACTCATCACTGGTTCGATCTGTGCTCCGATCGCACCATCCGCGCCATCCGTCTCTTCCAGGATCAATCCGGCTGGACGCCGCACTACACCGAGACCGGCGTGGACGGCAAGTTCCAGCCGCTCTGCTTCGGTCCTCGCTACCTGCCGCAGTCTCCCGGGCTGTAGCGGCGGCGGCGATTGGATGTCCTTGCCGGCAGACGCTCGCGGCGTGCTGATCGACGTCGAAGGCACGACGACGGCGATCGCCTTCGTCTACGAGGTGCTCTTCCCCTATGCGGCAGCGCGCCTCGCGTCGATCTGCGCGCGGCGCGCCGCCGAGCCGGAGGTCGCCGCGGCCATCGCCCGGCTGCGCGGCGAGTATGCCGCCGAGCTCGCGCAGCGGCCCGCCGCGGCCGGCGCCGGCCCCGGTGAAGCTGGCGGCGACGAGCTGCCGCCCTTCGGCGACGGCGCCGCCTACGCGCGCCACCTGATGGCTCGCGACCGCAAGTCCACCGGCCTCAAGGCGCTGCAAGGGCTGATCTGGGAAGCGGGCTACGCCGGCGGCGAGCTGCGCGGACACGTCTTTGCGGACGTGCCGCCGGCGCTCGCGGCCTGGCAGGAGGCGGGCGTGCGGCTGCGGGTCTTCTCCTCCGGCAGCGTGCGCGCGCAGCGGCTGCTCTTCGCCCACACCGAATACGGCGACCTGACGCCCCGCTTCGAGGGCTTTCACGACACCACCACCGGACCCAAGCTCGAGCGGTCGTCCTATCGCGACATCGCCGGCGCCTTCGCACTGCCGCCCGCGGCCCTGCTGTTCCTGTCCGACACCGCAGGCGAGCTCGATGCCGCGGCGGCGGCCGGGTATCGCACCGGGATGCTGGAGCGGCCGGGCAACCGGCTGCAGCCGCGCGGCGCGCATCCCGCCTATTCCAGCTTCGCCGAGCTCGCGCCGCCCGCGCCGGCCCGACGGCCATCGACACAGCCGGCTGCCACCGCGGCCGGGCCGGCGCACGGCAGGACGACGCCATGAACGGACCAACGCCGGCGGTCATGGAGAGCCGAGCCGAACCCGAAGAGCCGGAAGGGAGTTCGCGCATGC
>WNFI01052935.1_pt2 | contig 16712 bp, 14 predicted proteins | sample 5400471 | NCBI WGS metagenome assembly WNFI01 (sample SAMN13153348, study PRJNA577476) | soil metagenome | isolation source: 100 cm saprolite on Douglas fir-dominated hillslope | place: USA:California | collected 2013-09-17 | reverse complement strand
CGGCCAAGAGAACTAGAACCCGAACTAACCCGTTTTAATGTACAAATTGTGTAGGAAGATCTCCGTGCCACATGGCAGCATGGTGACCGCCGCAATGCTGCGTTATCACGCGGCCGCGGGGTAGCAAATGAGAGTTATTGGCATCAAGCAACTCGGTGACAAGGCCTGCATGCATTATAGCAGCACTTCAACCTGAAAACCATGATCATGCTGCTACGCGACCATCAATAGAGGCACTGGCTTCTAACCGGAGCAGGCGACCTTGACGTGGCATGACCTGGGCGTCTTCGAAACGCGCGCCACCGGCTTATGTCATCGGGTGCATAGTATTACGTAATCAGCCTGGCCTGTCTGCTTGGTTGTTTCCGATATTGATTGTCCGCTTTTCTGAGCCGTTCAATCATTCTGTGCATGCAGCCGGTCTTTCAGCATCACCCTCTATAGTATGGCCGAGTGTTCCTCATTCCACAGTGGAGGAATCATGAGTCCTCAGATTGCTCCGGCAATGCGCCGATATTGGGCAATCATTTCCGTTCTTGCTGATTTAGGCTGGTGACCAACCTCTAATAATAATTGTTGATTCACAATTTGTTAATATCATCGCTAATTGATCAAGCGCTTAGCTCTTGCCCCTGGCTAAATTATGATCACCCTCGGGTTGTCTTTCAACAATGCTTAACACCACTCTCATAATCCGAAGAGTCAGGTCTGGTAAGTACTGGATTTCTAGTAACATACGGTCCATTACATTGACGATGGACATTCCCTCGTTTCGGCCTTGTCCACCGTGTATACTTCCTTCCTGATGCTATATTTATGTCAATGTGCTGCTCTGCCTATGTCCTACCGCAGTATGGTAATTCCGCCATCTAGAGAAAACAATCTCGGCTATCTACTACGAGTCCAGCCCCACGTCTTGACAGTCGCGATGAAGATGCGCACGCATTTACTACAAAGGTTCCTCTGAAATCAAGTGATGAATAACATTAAATCGGCTCACTGATGACGACGAAGATCGCCCGTCGGCTTATACTGTGCTGATCGGGGCGAGGGCTTAGTATGCTACTTTGAGCAATAAACTGTGTGAAGCTGCAGAGGGGTTTGGGAGCGTAGACACGAGTGCGAAGAGTCACCAAGGCTCAATTTGGGCGTGTGGCTCCCGCTGGAGTCGGTCAAGATGCCCGGTGCATGCAGGGGGGAAGGGGGGTATGAAATAATTTTAACCCCCAGGTGATATCTAAAGGCCAAAAGATAAAAAGTCATAAGCCGTGCATTGATGACGTGAAGCCGCGCGCGAGAAGCAATCCGTGCCGGGTATGTATTTGGGCGTGAGAGGGATTACTTTGAAAGTTCGAAATTCCGCCTGGTCCGAGGGTTTACGATAGGTGAATGCCAGACCAGCATGAACGGTACTCCTCGGTTGATCGCGAATGACCACTAATTTGAGACGTGTTCCTGTGAAAAGTGATTTATAATTCGCCGTTGTGATCCTATCCCATTCGCCATATGGTCGTCAGTTTCCAGATGAGCGTGGCTATCACCATCCATATAGCCTTTGTTGCTTCATTACATGAGCAACAAAGGCTATATGATGCAACGCATTACTACTCGCAGGCTCGTCTTTGACTTAGCACATGGAAATGCGATACATGCGCGGTAATCTTCGCTTGATGCCGATGTATTCCATACAACCGCATGGCAAGAGGAAACGAGGACATTCGGAAATTTCGTCGTTAACGCTTGGTTATGCCGTGGGAATGTCCTCTTGACAGTCGTTTCGGCGCTTACCGGGGTCGATCCTTGTACCTACAATTTGGCAGTAGTTCAAGGAATCGCCCGGGCCATTTCACCGCACCACCGCCAGGGCCGGTCAGCTTTTGGCACTGTCGAAGGTGCTGACCCGGGTAACTTGCCCGATCCCCGATCTCACATGCTCATTTAAGTATATAAGATTATCAGGTTGGTTATAACTGTTATCGGGTCTTTGGATTCGCGCGGTAAAACGATATGGGCATTGGATGCCTGTACATTGAGATCGCAAGAAACCAGTGGCTCGGTAGCAGCAAGTACAGTGACTACTCGTCTTGGTATCCATGGGTAGGGTGTTCGTTCTTCCTAAATGGAACGCAATAGGAGTAAGAGTCGTTTTCATTATTACTAAACAGAGTTGTGCAGCGGCCAGTGCCGTTTCCTCTTTTGGCTCATAGCCTCGACGATTATGGAGAGACACATCGCTAGGACTTGTTCCCCAAACTCTAGTCTGACCCTCGTACGCTTTTTGCTACATTTGAAGCCAATTTGGGGAAATAGTCCCAGGAATTCAGCGTTCCATCTTGTTACTTCCGCTTACACCAGTGTGTTCAGCATTCTGCGCCATTTTCTGCGCTTGGTTTCTGGTGACGAATCTCTAGAAATCGGACTCAGGGCCGATTTTCCCTCCTCCGGTTACCTTCTACCTAGGCCTCTTCTGGCCGAGCCTACCTACCGATCTTTCAACTATTGCCTTTGGTCAGCTTGAGATATTCTTCCCACCGGAGTCTTATCGTAGTGGGGAAACTATGTAAGAAGAGTGGTCGTGTCTATAGCTATCAGTATGTCAGAACCCATCTTGAACCCTGGATATGCTTGCACAGAGTGCAGACGTCGCAAGACGGCGAGTGCACCTTGGTTTCAACTCCAACCCCGTACTAATCCATACCATGTCATTAGCGCTGCGACGGTGTGCGCCCAACTTGCGGGCGGTGCCTGCGTCTACGTCAGCCATGCGAGTTCATTGAAGCGCGCCAGCGGGTCCCTTTAACGACCCGCCTACAGTCCAAAATTGCGGCGCTAGAATCAGTCCTTGAAGCGTTATCACGCAGACCGACCCTCTTGTCACACCAACTCGTGAAACAGCTCGAGAAGGTGGGGCAAGAGCGTGAACGTCTTCCAAAGCCAACATGCTTCTCACTTCCCATTTTCCCTATGGCGGCGGTCCCCAACCCACAAGCTGTCCATGGAAGCATTACCCCTTCCGGGCATGAAACGAGGTATGGAACCTCGGTCGAGAGATCGGCTGTAGAGGCGATGTTTCACGGGTGGGATCCGAATACCGATCTTCCCGATGAACTGCACACCCTTTTGTGAGATAGCATGCTACGTAGATACCGACGCTCATCGACGCTTACTACATTACCGCCCTTATAGGATACGTCTTTTCTTGCCATTCAGGTCCCAATTCAACTGCCATGTTGTCTTACCTTGCTTCCTCAACTCGCTCCGTCTCCCAGCTACGCACCCCATGGGAATCCATTCGTGCATGCTGAACGCTATGTACTTGGCAGCTTGTGCTACTACGGGCGGCTATTTAACTAAGTTCGAACCCGTTTTCCTATCTCGAACCCGCAGCGCACTTGAGCAGTCGCTTGGTTTCGCAGATAGGCTTTCTGACTTTGTGAGGGCATCTGTCATTTTGACGATGTACTACAGTCAAGCGGGACGGGTACTGGAGGGTGTCAACACCATTTCTGCCTTGGTTGGAATGGCGCTTGGTTACGGTCTACATCAAGGACATAGCGAATCCTCACTTGGGATACAAGGACTACATTCGTTGTCGAGTTCCGGCCAAGGATCCGAGAGGTTAAATGACATTAGTCGGTCAAATTTATGGTGTGATATCTACCTTACGGATGTGATTCTCTGTTCGGAATTTGGAGTGATGTGCACTGTACAAGAAGAGGTGGGTATATCTTTTCACTTCGACCTCATGCCCCTGACTTGACACCAACATTAAGAGCATTGCACCAGTCTTACGGTTGCACCCCGTAGAGCCAAGCGATGTATATCTAAACGTTCGGGTGCAATCGCTATTACAACGTGCAAGAGGTTACGTTATGAAGCATCAAGGTTTCGTGGACATATCTTCCAACATTTGGTCAAATTATAACTGGGGGACTTCTCAGGCAATCCACTTGAATTCAGGACTTTCGAGGGCTTAGCGGTTGAGCTGTCAAATATCAAACGTGTCCTGCCTCCGATTACAGATTCTCGGGGGACTTCGCCGTGTGAAATCTTCAGTTTCGCGAGTCCATTCATGGTTAGCGCACATTTTGGGATTCACGCATGTCAAATTCTATTATTTGAAGGACCTGCCACCGACGACCGTAAAGCTCATGATAAAGTACTACGTGCCACACACGAAATCGCGACGCTAGCTCGGTGTTTGCGACAAACTGGGTCTTTGGGGCAGATCCACAGCCCCGCCTTTGTTATCGTACGTAGGAACTCGATTAGACAATGTAGGTCATGACTTATACTTGCCATTACCACGCAGATGCACCATCATACTGCATGCGAAATCCTGATACGAGAGCTTCGCAGAAACCTTTCCGACTCTTCTCTTGAAGAGCTAGATAATTATAAAAACCTTTATTCAGACTTGGAAGCTATCCTGGACTCGCTTCAAGATCTGACTCAATTATATCCGGCCTGGCGTGAGTACTGCTATATCTCCCGATTATTTCCTAAACTAACCGTGGCTCAGTACGTATATTAAAAGAGCTAAGCCACGCCTCTAGAGCTTCTTATCCTTCTAAAGATAATGGCCAAGTACCAGTCGGTCATGAGCTATCCTCTTCCCGGAGATAATCCTTATCAGTGATCTCAGGGATCATTCTATTGTGTTAAAATACTTCCAGATATCGTCCTCGGCGTAATCTGCATTTGTGTAAAGGATTAACAATCCAGATTTCTACTGAACGTATACATACTGACCGTCACTGAGAGCCCCTGTATTTCGCTCAATTTCGTCCATGGAAATAGGTAAGTCAGCGTCCAGCGGAAGGGACGATATATCCAACTCCATATTGCCCAGATTTAGGGACTCTGGGTTCATGTCTCCCGCACTGTTGTCGGATCCCAAAATGTTTGAATCCGTCATGCCTGACGTGAAATCATGCAGCATGTTCGAGCCAGAACCAGATGCGTCCAATAATGACCCTGCATAGGTTGGGAACTCGCTTAAACTCCGGAGCAAGTCAGCAGTCGAAGAATATGCGAGAGTCTGGTCCGAATTCTCGGTATTATTTTGTGTTGCTGGACCAGCCTCCACCACATTTGGCGAGTCAAGAGGTAGTTGAATTGTATTCGGTTGATCTGTATCTTTCGTCTCTCCTGGCCCCGATGGAGCAGAGGCCTCGGGGAATGGATCGGAGGAAACGGCATCCCTTTCATTCTCATTTTCCATCGATGGGATATCAAATATCTTCTTCACTTCGAGCAAATCATTTACAGCATTGGTCTCTGCATCATCTGAGACGCCCTCGCCGAACAAGTCAACATCCATCTGATCGCTCGAACCCATCGCCAAGTCTACGACCTCAGGATTCGAGGGTTGGGTGAGTGGAGGGACAGAGGAACCATTTCCGATTAGGTCGTGCTGCATTTGGGGATGTGTGGCCATCGCAGATAATATCTCAGGTAGACCTTCTGGTTGTGGCTGGGGAATATTCGGAGGGAAATTAAAGATGGATGATGTTAAAGAGCTATCGGTAAGTATCTTGGATGTTCGTGGTGCCAAGGTAACCGGGGACGGCGGTTGTTGCCCAACATACGGTGCCACAAGATGCGGCCCTAGTAAGGAATCGGCGCTGAGATCCAGTCTCAGGGGCATGCCTGGTTTCTGGCCAAGAGGCACAGGTTGAACCGGGGACAAGGTGGGCGTCTCGAGTGTGAGGTCTATGACTTTGCCACCCAATGGGGATGTTTGTAATGAAGAAAGCGATATACCAGGCTGTGATTCTCGGTGGGATTGGGCCGTCTTGGAAGCAAGAGGCACGTCTTCCTCGGAGTCGGAGGATAAGTCAATGATTCCAGAGTCAGAAAATCGCTCATTCTTGAGGGATATCGTGTCCGTGGGATTGGGGTTTTGGTCGGCGATTTGGGGTCGGGCCAGCACCAGATCTCGCTTCGTTACTGTAATCAAATGTTTCTAGCCAATCGATGAGACGCCCATATATCACTGTGACAAGAGACAGACTACTTACTATTTTAGTCTCAACAACATCATACAACCGATCATATTGGTCCAAGTGTGACTTTAAAGACACCGCCAGAGAATCCGGTAATCGCGAGCTTACAGGACTGGTGCGCCTTCTTAAAAGTTATCAGATGAGTACCAAATAATATAAGGGAAACTTACAGGAGTCGTAGCGTGTTATAGTACTTAATTATTTGTGCAGCAGTGGCAGTAGCATGCTAAGAACGAACAGTTGGGTCATGATCATCAAATTTTGAATCGGAAGAACAGACCTTAAATGCCTCTGTCATAAGATCCATCTCATTGACAAGCACACCGCCGTTCGTCATCGAGAGCGCCCCATTTTGCTTGCTCACAGAATCCATAGGTGACAAGCACGTGACGACCGGAACCGGTCGTGCACAGCCACTAACACGGTCAATTCAGTCACAAAATTTTGTCCTGACAGCACATTCCCAAAGCTCGAATTATGCCTCGAATACGGAAGAGTAAGCTATCATGTCACCATTTTTGAGCCATTTAAAAAGGGTAGTGTCTATCAGAGACTTCCAGGCGACAGACTACCAGGGAACGTGGTAAGATCAGCCGCAAAATCAGCGAAGGTCGCAAGAAGAAACGCAAGTTGGCCAAAAAGGATCCTCAATGGAAGTCCCGCCACCCGAAAGATCCTGGCATACCCAACTCTCTCCCATTCAAAGACCAGATTCTCGCGGAAGTTGCTGAAGAGAGACGGCGGGTGCGTTCGGTTCAAAACATCCTTCGAGCCACAAGGCTGCCTACCACATATAAGCGACACCATGCTTACACTTCTTACATTCCCGACAGAACGAAGAAGAGAAACGTCTTCGAAGGATAAAGCAAAAGGATATCGAAAAGAATGAACCAGAAAGCGAGTCAGGAGATGATCAAATGGAAACAGAACCAAAAGAGCCCGATGGTGTCACTTCCATTCACCCCATAACCTCGAGCTTTGCGATTCACGAGAGAACTAGACAAATTCCGTCTCCTTCTGTTGAAGAGAATGAGCCTTTTCGCTACGACTCGTCTGTTCCAAACCTCCGTGCTGCTCTCGACAAGGCGGATGTTTGGCTTCACGTGTTGGACGCTAGAAACCCATCTGCTCATCGCAATACTGACATTGAGCGTCTTGCTAGCGAGAAGGCAAAAAGGATAGTGTTTTTGTTGAACAAAGCTGGTAAGCGTATAAAAATATAGCCAACCTACCCATGAAGCCTGAGTGATTCTGGTGGAGACTTGTGCCCTAGAGAAGCTCTCCAACAATGGCTATCGTTTTTCGAACGGAGCGTACCCGCCATTCCAGTCATTCCTTTCCGAGTCTCCTCGTCCCAATTGCCACCACCCTGCGTCTCGAATCCCTCTATTCCAAATAAAACCATTCCAAGCCACGGCGATGCTATCGGGATTAAGGAACTTTTTAAGTGTCTAGATGTGGCCTCCGGTCACGCGGACCCGGTGACAGTAGCAGTCATCGGTCTGCAAAACGTGAGTTGTTGCTTTGCTTATATAGGTGCCTCTCTGACTTCTGTCTAATCTGCAAGTCAGGGAAGTCGTCCGTAATCAATTCTATCCTGGGTGCTGGGCATCTCGTAACCTATAAGCTGGACTCTGTCAAGTTGAAAAGTATGTCTACGACCACCCTGCCACAACTCGTTGAAATCAAGCACGAAGATGTCACGGTGAATTTTATCGATACCCCGGGCTTTGTCTTCCAGGAATCCGAGGCATCATTGCCGCCTGCCAAAATGAAGTCTGAGCGAATTCGGGACCTATTAATTCGATGCCGGGGCCGTATCGAAAAGATGAGCCAAGCAGAAGAAACTGGTTAGTCACCAACGCTTCTGGCGTGCTTGTGACCCAATCAGTATCTGACCCAGTCTCGAATTTGGCTTACACCAGCCAGCTGGATAACTTCCAGAGCCAAACCCGAAGATCTCATCATTCATTACAACACCCCTGCATTCCTCCACGATGATCCATCTTCATTCCTCGCTGGTCTTTCTCGTGTAACTGGACGACTGAAAAGTCGCGGGCTCCCTGATGCTACAGGGTCGGCTCAGTCTTTGTTACGGGATTGGCGGTTAGGCAACTTCACTTATTACACTCTTCCCCCCAAGCCTTCGTCGCCTGATGCATCCAAATCACACTCAAAACTCTATGACGACCTTCTGTCTTCATTCTTGTCACGTAAAGAATTGGAGAGACAGAATGGAGGCCTTGGGCTCATCCGCCTGGATTCCGAGAACCCTGAGGAGCGCCCCGTTAACCTGGAGTTTGCGCAAACTTTTGAGACGAGCAAGTCCCTGCCCAAGCCTGCAAGAGTAGCTAAATCCATTGCCAGAGCGGAAGAGAGCGAAGAAGCCGAGAGCAGCGAGGAAGCGGCAGGTGAGGACGAAAGTGATGAAGAACCTCCCGAGGTAGCTCCAATTCTGTCTTCTAAACGCAAGCGGGTCGTTTCTCAGTCGAAAGGAGTACCACCACCAAAATCGAAAAAGGTCTCTTTTGTCCCAACGAAACGGGACAAGAAGACCAAACATGAGGCTAGGGTCTCTGCGTCTGTTGAGCCGCCAAAGAGCAAGTCTCGAATTGTGGTGACTTCATCATCTACTACCAATGCTAAGAAGAGACTCTCTCTGGGAGAAGAGTATGATTTTCAACAATTCTTCTAATACTGCGCCGTAGGGTATCAATAAATGTCACTTCATTTTCCAAGTCTCCCCCGTCCGCTGTGATCTACCATGATTGACATGTAAAAATTTTTTCATCAATGATTAACACAGCCGCTGTATATTGGTTTTAAGAATGATCCTGTACACGTGCCCTGAAGAGACTGTCAGTAACTTGGTCTAACTTGGACATCACTCCCTGTCGACCGAAGCCTTGTGTAACAATCCTGAACACCCTCCTTCCTGGGAGGCTCTAGAATCGAATAACATAGTTGTTCTCTCGGCTAAACTTATTTAGGCACCGTAACACCAACCTCTTTCTCGCCCCACATCACAACGAGCCTTTTATGTCGGGAGCACCTTTCTCCCGCATTGCTCTGGCCGCCGCCCTACTGGAATATGACAATGATCCGGATGACCCTATAAAGCCTAAACGCTCTGCCCAGGAGAGTGCCATCTTCGCTCATCTCCGACGATCAGGTCCGGTACCCAAACCTGAGAGCGTGTTGGAATACGATGACCTCCCAGAGCCCAGAAGAAGCAAGGACTTTCTCAAGGTGCCTCTTCCATCGGATGATGCAAGCTTGTTTGCGCCAATGGAACCCACGCTGGGAAGCCGTGCATCTATAGATGGCCGCCGCTCTCTGGACGTTCTTAGAGAGCACGGCGAACAATTCTTTCAGAGCACTCAAGAGGAAGAATCTGAAGAGAGCCATTCAGATGATGATGTGGATCTGGGTTCATGGGGTCTCGACACGTTCATCCCGCCGAAAAGCAAGCCAAAGGAGAAACCAGCGAAGAGGCCAGGCCCAAGCCGAGTTCGCCCTGCTTCTGAACACCTGGATAACCCTCCCAATGCCCAGAGCCCTCAAAGTATTTCGTATTCCCAAGACGCCTTCAATTTTGCCAACGATCCTTCGTCTGCGAGACCTCGTGCTCGCCAGATGCGTACACGCACCAGTAGCTTCATGAACGACCTGGGGTTTTCGGAAGATGGATCGAAAGGACCGATAGGCAATGCATTCTCGAAAAGACCTCAAACTTCTTACATATCCTCCAATCTTGAAGATCCTGTAGCGCTTGAATCTCGACCCCATTCTATGATGGACCTGAGGTCTGTCCCATTCCCGACTTCACGCCCTGGTACTCCTGGCCCCGATTTTGGTACCGGTGAGGAGGCTGAGGACTCCAAATTCGTTGTTCCGCTTCCTCCCCCCGAACGTCTATCAAAATTCGATCCTAAAGCAGCGAGACGAGCGCGAACCGAATCTGTTGGGTCTTGGCTGTCAGATGCGGGTTTAAAATCCAACGCAGAAGCCCGGTCGCAAACTCTCTCTAACTTGTCCATGGGTTCTCCCCGACAACGAGATGAAAATGATCCGGGTGCTTCGGGGAGGCCGTTATCAATGGCACCTTCTTACATGCCGGAAAATCGGAGGCTATCAAAGATGGAGCTTCTTCGTCCCAAAGTACTTATTATGCCCAGTCCTTTGCGCGATGTGAACAATGTCCAGGTTCGTTCCAAAACCGACTTTCGAGCAAGGGAAGGTTTCCAAGAGACTACAGGCGATCGGCCCCTGCCTGCTGGGTTTCGAGAGTCAACTCTAGCAGCTCGCCCTGGCGTGCGACCGCCTGTTGGGCCGCAGAGTTCGGGAAAATTGCCGAATTCTGCCCTGTTCATGTCCGACTCACGAATGAGTCTTTCAGCCAGTCAGCTCATGTTCCGAAACTCGCTCATGGTTGATGGCCAGTACTTAGAAGATGACAAGCATATGGGCCGCGCTCATGTTGACGGGGAAAAAATTGAAATGTACGGTGAAGATCCGGAGGAAGTTGAAGCTGCCTACCGAGAGCTCCATCATCCGACTGGAAAGCTTCATGGGCACAGTCTAATAGATGCTCTCACGGCTCGCAAGGATGAAATAAAAGGGAAAAAACGGTCGGTTCATGTATGTTCCACTTACATCCCCATGCTGACCGATTACTTCAGTGTGTTCACAGGGGATGGGCGCCATTCCATGATGGACCGAGGCCCGGCTACTCGTAGCACCCTCATCGACCCTTCGACGTTCGATAAACCCCAGATTGCGGTCGTGGATGGCGAAGGTAGACCTATCAATCTAGAAGCGAATCGCCAAATCTCCGATGGCGATCGCCGCAGGTCTGCGGGACCCTTAGTTGATCTTAATGGAGTTAGGCCTGGGTTGCGAGCAGGGATGCGTACCAGTCAATCTCGAACTTCGGTGTTTGGAGTGGACACTGTGTGGGAGAGGGAAATGTCTAGACTCAAAAAGATGGAGGCTGAAAATGAAGCTGATACGCAGCTACACGAGAACCAGATCCAAAAGAAACTTAAGGGCAAGCCTGGAGACATGAGTTTCAGCACAACTCTTCCTAACTCTGCGGAGAGGATGACTTCAGAGACAGCTGGCACAAACATGCTAACACCTCCAACCCTACCCAATGTCACCCTCGTTACCTCGAGACCCCGCCCTCGAATGCCAAAGGTTTCAGATAATGGGAGTGATGAGGGACACGGAGCTGCTGAGCGTCGCAGAGTCAGCACAGCAACGTTGGGTGTCAAGGGGTGGTTTGCAGGATCCGATGATGAGGATGACAGACGGCCTTCCAGTCGTATCACAGGGCGTTTCGGTCCATCGTCGAATCCACAAGCACCACGGCTTCCTCCTGTCACTGGCGATTCGGAGGATGAAGATGTTCCATTGTCCCGAATCAAACCTACTCTAAAGGTCTCAAGGAGTGATTCAGACGAAGACGAACCTCTAGTGAAGACTAAATCACGGTTGGGCGTAGATCCCCCGACCCTGAATCCTGAGCCAAATCCCACTCCAATTGAAACACCTGAGCCGAGGCCGATGCCCATGAACGACAACGAGGACGAGGACGAGGATGATAATGTTCCCCTTGGTCTACGTGCTTCCGTCAATCTTCATACTTCGGACAAGCCTTCTGTCAATCCTGGAGGCGATGAGGAGGACGAAACCCCTCTAGGCCTTCGTTACGCCGCTAGCGCTTCGCCTAATGCATCCGAGCATCAGCGCCAACAACAAATGGCTATGATGCTCGTACAACAGCAGCAACAACAGGCGCAGCAGCAAATGTATTTACAACAGATGGCTCGGCAATCTATGGCTGGATTCTCGAACATCAACGGAGCTGGGCTGATGGCTCCGGCCGGGTTCCCAGCGTTCGGTGCTGCTCCATCTATGGGGATGTTTGGAGTTACTGCGCCAGGTCCTGCTGGGATACCGATGGTGAACAATGCTGACACTGCAAAGATTGGAAGAGTTGATGCCTGGCGCAAGAGTGTCGCTGCTGAACCATCGTTTTAATCGCAAGTTTGGGAGTTCAATTCCTCAATTCGGATTTCATTTCATTGCTTGTCCCTCTCACATGCAATCCCTAATTCATCATGGTTTAACATACCTATTTCGCAAGACTAATTGAGACGAGTGGTAATTTGCATGCTGCTTGGTTCTGCGTTGTTGCAGCGCTGGTTCCGAGGTCGACAGATACGGTTCAATCCATAAATGTAAACATTTCTGTTTTCGGTAGGCACTTTGCTAGAATTCAGAAAATTGGTGGTTTGGGCAGCATTGAGATTGGCAATCACTGAATTACTAAGACATGATCATCGTGAAGTCGTGAGACAGTCAGTATCTTTACCGCCATCGAGGCGGTCGTGAAGGCGTTGCAGACATAAAGTGATTAAGAGGAGATGGCGAAGGTGATTTGGACTTGGGTCTAGGAGCAGGGGTTGTAGGCGATTTTAATGATGCGATTAGCTTAGGGGCACGTAGTGGTGGAGGATTAGGATTAGGGGGTGGTTCCACGCCCATCTTGCGAATGTATTGGAGCGGCGTCAAAGGTGAAGTGTTCGTAGTTCCCCCAGGGGGGCTGCGACTTGACGGCGTCAACAGTACAGGAAGTCGTGAAGGAGTCGAAGGGCGCTCCTTCGGTGGAGTCTTCTCTTCCTCCTTCATGTTTTCAAGAAGAGTCATAGAATTGACCCACTTCTCTTCTGTCTGTCTCTTTATTCTTGTCGGAGATACAGACCCCACACGGAACATATGAGAAAAGTGGTCTCGAATAAATCTACTCCCGAAGATCAGTGATTCGTATTGCTGAACATTTGAATATCTTACTTGGATAACTCGACCCAACCGCCACCCACGCGGACCATGACCATCTGTGAGCGTAGGATACGGCAGAAACATAGCTTTGGTTCCACGTCACCAATCCAGTACTTTCCGCTTTCATCTTGCCAAGTATCTGTTACAGCTTCGATGTGGACTTGCGCTTGCAGTTTATTCACCACACTTCCTACCGCAACGTCAAGTTTGTTAGTCGGATTCGCAACATACGATCGGCGAGGCTTCAGTCGGTCACTCATGCTTGAGTCAGACCGGCGCATTGAGGCAACACGGCTTGCTCCACCTACAGACGGACGAGAAGGTCGTGCGCCGCTATGCGGCAAGATAGGTATGGAGGAAGCGGACACAGCCGAGGGAGTTGGCGAAATGGCTACTCGTCTACTAGGTGATGATCTCCGTGGGCGTGGAGTTGAGGGAGTAGGAGGCACATGAACCGCAGTCGCATTGCTCATGGTGCGTTGACGTGAAGAAAAGGTTGATGATGCTATCGAAGTCGGAAATGATGGTGTTGAGGAGGACGGCCCAGATACTGAGCGAGTTGAAGATCGACTCAAAGTCCGACTATGTGCTACTGAAGGACGAGAGGACGGTATACGACGCTGAGGGACCCCCTTGGCCGGCTTTGTCGAAGAAGTACGTGATCTTGATGGCGTGACATTGAATAATGAAGTAAGGGCTTTGCTAGGACCAGTGGAGAACTGTGAAGTCGACGCCACACTTGAAAGACTTGTCGTAGATCGAGATGATAGACCACTCTTGGGTGGATTACGAGCAGCATCTTTGCACATTTCAGCCAATTCTACCCAGGTTTGTTCGATTCGCGAAATCTCATCTTTAACGCGCTCATCATCAGAAACCAGTTCGCTGTGCTCATGGAGACGCAACACAGCTCTCTGACAAAAAAGCACTCGCTCATCGAGTTGTTCATGGGGGGGTTTTTGTGGATCGCTGACATGGGTCGATTGCATTTCAGTCGGGGGATACGGATAAGAATCGATGTGCTCGAGAAGATCACTTAGGGCAGCGTCGCATTGATCAACCAGACGAGAGAACAGGCCGAGATGCTCAACTCCCCCAAGCAGTTCGTGATTGCGATCAATCTCACTCTTCAGCGCAACCATCTCGCTCGCCAAACGGGTTTGAGTAAGGGTAGACGAGAGATCAGAGAACGCAAACGACACCGCGTTGAAACGGCCACGCATGGCCTGCGCATCGGCAAATGACGGAAGACGGTGGTTCTGCCGTGTCTCCTCGTTCAGATTAGGTGAACTTGGTAAACGAGCCGCCGCCGCTATCCCAATGGAACGGAGCTCAGCTTGTATCGCCGCTATCTGCATTCGCAAGGGCTCCAGTTGGCTAGCAGTGGAAGATTCGGCCTCATTCTGAGCAGCTGATGGAAAGAGTGATCAACTGATGAAAAGCCATAGCATGTAGCAAGGTTGCTTGCCTGCCTCTTTCCTCTTTGCTTGCTCTTCTTCCCATCGGCGTCGATATTCATCCATGGCAGCCTGGGCCTTTGCCTCCGACTCCTTCAACGCATTTTGAGCAGCCTCCAACTCTGCCTGACTCAAAGAACCGCGCCGTAGCATCTCCTCGTGTTCTGCAGTCAGCCTCGCTTGATACGCTCGGCGCTCTGCCTGCCTTCTAGCCTCCGTTATGTTAGACCTCGCCGCCGCGACGTCCCCCGAGAACCCTTGAGCTCGGAATTCGGTATCTTCAAACACTCTCATTCTAGGGTTCAGGATCTCTTCGTGCACGCTAGGATCATGAGCCCCAGGACTAGACCGCATTTGGCGCAGTGTATTCCGGGAGAATTCCATCAAGGAAGTAAGGTCCGGTCCGTGTTGACCTAGTAAATCATCGAGAACATTGATGGCACGTTCGAAGTCTTCTTCGTATTCTGTCGGAGCTAAAACCTTTGATTCAGATGCTTTAACCAAAGCCTCGTGTTCCCCTTTTCTAGCCTCTAACGCGTCAAACGCTGTCCTCGTGGCCTGTGAGAATTTCTCCAACTGTGTATCCAACACTCTTGCCAAACCCGCGAGATGATACAGCTCAAGCTGTCTCATTAGGGAGTCAAGTCCAGAGGACAACGTCAGAGCCATTGAGTTTATGTCTGCACGAACGACTTGGTCAATGGCAGCTAGCTTGCGATGTACGTTGTCTGAGAGGTGTGACGAACGGCGTGGCTGGGGTTGGCCATTCCGAGCCTTCTGACCGCCAAGTGGAGCTTGGGACGCTTGAGATGCGACGAAAGGTACCCTGGTCGGAAGCGAACCGACCAGAGGACCGACTTTAGTAGCTAGGTCGGAAACCATAACGTTGAACGCATTCGGGGGATCCCTAGCACCAGAAGTCGTATTCTGAAGTACATCCTGGATATCAGCCTGAATGGATTTACGAAGACCACTAATCTCTGCTTCAAGTTCCTCTGCTTCTTTGGCCACACCTTCCATGTCAATTTTCTGGACTTGTACCGCTTTCAAAGCGACTATCAGAGAACGGGCAAACGCAGTATCTCCCATTATAGCACTGATTCTTTCTTGGAGTCGACGGTATAATGCCTCCGGTACCCTTGGAGCCAGCTCATCCAGGGGTGAGGAAAGCCTGGACCTAATCTGGGAGAGTAATTGTGAAATCCGAGCTTCTGCATCCTCAACACAAACTGGAATGGGTGCTGGGGTAATTGGAGAACCGGGAACCGACTGCCGCGAAGTCCAGTGATCCGCATCAATGCCTTCAAGAAGCCCTGAGGTGAAGTGAGAAATTGACGTCTCCAGTCCAGATGCAGAAGAATGTATGGATCGTGCAGCGAGCAATGCATTTACATTCTTGGACGCTAGATCCCTGGCGTTTATTCCTCGAAGGAGGAGTTCAGTAAGATTACCGGATTCATTCTTGCAGCGTTGCAGGAAGTCAGTAGATGCGTTGAACTGACGTAGTTCGGCAATCGCCCCACTAAGTCTCTTCAGGAGATTCCTCGCGTCGGAGTCGGTAATGGATAGATCTTGTAGCAGTGATGGAAGTAGCGCAATGTACGAACTGTGAGCCCTCAGATCAAGGCAGCCCAAGTCATCCAACCGCGGAGGTAAACCATCGCCATCGCTCCCAGACGCCGCCACACCGTTACTTATGCGATCGATTAAGGTGCTCAGCTTCGTCCCAAGTCGAGAGGCATCGGAAAGCACTGTTGCAGTACGTTCCACAGCCTGTGCTCGGATGTTGAATTGCTTCGCTTTCAACTCTACTCTCCTGGAAAGCTTGATCGTAGAAGCCAGCTCTTCGGATAAGATTAGGTGGATAGCATCATTTTTCTGCGCTCCATCAGGGACCAAGTGATGAAGGGGGCGAGGAATGATAGTAGAAGGATGACCAATAGCACTTAGGCGGGACGCCAAAGATGAAGATCGTGAAAGGAACGATGCAGCGAGCTCTGGTGATGGATGGAGTTTGCTCACTTGTTCCAACTCCTCTAGCAGAATCTGAGCCGTTGCCTGGTCCTTCTTAAGCTCGGCATAGAACTCATCCGCTCTGTAGATTAGCATCGATTAGTGAATTGAGGGAAAGAACGCGAAATCTCACTTCTTCCACTGAGCCTGCAGAGATGGTATGAACTTGTCGATGCCTTCGAAGACCATGCTCTTGTTTTCCAGTTTATCCTGCTCGTCAAGCAATGCATCTGGCACTTTCCTCGAGCTTGTATCAATCAATCTGTCGAGAGTCCCCCCCGACTTTGGCAATAACTCATGCTTATAGCTATGCACACGGGACATAATCAGCTTCGCCTGATTCAGAAGGGCTTCACCGAGCTTCCTTCTTTCGTTGCGAGCAGTCTGG
>WNFI01438180.1_pt1 | contig 16713 bp, 14 predicted proteins | sample 5400471 | NCBI WGS metagenome assembly WNFI01 (sample SAMN13153348, study PRJNA577476) | soil metagenome | isolation source: 100 cm saprolite on Douglas fir-dominated hillslope | place: USA:California | collected 2013-09-17 | reverse complement strand
TCCGAGGGGCCGGCGAGCGCCTCCGGGGACACTTGCGGTGCGCCCGAAGCAGCACCGCCGCCCGCGCCACCTCCGGCCGCCCACCGGGCGCGCCGCAGTGGCTCCGGAGGCGCTCGCCGGCCCCGCCCCGCCCATCGCAGCCGCGCCGCTCGAAGGGCTACATGCCTCCAAGGATCGCTACCGAGGAGCGAGGAGTACACTCGGAACTGATGGACGACCTCACCACCCAATTCGCCCGCCACGGCCTAGCCCTGGTCTTCGCCAACGCCCTCCTGGAGCGCATCGGCGTGCCGGTCCCCGCCCTGCCGCTGCTGTTCGTCGCCGGCGCCCTGTCCGCCACCGGCGCGGTCGGCATCCTGCCGCTGCTGGGCGTCGCCGTCGCCGCGCCCCTCGCCGTCGACCTCGGCTGGTTCCTGCTCGGCGCCTGGCAGGGCGAGCGCACCGTCCGCTTCATCTGCCGCATCGCCCTGTCCCCGGAAGGTTGTGTCCGCCAGACCAGGGCGCTCTTCTCCCGCCGCGGCCTGGCGTCCCTGCTGTACTCGAAGTTCGTCCCCGGCTACTCGATCGTCGTCCTGCCGCTCGCCGGCGCGGCGCGCGTCCCGCTGCTCAGCTTCCTGCTCTGGGACCTGCTCGGCAACCTGCTCTGGGCCGGCTCGGCCATCGGGCTCGGCTTCCTGTTCCACGACGCGGTCGGGCGCATCCTCGTCTACCTGCACCGTCTCGGGATCTGGGCGGTGATCTTCGGCGCCGCCGCCCTGGCGCTGGTGATCGCGATGAAATGGTGGGAGAGGCGCCGCTTCTACAAGCTGCTGCGCCTCGCCCGCATCGGCGTCGACGAGCTGCGGCAGCTGATCGAGGGCGGCAGCCCGCCGGCCATCGTCGACGTGCGCACCACCCGCAGCTACGCCGCGCAGCACATCCCCGGCGCCCTGCGCATGACCCTCGAGGAAGTCGACGCCAAGCTCGCCGCCCTGCCGCGCGACGGCGAGATCGTCCTCTATTGCACCTGCCCGAACGAAGCCTCAGCCGCCCGGGTGGCGCGCGTCCTCATCGATCGCGGCTTCACCCGCGTGCGCCCCCTCGAAGGCGGCCTCGGCTCCTGGCTCGACGCCGGCCTGGCGGTGGACGAGGAGACCCTCGTGACCGTCATGCCGGCCCTCGGCTCCACCCCCGGATAGATAGCTGACCCGCCTCCCCGCGAGCACTCCGCGAGCACTCAGCGAACAATCCGCGAACATTCCGCGAACATTCCGCACTCTGCTAGCATCGCCCATCGCCGCTTGTGCCTCCCGTCACAAGCGGCAGCCCAGTCGAGCCGCCACGAGGGCCTGACGGATGAGCGACGAGCGCGAGACGCTGGAGATCGACGTGCTGTTCGTCGGCGCCGGGCCGGCCAGCCTGGCGGGCGCCTACCACCTCGCGAGCCTGGTGCGCCAGCGCAACGAGCAGCTGCTGCCCGAGCCGCCGCTCGAGCTCTCGATCGCCGTGCTCGAGAAGGGCCGCGAGATCAGCAGCCACGCCCTCTCCGGCGCGGTGGTCGATCCGCGCGCCCTGGCCGAGCTGTTCCCCGACGACTGGCAGAGCGCGCCCTTCGAGGCGCCGGTGGGCAAGGAGCAGGTGCTGTTCCTGACCGCCAAGGGCTCCTGGCAGCTGCCCGTCATCCCGCCTCCCCTGCGCAACCATGGCTGCTACGTCGCCTCCCTCGGCAAGCTGCTGAAGTGGATGGCGCCGCGCGTCGAGGCGGCCGGCGTCGACATCTTCTACGAGTTCCCGGCCACGGCGGCGCTGGTCGAGGACGGCCGCGTCGTGGGCGTGCGCACCGGCGACCGCGGCATCGGCAGGCACGGCGAGAAGAAGGCGAACTACGAGCCGGGGATCGACATCCGCACCCGCTGCGTGGTGCTGGGCGAGGGGCCGCGCGGCACGCTGGTCAAGCAGCTCGACGGCGCGCTGGGCCTCTGGCGCGACCGCAACCCGCAGGTCTACGCGCTCGGCCTCAAAGAGGTCTGGGACCTGCCGCCCGGGCGGGTCGCGCCGGGCGACGTCATCCATACCCTGAACTGGCCGCTGGGCTTCCACACCTTCGGCGGCGGCTTCCTGTACGGCATGCAGAACGATCAGCTGATCGTCGGCCTGGTCGTCGGCCTGGACTACGAGAACCCGCTGCTCGATCCGCACGCCGAGCTCCAGCGCTTCAAGACCCATCCCGCCGTCGCCCGCCTGCTGGCCGGCGGCAAGCCGGCGTTCTACGGCGCCAAGGCGATCCCGGAAGGCGGCTGGTGGTCGCTGCCCTGCCTCGGCGGCGAAGGCTTCCTCACCGTCGGCGACTCGGCCGGCTTCCTCAACGGCCAGCGCCTGAAGGGCATCCACCTGGCGATGAAATCGGGGATGCTCGCCGCCGAGGCGATCTTCGAGGACCTGCTGGTCGCTCCCCGCCGCCCTCTCCCGGCGCCCCCGGCGCCGCCGCTGCCTCTCCTCCGTGACCGCTACCGGTCGAAGGTCGAAGCCAGCTGGATCCGCGACGAGCTCTGGCCGGTCCGCAACTTCCACGGGCTGGTCCTCCACCTGCGCCCGCCGCCACCGGCGCCGGCCTCGCCGCCGCCCGAGGCGGCCGGCACGAAGCTGGTCTTCGACCGCCTCGCCGACGTCTACATGTCCGGCACCGCGCACGAGGAGGACCAGCCCGTCCACCTGCACGTCGCCGACCCGAGCCTCTGCGTGACGCGCTGCACGGCGGAGTTCGCCAACCCGTGCGAGCGCTTCTGCCCGGCGGCGGTGTACGAGATGGTGGCCGATCCGGCGGCGGCCGGCGGCGCCAGGTTGCAGATCAACGCCTCGAACTGCGTGCACTGCAAGACCTGCGACATCATGGACCCCTACGGGATCATCACCTGGGTCCCGCCCGAGGGAGGCGGTGGCCCGAACTACAGCAAGATGTAGGGGCGGGCGCGCCGGCCGCAGCGCGCCTCGGGACGGCCGCCTCAGGACGAGCGCTTGCCCTTCTTGCGTTCGCTTTCGCCGTCGCCGCTGCGGCGCGGGCGGATGACGCAATCGCCGCTGCTGGTCTCGATGCGGATGGTGGTCCGGCCGTCGCCGCGCCGGGCCCCCACCACCTTGTCGCGATGGTTGGCGCGCCGCAGCACCGCGTCGGCGTAGTCCACCCGCAGGTCGCCGCTGCCCTGGTCGGCGGTGACGTCGAAGGAGGCGGACGGTCCCGCGTAGACGCTCACGTCGCCGCTGCCGGTCTTGGCGACCAGGCGCCGGGTGTGATCGAGCGAGCTGGCGACTTCGACGTCCCCGGAGCCGGTGTCGGCGTTCACCGAACCGGTGTGGAGCCTGAGCTTGCCGACCTGGACCCCGCCGATGCGGACGTCGCCCGAGCCGGTATCGATGTTGGCGTTGCCCACCAGCTGGCGCACCACCACGTCGCCCGAGCCGGTGTCGATCGCCGTCTCGCCGCGGCTGGTGCCGAGCACCACGTCACCCGAGCCGGTGTCCAGCCGCAGCTGGCCGGCGAACGCGTCGAGCTGGATGTCGCCGTTGCCGGTGTCGAGCGACAGCCTGCCTTCGAGGGCGCCGCCGCGCACCTTGCCGACCAGGTTGCGCAGCGCCAGGTCGCTCATCGCCGGCAGCGCGATGCGCAGGTCGGCGTAGAGGGTGGGAGCCGACGAATGGCGCCCGGTGTAGACGCGCACCCGCTCGCCGCGATAGCTGCTCGAGCACGAGCTGTTGTCGAACAGGCTCCAGAAGCTCGACTCCTCCTTGTCGCGCGGCCTCGGATAGAAGAAGGAGTGGTAGCGCTCGACCGGGTAGGAGAGCGCCCATTCCTCCCGCCCCTTGCCGTCGGCGGCCTTCACCCAGCGCATCTCCTGCAGCTGGCGCTGGGTCTCGCCGGCGCCCGAGAACTCGGCATGGACGGTGGCGTCGATCACCACCTGGTTGCCCGAGCCCGCGACCAGCTCCACCTGTCCCGCCAGGTTGGCGAGGCGCAGCACGGCGCCGGGGCCGGCCGGGAAGCTCTGCCGGAAGGACCGCGCCTGCGGCTCGGCGCGCAGCGCCGCCGCCCCGGCCAGACCCAGGCCCAGGCCCAAGGCCGCGGCCAGGGCCGCCGCCGCTCGTCGCATCGCAATGGGATCGTCGTGGTGCTGGGCCATCTGCCGGAACCTCCTGGTCGCCATCCGTCCGACACTACGGGCCGGACAGCGAGAAGGTTGCAGGTCTCAGGACAGTGCCGGGTGCGATCACCCGCACCCGGCCAGGCGGGAGGCGGCGGGGCGACGCCTACCCGTCGTGGCGCTTCATGATCACGGCGCCGTTGGTGCCGCCGAAGCCGAAGGAGTTGCTGAGCCCAATGCGCAACTCGCAGGGGCGCGCCGTCAAGGGCACGAAATCGAGGTCGCACCCCTCGCCGGGATGCTCCAGGTTCAAGGTCGGCGGCAGCACCTGGTCCCGGATGGCAAGCGCCAGGACGCCGCACTCGAGGCCGCCGGCCGCCCCCAGCAGGTGGCCGGTGGCGGATTTCGTCGACGACACCTTGAGGCGCGCCGCGTGCTCGCCGAACACCTGGTGGATGGCCCTGACCTCGGAGAGGTCGCCGAGCTGGGTCGAGGTGCCGTGGGCGTTGATGTAGTCGATCGCGCCGGGCGCCAGCCCGGCGTCGGCCAGCGCGGCGCGCATGCAGCGGATGGCGCCGGTGCCGTCGGGGTCGGGCGCCGAGATGTGATACGCGTCGGCGCTCATGCCGTAGCCGACGATCTCGGCGTAGATCGACGCGCCGCGGGCGGCGGCCGCGCCCAGCTCCTCGAGCACCAGGATGCCGGCGCCCTCGCCGATGACGAAGCCGTCGCGCGCCGCGTCCCAGGGGCGCGAGGCGCGCTCGGGCTCGTCGTTGCGGTGCGAGAGGGCGCGCATGGCGCAGAAGCCGGCGATGGCGAGCGGGGTGATCACCGCCTCGCTGCCGCCGGCGATCATGGCGTCGGCGAAGCCGTTCTGGATGAGGCGGAAGGCGTCGCCGACGGCGTGCAGGCCGGTGGTGCAGGCGGTGGCCGGCGAGCTGTTGGGGCCGCGCGCGCCATGGTGGATCGACACCTGCCCGGCCGCCATGTTGACGATCAGGCCGGGGATGAAGAACGGCGACACCCGCGAGGGCCCCTTCTCCAGCAGCAGGCTGTGGGTGGTCTCGATCAGCGGCAGGCCGCCGATCCCGGAACCGATGACCACGCCGACGCGGTCGCGGTTGGCGTCGTCGATCACCAGCCCAGCGTCGTCGAGCGCGAAGCGGCTGGCGGCAAGGGCGAAATGGATGAAGGCGTCGCTCTTCTTGACGTCTTTCTTGTCGACGTAGTCGCGGGGGTCGAAGCCCTTGACCTCGCCGGCGATCCGCGACGGGAAGACGCCGGGGTCGAAATGGGTGATCGGTCCGATGCCGCTCTTGCCGGCGAGCAGTCCCTGCCAGGTCGGCGCGGTCCCCACGGCGAGCGGAGACACCAGGCGTTCTGCTCGATGTACTCGACCGCCTCCTTGACGTTGCCGATCTTCTCGGCCTCCTCGTCCGGGATCTCGATCCCGAACTCCTCCTCGAAGGCCATCACCAGCTCGACGATGTCGAGGGAATCGGCGCCAAGGTCGTCGGTGAAGCTCGCCTCCAACGTCACCTCGTCCTCGTCCACCCCAAGCTGCTCCACGATGATGCTCTTGACCCTCTCCGCTACAGCCATCGCTACCCCCCTCCTAGGATTGATCGGCATGCCGGCCGCGCACAAACCCGGGTTCTAGCATAAAGCCGCCCCGCGGTCCATGGATCTGAACGGCCGCGAGCCCGCCGCGGGCCGCCCTCGGGCTCATATGTACAGGCCGCCCGAAACGTTCAGGACGTGCCCGGTGACGTAACCCGCCTCCTCGCTCGCCAGGTAGAGCACCGCGGCGGCGACGTCGTCCACCTGGCCCAGCCGCTTCAAGGCGATGCCGGCGGTCAGCTCGGCCCGCGCCGCCTCCGCGAGCGCCGCCGTCATCGCCGTCTCGACGTAGCCCGGGGCGACGACGTTGACCGTGATGTTGCGGCTGCCCAGCTCGCGGGCGAGCGCCTTGCTGAAGCCGATCAGGCCGGCCTTCGCGGCGGCGTAGTTGGCCTGGCCGGCGTTGCCCATAAGCCCCACCACCGACGAGACGCTGATCACCCGGCCCCAGCGCCGCCGCATCATACCGCGCACCAGCTCGCGGGTCAGCGCGAAGGCGCCGGTCAGGTTGGTGCGCAGCACGCGCTCCCAGTCGTCGAGCGACATCCGCGCCAGCAGGTTGTCGGCGGTGATGCCGGCGTTGTTGACCAGGACGTCGATCGCCGCGAAGTCCTCCGGCAGCTCCTTGAGCCGCGCGCCGACGGTCTCCGGCTGCGCCACGTCCAGCGCCAGCGGGTGGGCGCCGCCGCCCGCCGCCGCGATCTCTCCGGCCAGCGCCGCCAGGCGGTCGGCCGAGCGCGCCGCGAGCACCACCCGCGCGCCCTGGGCGGCGAGGCGCCGCGCCACCGCCTCGCCGATCCCCTGGGAGGCGCCGGTGACCAGGGCGGTCCTGCCGTCGAGACGGAACATCAGCTCTCCTGCGCGGGCGCCGAGGCGGCCGCGGGCGCCGTGGCGGCCGCCGCCTCCCAGGTCGCGAGCAGCTTCTGCAGCTGCTCCGGATCGGCGAGCGACGCGGCCTGGACGCCGTTGACGATGCGGCGGTTGAGACCCGAGAGGACGTTGCCCGGGGCTGTCGATCTGGCGCACCAGGGCGTCGCGCGCCGCCGCGCCGGAGGTGACCGGGGCGGCGTCGACGTTGGTCACCACCGGCACCTCGGGATCGCGAAACTCGGTCGCCGCCAGCAGCTCCGCCATGGCGAGGCGCGCCGGCCGCATCAACGGCGAATGGAACGGCGCGGAGACCGGCAGCAGGGTCGCCTTGCGCGCCCCCCGCTCCCTGGCCAGGACGACCGCCCGCTCGATCGCCTGCCGGTGGCCGGCGAGCACCGTCTGGCCCGGCCCGTTCAGGTTGGCGACGGCGCAAACCTCGCCCGGCGCCGCCGCCGCGGCGTCGCGGGCGATCGCCGCCGCCGCCGCCGCGTCGAGCCCCAGCAACGCGGCCATCGCGCCCACGCCGACCGGCACCGCCTCCTGCATCAGCTCGCCGCGCCGGCGCACCAGGCGCAGGGCGTCGCCGAGGTCGAGCGCGCCGGCCGCCACCAGCGCCGACCACTCGCCGAGGCTGTGACCGGCCATCGCCACCGGCCGGGGCAGCGGCGGCCAGGGACCGGGGCCGGCGAAACCTGCGGGCGGCCGCGGCGCGGTGAGGGCGCGGTAGATGGCGATCGACACGGCGAGCAGCGCCGGCTGGGTGTTGGCGGTCAGGTTGAGGTCCTGCTCCGGCCCCTCGCGGCAGAGGCGCGCGAGCGGCAGCCCGAGGGCGGCGTCGGCCTCGTCGAAAGTGGCGCGGGCCGCCGGGGAGACCGCCGCCCAGGCGCTGCCCATCCCGACCTTCTGCGACCCCTGGCCGGGGAAGACGAAGGCGACGCGCCGCATCGGAGGAGTCCTACCGCCCCCTGCCCTTGAGCTCGTGCTCGTGGCTGTGGAGCTCGGCCAGCTTCTCGCCGATCTTCCTGTCGAGCTGGGCGTTGGAGAACTCCACGGCCCGCCGGATGGCGCTATGGATAGCGCGCGGGTTCGAGCGGCCATGGCCGATGAAACAGCCGCCGCTGATGCCGAGCAGCGGCGCGGCGCCGTACTCGCTGTAGTCGACCCGCTGCCGGAAACGGTCGAACGCCGGCCTGGAGAGGACGTAGCCGAGCTTGGTGCGGAGGCTGCGCGACAGCTCCTCGCGCAGCATGTTGGACATCAGCTCGGCCAGCGATTCGGCGCCCTTGAGCAGCACGTTGCCGACGAAGCCGTCGCAGACGACCACGTCCACCGCGCCGTTGAACACGTCGCGCCCCTCGACGTTGCCGACGAAGTTGAGGCCTGTGGTCTTCAGCGCCTTGAACACCTCGCGCGTCAGGTCGTTGCCCTTGCCCTCCTCTTCGCCGATCGACATCAGGCCGATGCGCGGCGCCGGCGTGCCGACGACTTCCTGGGCGTAGAAATGACCCATCACCGCGAACTCGCGCAGGTGCTCGGGCTTGCTGTCGATGTTGGCGCCGACGTCCAGCACCACGGTGAGGCCGCGCGGGTTGGGCAGCACCGCGGCGAGCGCCGGCCGATCGACGCCCGGCACCGTGCCGATGACCATCTTGGCGGCGATCATCGCGGCGCCGGTGTTGCCGGCGGTGACCATCGCCTGGGCGCGCCGATCCTTGACCACCTCGGCGCAGATGCGGATCGAGGAGCGGCGCTTCCTGCGGATCGGAGTGATGGCCGGCTCGTCCATCCCCACCACCTCCTCGGCGTGGACGATGGTGATACGGCCGTCGAGGCGGGCCGCCTCGGGGTAGCGGGCAAGCTCCGCCTCGAGGCGCGGCCGGTCGCCGACCAGCAGGATCGAGGCGCCGTCGTCCATCGCCGCGCGCACCGCCCCTTCGACCGGGCTCTGCGGCGCGTGGTCTCCTCCCATGGCGTCTACGGCGATTGGCATGGCGATCCCCGCGGGGCCCGGCTTTCCGGCTGCCGCTTCATCGAGACGACGGCGGTCCTGAGCACGCATCACTCTCGACGTCCGGCGAGGGCGGCGAGAGGCGCATTTTGAGACGTGATCGGCCGCGCGCGGCGGCGCCGGCCGGGTCTGGATGCCCGGCGACGGCGGGCGGCCCGAAGGCCCGGGTCAGGTGGCCTCTTTGCCTTCGATCACCGGCCGGCCGTTGTAGTAGCCGCAATGCGCGCAGGCGCGGTGAGGCAGCTTCGCCTCGCCACAGTTCGAGCACGTCGAGGTGGCCGGCCGGGCCAGGGCGTCATGGGCGCGGCGCCGGTCGCGGCGGGCCGCGGAGTGGCGTCGTTTGGGATTCGGCATTGTCGTCGAGCCTCGCGAAAAGTACGTTCGTTCGATGCGTCGTTCAGCGGCCCGGGCCCGGGTGGGTCAGTCCGGATCGCCGTCCAACGTGCCCTTGAGCGCGGCCAGCGCCGCCCACCGGGGATCGCTCTCCAGCCGCCCGCAGGCGCAGCCGGCTCCGCCCTGCTCGTTCAGGTCGGCGCCGCAGGTCGGGCAGAGGCCGCGGCAGTCGGGACGGCAGAGCGGCTTCATCGGCAGGTTGAGCTGCAGCTGCTCGAGCACCAGCGGCCGCGTGTCGAGGACCTCGTCCGCGACGACCAGCGTGTCGAGATCGCTCTCCAGCAGCTCCTGCTCATCCGTGTCCGACGCCTTCCTCGACTTCTGATGGTGGCTTTCCACCATCAGCAGCAGCTCGACGTCGGCCCGCGTGCTCACCACGCTGGGCTTGAGGCACCGCATGCACTCGAGGGTCTGATCGTACGACAACCGGCCCCGCAGCAGGTACCCCGGATCGACGAACACCACCTCGCCTTGCCAGGTCACCGGTCCGAGCGCCAACAGCTCCGGCCGCTCCAGCTCTTCCGGCGCGATGCTCTCCGTCTCATCCCACCTGAAGGGCTCCTCGCGAGCCTGATCCAGCCATATCCGCATGCAGGCAACCCCCAAGCGGGGCAAACGCGAAGGCTAAGGGATTCCTTCCCGCCTTGTCAATCGGGGCATAGAGAGCCATTGTAATGAATCTCAACGGTTTAAGCCGATTCGGCGGACCGCCCGGGCCGGCAGGCGCTAGCGCGGCGGCGAGGCGCTGCAGCCCCGCAGCTCCAGGCGCAGCGCAGGGGGCGAGGCCGTGGCGGCGAGGCTGGCGTGCTCGCAGTCGGCGAGCGGATCGAGGACGGTCTCCCAGTCGCGCCAGAGCTCGATCTGGCGGCGGGGGGCAAGCGGGAACGTCTCGACGAAGTGGCGGATGCGGGCGACCATGCGCAGCGTGGAGCGCGGATCGAGCCAGACGCCGAGCGAGAGCGGGGCGCCGGCGGCTGGGGCAATGGCGGCAGGGGCGTGGCCGGCGGCTGGGGCGCTGGCGGCAGGGACGCCGCCGGCGGCGAGGGCGCTGGCGGAGCCCCCACCACCGGCGGGCAGCAAGGGGGCCAGGCGGGGGGCGATCGCCTCGGCCTGGCGCAGGCTGCCGGAATCGAGGGCGAGGATGCGCCAGCCGGCGGCCTCGGCGGCCGGCAGGCGTCCCGCCATCAGCCGGAAGATGCCTTCGGCCGGCAGCCGCCAGCGCTCCGTGCCCGGCGGCCCCGCCACGTTGAAAACCGCCAGGCCGGGAAGATCGCCGAGAGAGCTGAGCCGGGAGCCGCCGGTCTCGAACAGCGCCAGCGCCGCCGGCGGCCGCGCCTGGGAGAAGGGCTGGGACGGGTCGGCGCCGCCGCGCCAGTCGGGGCCGACGGCGACCAGCAGCGCCGCGAACGGGGCCGCCGGCGAGAGCGCCAGTGCGGGAGCCGCACCGCTGCCGGGCGCGCCGGCAGCGCCGATCAGGGTGAGGACCAGGTTCGAGCGGTCGCGGGTCAACGCGTAGTAGCCGGCCGGGATCTCCGGCCGGGCGCCGGCCCAATGCACGATCGCCAGGCTTTTGGGAAACCTGGCGGGCAGGCCGTCGCCGGCCGATGCGTCCAAGAGCAGGGCTGACCGCGCGGTGGCTCCGCCGCCCACCGGCCCGGCTCCAGCGCTCCCCGCCCGCGCCGCTTCGCCGGCGGTCACGCTCCACAGGTGCCCCTGCCAGGCGATGTGCGAACGGCCGGCGTCGCCGCCCGCGAGCCAGGGATTGCCGGCCAGGCGACCGGCCAGCCTCGCCACCAGCGCCAGCGCCGGGTAGATCCGCGCCACCACGCGCAGGCGCCCCCCGGCGAGATCGGTGCAGGCTGCCATCTCGCTGGCCGGCGGCACCTCGAACGGCCCGAAGGTCGGCGGCTCCTCGGGTTCCTTCGACCTGGGAAGGGCCGGCTCGCCCGCGCTCAGCCGCGCGGCGGCGGCGACCACCTCCTGTAGATCGCCGGCCGCCGCCGCCAGGACGCCGAGGTTCTGGTGCGGGTAGGGGATCCATACGCAAACGTCGTAGGCGTCACCGGCGAGCAACCGTAGAGGTTCCTCCGCCGAGCCGCCGCGACCCGCCACGCCCGCCGCCCGCGGGAGGCGAGGCGCCTCGGCCCGCTCGCGCGGCACGTACCAGTAGACGACGTGGGCGGCGAGCAGGCCCAGGAGCAGCAGCCCTACGGCCGCGGCGCGCTTGACGGCGGCGAGCCGGAAGCTCGACGGCTTGCAGCGGGCGCGCCCCTCACGCGTCCCGCTCATCCCGACGCCTCGCGATCGAGCCCGGCATCCCTCGCCGGAGGGATCCCGGCGCCGCCCCGCCCGGCCGGCGCGGCGGCGAACCGCCCGGTCAGCTCCACCAGCGCCCCCGCCACCTCCCCCAGCACGGGGTCGTCGGCCTCGCCGATCCCCAGGTCGCACATCTCGGCGCTGACCGCCCGCAGCAGATCGGCGGCCACGTCGTCCTCGCCGTAGGGAGCCAGCGGCGGCAGGGCGCGGAAGGGCGCGGCGCCGGTGCCCGCCGCCACCACCTCGCGCAGCAGCTCGGCATAGGCGCGCGCCGAGCCCTCCAGGCCGTGGTGGGCCGCGGCGTACCGCCTGGCGCTCTCGCCTATCCGCCGCCGCAGCTCGCCGTCCTCCGCCAGGCGCTCGAGGTAGGCGACCAGCAGGTCCTCCTCGCTCTCGTCGAGATCGACCTGCGCGCAGCAGCCCTCCGGGATCTCGGCGAAGGCGCCGACCCGGCTGACGATCACCGCCTTGCCCATGCCGAGCAGCCGGATCAGCGCCCCCGAGGTCTCGCCGGCGGTCGGGAAACGCAGGTTCACCGCCACGTCGGCCGCCGCCATGTAGAGAAGGAAGCGCTCGAGCTCCAGGCGCCCGGTCACCGTCACGCCGCGCATCAGCTCGGGCGCCGCCACGGCGGCGAAATCGAAGTGCGGCGACACCTCCCCCACCAGCAGCAAGACGGCTTCCGGCAGGCGCCGGCGCAGCCGCGCGAAGGCGCGCAGCAGGACCTGCGGCCGCTTGGCGGCGGTCAGGAAGCCGAAGGAGGCCACCACGAAAGCGCCCGCCGGCAGGCCGAGCGCCGCGCGCGCCGCCGCCGCCGCCGGGGGCGGCCGCTCGCCGAGGCTGAGGTGCGACGGCACCATGGCGAGCCGCGCCCGCGGCCGGCTCGCCAGCACTCGCCGGCGGCTGAACTCGTTGTGCACCAGGATCGCCCGGCTGCGGTCCACCACCCGCTCGAACAGCGGCAGGCTCCAGGGGTCGAGCGGCACGCCGGTCGCCAGGCACCGCCGCGCCAGCGCCTCGCCGCTGAGCCCGTAGGCGTAGCGCAGCTCGGCCACGTAGGCGGCCGGATCGCCGGCGTGGAGGGTCAGGTCGCGGACCAGGTGGTGGAGCACGATCTCGTGCAGCACGACGACCCCCGGATGCTCGAGCAGCGTGCGGTAGGCCGAGGCGTGGAAATCGCGGTTGTTGCCGAGCTGGTAGAGCACGGCGTCGAAGCGGCCGGCGGCCGCCAGGGCGCCGAAGGCGCGCTCGGGGTGCGCCGCGAAGCCGGCGAGCGCGGCACCGGCCGGGCGCCAGCCGTCGGGCACGATCAGCTCGATCTCGCTCTCGCCATCGAGCTGCCGCGCCAGCGCCGGCAGCAGCTCACCGCTGTAGTCGGCGATCCCCGAGCGCTGCGGCGGCAGAGGGCTCCAGTAGGCGATGCGCATCGCGGCGTCTCGTGCCACCGTCAACCGATCAGGCTGGCGATCACCTGGTCCCAGCCGATCGCCTTCACCCGCGCCTGCCCGGCCGCGCCGAGGGCCCGCGCCTCGCCGCGCTCGCGGAACAGGCGGTCGAGGCGGGCGGCGACCTGGCGCGGCGCGTCGGGTGCGCAGACGAAGCCGTCGACGCCGTCTTCCACGAACTCCAGCACGCCGCCGGCGTCGGCGGTGGTGACGACCGGCTTGCCGGCCTTCATCGCCTCCACCGTGACGTAGCCGTAGTCCTCGTCGTAGGGAGCGTAGAAGACGCCGCAGGCGCCGGCGAAGAGCTCGATCACCTCGGCGTCCTCCACCCAGCCCAGCAGGTCCACCCTGTCCGCCACTCCCAGCCGCGCCGCCAGCTCGGCCAGCGCCTCCTGCTCGGGGCCGGTGCCGGCGATGCGGCAGCGCACGGCGGTCTCGGTGTGCTTCATGGCTCGGAGCAGCAGGTCGAAGCGCTTCATCAGATCGAGCCGGCCGATGCCGAAGACGTAGTCGCCGAACTCTCCCGAGTGATAGCGGCCGTCGAGCCGCGGCGGCGGGTAGAGCACCTCCGCCTCGATCTCATCGTGGCGGCGCAGGCGGTCGGCGACGTTGCGCGAGATGGTGAACACCGCCCGCGCCTCGGCGAGCGTGCGGCGGTCCATGTCGCGCACCATCGCCACCACCTCGCGGTCGCGCGGCTGGTCCGCGAAGTCGCTGTAACGGGTGCCGCGGAGATCGTAGACCTGGCGCAGCTGGTGGACCAGCCAGACGACCTTGTTCGGGTGCTTGATCAGATAGGAGGGGAAGCGCGTGGCGATGACGCGATCGATCCGCCGGCCCGCCGCTTCGGTCAGGTTGAGCAGCCGCCACGCCAGGCAGCCCTTCAGCAGATCGACCCGGGTCGGCCAGTGGTAGGGCACGGTCACCACGTCGACCTCGAAGCCGCGCCGCGCCAGCTCGTCGCGCAGCGACTCGACCAGCATCTCGGCGCCGCCGCGCGCGAACGGTACCTGGGCGTCGCAGATGCAGACGCGCTCGGGGCTCATCGGCGCGGCTCGCCCTCGCCGCCCGGCTCGCGGGGCTGCGGCGCGGGCTCCGCCGCGGCTCCCTCCCCGGCCGCGGCAGCAGCAGCAGCCGCCGCCGCCTCGTCGGCGCGGGCCTCCAGCGCCGCCAGGCGGCCCGCGAGCATGCGCGCCTCGCGCGCCGTCCTCTCCTGGGCTTCCGCGAGCTCCTGCAGCATCCTCCCCGCCGCTTGATTGAAGGCGTTCTGCTGCGCCAGGACCGGACGGATGAACCACTTCAGGAAGAGGTGGAAGAAGGCCTTGCGCGACCAGACGACGGCCTTGCCCAGCCGCGCCCGGTGAGAGAACGGGACCGGCTCCTGGACGTACTCGTGCGTCTTGAGCGCCAGCAAGCCCTGCGACAGCCCGAGCGCGCTTCCCGATCCGTCGCCCGTGCCGAGCCCGCCCACCGTCGCGGCCTCGGCCTGCCGCTGGCGGACCCCCGAGCGCAGTCGTTGCAGCACCTCCGCGACCCGCGGGTCGGGGTCCGTCCCCGGAGCCGTCGGAACCGCTGGGGCAACCGGGGTCGCCGCCGCCGGGGTCGCCGGCGCCGCCGGCGTGCCCGGCATCTCCGTCCCCGGCGCCGCCGGGGCCGGCTCGGGGCCGCCGCCGCCGCCCTGGCCGCTCATCGCCGCCTCACGGCGGACCCTCGAAGCCCAGGAAGACGCCGAGGTTGCGCGGGTCCTGGCTATGGGGATCGCGGTGGGCCGGCACGACGCCGTCCGTGGTGGTGAGGACGAAGCGGTAGAAATACTCCCGCGGCGCCTCGGAGAAGAACCCGAGATCGCGCGCCGCCACCCGCAGCGCCAGGTCCACCGGCGTCCCCTGGCGCTTGGCGTCGCTGTCGAAGCGCACGCTCAGCCGCTCGACGCCGCTGTCGAGCGTCAGCAGGTTGGACTCCGACAGCGAGTAGACGGTGAAGCGGATGCGGTCCACCGGCTCCGGCGACACCACCACCACCTCGGACCGGGAGGCGCCGCGCACCCAGACGCCGCGCGGGTGATGCTCCTCGACATAGAAGTTCTGCTTCGGCACCACCCAGACGCCGCCGGGCCAGCCGGCGTAGAAGTAGCCGGGGATCTTGTGCAACAGGGTCAGCTCGAGCGGCAGCGCCTGGAACGGCACGCTGCGCACGTGCGCCTGCAAGGTCGGCTCCGGCGCGAGCTGCATCAGCGGCACCGCCGCCACCGAGGCCGTCCACAGCCCGGCGGCGGCGTACGGCAGCAGCAGGCTGCGGCGCGCCGCGATCCGCCCCGGCAGGAACAGCAGCGCCGGGTAGATACCGGCGAAATAGCGGTTGCCGATGAAGCCCATGCCGCCCTGGTAGTTGTTGGGCCGCAGGACGAACAGCGCCAGGCAGTAGGCGGCGAGGGCGGCCAGCAGCAGGTGGCGCGAGCGGTCCTTGGGCCCGGCGACGTAGAGCGCCAGCGTGAAGAGCGCGAACGGGAAGTACGGCAGCAGGCCGGTGTGGCGGCCGGCGACGAAGTAGCCGAGGTCGTAGAGCAGCAGGCGCGGCGTCGTCTCGATGCCGAGCGCCGACCACGAGCCGATGCTGGTGCCGCGATAGTCCGCCCAGAGGTCGCGCTGGCTCTGCAGCGGGTACTCGCTCTCGAACGAGCGCCGCTGCACGCCGCGGTAGGGGCTGAAGGTGCCGGTGAGGTGCCGCTGCGCCGCGAACAGCAGCGCCACGCCGACCAGCGCCGGCGCCAGCAGCGCCAGCAGGCCGCGGAAGCGGCGCTGCCAGGCGAGATCGACGACGATCGGCGCCGCCAGCACCGCGCTCGGCTCCTTGGAGGCGAAGCCGGCGACCAGCAGCAGGCCCGCGACCACGAGCAGCACGTGCTCGCGCCAGCTCCAGAGCGGCCGCCGCCGCACCACCTGCCAGATCAGCAGGGGGAAGAAGGCACAGGCCATGTCGAACACTTCCGGCTGCATCCAGAACACGTAGCAGAAGGCCACCGAGGCGAAGAAGAAACCGCCGAGATAGAGGCCGACGTGGCCGCTCTCGCGGCGCCAGAACCACCAGGCCGCCCCCAGCATCGCCAGGAACAGCGCCATGTTTAAGACCACCAGCCCCTGCACGCCGAAAACGGCGTAGAAGGGCACCGCCGCCAGCGGGTAGACGAAGGGCTTGCCGTAGTGCATCGTCTTGCCGCTGTCCTGGGTCGCGAGGATGAGCCCGTTGGGTCCCTGGTCCCAGATGCGGTACGCCCGTTCGAGGTCGCGGCGGTCGTAGCGCAGGTCGTGATCGTGCCAGAGGCTCTGCGTCATCATCACGTAGGCCGGCTCGTCGGCGATCGGGCCGGGCGGGAAATGCACCTTGTAGATGGTTGCGGCGAGGCCCAGCAACAGCACGGCAAGGCAGACGGCGGGAAGGGTTCGGGCGCGCATTCGAGGGGGATCTGACTTGGGCGTAAAGATACACTCTTCGCCAAGGTGATGGCGATTTCGCAACCCAGCCACCCGGCGAGGGCGCCGCGGGCCTCCACCGCGGCCCCAGGTGCTGGGGCCGGTGTCGATGGCGCCGGTGCCGGTACGGCCACCGCGCCACCCGGCCTCGTGCGCCGGCTGTGGCGCGGCGCCCGCCGCTTCGGCTCGCCGCGCCGGCTGGTGGCGACCGCCGCTTTCCTCGCCGGCCTGGGGCGGCAGATCCGCCGCCGGCGCGCCGAGCGGCGGCTCACCGTGGCGGTCGACGTCGACTCCCTGTACGAGACGCTGACCGGGGTCGGCTGGTACCTCTACGAGATCCTCGATCACCTGGCGCGGCGCGACGACCTGCGCCTCCGCCTCTACGGCCAGCAGCTCGCGGCGGCCTCGGCCGGCGGTCCGGCGCCGGCAGTGTCGCTGCCGCGCGGCCCGGCCATCGAGCACGTCACCTACGCCGC
>WNFI01161896.1_pt1 | contig 16718 bp, 12 predicted proteins | sample 5400471 | NCBI WGS metagenome assembly WNFI01 (sample SAMN13153348, study PRJNA577476) | soil metagenome | isolation source: 100 cm saprolite on Douglas fir-dominated hillslope | place: USA:California | collected 2013-09-17 | reverse complement strand
GTGCCGATGGTTTTGATTTTGATCCAATTGTTGCCGGTGCGCGAATCGCAGCGCAGAAGCTGGGGAAAATCGTTGACGGTGTTGACGACGACGTCGAGGTCGCCGTCGTTGTCGAAGTCGCCGAAGGCGCATCCGCGCGAGGCTACAGGCGCGGAAATTCCGGAACCGGCGTCGTAGGAAACATCGTCGAAGCGCCCGTTGCGCAGATTTTTGTACAGCAGCTTGCGCTGCGGGTAGCCGGCTTCGGTCTTGAGCTGCTCGACTTCGGGATAGACGTGGCCATTGCAGATAAGAATGTCGGGCCAGCCGTCGTTGTCCATGTCGAAAAAGCCGCAGCCCCAGCCAAGATATTGCGTGTGCTTGCCGAGGCCGCCCTGGTAGGTGGCGTCCTCGAAATTGGCGCCGCCGAGATTGCGGTAAAGCGAGGGCGTGTCGCCAGCGAAATTCGTTTTGACGAGATCGAGATTGCCGTCGAGGTCGTAATCGGCAGCGGAGATGCCCATGCCGGCTTGGGGCTTGCCGTCGGCGCTGAGAGCGCAACCCGCTTCCAACGCGATGTCGGCGAAGGTGCCGTTTTTCTTGTTTTGATAGAGAGCGCTGGCGGTGGAGTCGTTAGCGACGTAAATGTCCGGCCAGCCGTCGTTGTCGAGATCGGCGGTGAGCACGCCGAGACCGTAGGTGCCGTTGGCGTTCAGGATGCCGGATTTTTCGCTGACGTCGGTGAATGTTCCGTCGCCGTTATTGTGATAGAGAATGTTTTTGCCGCCGAGCAGGCCCGGCGGGCCGCAGGCAACCATGACGCCTTTGTATAGGCAGGGACCGGATTCGGGAACGGGCGCGGTCTTCAGGTCGAGATCGATGTAATTGGCGACGAAGAGATCGAGGTGGCCGTCGCGATCGTAGTCCACGAAAGCGCAGCCGGTGTTCCAGCGCTTGCCACTGCCCGCGACGCCCGCTTTTTCGCTGACGTCGGTGAAGGTGCCGTTGCCGTTGTTGTGGTAGAGAACATTTTTTCCGAAGTAGGTGACGAAGAGATCGTCGAAACCGTCGTTATCGTAGTCACCGACGCACACGCCCTGGCCCCAGCCGGAATGAAGCAGGCCGGCTTTGGCGGTGACGTCGGTGAAAGTGCCGTCTCGATTGTTTTTGAAAAGATGATTGGTGGGTTCCTGACCAGCGGGAAAACCTTCGAGGCGCCAGCCGTTCACGAGAAAAATATCCAGCCAGCCGTCGTTGTCGTAATCGTAGAAAGCGGCACCACAGCCGGTGGTTTCTAGAAGATACTTGTTTTTGTGCTCGCCGCCGAAGATGATTTTGGCGTTGAGGCCGGATTCACGGGCAACGTTAAGGAAGGAAACGCCGAGATCGTTGGGAGGAGCAACGGCGGCGGTTTGTGGAGAAGCTGCGCCCTGAGAAAGGAATGCGGGCAGCCACTTCTTAGGGAACGCCATGGCAAGCACTTTCTCCAGCGGGAGCACGATCGCGGAGCGGCTGAGCGATTGGAGAAATGCGCGGCGCGTGGAAGACAAAAGTAGCGATACCTTTCTTTGCGAGCCTCGTGCTAGAATCCGGCGCTCTCTTCTATAGTAAGGCCAACGAAGCAATGCAAGCACGCGACGCAGCGGGGCCGCCAGAATGCACATCACGCCGGGAACACCTGTTCACTCTCAAAAACAATCCCAATGGAAGCGGCTGAGACTGCTTGGTGCGTGCCTCGCGGCCACAATGATCATGTGAATCGGGGCTCCCGCCGGTCGGAGCCAGCAGGCGCAGGAGAAGCCACAGGAGCTGGAGCTTTCGCGCGCGGTGCGCCCGTGGGAATTTCTGCCAGTCACGGGAACACGCGCGGGACTACTCGGGAATGAATCCGGCCGCATGGAAGCGTGGGTGTACCCGCTCAAGATCTTTCGCGACTTTCATCTGAAATTCCATACCAATGGGCGAGTCCTGGCGGCCGAGGCGCTGGCGAGGACAGTTTCCGTGCGGCCGGAGTCGGCGGCGATTCTCTATGCAGGGGACACCTTCACGGTGCGCGAAACATTTTTCGTTCCCGTGCGGGAACAGGGCGCCCTCATCGTTCTCGACGTGGAAACGGAACAGCCTCTGGACATTGAGGCGGCTTTTCATCGGGATTTTCAGTTGGAATGGCCTGCGGCGCTCGGGGCGACATATTTGGATTGGGCCGCGCAAGAACGAGCGTTTTATTTCGGAGAGGAGCAGAAGAAGTTTGCGGCGCTGGTGGGTTCGCCGACGGCGACGGAGCCTCATGCCGAGTTCCAGACGAACTTTTCGGAGTCGCAGGAGAGTTCGTTCCGGCTGGGGCCGACGGCGAAAGGCAAAGAGAGGAAGTTGATCGTCATTGCCGGCTCGATGGAAGGGCGGGCGGGAGCGGAGAAAACTTATCAGCATCTGACAACCGCTTACGCGGACTTACTGCGGGAGTCAGCGGAATATTATCGGGATTACCTGGGAAAGACAGTGAGTGCAGATCTTCCGGATGCGCAAATCCAGCAGGCTTACGATTGGGCACGCGTGAGCGTGCTCCAGGGAGTGGTGAATAATCGTTATCTGGGCACGGGACTTGTCGCGGGATATCGCACTTCGGGTGAGAGCCAGCGTCCGGGATTTGCATGGTTTTTCGGGCGCGATTCCTTTTGGACTTCCTTCGCGCTTAATGCTGCCGGGGATTTTTCCAATTCACGCACGGCGCTCGAGTTCATCGGCAAATACCAGCGGGAAGACGGCAAAATTCCGCATGAGATCTCGCAGGGCGCGAGTTTTGTACAGTGGTTCAAGGATTATCCGTACCCGTACGCTTCCGCGGACGCCACTCCTCTGTACATCATCGCGATGAATGATTACGCCGTGGAAAGCGGCGACACCGCGTTTGCAAAAGAAAAGTGGAATAGTTTGTGGAAGGCCTACGAATTTCTGCGCTCGACTCATGACGAACATGGCTTTCCCAAAAATGCGGGAATCGGGCACGGCTGGGTGGAAGGAGGACCGTTGCTTCCGGTGAAGACGGAGCTCTATCAAACGGGATTGGGGATAGAGGCGTTGCGCGCGCTTTCGAATCTGGCACATCTGGCCGGAAAGGAAGATGTGAGCAATGAGCTTTCGCGGAATTTTGACCAGCAGAAGCCGCTGATGAATGAAGCGTTCTGGATTGCCGAGAAGAAAAGGTTTGCGTTCGCTTTAGACAAAGACAATCACGCTGTGGACGAGCCGAGCGTGCTGGCCACCGTGCCGATGTGGTTTGGATTGCTTGATGAAGCGAAGGCGGACGCGATGATTACGCAGCTCGCCGATTTGGATCACCAAACGGACTGGGGCATGCGGATTATTTCGGAGCATTCGCCGAAATTCAGCGGCGGCGGCTACCATTTCGGATCCGTCTGGCCGCTCTTCACCGGTTGGGCAGCGGCCGGTGAGTATCGCTATCACCGTTCCTTTCCCGCATACGCGAATTTCCGGGCGAACGCCCTGCTGGCCCTCGACGGCTCGCTGGGGCACGTCACGGAAGTGCTCTCGGGCTCCTATTACCAGTCGCTTTCCACGAGCTCGCCGCATCAGATCTGGTCCGCAGCGATGGTGGTCAGCCCCTTGCTGCGTGGCATGTTCGGACTGCGGGCAGACGCCACAAAGGGAACCCTCACCTTCGCGCCGCACACTCCCGCCGATTGGACCTCCTTCGGGATTAGGAACGTGCGGGTTGGCTCCACGAAGTTGGATTTGCACTACTCCAAGGATTCTGGAGGAATCAAGCTGGAAGTGAAGGCCACGGGCGACATGTCCCGCATCATCGATTTTCAGCCGGCGGTGAGTTTGCGCGCGAAAGTTCTCGGCGTGGAATTGAACGGCCGGCCCTTGCCGTTTCGTGTCGAGTCGAATGGCACGGACCAACACGTAATCACCAGGATGACGGTTGCCGGAGGTTCGAACTCACTAAGAATTCGAATGCAAGATGACTTTGGGCTGAGTTACTCCTCGACATTGCCGGCAATCGGGGCGGCCTCGAAAGGCTTGCGCATTCTTTCCGAAACGTGGACACCGGAGCGGGACCGCCTGACGATCAACGCGTCGGGACTTGCGGGCAGCCAGTACGCGCTGTTCGTTTGGAACGCGGGACAGATTGCTTCCGTCGAGGGAGCAAGACTTTCCAAGGCCGAGGATGGGAAGACAGAACTGATCCTTGACCTGCCAAAAAACGGAGCTGAGGCTGCTTCTTACGCGACGATTTCCATCCAATTTGCCAACGCAGAGAAAAGACGGGAGCGCGGAAAAAGGTAAGCTCGATCTTCAAGCACCATCAGCCGATGCAACTTCTTTTGGGCCTTCGCAATTTCAATGGCGGCAGGGTGGACTGGTGCGCTGTCCTGATTGTTCCTGGCCGGTCCAGTTCGCCAAGTTCCGCAGGAGCAACCTAATAGGCATTTCGATTTAGCAGCCCCTTGAACACTGTAAAGAATATAATTTTCACGTCTAACATCATGCTCCAGTTCCGCATGTAATAGAGGTCGTACTGGATTCTCTGAGGGATCGAACTGTCGCTCCCGCGCAGTCCGTTGATCTGAGCCCACCCCGTTATCCCGCACTTGATGTTATGTCTGGTCATGTACCGTGGAATTTCCTGCCGGAACTTCTGCACGAAGAAAGTTAGCTCCGGACGGGGGCCAACTACGCTCATATCGCCTGTGACGACGTTGAAGAATTGTGGAAGCTCGTCCAGGCTTGCCCACCGCAGGATACGGCCGATTGGCGTGATCCGGCGGTCGCCGCGCTCCGTGTGCCTGGTATCCGATTCATGTAAATCCTGCACGTACATGGTTCGAAATTTGAGCATCGCGAAGCGTCTGCCGTTCAAACTTACCCTTTCCTGGGCAAAAAATACTGGTCCATGAGATGTGAGCTTGATCGTGAGCGAGATCAACAGGATCAAAGGCGACAAAATGGCGAGTGAAAAGCAAGAAAAGACCACGTCGAATATGCGTTTCCCGATGGCATAGCTCACCGTGTCGACGGGATAGGGCCTAACGTCCAATAGTGGCAAGCCGCAGAAATCGAAGAGCTTGCTCGGAACGAACACTCCATCCCCCAGGTCGAGGGCCATCCGTGTGGGGATACACAGATGTTGAACGCGCTCGAAGATACTCTGTGCTTCTCCAAAACGCTGCGGCGGCAAAGCAAGGAACGCTTCATTGCAGTGGTACGTTTCGACGACCTCGTCCAAATCATCCCATTGCAGAACCGGGGCGTTCAGCGTTTCAGGCTGCTGATCCGGCAAGGCCACAAAGCAGGCGACGGAGCAGCGCGTCAGGGGATTCGTGCGGAGATGGTTTGCAATGCGGGCGGCGAATTTATCGGCGCCGAGGACGGCAACAGGGGAAGCCCCGTTCGCGGACTTCTTCAGCACATGGATCACGCCACGAAAGATGTGAAGCACGGCAACGCTCAAAATAAAGATGAAAACACAACCGATAACGATAAAAACGCGGGCGTAGCTAGTGTCACGATAGAAAAAGAGAACAGACAGCAATGACACCGCACAATACGCGGTGGCCTTTGCTGCCGTCTTAATTCCCGTATTGAGCGCCAGCAGCGTCTCTATACGATTGAGGCTCATGACTTGAACGATCAGAGCCCAAAACAGCGTAACGAACACAGTGAGCTTGAAGTAGGAATACAGGCTCACGTCAGCGGGAGTAAAGTAACCCGATAAAAAGCGGATGTACCCCGCAGCGCCGAAGGCGATCGAGGGTATGGTGAACAGGGCGATCGTCAACCAAAACTGAGCCAGATTGATTGTGCGTCTCGTCATGAGTGTCTTTCACGAGTCCATAGTTTTTTGAAGATGGGAAATTACACGAGGGATAACAAGCGAGCCCCCGCTGACTAAACCACTTCAGGGGAAGCGAGAAATTCCATTTGCCAAGGGACTTCACGCATGAGGAAAAAAGAACAAAGCCCAAGAGACGCAGCGCCGCGAGCACCTGCGCAAGAACGACCTGGTCAATCCAACACCACCGGCTGCGCGTTTCTGGCCGGTGAGTTGAACTCTCTCCACTTGCAATCGACAAAGCCGGCGAAGCGTTCCTTGAAATGCCCTTCGTCGAACTGCAGGGCGTGATTGCGAATGGCTCGCGGGGAGAAGCGGTCCTCGACGGCCTCAAATGCCCGGATCGCTTCCGCGAGTGATTCCACGGATTGCTCTTCGAAAAAAACGCCGGTGCGGCTTTCCGTCAAAACGGGCTGCACGGGATAGAAGCCATTCACCGTCTCCAGGGCCCCGCCGCCTCCGTAGGCAATCACGGGCCGGCCCGACGCCTGCGCTTCGATGGGTGTCAGGCCTATGTCCTCTTCTCCCGGAAACAAGAACGCTCTGCACCGGCGGTAGTGCTCCCGAACAACCTCGTCGGTCTGAAAGCCAAGAAATGTAACGGTAGGTCCGGCGATCTTCTGCAAAGCGGACTTTTGCGGCCCGTCCCCTATCACAATCAAGCGGCGCCCCAGCGCGTTGCAGGCCTGCACCGCGAGATCAACTCGTTTGTACGGAACCAACGGACTCACAACCAAATAGAAATCGTCGTGAGTATCTGAAACAGAGAAAGAATCAATGTCCACCGGTGGGTAGATCACATCGGACCCGCGACCGTAATATTTGCTGATCCGCCTTGCCCCATTCCGAGAGCTCGCCACGAAATGATCCACCCTGGCCGCGGTTGCGTAGTCCCACTGGCGCACGTAGTGGCACGCCAACGAATAGCAGCCTCTTCCCAGCGCACCCAGCGGAGCCGTGGACAAATAATCGTGGTACATGTCCCACAGGTAGCGCATCGGCGTATGGCAGTAGCAGATATGACAGGTGCCGGCCCGCGTGATCACGCCTTTTGCCGGCCCCGACTCCTGGCTGATCACCACGTCATAGTCGTCCAGCCGGAGCTGCTCCAACGCGAGAGGATAGAAAGGCAGCAGCGCGCGATAGTAATGCTTCACTTTCGGTAGTTTTTGCAGGAACGAACCAGCAATCTTGTGGGACTTAATCGAATCCGGCAGCGCGGCCGGGTCGTACACCAGCGTAAAGATATCTGCCTGCGGGTACATGTTGGCCAACACCTCAAGCACCCGCTCCCCGCCACGCCGGCGTACATACCAGTAATGGACAATAGCTACCCGCAAGCCCGCGTTGCCGTTACGCTTGAAATTCGGATCATTCATCGCTATCGCGCCTTCCGCCCCTCGTCACCCGGAGAAAAATCTGCACCACGCAGGCTTGGCTGCTCGCAGCTTTCAATTCAAACCGAGCAATCGCCGGTATAACTCCACATGCTTCCGGGTAGACTCCTCCCAGGTAAACTGCCGCGCGCGTTCCAATCCTTTTGCCCGAAGGCTTTCCTGCAGCTCGCTCGAGCTCAAAAGCTTTTCGATCGTGTCCGCCAGTTCTTCGGCGCTTGCTGGGTCAAAATAGAGCGCGGCATCGCCCGCTACTTCCGGCAGAGAAGCTGCCCGCGAGCAGACCACGGGAGTTCCGCTCGCCATCGCCTCCAGCACCGGCAATCCGAATCCCTCGATCGTGGACGGCATCACAAGCAATTCAGCACCCGCATACACTTTCGGAAGAAGCTCCTGAGAAACATACGGAACAAAATCCGTGGTGTCGCGGATCCCAAGCCGCGAGCATTCCTCGATCAGCAGGGACTTCCAGCGCGCGTCGTCTCCAACGATCAGCAGCCTTTGGCGAATATCATGGCGCTTGCGAAGCAGTGCGAACGCCTGCAGCAGCGTGAAAATATTCTTGTGAGGTTTTAGACTCCCCACGAAGAGCAGGTACGGCTCTTGAATGCCCAGAGCTTCCGAAACGGCCGCGTACGCCTCCTTGCGATCCACACACCGGAATTGTCCATTCACTCCGCAATGAATTGCCGTAACTTTTTCAGCTTGCACTCCCAGCCGCTCGACAATCTGGGCTTTCGAATATTCCGAAATGGTGACAATGTGGTCTGCCTTCCGCGCGACGAGATTCAACATGGGTCTCGCATAGACCCAGGAGCGAAAGTTGCGGCTATACACCGGGTCCGTGATGTGGATAAGGTCCAGGATGGAAACGAGCAAAGGCCCCCGGTGGAGCAAGGGAGCGTTGTAGTGAGGAACGTGGAGAAGATCGCATCCCTTCGCTGCCCACGGAATAGCCAGTTGCTCACGGAAGGTATAAGTAGGCGCCTTTATGACCTTCACTCGCGGACACCACTGAGCCACAAGTTTTGCATCCCGTTGGCGCGTGATCGCCTGTACTTCAAAGCCGTCCGGAGATTGGCAAACACCAGCCAAAAGCTGCTTGGTATATGTGCCAATCCCACCGGCCAGCCACCGCGCGTCGATCGTGACCTTTGCGTTCATGCCAATTTGAAGTTGCTCCTAGAGGCTACGAATTCTATGTTCGTCGCAAGATACTTGAGTGGAGTAAATCGCACAAGAGCTTGATCCAGAGTCTCAAACGCATGGTACATGGGATAGCGAACAGAGTTTTTGGGGAACAGTTGTCGATGCCAAATGTCCTGCAACTCAAAACCTGATCCCTTTAGAAGGGACTTTACTTTTGATTTCGTATAGAGCCGGTCATGGTAATTATCTCCCCTAGACCGCATGACATATTGCGTCCACGATCCAACAAACGGAAGAAAGAAACAGAAGAAAAGGCCTTGCGGTTTCAGGATGCGATGAATCTCCCGGAGAGATTCCAAATCATTTTTGACATGTTCCAGCACACCCATGCTTAGCACGATGTCGAATGATTCTGATTCAAACGGCAACTTCACGGTATCCGTTAGTGGGATCACGTCGATATTTTCTGCTGCAACGATTGGCGTCTCCTGCCCAAATGCCGAATCGTCTGCGCTTCGCTCAATGTCGCAGCTCACAACCTTGAAACCAAGATGTCGCAAAAGATAAGTACAATGACCCTTCCCGCATCCCCAATCCAAGATTCTTAGGCAGCACGGTTTCTTTTGGAGCTGCGCCTCGCTGAATTCCTTCAGATAATGCAGCAGAAAAAGATACGAATTATGGCTGGCAGGATTTGCCAGGAAAAAATGGGAAGACGTGTTTCGCGCCAGCTCAACCAATCGATCATCAAGAGGACTCTGAGTTGCAAAACATTGGCGGCGTAGTTTAACCATCAGGGCATTTCCTGCGTTAATAGCCGGACGCTGCGTCCATTCGGCGCGGCGAAAATAAACACGCGATAGGCCGCAGACAAGATACCAATGTGGAGCCACACATAGCTGCGGAGAATCGTCTGGTTAAACTGAAGAGTCAGAATCAAAAATATGAACGACCATCCCAAGGCTTTTACTATCAATCCTAGTTCGCTGTGATCAGTACTACGGAGCGGAGCCCACATTAAGCGTGTCATGTATAGGAGATATGGAACGATTCCCAATATGCCACTCGCGGCCAAAACCTCGGCGGTCGTGCATTGCCCTTCATTTTCTTTGGCCTCCTCTTGGTTAGTCACATCGTTGTGTCGAAGGTGCCCGATTGCGGTCGCAACACCTCCTAAACTGACACCGATGATCGGATGTTCATAAAACACTCCGAGGGTCTCTTGAAAAACCTCATACCTTCCTTCCGTTGAGGCCGACTCTGCGCGATCAAGAACTCCAAGCCCCCTTGCCAGGAACATTAAGTCGTCGGGGACAAGCTGGAATTTGACAGCGACGAAGGATATCAGGACAACCGGAATCACGGCCGCAATCGCCACCTTCTTCCAAGGCACAGAGAGTCCCTTATCTTGTATTCGCCAAAACCATCTGAGAATTAGCCAGCCTAGCATCATCAACCAACCCATTCTCGAGCTACTCAAGAAAATTGTGGCCGAGATGAGCCAAAAAACATGATTCATTCTTGGGACGAGCAGCACCTTCTGAGAACGCAAATAATCAACCATAACCCATCCCGTGATCATATACGTTGCGTAATAGGACGGCTCATAGGTGAAGCCGTTAATGCGCGCCAAGGTTTCTGGGAACCACCATTGCCGCACTAAGGGCCCTGAAAATCCAAGCAGAGGCAAGCTAATCTGCAGAAGACCGAAGCCGGCTGAAAAGACGAAGGAATATAAGTACCAGCGCAGAACCAGCATCAATTTCTTAGGGGTGTCTATGACAATGGTGATTCCAAGAACTAAAAGAACATTGAATACAAGCCAGCCTGCATAAAACAAGCTCCGGGGCAAATAGCTAGTATTCGGAACGAAGGCTACGATAAAACAACTCCAAACAATGAGCGCTTTGAATCCAATCGGGTAGCGTAGAAGTCTTGGGTTCCAAAAGAGTTTCCAGACTCCCTGAAGGATGAGAGGTGCAACTAGCAACTGGAAAAGACGAACGGTGAAACCTCCAGTCTGAAAAACGAAGAACACGTCGCCAGAAACCATGAAAACAGCTACGCCAAGCAGGAAGAGCATTGTCTGTTCCTCAAATCAAGTTCCTGGCTCTGCGGATACTCCGCGAAACGAATAGACCGGCACCACGCGCGATTGAATTCAGCGGGGACGGTCTAAGAAGGAACGACACCCTTATCCGAGCCATCCCAAAACCCGACCTTTGAGAACTGCCAAATGATACCGGCTCTTCGCAAAGTTCAGCGTAAGCAGTGAAATTACAGCTCCTGCGAGAGCTCGCAACCACAGATAGCAAACGAATGAAACGGGATAATTATGTTTCTTAAGCACATATCCACAACCAACTGAATAACCATAGCTCTTTTTTATGAGGTCGTGATCGTACGTTGACAAAACATCGGCATGAAAGATACTCAGGTCAGTGCGGTAGTAAATTCTGAATCCAGATACGATAGCTCGTATCAGGTAGTCTGTTTCTTCTCCAGAAAGTTTGCCGTTATGAGAACCAGCGCCAAGCGATTCATCAAAGGGCCCAAGTGCTCGAATCACACTCGCCCGCAAGAAAATCGAATAAGAGATCGCCTGTCGCCACACATTTTTCTTGTCGACCCAGCCGCTCTTCTGAGGGAACCAGCTGAAAGCGCCAGGACGGGAGTCGTCAACCGCTCTCCCGGTAAAGCCATCGCATTTCACATTCTCATGAAAGGCGCGTGCCATCTTCTCGAGTGTATCGGGAGCGTACCAACAATCGTCGTCGGGAAAAGCCACGACGTTACCGGACAAATGTTGGAGTCCAACGTTCCGGGCGCGGGAGAGCCCGCGCTCCGACCGGAGGTGTAAAAGCGGAAATCTATCCTGATACTGAAGCATGAGCGGATCGAGAATCCCTTCAGGATTCTGGTCAACTACGATGAGTTCGAAATTGCGATAGCTCTGCCGATCGAGAGATCGGAGAAATCGAGCGACGTCATCGGTTCTCCCGACGGTCGCTAATATCAGCGAAAACTTAATTGTGATGTGCTCCACACCAATCTCCGGCGTCGCGCCACTCCGAGACACTTGCATAATCCTGAGAGCAATCTTTCACTATATGTCTTTCGAGCTAGGTCACTCTACCCGACGTGGGGCACAAAGCAAACATTGCGTGCATTGCCTGCTATTTGAGATGAAGTGCTGTAACACTTGGAAGTGGCTGGCCACATACGCCTCAAATTCGGCGAAACTCCATTCACGTATATGCGCGGGGTTAAGCGGAGGACCGTTGTGAGTGCCGGTCCTGAAAAGATTTCGGTCGGGAGTTGAGAGAACCACATATTTAGGCTTGAGCGCCGCAATGTAAGACATTAGCTCATCAGGGTACTGAAGGTGCTCGACGACATCACCTGCGATAACCATGTCGACCTGAAACGCCGGCAGAGCGCTGAAATCTAATTCCATCCATTCCCGGCTCGGGTATTTGGCCCTCAACCATTCACAGGTCTTAGCCACATCGAATCCGATCGTATTGCAGTCTCCAAAATACTTCAGCAATTTATACGCCGAGCCACACCCGATGTCGCACACACATTTTAGATTTTCCTGCTCGAGAACTTCTCGCGCAAACTTGTACACTTCCATTTGCCATTGATTCGTATTGCCAGTATCGTCGTAATAGATAGCTTCGGCCCGATGCTTGTAACCGTCATGAATGAAGTAATTCTCTGGCCGGCCCACGATGGAATGCTCTGTGTGAGGTGGAAAGGAGCCCATAATGGACCCGACAGGATCGATGCGCACGATGTCAAATCCGAACGCCCCAAAATACCTGTGAGCGAGGAGTTTTAGCTTATTACCGATTGCTAGAGGTCGACTAGACATGGGCGACTTTGCTCTCCTTTCCTTTACCGTAAGCCGTCGAACACTCTAAAATACCCCAAGGCCCACGAGAGGCGCTCGATCGTGGATTAAACTTCACGAGGAACACCGCGCCAAACACAACGAGCAGATAAACATACGAAGCCAACGTCGCCCACGCAGCCCCCGCCGCATGCAGGCCTGGAATGAGAAAGAGATTGAGCAATACGTTGACTCCAGCGGCCGAACCAAAACATACAAGCACAGCCCTGTCGAATCCCTGGCTAATCATCGTGATCGCGAGGAGCGAGGTGCAAAAGTCCATGGGAATCGCAAAAGCGAGCACACGCAGCAGATACACCGCATTTAGATCAGTGCCATAGATGATGCGGAGAATGGGCGCGGCCCAGACCATAATCACCAAGCCAATACATCCTCCTAAAACACCGAGGGCAACCAGAACGTACGCCAGCAACTGCCGCGCTTGTCGTCCGCCTTTCATGCGCGACAGCTTCGGATAAAGTGATTGCGTCAACAGATAGTAAGCGCCGAAGATGACAAACAGAATTTTGTACGCCGCGCTATAACGGCCGACTTCTTTTGCGGACGTCATCGCCGCGAGCATGACCGTATCAAGATTATTAAACATGAGATTCAGAATCGTCGCCATTCCTAGCGGAATCACCGCACCCCAGCGAAACTGTTCCCCAATCTCTCTGTTCTTATCCCACGATTCCGAATGAGACGATTTCCAGCGGAAATGCCACAGAGCCCACAACATGACGGCCCCAAGGACCGCGCTCGCGGCATTGGCTATCGTGATCGGCAGCAGGGTGGCGCCGCTCACGCGAATGGCGGCAATCGCGCCTAGCACGAAGAAAAGACCGACGCCGCCGCGCCAGGCGCCCAGCCATCCGAAGTGGTCCAATCCCCATGCCAGCCAATCCAGCGAGAAAGCGTAGGGAATCACTGCCAGCACAAAGCCTAGGACATAAAATCTCGCATTTGCTGGAACCGGCCCCCACAAAGCGTACGCGGAACCAAGCACGACACAAATGGCGCATGAGATGAGGCGTTTCCTCAGAACATGAGAGATGTACGCGTAGAGACCGAAAGAGGCCAGCCTGGAAACTGCCTCACCCGTGCCAAGACGCAAAATAGATCCAAAAAGTCTTTTCATCTGGGATTTAGAGCCGGTTTGTCATTCCGCGCTGGTTTCAGCTTGCCTATGACATTTTGTGTCATTCGGATGCCCGAAAGTCCTCCGTGGCCATCCCATACCTGCCTTTTGTCTTGACTACATAGCTAATTCGTGCTACCATTCCACATGATTTTGCCGCACCGCCCTCGCCGCTCCCCTTCTCCAGATCCCTGTGAATCTCCCTTCGCTTTCCCCCTGCTGCTGGCACGCACTCCATCGCGTTGGATTGTGTCCCTACCTGCCTCGCGCATGTGCCTTTCTTTTCTATCACTTGCGCAATGCCCATTTTGCAACCCCTTTATTTTGATGGTCTTCCATCTAATGGGGGGTGGGGGGCACCCTCCGCTCCCGAAATGTTTCGACGTTCAAACGTCAAAGCCTATCCCCTGTGTTCTATTCCCTATCCCCTTTCTTTCCGCACTCTTTGCCAAAAACACCCGGGTGTGGGGGTATTCCTCATTCTTCAAACTTTCAACTTTCAACTTTCAACTTTCAACTTGGAAGGCCGTCTTGTTGACTAGCCATCAATCTCCACTGCGACGCACCGCAGCGGCGTTTAGGTGTCCCTCTTCTGCTTTTAATGATCCATTTCCATTCCCATTTCGCAGCGAAGCGGCAAAGGCGACGCCGTTCTCCGCTTTCTGGACCGCTTCCAGGTCCGCTTCCACCATCATTTTGATCAATTCGTCGAAGCCCACCTCCGGTTCCCAGCCGAGCTTTTCGCGCGCTTTGCTGGCATCACCGCAGAGAATGTCCACCTCGGCCGGACGGATCAGCTTGGAGTCGATCTCGACGTACTCCTGCCAGTCAAGGTCCACGGCGCCAAAGGCGGCCTCCAGCAACTCGCGAACACTGTGCGTTTCGCCGGTAGCCAGGACGTAGTCCTCCGGCTCCGGCTGCTGGAGAGCCAGCCACATGGCGCGAACATAATCTCCCGCGAAGCCCCAGTCGCGCTGCGCATCGAGATTCCCCATGAAAAGTTTTTTGGCGAGGCCGCATTTGATGCGCGCCACCTGGTGCGTCACCTTGCGGGTGACAAATTCCACGCCGCGCCGCGGCGATTCGTGATTAAAGCCGATCGCCGAACAGGCAAACAGGCCGTAGCTCTCGCGATAGTTCACGGTGATGAAGTGGCCAAAGACCTTGGCGACGCCATAAGGGCTGCGGGGATAGAAGGCGGTCTTTTCCGTCTGCGGCGTTTCCCGCACCTTGCCGAACATTTCGGAGCTGGAAGCTTGCAAAAACTTGGCCTGCGGCCGGTGCCTGCGAACAGCTTCCAGTATGCGCATTACGCCGAGTCCCGTTACATCGCCGGTCAACACCGGCTGGCTCCAGGAGACCGGCACAAAGCTCTGCGCCGCCAGGTTATAGACTTCGTCGGGTTGCACGGAATGAACTACGCTATCCAGCGAGGATTGGTCTGTGAGATCGCCCTCCACCAATTCGATCTGGTCCATCAGCTCCTCGATGCGTAAGAACCGTCCTGCCCGGTGATGCCAGTGATCAATGCGCGCATTGGTCGCTCCTTCCGGATTTAACTACGGTGCTACTAAAAACATTTTTGGCAGCCGCGCTCAATTCGCCGGCTGCAAATCCATGGCGTTCATTTCGATAGCTACGGAGCGCTGAAGCAATTCGAACGAGAGAACGAAGCGCGACCGGTTCTTCCGGCGGACAATCATTCCTTCCAGGCCCTGGAGCGGACCACACATGACTTGCACGCGGCGCCCGGCGCGCAGGTAAGGATGTGGCTCGACCGGGAGTCCGTAGCTGAGGCAGTTTCGAATCGCCAGGATGTCTTCTTGGGGCAGAGGAGCCGGGTGGCCAGCGAAGCTCACCAGGAGGACGACGCCGGGAGTCTGCAAGACGCGCAGACGATCGCGCAGCGCGACGCGCACGAAGATGTAGCCAGGAAAGAGCGGCGTCTGAAGATTCACGCGGCGGTCTTTCCAACGGCGCACACACTCGTACAGCGGCAGGAAATATTCTACGGAGCGTTCACGCAGTTGTTCCGCGACGCGCTTTTCGTGATTGGCGCAGGTGTACGCGGCATACCAGCGGGGCTCCAGGTGAGCGACCGGCAAACCTGGCTCTGGGCCAAGCACAGCGGGAGGAGGAATCGTTGCTAATTGTCCAGTGCCCATATCAAGCTCCGCCCTGTCACTTACAGGGGCGTTTGTGACCTAACCCGTTTAGAATTAAGGACCTACAGCCAACACAAGCGCTCATTTCGGCGCTTGGTCATCTTTCCCGCCCCGGCGAGTCCAACTCCAAGACTTGTCGACGCCGGAGTGATCTCCGGACCCGTTCTGCCCGAACTTTGGAATACTTGCCTTCACGGTAGTGAAAACTTCCTGCGCAAAGGATTTCTTCGGATCGTTCGAATCGGTCTGGTCCCAAGCGGTCTTTCCAAAAACCCAAGTCGTCGCAAAGGCAAACGCCAATGCCGTTCCCAAAAACATGATCAGCAGGCGCGGAGGAAACCACTTCTTATCCGGAATGTTTGCGGAATCGAGCACCTTGACGGTCGGAATTTCTTTGACTTCCTGAACCTTGGCCATCTCGTATTCCTTGGTCAAGGATTCGAATACCGCTTCCTGCACCCTCGTCCGCCGATAGAGGTCTGCATATGCAACGCCGAGCAGCGGGAGCTTGCGGATGGACGGATAGAGAGACGCCACCTGCTGACCGGAGGGCGCCAAGGGATCCTCTCCCTTTCCGCCGATTTTCTCGAGTTGGCGCTTCAGCTCGTTGATGCGCGCCTGGACCGAGCGCACGCGCACATTGTTATCCGTGTACATCTGCTTAAGACCTTGGAGTTCGGATTCCGCGGCGATCAGCTGCCCCTGCAGAGTTGCGGCCGCTTCCACCATGGCTTTGCCCTGCTCCTTAATGTCGATAGCCGTGTTCCTGCTTGCGAACTGGCTGAATTCTTTCTCCGCCGCTTCCAGATCCTGGCTCACGGCCTGCAGACGACCTTCAAGGAAAATACGCTCGCGGCGAGCGGAGGACGTGCTCAACTCGGCGACCAGGCGGTTGAGCTCTTCAATGTACGCATGGGCGATGGCAGCGGCACGCTTCGGGTCGTGGTCGGTCATAGCGATCGTGATGATCTGACTCTTGCGGTCAACGGAGATGTCGGTGCGTTCCGCCAAGTCCTTGCGCGCATCCTCCATGCGGCGATCGCCATAAAGCTTCTTCAGGTCGAACTGCTGGATCAGATTGTCTTGAACCGTGCGGCTGGAGAGGATGCCGACAAAGATGTCACTCGTGCTCTTGAGGCCA
>WNFI01052824.1_pt1 | contig 16718 bp, 17 predicted proteins | sample 5400471 | NCBI WGS metagenome assembly WNFI01 (sample SAMN13153348, study PRJNA577476) | soil metagenome | isolation source: 100 cm saprolite on Douglas fir-dominated hillslope | place: USA:California | collected 2013-09-17 | reverse complement strand
CACAAGTTTCCCGAGGGTCTGGCGATCTCGAGTCTGTTCCTCGCCGCCGGCGCGAGCCGAACCAAGGCGATTGCGGCCGCGCTGGCACTCGGCGTGATGACGATTGCGGGCGTGTTGCTGACCGATCTGATTGGCCCGCTGCGCGAGTACGGACTGGCGATCTCCGCCGGCGTGACGCTCTATGTCGGCGCCTCGAACCTGGTCCCGGAGTTCCAGTCCAAGAAGGGTTGGCGGATTCCCGCCAGCTTCGTCTCGGGATGTATTCTTTACTTCATCGCTCGATCACTGGCCATCGGTTGATGCCGTATCCGCGCCGCAAGCACGAACCCCTTTCGAACGCCGAGTTGTTCGAGGCCAGAACGCTCGAACCGCTGGCGGCTCGCATGCGCCCGGCTTCGCTCGACGAGTTCGTCGGTCAGGAGCAGCTCTTGGCTCCGGGCAAGCCGCTTCGCGCGGCAATCGAGGGCGGCACGATCTCGTCGATGATTTTCTGGGGCCCTCCAGGCTCCGGAAAGACAACATTGGCGCGGCTCGTGGCCCGATACACCGACCGCGAGTTTGTTTCGTTTTCGGCCGTCACTGAAGGTGTACAACGGGTTCGCGAGATCGTGGCGGAAGCGGAGCAGCGAAAGCGACTGGGGCGGGGAACGATTCTCTTCGCCGACGAGATCCACCGTTTCAACAAGGCGCAACAGGATGCGTTCCTGCCCCACGTCGAGGCGGGAACCATCACCTTGATTGGAGCAACCACCGAGAACCCATCGTTCGAGATCAACGCGGCGCTATTGTCGAGGGTGCGGGTGTTCGTCCTTCGCCCGATCGCCGTCACCGAAATTCGCCTGTTGATTCAGCGCGCTTTGGCCGACGCGGAACGCGGGCTCGGGGCGAGGCATCTGACGATCGATGAGGACGCGCTCGACACGATCGCCACACAGGCGGATGGGGACGGGCGCCGTGCCCTGACCGTCCTCGAGGCGGCCGCGGACCACACCCCTGACGAGGGGGTAATCACGTTTGAGACCGCCAGGGAGGCGCTCCAACATCGCGTCGCCAAATACGACAAACGCGGAGAAGAGGCGTTCAACATGTTGAGCGCCTTCCACAAGAGTCTCCGCGGCAGCGATCCACAGGGCGCGTTGTATTGGATGGCGCGGATGATCGAGGGCGGAGCCGATCCGATGATCATGTTCCGGCGCTCGATCGCGATGGCGGCCGAGGACATCGGTCTCGCCGACCCCGACGCGCTGCGTCTGGCGATCGCGGCGCGGGATGCGTTCCACATGCTCGGTCCGCCGGAAGGCTATTTGCCGCTCGCCGAGATGATCATCTATCTCGCGACGGCGCCCAAATCGAACACCACCGCACGCGCCCTTGTCGCGGCGATGGGGGCCGCGCAAACACATCCGGCCGAGCCAGTTCCGCTGCACATTCGGAACGCGCCGACCGGCCTGATGAAGGAACTGGGGTACGGAGCGGGGTACCAATACGCGCACGACGCGCCCGAGGCATACATCCCGCAAGAGTATCTTCCCGATCCGCTGCGCGGGTCGAAGTTCTACGAACCGGGCCCGTTTGCCTTCGAGAAGGAAATCGCAAAGCGATTGGCGTGGTGGGAAGACCTTCGACGGCGAGCGGCAGAGGATTCGACCGATGGCAGCCCGCCATCATCCAACGAGGAGCAATCGCAATGAGAAAGACGACCTTTGTTCTGGCGACCGCGGCCGTTGCGGTCATGGCGGCTGCCGGCTGCTCGACCCTCGGGCGGGCGGCATTCGCCGATCCTGTTGTTACGTTGAAAAACGTGAACGTCGTCGGCCTTGGGCTGACTGGCGGCAATCTCGATGTCGTTCTCAACGTCTACAACCCGAACGGCTACCGGCTCGACGCGACCCGTCTGAACTACCGCGTGCAGATCGATTCGACCCCGCTCGCCAACGGCGCTCTCGACAGTCGGTTCACAGTCCAGAACAAGGACTCGACTCAGGTGCACATTCCCATAACATTCAGTTGGTCCGGTCTTGGCGCCGGTGCCCGCCAAATCTTCAATACCGGCGCCGTGAACTATCATGTCCTGGGCGACGTCACCGTCGGATCGCCGGTCGGTAACTACACCATTCCTTTTTCGCAAACGGGCAGATTCAGTACGCTCGGACGGTAACGTCGTCGAGGAGCCCATCAGCAAAGACCTGATCAGCGTCACCCCGCCCGTCGAACGGGCCGTTCTCGTCGGGGCACCTCGGAAGGGGGCCGGCGCCCGGCGCGCCGCCGACGAGCACCTCGAAGAGCTTGCCGAGCTTGCCGATACCGCGGGCGCGGAAATCGTCGGCAGGCTCGTGCAGCAGATAGACCGCCCGCATCCCGGCACCTATCTCGGCAAGGGCAAGATTGACGAGCTACGCGAATTGGCGAGCGCCAGCAGGGCGTCGTTGATCATTTTCGACGACGAGCTGAGCCCGAGTCAGGGCAAGAACATCGAGGACGCGACGGGCACACGTGTGATGGATCGCGCGGAACTGATCCTCGATATCTTCGCCATTCGCGCCCGGACGTCTGAAGCCAAGATGCAGGTCGAGCTCGCGCAGCTCGAATACATGCTGCCGCGCCTCACGCGAATGTGGACGCACTTGGAGAAATTCCGCGGCGGAATTGGCGTCCGGGGTCCGGGCGAAACGCAGCTGGAAACGGACCGCCGGCTCATCAATCATCGCATCAAGCTGCTCAAGGAGCGGCTGCGCGACGTTCAGAAGGGGCGGGTCGTCCAACGCCAATCGCCATCGGATCAGTTCAAGGCGTCCATCGTCGGTTATACGAACGTCGGAAAGTCGTCGATCCTTCGCGCGCTGTCCGGCGCGGCCGAGATCTACGTCGAGAATCGTCTGTTCGCGACCCTCGATCCGTTGACTCGTGAAGTGCGTGTCGGCGATAACGTCTCGGTTCTCCTCACCGACACTGTTGGCTTCATCCGCAAGCTACCGCACCATCTCGTCGCGTCGTTTCGCGCGACGCTCGAGGAAACCAACGAGGCTGACCTCGTCCTCCACGTCATCGACGCCAGCGCGCCCTTGTGGGAGGAGCAACGGGTCGTGGTCGAGCAAGTGCTCGACGAGCTGGGAGCGACCGATCGCCCGAAGCTGATCGTGTTCAACAAGATCGATCTGCTGCCGGAGACGGAGCTGTTGGCGTTGCAAGAGCGGGTGTGCGCGCTGATTCCGAGCGCCATTTACGTCTCGACCGTCGTCGAGGGAGGATTGGAGCCGGTCCGGCGGGCCTTGGAAGCAGCGACCCGAGCGCGTCGTCCGGTGACGACGATTCGGGTCCCGGTCTCCGACGGAAGAACGCTCGCCGAAATCCACAAGGGCGGCGAGGTGCTGGATCAGCAGGTCGACGGCGAATGGATGGTCGTCACCGCGCGTGTCGGCGACGTTCTCGCCGGCCGGTTGAGGAAGGCTGGCGCGACGATGGGGAGCTGACAACGCTCCTCGTTCTCATGGTCACGCACGGACTCGAACCGTGGACCTCTGCTGTGTGAAAGCAGCGCTCTAACCAGCTGAGCTACGCGACCTTTGCTCACCGTAAGTTAAAACCGGCGAAGATGTTGAGGTAGGATCGACAACAGGGCCTTCGTCGCCGGCGCTCCTCAGGGTAAATGGTCCCGGCAGGACTCGAACCTGCGATCGTCGAATTATGAGTTCGCTGCTTTAACCAACTAAGCTACGGGACCGGCCATCGAAGAATTTACGCAGATTCGCGCGACCGCGCGAAATCGTCGTAGGCGTCGATGACCTCATCGGCGCTCACTGTCGCCGCTCCTGACTTGCTGACCTCGACGCCTGCGGCGTAGTTCGCGACGATTGCCGCTTCGGCCGAGTTTCCGCCGGCCGCGAGAACCGCCGCGAGGTAGGCCGTTACGGTATCTCCCGCGCCGACCACGTCGTATACCTCTCGCGCGACGGTCGGGATCCGCCTCACCGATCCGTTCTGGGAGATGAGCGCCATGCCGCGGTCGCCCAGGGTGAGCAGGAGACTCTCGACCCCTAACTTCGACAGCGCCGCCGGCAAGGCGTCTGGATGCTCGAGATCGACTTCGGCTCCCAACGCACTCTCCAGCTCGCGCCGATTTGGTTTGAACACCGTGGCGCCACGATAGACGAAAAAGTTGCGGTATTTGGGATCGACGACCACCGGGATTTTCCGCGCACTGGCGCGAGCCATGACGCGCTCGATCACGGCCGGGACCAGGACGCCCTTGTTGTAGTCCTCGAGAATCAACGCGTCGGCCACGTCGATGGCGCGATCGGCGGATGCAACGAGTCGGGCCACGTCGGCGGGGTCGAGATCGTGGTCGTCTTCTTCGTCGACGCGGACCACCTGTTGCCCGCGGGCGACAATGCGGGTTTTGGTCGTCGTCGGTCGGTCGATCGTGACGAGAGAATCAGGCGCCACGCCGATGGCGCCCAACATCTCACGAAGGGTGGTGGCGCCGGCATCTTTGCCGGTGGCGGCTACAAAATCGCAGGCGGCGCCAAGGCCGCGGACGTTCTGCACGACGTTCGCGGCTCCCCCAAGGGCAAAGCGGCGCTCACGAACACGGACCACGGGGACTGGCGCCTCGGGCGAAATACGCTCGACGTCACCGCGCAGATACACATCGAGCATCGCGTCGCCGACGACCGCGATCCGTTTCGCCTTGGCGGCCTGCAGAAGGGCGACCACACGGTCGCGCGAGAGGGAGAGGGGCATCGCGGCAGCAAGGTAGCCGCACCCGGAAACGGCCGCCACGGTGCGGCTGGCCTCGGCACAGCCCTTGCCCTCCAGTCCGTTGCAGGCGCCTAGCAATCGTCCATTCCACCTCTTGCGCCCATTTTTCCAACGGTTCTCAAGCTCGACGAAGGTGAAGCTCCTCGGGATTCAGGAGTACTTCACTCTCGCCTTCAACTCGATCCGGTTCATCTTCGCGCGGCCATTCTACGCGCAAGACACCATCCAGCAGATGGACGAGATCGGCGTGAAGTCGCTGGGGATCGTACTGCTCACCGGGTTTTTCACCGGGATGGTGCTCGCCCTTCAATCATCGGTGCAGCTGAAGACGTTCGGGGCGACCATGTACATCGGCAATCTCGTGTCGGCGTCGATGATTCGCGAGCTGGGGCCCGTGTTGGCGGGGCTGATGGTGGCCGGCCGCGTTGGGTCGGGGATTGCCGCCCAACTCGGGTCGATGCGGGTCACCGAACAGATCGATGCGCTCAACACGCTGGGCACCGACCCGATCAAGAAGCTCGTCACGCCGCGGGTCGTGGCCGCGTTGATCATGCTGCCCGTGCTGACGGTGATCAACGACTTTGTCGGCATCATTGGCGGGAACGTCATCGCCTCGTTCGTCGTCGGACTACCCGCGCCGCAATACTGGAGAACCGTCTGGGATCAGATCGCGTCGGACGGCTTTACTTTCCGCTATGTCCCGAACGACTTCGTCCAAGGGCTGACGAAGCCGTTCGTGTTCGGGGGGATCATTTCCATCACGGCCTGCTACTTCGGCCTCAACACGACCGGTGGCACCGAGGGGGTCGGTCAGAGCACGACGCGCACGGTGGTGATGGCGAGCGTGCTGATCCTGATCGTCGATTACTTCATCACGCAGGTCCTGCTGTCGGTGCTGTCGTATGGATAAGCGCGAGGGTGAACGACGCGATCCACATGCCAGAGAGAGCAAGGCGGTCCGTCAGGCGATCCGCAGCGAGCTGGAAAACGACGGCACGAGTCCTGGCGGCGGAGCCGCCGGCATTGCCGCCGCCGACAAGCCGCCGGTCGTCGCATTGGACAACGTGTCACTCGCTTTTGACGTCCCGATTCTCGAGACTGTCTCGTTCGACGCGAAGGAGGGCGAAACGGTCGCGATCGTCGGGGAGTCGGGTACCGGCAAATCGACGATCCTCAAGCTCATCCTGCGCTTGCTCGTTCCTGACACGGGGTGTGTCCTCATCGACGGCGAGGACATCACCGGCCTCACGTTCGACGAGGCGCTCAAGGTACGCCAGAAAATGGGAATGGTCTTCCAGGGCGCCGCGCTCTTCGACTCGATGAGCGTCCTCGAGAACATCGCCTATCCGCTGCGCGAACATACCCATCTCAACGAGGACGAGATCGAGGGGCGGGTGCGCGAGAAACTCAAGTTCGTCGATCTCGACCCAGACCGCGTCATGCACCAGCTCCCGTCAGAGCTGTCCGGCGGCATGCGGAAGCGCGTCGGCATCGCGCGCGGCATGGCCAACAATCCGGAGATCATGCTCTACGACGAGCCGACCTCCGGGCTCGACCCGCTGACGACGGCGACGATCACGAAGCTCATCCTCAAGCTTCAGCGCGAGCTGAACGTGACGAGCGTGGTCGTGTCGCACGATATCCGTTCGGTGTTTCGCATGGCGAGCAAGGTGGCCCTTCTGCACGACCAGGGTGTCAACTTCTTCGGCACCCCGGAAGAGATGTCCGGCAACGACGACAAGTACATCCGCGACTTTCTCGGCGGCGTCTGACTCATGAAGCGCTCTTCGTTCATTACATGGGACCAGCTCAAGGTCGGTGGGCTCATCCTCCTCGCTATCGCCGTGCTCGCGGTCGCCGTGTACAAGTTGGGGAAGGCGGCGAACCTGTTCACCAAGCGGTACGAGCTGGTCGCGTTTCTCAAGGAGGCGCCGTCGCTGCGTGTTGGCGGCACCGTGCTCGTGGCCGGGCAGCTGGCGGGGACGATCCGCGATATTCAGTTCCTGCCGGTCGACGCCGACACGATGCGGAATCTTCGATTGGTCATCGGCATCGATGAGCGCCTGCACGAGCAGGTGCGGGGGGATTCGCGAGCCCGCGTCAAGACGCTCGGCCTGCTCGGCGACAAGGTAATCGACATCTCGCCGGGAACGCCCAAGTATACGCCGTTAAAGGACGGGGACACGATTCAGGTCGAGCCGACCCTCGACTACGAGCAAGTGTTGGCGAAGGCGGCCGGTGCGGTCGACGATGTGGTCGGGCTCACCCACGATCTGAAGGCGCTCACAGCGAACCTCGTTGCCGGTAAGGGCACGATGGGCCAACTGCTGGCCAACCCGGCGCTGTACAACCAGCTCGAAGGGACGCTCAGTCGCACGAACGCGATGCTCGAGCGCGTACAGTCGTCGCGCGGAACGTTGGCTCGCTTCCTCGATGACCCGGCTCTCTACGATCAGATGGTGGGTGCCGTCAGCTCCGTCGATTCACTCGTGACGGGCATGCGGTCCCGCAACGGCAGCATGGGCCGCTTGCTGTCTGACACGACCTTGTACTCGAGCGCGGTCGGGATCATCGGCAGCATGAGCGGCATCGTGCAGAATGTCGACTCGCTCACCAAGCAGATCAGCGCCGGTCACGGGACCGTCGGGAAGATGGTAACGCAGGACGCGATGTACGACGCGATGCTGAAGCTGATCAACGACTTCACGGCAATGTTGGCCGATATCAGAAAGGACCCGAACCGGTATACGAGAGGCCTGGTGAAGGTGTTCTAGTTGGTGGATTGGTGGGACCAGCCCCACCCAATCCACCAACCCACCAACCCACCATTTCCTTCGCGATTAGGTTTCCAAGCTCAGTCGAGTCGGCCGCAGGCTCGGTATCGGCTTAGGCTCATGCGATAGGCGCAACAAATGAAGACGATTGAGCTTGACGTGGTGGTCACACGCGGTGGCGACGTGGAATCCGGGCATCGCGTGCACGCCGCCGTCGCCGACGTCACGGGCGCCCTGATCGCCGGTGCCCGCGACCTCTCGCTGGTGACGCACTGGCGCTCCTGCGCAAAGCCATTCCAGGTCATGCCGCTCCTCGATTCCGGCGGCTTTGACGCGCTCAAGTGGGGAGACGATCAGCTTGCCCTCGCCTGCGCGTCGCACGGCGGAGAGCCGGAGCACGTGGCCCTCGCTAACAGCATGCTCAGCGACCTTGGGCTCGAGGAGGGCGATCTCGCTTGTGGTCCGCACGATCCCCTCGCCTCGCGCGGCCAGAAGCTGCTTCGCGAATCGGGGGCCCGCGCAACGCGGCTCCATAACAACTGCTCGGGCAAGCACGCCGCGATGTTGGCACGGGCACAAACGTCGGGTTGGCGAACCGCCGGGTATGAGCATCGAGATCATCCGGTGCAGCAGTCCTGCCTCGCGGTAGTCGCGAAATGGTCGGGGATCGATGAACGTGAGATCGGCCAGGCCGTCGATGGGTGCGGCGTTGTCGAGTTCTCGTTGCCGCTGCAAAGCATGGCGCGGGCGTTCGCGCGGCTCGCGTCCGCCATGCATCGGGGCGAGGACGCGGCCGGTCGCATTTACCACGCGATGACGAGCCGGCCCTTTTTGATCGGCGGCAGCGACCGGTTCGATTCCATCCTCATCGAAGAGACCGATGGGCGAGTCGTATCAAAAATCGGCGCCGAAGGGGTCCACTCCGTCGCGATCCCGGAGCAGGGAATCGGATTCGCGATCAAGGTGGAGGACGGTGCGCAGCGGGCCCAGTTTCCGGCAGTGATCCGACTGCTCCAGCACTTTGATGTGCTTCCAGCGAAGCTTCCAGCGAGGCTGGAGGAGTTCTCGCGCCGCGGGATTCGCAATACCCGCGGCGAGTGCGTCGGCGAAGTGCGGCCGGTCGCCTGACTCGACTCGATCGCCGCGTCGTTTTGGACCGCGGCGCGTTCGTATGACGACGCCCGGTCGGGCGGGCACGGTAACATTACGGGAGCTCGACGAGCCGACACGCGCCCTCGTGCGCGTCGCGGCCGTCGTCACGGCGGGAACGGAAGAAGAAGTGCGCGCCGCGTTGAGCGACGCGAGTCGAGTGGTGCCACATCCCTGGATCGAGGAATTGTTGTTGCAGACCTATTTGTTCGCGGGCTTCCCGCGCGCGTTGAATGCCTTTCGCGAGTGGCGCCGGTTCGCTCCGGTGCCACACGAGTCGGCCGCGCCAGCGCCCGACGTGAAGACGTGGCTCGAGCGGGGGACAGCGACCTGCCGCGCCGTGTATGGCGCGATGTATGACAAATTGCGCCGCAACATCGACGCGCTGCATCCGGCACTCGACTCGTGGATGATCGTCGAAGGGTACGGCAAGGTGCTGGCGCGCCCCGGATTGGATCTGCCGCGTCGTGAGCTGTGCATCGTCGCCGCCTGTGCCGCATCGGGTCAGGATCGGCAGCTGCACTCCCATTTGCACGGCGCGCTCAACGTCGGTGTCAGTCCCGACGCGGTCCGCGGCGCGCTCGATGCCCTCGCCGGCGTGGTCCCGCCCGCGCGTCTCGATGTGGCGCGTCTCCTCTTCGCTAAAGTGCGGGGGAAGTAGCCAATGTTCATCGATCGCGTCGTGGTCAAGGTGAAGGCGGGCGATGGCGGCTCTGGCATGGCCTCATTTCGTCGCGAGAAGTACGTCCCGCTCGGCGGGCCCGATGGCGGAGACGGCGGGCGCGGCGGCAACGTCATCGTCCGCGGCGACGACAACCTCGCGACGCTCCTCGACTACACCTATCGAGACTCGTGGGCCGCAGAGAGCGGCGATCACGGCTCCGGTGTCAATCGCAGCGGAAGGTCGGGCGCGGACATCGTGATGCCCGTTCCACCAGGAACGGTGATTCGAGACCTCGAGACCCGCGAGCTCCTCGGCGAGATCATTGAAAACGGGCAGGAACTGCGGATCGCGAGAGGCGGTCGCGGCGGCAAGGGCAACTCACACTTCGCGACGGCGACGCATCAGTCTCCGCTCGAGTTTCAGCCGGGGGAAGATGGCGAGACGCGGACCGTCGAGCTGGAGCTCAAGCTCATCGCCGACGTCGGCCTGGTCGGGCAACCGAACGCGGGCAAGTCGACGCTGTTGTCGGTGATTTCGGCGGCCCGGCCGAAGATCGCCGACTACCCGTTCACGACGCTCTCGCCGAACCTCGGTGTCGTACAGATGAGCGGCAACCGCACGTTCGTCGTCGCCGACATTCCGGGTATCATCGAAGGGGCGCACGAAGGCAAGGGACTCGGCCTTCAGTTTCTCCGGCATATCGAGCGCACACGCATCCTCGCCTTCATGGTACCGGTCGACTCGATGGACTGGCAGGGAGAGCTCGACCAGCTTCGCGCGGAGATCGAGGCGTATTCGATCGACCTCGCGCAGAAGCCATATTGCGTCATCTTCACGAAGATGGATTTGCTGGGCGACGATCCGCCGCCGCCCATCGACGCGCCGGGCGCGTTTGCCGTGATGGCGGTTTCGGCGGCCGGTCGCCAGGGACTGGAGCAATTGTTGAGCGGCTGGTGGGAGCAGCTGCTCGGTCTCAAACGGGAACGTGTCAGTCGAATCGCCGACGTCCCCCTTCCATGACTTCGATCGCCTCGACATCGTCGCGTTGACGATGATCGAGGGGTTCGGGCCGGCGACGATCCGCGAACACGTTGCAGCAATTCGGTCCGACGCCCGCGACATCGATACCGGCATCGCCCCAGTATCGTTTCGACGCGCGCGCAAGGACGCCGAGGCCAGCGTCCGCACAGCGGCCCGCATTGGGGCCCGCCTTCTCCTCGACGGGGAGGCCGACTATCCCGATGCGCTGCATGTTCTGGAGCACCCGCCAGTCGCGCTCTGGGTCATGGGCGATATCGGCGTCGTCGACGATCGTCCGACGGTCTCGATCGTGGGCACTCGTGAATGCACGCCGTACGGCGAACGCGTCACCCGCGAGATCAGCGGCGCGTTGGCTCGCGCCGGCGCCACCATCGTCAGTGGGATGGCGCGCGGGATCGACGGAATGGCTCATCGAGCCGCGCTCGAAGCCGGCGGGTGGACGGCGGCGGTACTTGGTACCGGCGTCGACGTTCCGTATCCGGCGTCGCACCGCGGTCTCCACCGGCAGATATGCAGTCACGGGGTGGTTCTGTCAGAGAGTCCACCCGGTACGCACGCGACCCCGGGATGCTTTCCCCAACGCAATCGTCTCATTGCCGCGCTCGGAGCGGCGACGATCGTTGTGGAAGCCGGTGAGAAGAGCGGGGCGTTGAACACGGCCAAACACGCCGTCGCCCTCGCTCGCTCCCTTGCCGCAGTACCGGGCCCGATCGACTCGGCGGCGAGCATCGGCTCGAACGTGCTGATGCGCGATGGCGCGCATCCGGTCACCTGTGTTGCCGACGCGCTCGCGCTCGTCGGGTTGTCGCAACCACGACCGGTGAACGCGCGGACGGAATCGCCGGCGGAGCAGACGGTATGGGACGCACTCGCTCGACCAGCCTCCGACTTCGACGTGTTGTGCGCACGGACCGGACTGCCGGCCCGGACGTGCTTCGAGATCGTCACCGCGCTCGAGCTGCGAGGTCTGGTCGAGTGTTCGCTGACCGGCGAGCTTCGCCGGCGTTGAGCACTATACTTCGCGAGACGCATGCGTCCGGCCCACATCTACGTCCACGTCCCCTTCTGCGCCCGACGGTGTAGCTACTGCGACTTCGCCATCGCGGTTCGGAAGGTGGTTCCGGTCGACGCGTACGTACGGCTCGTCGAGCGCGAGCTCGACCTGCGGTACAGCGGCAGCAGCCCGTGGCCAGTCAAGACGCTCTACCTCGGCGGTGGTACGCCGTCGCACCTCGGAGCCGACGGCATATCGCGCCTGTTGGCTGCGTTTCGAAAGCGCGTCGTTCTCGAGCATGGAGCTGAAGTCACCATCGAGGCGAACCCCGACGATGTCACGTTGCCGGGGGCCCTGGCGTGGCGTGCCGCCGGGATCAATCGGGTGTCGCTCGGCGCTCAGTCGTTCGACGATCGCGCGCTCGACTGGATGCATCGCGTTCACAACGCCGCATCCATCGGTGCCGCCTTCGAGACGCTCCAGCACGTCGGGTTCGAGGACATCTCGCTCGATCTGATCTTCGCGTTGCCGGCGACGCTCGATCGCGACTGGCGCGGCGACCTGATGCAAGCGATCGCGCTTGGACCGTCGCACGTTTCCCTCTACGGTCTCACCGTCGAGCCGCATGCGCCGCTGGGGCGGTGGGTGGCGCGCGGCGAGGTCGTCGAGGCACCGGAGGAGAGCTACGAGAGCGAGTTTCTCCTTGCCGACGACATGCTTCGGGCATCGGGGTTCGAGCACTACGAGGTCTCCAACTTCGCGAAGCCCGGCCGTCGCGCGCGACACAATTTCTCGTATTGGCGGGGCGTCGCCTACGCCGGCCTCGGGCCCGGAGCGCACGAGTTTGCGCCGCCGGAGCGCCGTTGGAATGTTGGTGCGTACGCGGAATGGGAGCGGCGGCTCGAGGCCGCTTCGGACCCGATGGATGGATCCGAATCGCTGACCGATGAGAACCGAATCGCTGAGGCAGTGTATCTGGGTCTGCGCACAGCGGACGGTCTGGAGATCAGCGAGGCCGAGGCCGCGCACGTCCGCCGGTGGATTGACGCAGGGTGGGCGCGCTTGCTGCCAGGCAATCGCCTGGGGCTCACCGCACATGGCTGGCTTCGCCTCGACTCACTGGCCGCCGACTTGACGCTATTCCGAAGTCGTTGCTAGCTTTTAACTTATGGCCTCTGAAGAGCTGACGAAACGCGAGCGCGAGGTGCTCGAGGCGGTCATACGAACGTACGTGGAAACCGCTGAGCCCGCAGGCTCTCGCATGCTGTCCCAGCGCAGCGGTCTGGGGGTCTCGCCGGCGACCATCCGCAACACGATGAGCGACCTGGAAGAGAAGGGCTTTCTCTTTCATCCGCATACCTCCGCCGGACGAATTCCGACGCACAAAGCGTATCGGTCGTACGTCGATGCGCTGATGACGCACGCCGCCATTCCTCAGGTCGCCGGCACCGATCGACTGGCTGAACAGATCGGAGTCAGCGCGGCGGTACGCGGCGGCGCGTCACCGATCGAATCGATCCTCCGTCGGGCGGCGCAGACGCTTGGCGTGCTCACGCAGGAGCTTGGCGTCGCCCTCGGCCCGCGCCTTGGACTGTCGGTGCTGCGACGCCTCGATCTCGTCCGCGTAAGCAGTGATCGCCTCCTCCTCGTGCTCACACTCGAAGGAGGGGTGATGCGGACGGTGTTCGTCGAAGTGCCCGGCGACATCGCCGACCTCGCGCTGACCGAGGTCACCACGGTCCTCAACGAGCGGCTGGCCGGTTTGACCCTCGAGCAAATTCGCACGTCGCTAGCCGAGCGCCTCAGGGACACCGCGGCCACGATGGCGACGTCGGAGCTGCTCAACATCTTCATCCAGGAAGCGGAGCAGCTGTTCGACACGGGCCTGCCGATGGGCGAAAGCTCTGTTTTGCTTGGTCAGCCGTCGCTCCTCGCCGATCAGCCGGAGTTTTCCGGTGCCGACCGGATGCGCCGCCTGATCGAGCTCACCGAGCGCCCACAAGCTCTCGTCGAAGCGATCCGCAAGCGCGGCGATACGCCCGGCGTGTCGATCACCATCGGCACGGAACACAGCGATCCGCGGCTCGACGAGTTCACGGTCGTCACGGCCGAATACAAAGCGGGCGCATTGACCGGGGTCATCGGCGTGATCGGCCCCACCCGCATGCCGTACGACAAGGTGATTTCTCTCGTGACGCACACGTCACGACTTCTCACGGACTTACTCGACTGATCCCCCCTGCATTCGCAATGGCTGATTTCTACCTGACGTTGGAGGTCGCACGCAGCGCCTCCGAAGACGAAATAAAGACCGCGTATCGCCGGCTGGCGATGAAATACCATCCGGACCGCAACAACGGTTCGGCTGAAGCGGAAGAGAAGTTCAAGCAGATCACCGAGGCCTATGACGTGTTGCGCGACCCGCAAAAGCGGGCCGCTTACGATCGTTACGGCGAAGCCGGGCTTCGTGGCGCCGGCTCGGCCGGCTTTCACCATGTCGACTTGTCCGAAGCGCTGGGGATCTTCATGCGCGACTTCGGCGGCGGCTTCGGTGGGCTCGACGAGCTGTTCGGAGCCGGCAGAAGCGGGGGATCGGTCCGCACCGGCGCGGACATCAAGATCACGCTCGATCTCACGTTGCTCGAGGTCGCGACCGGTGTCGACCGCAAGGTGACGGTAAAGCTGCTCGACACCTGCGATCGATGCACCGGGTCGGGCGCGGAGCCCGGGACCTCGAGCCAGGTGTGTGGGACGTGCAACGGCGCCGGCGAGGTGCGTCGCGCGCAACGGTCGTTCTTCGGGCAGTTCGTGACCGTCGCTCCCTGTCCGACATGCAAGGGCGAGGGACGGATCGTCCAGTCCCCGTGCAAGAAGTGTCGGGGCGAAGGCCGGACTCGCGCCGAGCGCGAGATCATCGTCAAGGTGCCTGCGGGCGTGGCGACTAACCAGTACATGACGATGCGCGGCGTCGGCAATGCCGGCGCCCGCGGCGGTCAGCGCGGCGACGTGCACGTGATCTTCGAGGTCGCGGACGATCCGCGTTTCGAGCGCGACGGTGAAGATCTCTACACCGAGGCACTGGTGACGTACCCGCAGCTGGTGCTGGGCGCCGACGTCTCCGTGCACCTCGTCAGCGGGGAGATGATTCTTCACGTGCCGCCGTCGACGCAGAGCGGCCAGGTGTTTCACCTCCGCGGCCGCGGACTCCCGCGAGTCAACGGCGGCGGCACCGGAGACCTCCACGTCCGCGTTCAGCTCTGGACGCCGGAGGAATTGAGCGACGACGAGCGGGCGCTCATCGCACGGCTCGCGGAGATACAGCCGAACATTCCCGCCGACGGTCGCGGCAAGGGGTTCTGGGCGAAGATGAAAGAAGCGCTCGGCGCGTGAAGCCCGAGTGGATGACCGTTCGCGTTAACCCCGGGACGCAACGTGACGCGGTACTGGCAGCGCTCTTCGCGCAAGGAGTGCAAGCCGTTCAGGAAGTCGACGGGGCCTTCGCGACGAGCATTCCCGACGAAAGCAGCGCCGGCGCGTTGACGTCGGCGGTGATGGCCGCGTCGCCCGATGCCTCCGTCGACATCTCGCCGACGCCGGTCGAGGACTGGAGCGAGAAGTGGAAAGGGTCGATTCGGGCGCATGACCTGGGGGCGATTGTCGTCTGTCCCCCGTGGCTCGCCGCGGAGCACGACGCAGATCGCCGTGTAGTGATCGAGCCGGCGATGGCGTTCGGGACCGGCGAGCATCAGACGACGCGCGGTGTGATCCGACTGTTGCAGGGCGTCATCAGGCGCGGCGATCGCGTCGCCGATCTCGGTGCGGGCAGCGCGGTGCTGGCGATCGCCGCGGCGAAGCTGGGGGCGAGCAGCGTTGTGGCGATCGAGCTCGATCACGATGCAATCGAGAACGCGGAGCAGAACGTCGAGCGCAACGATGTCGGTGATCGGGTGACCGTGATCGAAGGCGACGCCGGGGTGCTCCTGCCGCTGGTCGCACCGGTGCGCGTGATCACGGCGAACATCATCTCGTCGGTGCTGCTACAGATGCTGCCGGCCATCGCCGCGGCGTTGTCGCGCGGAGGTCAGGCGATTCTGAGCGGCATCCTCGTCGTCGAGCGCGAGGAGATGATGGCCGCGCTGACGCACTCAGGATGGCGCGTCGAGCGCGAGGATATCGAGGATGCCTGGTGGAGCGTGCAGATCGCCCGCCCATGATCACCTTCTTTGCTCAGGCGCCCGTTGAGCCAGGCGACCTCACCCTCGACGAGGCGGCGGCACACCACGCTGCTGTGCGGCGATTGAGGGTTGGCGACGAAGTGTCGATCACCGACGGCTTGGGGCTCCGACGGATGGGCCGCATTGCCGAGCTGTCGAAGAATGCGTTGACCATGACGATCGAGAACGCGGAGCGGATTCCGCAGCCGCCACCGATTCACCTGTTCGTTCCCGTTGCCGATCGCGACCGCATGCTCTGGCTGGCCGAAAAGGCGACGGAACTACAGGCGACCTCCTGGACACCGGTGATCTATCGGCGCTCGATGAGCGTCACTCCTCGTGGGGAGGGAGACGCGTTCGACAAGAAGGTCAAGGCGCGGATGATCTCGGCGTTGGAGCAGTCGCATGGCGCCTGGCTGCCGGTGATTCGTCCGATCAGCGAAGCGACTCGCATCGGAACGACTGGTCAGGCGATCGTTCTCGATCGCGGTGGGGTGCCGCTGGGCAGTCACGGTGGCGTTGTCGCGGGCGTGAGCATCGCCGTTGGACCGGAGGGCGGCTTCGAAGCCAACGAGATGGAGCTCTTGCGGTCGAGCGGGTGGTCTGTCGCGTCGCTGGGAAACACCACGCTGCGCTTCGAGACCGCCGCAGTGGCGGCGCTGGCCGTTGCTCGAGACCGGCTCGAACGAGAACAGGGGAGATAGACGCCAATGGCCGATCAATGCCTCTTTTGCCGCATCGTTCGCCGAGAGATTCCGGCGAAGATCGTGCTCGAAACCGACGAGTGCCTCGCCTTTCGCGACATCAACCCGCAAGCGCCGGTGCACGTCGTCGTCATCCCGAAGGACCACGTGACTTCGCTGAACGAAGCCAAGGACGCCGCGACGGTTGGCCGGCTCGGCCTGGTCGCCGCCGAGATTGCGCGAATCGAAGGGATCGCGGAATCCGGCTACCGAACCGTGATCAACACCAACGCCGATGGCGGACAGACGGTGTTTCACCTCCATCTACATCTATTGGGAGGGAGACACATGGGATGGCCGCCGGGGTGACCGCGTCACCTGGCGACACAACTCCTGTTCGCGAGCGCCGCATTCCTTACGCTAGCCCTTTTGGGTGTCTTG
>WNFI01180428.1_pt1 | contig 16720 bp, 10 predicted proteins | sample 5400471 | NCBI WGS metagenome assembly WNFI01 (sample SAMN13153348, study PRJNA577476) | soil metagenome | isolation source: 100 cm saprolite on Douglas fir-dominated hillslope | place: USA:California | collected 2013-09-17 | reverse complement strand
GCGTAACAAGGCCATATCGCGTGAAGGCTGAAGCTAAGGGGTTCAAGTCGCTGGAGCAGACCGGCATTACGTTGACGGTAATGGAGGCTGCTCATCTTGATCTGCCCTTGAGCGTCGGTGAGGCGTGCGAGACGGTGTCTGTGACGAGCGAACTGCCGCTTGTGAATTCGGCGAATGCTACGCTCGGCCGGACTGTCGACAATAAGGAGATTGACAACCTCCCACTCGTCAACCGGAACGTCTATCAATTGCTGACCCTAACGGCGGGCGTACAGTCGTCGACCAACGTGAATCTCTTGGGGTACCCGGAGCAGCACACGATTATCAATGGGTCAAGCGATAGCACCGTCGGGCAGGTGAGTTATTACCTTGATGGCGGAAGCAATATGAGCGGCCTGAGAAACACAGGCAATATTCTGCCAAACGATGCAATCCGCGAATTCGTCGTTCAGACGAATAACTTCAGCGCACAGTATGGTCGCACGTCGGCCGGTATCGTGACGGTGCTTACTAAGTCGGGGACAAATTCTGTCCACGGTTCCATCTTCGAGTTCAATCGCAATACTTCTTTCAATGCTACGACTCATGCTTCAACGACGAATCTTCCATATCATCGCAATCAGTTTGGAGCGACGGCGGGCGGCCCCATCCGGCATGACAGGACATTCTTCTTCGGTAGTTACGGTGGTCTCCGCCAGTCGACGAGCTCTCTATTGACAGGGGCGATTGTTCCCACTTCTGCACAAAGAACTGGAAACTTCAGCGCAAATCTCCCTACCAGCAGCGGCGCTATCGGCACGAACTGCAATATGGCGCTATCTGCGGCGGATAAGGCAGCGGGCAACTTCATCGTCTGCAATCCGGTTACACGTCAGCCTTACGCCGGCAGTGTCATCCCAACGGCAGCTCTGGATCGCACGGCGCAAAATATTATTAATAAGAATATTCCCTTGCCAAATATCGGGTCGACCGGCTTTACCGGATCTGTGACCGTGCCGCAGCAGAACGATGAGTTCCTGATCAAAGTGGAGCATGCGCTCGCAGAGAACCATCGTCTGACGGCAAGTTACTTCCAGACGAATGGGAACTGGAAGTGCGAGCGGTTTTCCAAACAGGCAAATTCAGCTGGGTGGAAGAATCCTGTTCTAACAGCGGATTGGGTTACTCAAACACCTCATCACCTGTCGGCTCGTAAAGCGGTACACCGTTCATGGTGTGCCGCAGCTTCGAGAGCGTGTCATACATACGGCGTCTGGCGCGGCTCTGATTGCCCAAGGGGCGGTGCTCCGGGATGCAGTGCCACGGATTGTAGGAGAGGCGTTTGGCAAAATCCAGCTGCGCCGGAGAATCGAAGGTCTGCCGCGGTATACGCAACGTAGCCACGGATTTGCGAGGCGAAAGCTTTTCGGGCCAAAGTACGGCATTGTTCTCAATGGGCATAAGATGCGGATCCGTCTGCAGTTGTAGCCGGATATCGAATTCGACATCTTCTTTCGCAAGTGAAGCGACCATCGCATCCCGCAGATAGTCATCGGGAGGCCGCAGCGGGAGACGCGGTATCGGTGTGCGGCGAGTCGATCGTGGCCACATCGAGTATTGCATCGCCTGACCTTCCCCCAATAGATAGGGTACGCAACTGAAGTAAGGAGCCTCAAATGGGCTGCTCTGAGTCTTGATCCACAGAGACTGCATGATGAGATCGAGGATGTGGTGCCGATGAAGGTTGATGAAGTAGAAGATCTGCGCATTCTTCAGGCTTTCGACCTGGAGCTGTGCGTTCGCTTCGGTATCCGGCGTGACGAAGGTGGGAGGGGAGACGCCGAACATGTCCTGCGTGAACTTCTCCTCTTCCATCAGCTTCGGTCCGGGTACGCCCATCAGCTTGATGCTCATGCTCATGAAACCAACGTCGTCGATGTCCGGCGTGATGTAGGGGCCGGGCCCTGCGAAACGGACCCAGGCGCGGTAGGTGCGCGGCTGCGCGTAGATTCCGTGGCGCAGCTCCGCGGGAAGGTTGTCATGCACGATAAACTCTGCGCGTACTATACCGTGGGTCTTAGTGTTGCCCCCACGCTCGAACCTTCCGGGCTTCCAGAGCCCTCGCATCTGCGCGTGGAAGCTGGCGATGATCGAGTCAACGTACGCCTCTTCATTTGGGAGTAACTTTTCTTCAGCGATCCGCAGATGGTCGTTCGGACGGTTGAGGTTGATCAAGGCTGTGACCAGGCTTGAGAGTGGATCGCGAAGCAGGGAGTCAAAGGCCGGACGGAAGAACGGATCGAACCGGCGTTCCAGATGCACCAGGGCAGTTGATGTATAGGCCAGCCAGTTTCGAAGCGCAGCACCTGTATTGGCCTTCGGCAGAGGACGATCGGGGTTCATATTCAAAGGTGTCCCGTCCATTTGGGTGTACCGTCCGTTCGGCAGATCACTCAAGAAAAGAACTGCAACTGTGCTTTGAGACGCTGATAGAAGTCGTAGCTATGAGTATGTCCTATTTCGATCTGCTCCGATGTTGAGACATGCACGGCTGCGTCCACGTTGATAGGCGCTACTGAGAGTATCGCCAACTATATCTCAGGCCGAATTTTTGTCAATTGAGAAAGTTTCATGCGTAGTCAGTTACTGCAGAGTAGCGCTAGGATTAGGTGCAACTACACAGACGGGAGAGGGACCTTGACGAGCAGGGAGGTACAGAGCCAGAGTGTTGAATACATCGTCGTCGGCTCCGGTGCGGGAGGGGGAACACTGGCTGCACGCCTTGCAGAGTCTGGTCGTACCGTCCTTCTGCTCGAAGCTGGTGGAGACCCAAAAGACGTCGCTGACCAGCAGCAGCCCATGTCGTCTAGCGGGGGGCTCCCAAACGAATACGACGTCCCCGTCTTCCATGGCTTTGCCTCAGAAAACGATGAGCTGAAGTGGGATTTCTTCGTACGACATTACAGCGATGATGCGCAACAGCGGAAGGACCCCAAGTACATAGAAACCGTCGACGGGAAGCATGTCGATGGGGTGTTGTATCCGCGAGCCGGCACGCTGGGTGGATGCACGGCTCACAACGCGATGATCCTCGTCTATCCGCACAACGAAGACTGGGACAATATCGCCGAGATGACCGGCGATCCATCATGGCGTGCCGACAAGATGCGGCGATACTTCGAAAGGATGGAGAACTGTCACCACCGCAAGTTCCATCGCTGGCTCGCGAAGCTGGGCTATAACCCAACAAGGCATGGCTGGGAGGGATGGCTGCACACTGAGAAGGCGATTCCGCTAGTTGCGCTGCTGGATGGGAGCCTGCTAAGGACGATCTTCGAGTCCGCATGGGAGGCGTTCAAGAACGCCGGTAGCAAACGAGATCACCTGCGGTGGCTACTGAAGGGCGCTTTTGATCCGAATGACTGGCGACTTGTGAAGGAGAGCACTGGAGGAGTGCGTTACACGCCGTTGACCACTCGCAACCATGCGCGCGTAGGGTCGCGAGAGCGTGTCCTCGAAGTCGCGGGGAAGCACCCAGATCGTTTGCGTATCGAACTCAACGCGCTCGCCACGAGAGTCCTATTCGATGAAAACAACCGCGCCACGGGCGTGGAATATCTGAAGGGTAGAAAGATGTACCGCGCACACGCCGCGCCTAGTAACGAAGCTGGCGAGCTGCGAACGGCACATGCGAGTCGCGAGGTGATCCTCGCGGGAGGCGTATTCAACACACCCCAACTACTCATGCTTTCGGGCATCGGACAGGCGGAGCAGCTTGCTGAATACGACATTCCCCTTCGTGTGGAGCTGCCTGGCGTCGGGAAGAATCTGCAGGATCGTTATGAGGTTCCAGTCGTGAACAGGATGAACTTCGATCAGTGGGAGGTCTTCAAGGGGGCACACTTTGCCCAGGGTGACCCGCAGTTTCAACAGTGGCAGCGCAGCCGCACGGGAGCGTACACCACCAACGGCGGAGTGCTGACAGCATTCAAACGCTCTTTTCCTGACCGTGTGGTTCCGGATATTTTCTGTCTCGCGCTCCTCGGTCTCTTCCGTGGCTACTTTCCTTCCTACTCTGCGCTCTTCGCTGAAAACCTCAACTACCTCACGTGGGTCGTGCTTAAGGCCCATACCAACAATTGTGCTGGGGATGTCACGCTGCGGTCTGCCGATCCGCGCGATACTCCGGCAATCAATTTCCACTACTTTGAAGAGGGCAGCGACACACAAGGCGAAGATCTTGACGCCGTTGTGGAAGGCATACGTTTCGTCCGCAAGATTACGCAGCATTTCAAGGACAGCAAACTCATCGCCAGGGAGGAGCTACCAGGCGACCAAGTCCAAACCGATGACGACCTGAAGACATTCGTTCGCCAGCACGCCTGGGGACATCACGCCTCCTCGACCTGTGCAATTGGCGCGCGCGAAGACAACGGAGTTCTACAGAGCGACTTCCGGGTGCATGGCACACACGGTCTGCGTGTGGTGGACGCGTCGGTGTTCCCGCGCATCCCAGGATTTTTTATAACCAGCGCAATTTACATGATTGCGGAGAAGGCCGCGGAGGTTATCCTTGAGACCGCGGTTCAGGATAGCTAGTTACTCTCCATGCAAACTATCGTTGACAAGGCCAGCAAGCAGCTATATCGTCTCATCTCATATCAAGAACCCGGGCCCGAAGTGCTGCGTAAGTTCACCGCAGCGAAGTAATCACGAGCTGTGCAGGTCTTGCTCAAACAAAATTCTCTCGAGACGAAGGTGGCCATGCCATACGACGTATCTCAGCTACTCAGCATGACGCAGGAGCAGCTCGACGACTGCTTCAAAAACGGTACCCCCGGTCCCATCCCGAACGGTGAAGCGAAGGGAACTGCCATTGTGGCTCCGGGAACACGCTTCACAAAAGAAATAGCAGAGTTCATTAGCATATTTACGTGGCAAGGGAAGAACTTCGACGCGGGCGCCGGGGTACTCCGTAATCGCATAACGGCCTTTGGGCTGAATGCAATCGTGGCGAAGGTCTATCAGGGAACCAGTTGGTTCGACGGCAAAGACTGCGTGGTGCTTGACTACTCGGAGACGTCATTCGTTGCACACTGGATTCGCGATGAGATTCGTCTCATTTCGCCTAACCTCTATCTCGGGGTCGTGTACTGGAAGAAGGATCGGCTCATCCATTTCGCGTTGGAGTTCTGACCTCTTAGTCAATTATCTGGAAAGAACGCAATGACTCCACAATCCAACATCATGGTGGTTGCACCGATTATCGCCAACCGTGAAGCTGAGCTGCTACGGCTGCTTTCAACGATGAATCGAGAACCCGGACTTGCCGATCCGGCGAATACCTTGGTGTCCTTCGGCCAGATTGCGACTTTGCACTTTGCGCGCTTCGTCATTCTCAGTGATCAGACGCGCGAGGATCTGCGGGTCTATGGCGCTCCGTTGCCCAGTGCGACCAACTCGCTGGCATTCCTCTGTGATTGCGACGGTCCGGCCGACCAATTGCGCCGTGACTTAGCAGCCCACGTAGAACCCGGATTGCGACAGATATTTTCATTCTGCGAATCATTTACCCCTGACTCCGACCTTTTGCGCTGGATGGAAGAACACGAGAAGCCGGCGGCCACGGCTTACACCAATTGGCTTGGGCGCACAGCGAGGCAGGTTCGCGAAGAGAGCGATTTGCGGGCTGCACTCGATCTACAGTTACAAACACGCCCCTCGCAGATGGAGAGCCCAAGGCAGGTATGGGGCCGGTTGCGTGCGTTCGTGAGCGCAGAGCAGGCAGCCGGACGGTTGCCGCTCACCTCTCCGGAGCAGACACCTCTTTCGTGGCGAATGAAAGACTTGCTGCACTGTATAGGTGTGCCGCTGCTTTTGCTACTGCTATCGCCTCTCCTTCTGCTCTATCTTCCAATCTTTCTCATCCAACTGAGAATCCGCGAGTCACTTGATCCGGTGATTGCTCCCCGTCCGGTGTCGGATCGTGTAGAGGCTCTCGCAAGCCTTGAAGATCGAGTCATTACCAACCAATTCAGTGCATACGGCAATATCAAGCCGGGCGCCTTCCGCCGATGGACACTGGTATTCCTATTTTTCCTGGTGGAATACACCACACGTCATATCTATAACCGTGGCTTCCTGGCACGCGTGAATACGATTCATTTCGCACGCTGGGTATTCCTCGACAACCGCACCCGGCTGTTCTTTGCCAGCAACTACGATGGCGGCCTCGAAACCTACATGGGCGACTTTATCAACAAGGTTGCGTGGGGATTGAACATCGTCTTCAGTAATGGAGTCGGGTATCCAAAGACGAACTGGCTCGTCATGGATGGAGCCAAAGATGAGCAGACGTTCAAGGACTTCCTACGTCGGCATCAACTCCCGACGGCGGTGTGGTACGACGCAGCTCCCGGCGTTACGGCCTACGACATGGAACGCAATTCACGCATTCGCAATGGGATTGAGCGGCAATCCATTACCGACGAGGAGCTTTCGGAGTGGACCAAGCTTTTGTGACCTGTAACCGACGAAGACTATCACTGCAGCAGATCGAGGCGGTAATAGAAAGACGACGAGGAAAGTAAGGGATGGTTCTTACGAATGCAGACTATCGGGATATACAAGGTCTGCTGCGCTACGGCTATGGTCGTTTAGCCGAGGCATGCTTTTTGCTGCTTCGAATAGACGATCCGGCCGCTGCGAGCCGTTGGCTGGAGACAGCTCCGGTGACCACGGCTGAAGAGCGGAATCCGCCTCCTGTGCGTGCGCTGCAACTGGCATTCACCTGCGAGGGGCTGCGAAAGCTAGGGATCTCTGAAGATCAGCTAAATAACTTCTCTGCGGAGTTCATCTCAGGCATGTCCGGCGATGAGAATCGTTCACGGCGACTCGGTGATGTTGGTGCCAGCTCGCCGGAGTATTGGCAGTGGGGTGGCCCATCTGATGTTCCGGATCTCGTCGCCATGATCTATGCACAGCGGGGTCAATTGGCCGAGTGGCAGAGCACAATCGAAGATGGTCTGAAGGCATCGGGATTCAAACTCCTGCGATGCCTTCCGACAACTGACATGGGTGGGGTTGAGCCGTTTGGTTTCGTAGATGGTGTTAGCGAGCCAAAGCTTGATTGGGAGCGACGACGAAACGTCGCAGTCGATAAGCTCTCCTACGAAAATGTGAGCATGCTCGGTGAGTTTGTCCTTGGCTATCCCAACGAATATGGCAAATACACCGGCAGGCCGACCATCATGGCGCAAGAGGTTGGCGATCTGCCGCCGGCGGAAGATATGCCGGGGTTCAAAGATGTAGGTCGTAACGGGACCTATCTGGTAATCCGGCAGATCGAGCAGGATGTGCGGAGCTTTTGGCAGTTCATCGACACGCAGGTGGATCGGGACGCTTCGAAGCGGCAGGATCTCGCAGAGAAGATGGTTGGGCGGCAGATGTCTGGGGACCCGCTGCTGCCGACGGAGGCGCAGGCTATCGCTGGAGTCGGTCCTGATACACAAGACGTGCTGCGGAATCAGTTCACTTTTGATGACGATGCGGATGGCATCCGCTGTCCATTTGGTGCGCATGTGCGCCGCGCGAATCCGCGCAACGCGGATTATCCTGCGGGAACGCATGGCCTATTATCACGTTTCGTGCGCTTATTGGGCTTTGGAAGAAAATCGATGCGTGAAGATATCGTGGCTTCGACACGCTTCCACCGGCTGCTGCGACGCGGGCGTGAATACGGCACCAAGCACTCGCCCGATCAGCGGCTTCAGCCGCCTTCTCTAGGTGAGTTGCCGAGCGGTCTTCAGTTCGTCTGTCTCAACGCCAACATAGCGCGCCAGTTTGAGTTCATTCAGAGCGCGTGGCTGATGAGCGGCAAGTTCGATGGCCTGAGCGAAGAGAGCGATCCTCTGCTGGGAAACCGAGAGGCTGTAGCGGGCTGTCCAGTCGATCGATTTTCTCTTCCAATTGACGGCGGTGTACGGCAGCATATACGAGGTTTGCCGCGCTTCACCACTGTTCGCGGTGGAGCCTATTTCTTTCTTCCAGGAGTGCGCGCTCTACGATACCTTGCACGCGCCGCAAGAGTTTGACCTACTACGGGGGATGACGATGAGAGACTTCGCTGCCACAAAGCTTAATCAGTCGCTACAAAGGGTTTGTCATCTTTTAGCAGCTTCGACCTGGCTGTCACTCGCAGTTCTGCCGCTCGGTTGCCACCGTGCGCAATCGGGCAAGGTGTACGATGAGGCCCACCTTGCCAGTCGCGCCGCCAACACTTTCCCGGCTGCCGGCGAAGATTACTTCCACGACATGGACGGCGCGATCCCTCTTAGCGCGGACGAGGTAAAAGGTCGCAATACGTGGCTGGTCTGGACGGCCGGCAACGATCGGCTATGGGATGTATTGTCCACCACCAGCGTCGGCAATCTGGACTTCCTTAAAACTCTGTCGTCCTATCCTGGCCTCAAGGCCAGTCGAGACAATCGGTGGGAGTACCTCGGTCTCGTCAACGAGCCTTGCTTTGCCAAGGCAACCGGCCCTGATCCGAAACGTTATGGGCTGTGGCTGGATCAGCGAGATTCCAACTGCCCTGCAGACCCGTTTGAAGACGAGCAGAAGTATCCAGGCGTCAGGATCGGCGCACGTGGCAAGAACATCGACGCTGGTTCCTACTATGGGTACGCAACCGGCATCGTCGGACTTCGGCTCTTTCCCAATCCGGCCTTCGATGAGAAGGCGGCGAAGAAGTGGGACCCGGTTCGGTACTACACGGACAAGAGCTACTACCTCTCCAAGGACCTCGTTCGACCCTATCGCGTCGGCATGTCCTGCGCCTTTTGCCACGTAGGCCCTAATCCAATCAAGCCGCCTGCCGATCCGAACAATCCCAGGTGGGAGAATCTTAGTTCCAACGTAGGCGCGCAGTACTTCTGGATCGACAGAATCTTCGATTGGAACCCGGAGTCAAACAGCTTCGTCTTCCAACTCTTCCATACCTCGCGGCCCGGAACGCTCGACACCTCGCTCGTCTCGAGCGACAACATCAACAACCCGCGCAACATGAACGCCATCTACAACCTTGGGCCAAGGTTGGAGCAGGCCTCGCGCTGGGGCAAGGAAAAGCTGGCCGACGGCCAGAAGGACAATCGGCAGTTCAACGACTATGTCTCCTCCGGTCCGCTTACGAAGTTCTACCAGGCTCCCGACATCGTCCAGACACCGCGCGTGCTCAAGGATGGGGCCGACTCCGTTGGCGCGCTCGCTGCACTGAATCGCGTCTACCTGAATATCGGAACCTTCAGCGAAGAGTGGCTCCTGCACTTCAACGCGCTGGTGGGCGGGAGAGAAGTTACACCCATCGAAGTAAAGGTTGCGCGTGCCAACTCCAGTTACTTCGAGGCCACTGAGGCCCAGACGGTGGATATGGCGCTCTTCTTTCTGAAGAGCACGGAGCCGCACCTTCTGAAGGATGCTCCGGGCGGGGCTGCTCACCTGACGACCGACAAGGCCGTGCTGACGCGTGGAAAGATCGCCTTCGCGGAGCGGTGCGCCCGCTGCCATTCGAGCAAGGGGCCGACCCCGCCGCCGGAGGCCAGTCCTGCCGCTTGTGCCGGCGCTGGCTACATGGACTGCTGGAATCGTTATTGGAACTGGACGAAGACAGACGACTTCAAGAAGAAGATGCGCAATATCGTCCTCGCTCCTGACTTCGTACAGGGCAACTATCTCTCAACCGAGCTACGGGTGCCGGTAACCTTGCTGCAGACGAACGCCTGCAGCCCGTTGGCGACGAATGCAATCGGCGGAAACATCTGGGATAACTTCTCGTCGCAGTCGTACAAAGACCTTCCCTCTGCCGGAACCGCAACCATCTACGATCCCTTTACCGGAGAGAAGAAGCCATATGTCCTTCCTGCCGGAGGCCGAGGTTATACGAGGCCACCATCACTGATCAGCCTTTGGTCTACGGCTCCTTTCCTGTTGAACAACAGTTTGGGCAAGTTCAACTCCAGTCCTTCGGTCGAGGCGCGCCTGGGTTCCTTCCAGGATTCCATCGAGAAGCTGCTCTGGCCGGAGAAGCGGGAGAAGGACTCGGTACTGGGCGACAAGGTGCCCGGCACGATCGATCGGACTACGGAGCGGAGCTATCTCCGCGTCACCTCCGGCTATCTGCCCGATTTCCTCCAGAGCCTGCGCGGTCCAGCGGCCCGCTGGTTACCTTGGCTGTTCAACGATGAAGGCATTCAGATCGGGCCGATCCCGAAGGGAACCCCGGTCGGCTTGCTGACGAACCTCAACGTCGTTCCCGAGACCAGGGATCCCGTGGAGCGGGTGAAGTATCAGGCAAGAGTTCTCGACCTTCTCGTGAAGGCAAAGCGCGATTTGAAGAGCCTGCCCGCTGACGCAAGCGACGAGGAGGTGGCAAAGATATTCTCAAACCTCAAACAGCCATTGATGGAGGTGAATAAATGCCAGGACTTTGTGGTCAACCGCGGACACTACTTCGGCACAGATTATTTTGACCAGGAGCCCCCGCTCAGCGATCAAGATAAACGCGCCCTGATCGAATACCTGAAGACGTTCTAGGGCACCCTCCCCCCCGGGGGGTATCCCTTGGCTAAAATCCTTTGATTCAGTGAGATACGTTTTTTGGTGTCTGCAAAATATTCCATCTAAATGGGTTACGGCTAAAATCGTCTTTCTAAAAGGTTTATGGCTGTTAATGGAAAAGCCCCGGAGGTATCCGGGGCTTTCTTAAGTCTGTATTGATTATAGCTGGTTGAGTGAAACTACTACGCCACGCGGATGTCTTTGATCTTCAGGTAGTTAGGTGGTTTGGGGGCTTGACAAGGTTTTTTGCTGGGTTTTTCGTGGCGGTTCAGAGGCAAGGGCAGCGACAAAGGCAAGAACAAGCAACGGCAAAGGCGAAATGCGGGGATTCTTCGATGCGCTCAGAATGACGGCGTAGAACAAACAACGACAAAGACAAGGACAAGGACAACAGCATCGGGGATCGTGCCGGGTTTTGGAGGTTGCGTGGCCCCCGCGGTCTTAAGGACAGGTTAAGCCGCAATGGGCGAAACTGTTTATCATGCGTGTGCTTCTCATCGAGGACGAAGTCAGGCTCTCCGCCAATGTCTCCATGGCGTTACGGGAGGGGCCTGGATACGCTGTGGACTGTGCGGCTGATGGGGTAAGCGGCGTGGACCTGGCGGCCGCTGGGTGCTATGACCTCATCATCCTTGACCTGATGCTCCCGGTGCTTGACGGCCTGGGCGTTCTGAAGAAGATCCGTGCGCGCGGAGATCGCACGCCGGTTCTGATCCTTACAGCACTGGCCGACAAGCACTCCACCATCAATCTGCTGAATGCAGGCGCCGATGACTACCTGAGCAAGCCGTTTGATCTGGGAGAGTTGATCGCCCGGACGAAGGCTCTCGTGCGAAGGGGGAAGGGAGCTGCTCATCCCATGCTTACGGTCTCCGACGTTGAGGTCAATACGCTGGAGCAGACGGTTCGCCGCTCAGGACAGGAGATCGAGCTTTCGCCGATGGAGTACAGGATCCTTGAATACCTGATGTATCGGCCACGCGCCGTCGTCTCCAAGCGCGAGTTGCTCGAACACCTCTACGACTACACCTGGGAGCACCACTCAAACGTGATTGAGGCGCACATCTCGAACCTGCGGAAGAAGCTCGACGCTGCTACCGAGCAGCCGAGCATCGAAACCCTGCGAGGTCGCGGATACAGGCTCGCCCTGCCGCAGCATGAGACTTCACGATGAAATCCCGCTCCATCGTTCGCCGCGTCATCATCACGGTTCTCCTTATGGAACTGCTATCGGTTCTCTGTCTGGCGGGTGTGGCCTTGTTCCACGAGCGGCGCGAACGATTCCGCGCCTTCGATGTCATGGTGCGAGGTCGCGCCGACTCTCTGCTGGGCGCTGTACAGGATGCGGAGGACGCGCAGGACAATCTTCTGATCGATAGAACGGGACTCGACTTGCCGTCGGAGGATGTCTACGAGATCCGCGAGGAAGGCGGGAAGCTGGTTGGCCAGTCGGCCAATTGGAGAGCCGGGCCGAAAGCCGGGTCTACGCCCACGACCGATGGCTACTTCAAGATGGAGATGAATGACAAGCACTATCGTGCGATACGCACACATGCGATGCGCGTTATCGATCTGGAGATGAATGGGAATGGAATTCGGCGAAAGGTCGTCATCACCTATGGAGTTCCAACAAGACCCCTGCGCAAGGCCATTGCCAGCGAGGTGCGATTCTACGCATTGGCAAGCATTATCTTCTTATCGGTGACCGGAGTTACGATGGCCTGGTTTCTTAACCGGGGCATGTCGCCGCTCCGCGAGATCGCCGCGAAGGCATCCACGGTGTCGGCAACCTCGTGGAAGTTTGACCCTTCCGCCGACGTAATGACGACGAAAGAGCTGGGGCCACTCGCACGCACCTTGCAGACAGTGCTGAAAGATCTCGAATATTCCTTCATGCAGCAACGCCGATTCGTCAGCGATGCCGCCCACGAGCTGAAGACGGCTGTGGCTGTGGTCCAGTCTTCGATACAGGTGCTTGGCCTGAAGCCTCGGTCGGTGGAGGAGTACCAGAGTGGGCTCGATCAATGCCACACGGATTCGGTCCGCATGGAGGAAATCGTAGGCAAGATGCTGACGCTGGCTCGACAGGAGAGGGAAGCAGGCGTCAAGGAAGCCGCATCCATGACTGACCTTGCAAACTGTCTTCGTCATACGGAGCAGCAGCTGTCGTCGGTTGCGGCTCTTGGTGGCGTAAAGATTCTGCTTGCGCGGATCGACAGGGCTGTGGTGCCGCTCTTCGAGGAGGACTGCGAGGTTCTCTGCTCGAACCTGCTGCTGAATGCGATACAACATAGCGAGTCCGGCTCTCAGGTCAGCGTCTCTGTCGTCCAGCAGGGAGGCTGGGTGGAGATGCGGATCGAAGACCAGGGCAGTGGTATCGAGCTGGAGGCTACAAGACGGTAAACCGTTGCTCCGCCAGCGAAATCTTCAGGTTGGTTTAAGGCAGGCTTGCCATACTCTCAGAAGGCATGTCTACTGTGTGCCAAGCTCAATCTGGAGTCTCTATGCTGCCATCGTCTTATCGCCGACTCTTCAGCCGTACGGCCATCGTGAGCCTGCTGGCCGTCTGCTCCCCCGTCTTTGCTCAACAAAGCTACCAGATTCTGGACCGCTGGACGATCGGCGGCGAAGGCGGCTGGGACTACCTGCTGGCCGATCCTGGCGCTCATCTGCTGTACGTCACGCACGGGCCTCGCGTCGAGATTCTGGATACGAAAACGGGCAAGCCGGTGGGCAGCCTGACCGGGTTCAAGAGCACTCACGGCGTCGCGCTCGACGACGCAGGGAAGTACGGATACGTTAGCGACGGACAGGGCAATGTGGTTGTTGTGTTCGATCGCCATACCTTCAAGACGGTGGCGACCATCGCTGCGGGCACGAACCCTGACGGCATTACGTATGAGCCGGTCACGAAGACCGTCTGGGCCTTCAATGGCCGCAGCAACGATGCGTCCGTGATCGATACAGCAACCCAGAAGGTCGTAGCGACGATCAAGCTGTCGGGCAGGCCGGAGTTTCCGAGCGTTGACGGCAAGGGGACGGTGTTCGTCAACATCGAGAGCAAGAACACGGTCGTTCGCCTTGATGCGAAGACCAAAGCCGTGACAGCGGAGTGGCCGCTGCAGGGTTGCGAATCGCCTTCGGGCATGGCGATCGATACCGGTCACCACAGACTCTTCTCCGTGTGTGACGGCAAGAAGATGGCGGTTACGGACTACCAGTCGGGCAAGGTGGTTGCGACTCCCTCGATTGGCGATTCGCCCGATGCTGCTGGCTTCGATGCGAAGCATCAGTTGGCTTTCAGCTCGAATGGCGATGGTACGTTGACGGTCGTCGATGCAGGCAGCCCGGGTTTCAACGGTTGTGCCGGGCAGCTTCACGATTATCGTGGTTGGCCGCAAGTAAACTCCTTACTCACGTTCACAGGAAAGCCAGCGATGGTAGGTCGCTGGCTTTTCCTTTTGACTGCAATTCGGGTATCGATACCCTTTTTTGTTTTGGGGTAAGTTGCTTTGATACAATGATTTGCGATGGATGATTGTTTGCAAGGTATTCGTAAAATATCTTGAAGAAGCGGGTTTCTCTACTGTGACGGCAAAGTGCGCCGCCTCCGGTCGAAATGACGATTCTTTGGTTTGGGTAGCGGGCACGGCCCTCGTAGTCAGCAAATTTCCTTGCCGCAACATAAGTCCTCTGGCATATTGAAACCAGGACACAGCCCCACCACGATACTCGCAGTCTGCCTGATTCGTGTATGTACGCCCCACACGATCAGCGTGCGCCTTCTTCAACTCAGGGCTTGCAAAATGAAGAGTCCAGCTACGGAAATGTAACGAAGAGGGGCGTAACAATACCTTGGATATACACACATTACACATCGAGCATGTAGTGCTCCTTGCGCTCCTCACCCTGCTGACGGTTGCCAACTCCAGGCTGTCCAAGGGAACGAAGGGCATTCACTGGTTCACTCTCTACAGCCTCTTTGTGCTTCTTGGAGCGCTGGCCGTGGCTCTGCGGGGCCAGATTCCAGGTTTCCTCTCGATCGTTGGTGGAAACCTGTTCGTTGTGGCTGGGTATTTCTTCCTCTTCCTCTCTCTTGCAGATCTCTTCGGAGGCAAAACTTACGAGTTCTATCTACAGAGCTGCCTGATGCTTGCTGCTGTCATCACGATGCTGCAGTACGGTTATATTCACCCCGACACAAAGAATCGTTTGATCGCCTACAGTATCGTTCTCGGCTGCCAGCAGGCGCATATTGCTTTCCTGATCTTCCGAAAGGAAGTCGACACGTTCCGTATAGCCGGTGGCACGATGGCGCTGATGCTAGCTGCACTTTCATTCTCCAATTCCATTCGCGTCGTGGGTGTCTTCTATCAGGGCGCGCCAAGTAATTATTTACATGCCGGCCCTTTCCTGGCATGGATTCTCATTGCGAACTCGGGCCTTCAGTGTGGCGCCATGGTGGCGTACGTGTGGATGACGGCGGCTTTGTTGCGCCACGACCTGCAGGTGCAGGCCTCGACTGATCCGCTCACGGGCCTGCTCAATCGCCGCGCCATCGAGGTTGCGGCGGAACGAGGAATCGCAGCGTGCAAACAGGCCCAAACGCCGATCTCCGCCGTCGTCATCGATCTGGATGGCTTCAAGCAAATCAATGACTCGTATGGACACAACTGTGGAGACGCTACGCTGATCGCTGTTGCAAGCTGCCTGCAACGAGGGGTGCGCAAGAACGATCTTCTGGCGCGTGTGGGTGGAGATGAGTTTGCCCTGCTGCTCCCAGAGACCTCTATCGACGAGGCCATGGAGATTGTAGAACGCCTGCGCTATTCCATTGAAGGTATGGAGATCGTCTATGGCCAGGTTCAAACGAAGGTGACTGCGAGCTTCGGACTGGCGCAGGCCAAGAGGTCCACCTCCAGCTGGGAGCACCTCGTCCATGATTGCGATAAGGCGCTCTATGCGGTCAAGAGAGTAGGCGGAAATCAGGCTGTCGTGGAGGCCGACCGAGGCGCAGTATTGAAACTTCTGCCGAATTGAAGATGCGAAGGCTAAAGAGGCGCTGGAAGAGTTTGGTTGGTGCCGGGGCTAAAGCCCCTTTTATTTTTGCAGCGTTGTTCGGCACGGCTGAAGCCGTGCCCTTAACACAACAGGTCTATACCTATAGGAGAACTTCTCTAGGCTGCGTGCCCGCGGTGGCGGGTTAGCAGGTAGTAGATGACGGGTGTGACGATCAGACTGAGAATCATTGAGATTGACAGTCCGCCGATGACGGCGATGGCGAGAGGCTGCAGCATCTGAGAGCCGGCGCCGAGGGCGAAGGCTAGTGGGAGCATGCCGCAGACGGCGGCGATTGCCGTCATCAGGATGGGACGGAGGCGGCGCTGGGCGGCGTGCAGCATGGCTTCGCGGGGGTCGGCTCCTTCGGCGCGGGCCTTCTCGTCCGCATCGAGCAGAAGGATGCCGTTCTTTGCCACGATTCCAATGACCATGATGAGGCCCATGAACGAGGCGACGTTGAAGCTCGTGTTCGTGGCTAACAGCGCAATCACGACTCCGGAGATGGAGAGGACCGAGGAGGTAAGGATTGCGACGGGTGCGGAGAAGTTGCGGAACTCGGTGAGCAGGACACCGAAGACCAGGGCCAGCGCGAGCATGAGGACGCGCTCGAGATCGTGGAAGGACTTCTGCTGCTCCTGGTAGGTTCCGCCGTACTCTACGCGCACGCTGGCGGGGAGATGGAGGCCGGCTACGGTCCCCTGAACCTGCTTCATGGCGGTGCCGAGATCTGAGCCCTCGAGACGGCCCGTGACGACGATGTTCCGCTGCAGATTTTCGCGGCGGATCTCGTTCTGCGGCGGGAGCTGCTGGATCTGGGCCAAGGAACCAAGGGTCGCCGTACGGCCGGAGCTGCTGTTGAAGACGGTGTTCACGATGGAGTCGAGCGAGGTGCGGGTCTCGTCGCCGAGCCGGACGCGAATCGTGTAGGGGCGGCTGTTTGCGATGAGGGGATCGGTTGTGGTGACGCCGTCGAGGATGGAGGTCGCGTCCTCGGCTACCTCCATGGGGGTGAAGCCGAGACGGGCGGCGACGGTGGGGTCCACCTGGAAGCTGGTGGCGGGGCCGC
>WNFI01180051.1_pt1 | contig 16720 bp, 12 predicted proteins | sample 5400471 | NCBI WGS metagenome assembly WNFI01 (sample SAMN13153348, study PRJNA577476) | soil metagenome | isolation source: 100 cm saprolite on Douglas fir-dominated hillslope | place: USA:California | collected 2013-09-17 | reverse complement strand
CCCCATTCTCGGGACCCACCGCCGCCCGTTCGAGCACGTTCACATGTTTGTCCGGTCCAATAGAAGCGCCGTTGTGACGTGTTATAGGAACCAAATTTTCTTCACCTGCTCGATTGACATCGGCGCAAAAAATCGGCATAGTTACAGCATGACAACTCACACACCGCACACAACGCTAGCGCTCTCATTAGACCAGTATATCCGAGAACTGGATAAAAGCCCTTTGACTATTCAGGCGTATCGCACAGATATTCAGCAGTTTATCACTTGGCTGCCTGAAAATGATTTGACTGTTTCCAGAGCCTGCCAGGTGACTCGAAGTCATATCAATGAATATCTGAAATATCTTGCGAACAAAGGGCGCACTGGCACCACCCGCGCCCGAAAGCTGGTTTCCTTGCATATGTTTTTTACCTATTTGGTACAAGAAGGCGTTATCCCATACTCCCCTACCGCAAAGGTGAAGAGACCTCGTAGAGAGCGCAAGCCGAAACACGTTTTACGACCCGATGAGTTCCAGAGGATGGTAGGCGCAGCAAGAGGAAGTCCCCGCGATTATGCTCTCCTTCAGCTTTTGATTCAGACAAGTATCCGGGTGAGTGAGTTAATTGCAATTCGTCTATCCGAACTGGACCTGGAGCATAAAACGCTGACGATTCACGGTAAAGGAAGCAAAGAGCGCATGTACCCTCTTGAGAAAAAAGCACTGCATGCCTTGCAATCCTACCTTGCGGTACGGCCCAAGACCACCGATCAACATCTCTTCTTAAACTACCAGGGTCAAGGCCTCAGTATAGGCGGAGTGCTAAAATTGGTAGAGAAGTATGTCAAACGTGTTGGTATTACAAAAAAGATCAGTTGTCATGGACTATATTACACCTGTGCCACCAATAGAGCAGCGTTAGGGATGATTGCTGTCTGCTTAAGAACACCCCTCAGACATGAACGGGTGACAACATCAAAGGAGTATGTGCATCTAGGCATAGAGGACCTACGAAAACTTATGGAGTTCACCAGCTTATGAGAGCATTGCATAGACTTCTCAAAGACGTTTGAGAATTACTGCTGCACCTACCTTTTTCAGAACCACCCGCTAGGTTTCGAAGAATCTACAAGCACACGCATGCTGTTACCGAAAGTCGAACAAACCGAGGGATGGTGTATCTGGATTATCAGGGAGGGATATTCGACTGCATCAACCCGTGAACAAGCTCTGAAACCCTGACTGCCTTGGCCAAAACATCTGTTTGGTGTATTTCCCAGATGCAAGCATGACCAACCCGTATACAGGGTCTCACACCACGGCTCGTTCCGGCGTATCGAGACGAGGAAGGCGGCGGCCCTCGTTTGCACAACAGGCTCGTCCATCATCACAAGGCTTTCGACGGTTCAACGCACGACCGATTTGGCCATGAGGATATCTGGCTTGCCCAGCCCATTCGCATCTGGCATTACGCCCACAATGACGTAGCCCAGCTTCTGGTAAAACTCGTAGGGATGCCGCGAGAGATTCCTGATGTGGGTCACGTGTTCCCAGACATGGGGATAGAGATTGATCCCAGACAAGGAGGTCTGCCTAGTGACGTCATCGGTGCCAAGGGTAATGGTCAGCCCCCCACGCTCTTTCACGCGCTCTTCCAAGTCAGCCACCAAGGCACGCCCAATGCCTTGGCCTTGCTGGCTGACACGCACCACCAGGGGATGCAGTTCCCACACGTGGCCTCGATACTGACTGATGCCACCGATCCAGCCAAGCACTGTCCCGTCCTCATCGAGGGCGACTCGGCTGATGCGCCCTGCTGCAAAGGATTCGCGCACTTCCTCCAGAGCAGACTCCAGATCCGGCCAGGATCCTGGCCAGTTGGTAGCAAAGCCCTCCACCAACAACGCTGCCACCTGGCGGATGGCTGATTCATGATCAGAACGAAGATCAACAATCTGCATGGCTGTGTTCCCTCCTCTGTTCCTTGTCTAAGGATAGCACATACACAGGCAGGAACTCTGGCCACTCGACATTTTGCGCATGTAGAAGTGGAGAACTTGGCCCAATGGTTCTACACGAGTGTCTGTGCGGCGCGCAGCTGCTCAAGGTGCTCTGGGGCCGACTCAAGAGGAGCCTCAATACATTGACGGAGCGTCATTGGACCAACTTCTTCATGTACCCCCTCCCGCTGCAGAGCGGAGGTGGGGATCCACTCCACGAGGGTAGCAAAGCGTTCACACACTTGCCTCAATTGCTCAAGTAACACGTCTGGATCGGCATGCAAGTAGTCGCGATCACGTACCAACGCATCTTGATCGTATCCCGGCAATGCAGGCCGCTCCTCGACCAGGAGACGCTCCACCCGACTGGCCCAGATCTGCATTTTATCGATCATGTGGCCGACCACTTCTACCGCTGACCATTCGCTTGCCGCAGGGCGATGTCGGATGGCGTGGTCATCACTGAGGAGGAGTACCGTACGAAAGACGGTGGGAATCTCGCGGATCTGGGCGGCCCATTGTTCTTGCTCGGTGGACATCGTTTCCTCCTTGGTCCACTCCTCGTTGGAGTGGACGCCGAGTCTTTCAACAGCAGCGCGAAAGCTCTCTCATTGATGAGCACAGATGCGTTCTTAATCACTTCCTCGCCAAGTGTAGCATGTCTGACCATCCAGGTCTAGATGTGCGAGCAGGGTTTTGGCGCGAAACCCTAATAGAGAGCTGGGTGGAAAGTCGGTGAACAAACAACTTCCCCGCTCCCTGTGCAAGGATCTGTGCTCCACATGCTCATCGGTTCACATGAGTCTGTTCGTGCTGCGAGTGCTCCGCCATTCCTCTCGCAGCATGGCATAGAGAAACTCGTCCCTCCACTTCCCCTTCAACCACTCCAGGACACACGAGACGGCCTCTGACGCGATACCGCGTCCCTGGTAGGCGCGGGAGAGCGTATAGCCGATTTCGGCCTGGCGCTCATCGTGCTCCTCAATCTTCAAAGCACAATCGCCAACGAGCGTTCCCGTTTCCTTGAGTTCGACGGCGATTTGAAACCATTGGCCAGGCACGCCTGGTTGGACCTCCATTTGCTCTTGAAGAAAAGCACGCGCCTCGGGTTCACTGATCCCCTCCCAGCCTTGATATCTGGCGACTTCGGGGTCGTTGCGATAGGCCATGAAGAGCCCGAGGTCAGCATCCGTAAAGTGTCTCAAGCGCAACCTGGTTGTCTCGAGCGGAGTGAAAACTGCCATAGACATTGGCGCCTCTTCCCTATGCTGTTGCAGTCCTCTTCAAGTCGAGAGCCAATCCACAACAGGTCTCTCTTCATAAGTAGAAAATGGGCATAGCACGGCATCCGGCCTTTTGTGCTCACATACGCGCTTATTCTTCTGGAAAGTCTAGCACCTTGTTAGGTCTATGTCTAGATCAGGGAGTCACGGTACATGAAGAAACAGCGCATCTGATCTGCAACGTGCTTCCCTCACCGAACAGTGGAGCAACGGCGTTGGTGCGGGATTCCTGCAACCTACGAACGGTAGCGTGACTCCCCGACGATGGAAACAGATCCCGTTCTTCCTGCGCTCCCTATCTTGTACGAAAAGGCTCTTCCACGCTATGATTCACTTGAAACAATCTGTCGTGCTTTGTCAACTTCGGCACAGAGAGGCTGTATTGAGCTGAAGGAGGTTCATGCATGTCTCACACGATACCCACCGCACCAGAAACGAAGCGAGGAGCTGGTACCAGGAAACCCCCAGGTCCGCGCAGTTTTTCGCCACTTGGGAGTGCGCCTGCGATTGCGCGCGATACGCAGGCCTTTGCACGGGATATGTGGCAGCACTACGGTGACATTGTTCGCTTCCGCCTCCTATTCTGGCCAGCTTATGCGCTCTTTCACCCAGATCACCTGAAGTACGTTCTTCAGGACAATCATCGTAACTACGACAAACACTTTCCCATGATGAAGACGGTCAGACCTTTATTCAGCAACGGGCTCTTCACCAATGATGGAGCGTCGTGGCTGCATCAGCGACGGCTCATGCAGCCCTCCTTCCATCACAAGCGTCTCGCTGGCTTCGCAACGCTCATGACCGAGGCCACACTTGCCATGCTGGAACGCTGGCAAGGCGCAGATTCGCAGCACGTGGATATCCCTGTGGAAATGATGCGCCTGACCCAGCGCATTGTTGGCCTTGCCCTCTTCAATCTGGACCTGAGTAATGAGGTGGATACCGTCGGTCGTACCTTTACCACGTTGCTTCCGCTGCTCTCGAAATACACCTTTGTTCCCTTCCCCCCGCTCTGGGTTCCCACCCCGCGCAACCGTCACCTACAAGCCGGGCTCGAGACGCTCAACACCGTGGTCTATGGCCTCATCACTGAGCGGCGCAAACGGGCCAGCGATTCCGGCATGGACACGGGGGATCTCCTCTCGATGTTGCTAGCCGCACGAGACGAGGAGACGGGCGAGGGGATGAGTGATCAGCAAGTGCGTGACGAAGTGATGACGCTCCTGCTGGCCGGGCATGAAACCACCTCCCTCGCGCTCACCTGGACCTGGTATCTCCTGTCTGAGCATTCGGAGGTCGAGCAACGTCTGCATGCCGAGCTGAATAGGGTTCTCGGTGGACAGATGCCGACCGTTGACCACCTGGGCGACCTTCCCTACACCCGTATGGTGATTCAGGAAACACTGCGACTCTACCCACCAGCCTTTGGCATCACGCGTCACACCATCGCTGATGACGAGATTGGGGGCTATCCTGTCCCTGCTGATAGCATCATCTTCCTGACCCCGTACTATACCCATCGTCATCCCACGTTTTGGGAAAATCCGGAGCAGTTCGACCCGGAACGCTTTACCCCGGAACGCTCGGTTGGTCGCCCACGCTTTGCCTATGCTCCTTTCGGGGGCGGGCCACGTCAGTGCATTGGGAATACGTTTGCCATGATGGAGGCGCAATTAGTGCTGGCAACCGTGGCCCAGCGCTATCAATTGCGCCTGGTTCCCGATCACCCGGTCGAACCCCAGGTGTTGTTCACCGTGCGACCTCGCTACGGCCTACCCATGACGCTTTACCCTCGTTAAAAGAGACATGCAGAGAGCAGCAGGGAATCATGGTACCGAGGGCCTGACGCACGAATCCTGCACCGCCAGCACTGCTCCACCATTTGGCGAGGGAAGCACGTTGGATCAGATGCGCTGTTTTTTCGTGTACCGCGACTCCCTGTAGATGCGTCTCCATCTTTCTGGCGCAACACCCTGCCTGCCAGCCTTCCAAAAACAGCTGTTTGGTTTATGTTCCAAATGCAAACAGGACCGGCTCTTGTAGCAGCCAAACTGGAGAATCGCTCGACTCGTCACGAAAAACTCTGAACAGAATCAGCCTTTTGTTACGAGTCCCTCTTGCATTTGGTTACCTGTTTGTGAGAAAGTGAGCGGGAAGTCTCGAAATTCTCCTTTGCGTTAGAAGAAATGAGAGGAGAAAACTCTGAACAAAATGTTTTGAGGGGAGCAATGCCGATGAGAACACGGCATCAGCTAAACGAAGGTCAAGGCGCTGATGAGATTCTCCTGCAGGAGTACGAGCATTTCCTCTCCGGTAAGGCAGAGGGGACAATTGATGCCTACGTGCGAACTACGCGCCACGTGATGGAGTGGGTAGCCCAGCGTCCCGGCAATGCAAGGCGCTTTCACCCGCAGCAGTTGACGAAGACCGCGGTGGAAGTGTACCTGGCTTCCTTAGAACGGGAAGGGTTTAGCCTCAACCACCGTGCGCGCGTGAAATCGACCATCAGCAGTTTTGCCCGGTGGCTGATGGAGGAGAAAGGACTCCTCCAGCGGAACCCAACCAGAGGGGTAGACCTCCCGTCACAGCAAATGTTGGCTCCTCGTCAACTTTCGGAAGATCAGCGCTATATCTTACGTACTTTAGTTGAACAAGAGAATGATCGACGCGGAACTGCACTCTTCGCGTTGGGCTACTGGGCAGGCTGTCGCGTCAGTGACGTTTCCTGGCTGCAAATGGCTCATACGCATGTCGGTCCAAAAGTCGGGTGGGTACGCATCGGATACAAAGGTGGAAAGTGGCGCGATATTGATCTTATCAACGAAGCGCGTAAGCCGCTCTACGAGTATCTCCGGGCAAGTGGAGATGCTGATCGAACATACGTCTTTACATCGCAGCGCAGTGGAAGAAGTGGCGTATTATCTCGGGCATGTCACGAAAAAAGGTACGCCTGCCATTCAAACAACGGTACGCTACACTCAGGTAAGCCGGGAGCAGGTGAAAGAGAAGCTAAAATATGTCAAAGGATAGGGGACCAATATTTGTGCTATACAGTTAGGCCAGCAAGTAAAATGCTTGGATAACAACAATGAATATGCTGCGAGGTAGGCGTATGATTTGCCGTGAACTTATTAATACCCATCTGGTAGAAGTACCTATCGATCTTGATCGTTATACATACTTACACCCGGAAGGGCAACGTCTGATCTCCGGGTGGTTTGAACGCGCGTGGGCTATGCGGGACTGTCAAGGGGACGATTGTTTCGAAGCATTCATCTTTGCGTGGATTGCCTTTAACGGATGGGCCGCATGTATTACTGAACTTGATGACGACTATCAGTATTTTGATGCTCTCAAACGCGACCAAACGCTGTACCAGGACTTTAATAGACTGGTAGCTCTTCCGGAATCTCCTTTGGCGCTTCACGCAGTTCAATTTGCCGCGCAGTGGCCCATCTTTGAGGTCAAGCCGTTACGGCGACGTCACATTATCATGTCACATGATCCCGACCGAAAGGCAGTTATCAATCGCTATTTTGCTGCAGGCGCAACATCATTCGCGCCGAAATGCTGGAAACGGCACAATGATGCCAAAGAACAAGTGCCAGTTGACTGGCCACATACACTTGCAGCGTTATATAGAGTACGTTGTAATCTCTTTCATGGTGAGAAAGCCGCCCATTCCGAGATGGATCGGCAGGTGGTTTCTAGCGCTTTTCGCACGATAGTACATTTTTTAAGGGCTGCCCAGTATCTTTAACTCTTTCTAAGAGGATGGAATCCATTAGATGCTAAAGGCAATTAAACAGAAGGGACGTAGGAGTAGTGACTCATATGGCACCTGGCGAGGGAGAACGGCGCGCCATCGGGGGATACTATCCCCAGTACCGGGTAGCGGCTTCCCTCATTCTTCGACACCTGCGGCACGAAGTTTCGCCCCTCCAATGGATACGCTTAGCCGATCCCGAAGCTGGAAGAGTTGATGACTTCCAAATTGGCAGTCAGTCCAGAGTCGACGCTTTCCAGGTAAAGTGGCCGTCCCTTCCGTCTCGGATGCCCTGGGCATCCCGGTTGGTGAGATACCTCCTACACCGCGGTACTTTGCAGCATTCATTGAACAAGTGTGGCTTCCAGCTCGAGAGGCTCATTTGCATAAGTTCTGGAGCGTACCAGAAGTCTGGCGGCCTGCGTGGGAAGCCCTTCAAGCAGCTTGCGGTCTGTCGCGCGAAGACTTTATGGCATTTATTCAAGACTGCGAGCTGGAGTTTGGCTATCGCTTGCCTGAGCTCAAAGAAAAGTTCGCTCGGGACCAGGTCATCGCCCAGCAAGATCTTAAAGACCTGACAGAAACGCTCTTTGCTGCAGTTGCCGACCCGCAACGGATCATCGAGCTGACGCGAAACGATCTGCTTGCTCGTCTCGATTGGCAAGCAAGATTCGAATTTCGGAGCCGTCACGAGTTTCCTGTCGATGAGTTACTCTATCAACCAATCGGGCCCAGCGTGCGCCAGCTCGAGCAGGCTTTGGAGGAACTCCCCGGCGGCTATGTCGCTGTATTAGGCGCACCTGGTTCCGGTAAGTCGTCGCTCTTGACCAAAACGCTCCGTTCGCATCCAGCGCGCGTGATCCGCTACTACGCCTATATCCCCGATGCGCAGGACTCGGCACCAGTTCGCGGCGAGTCGACGAACTTCCTACACGACGTGGTCATTGCAATTGATCGCACAGGATTCACACCTGCGGGTACCAGTATAAGCCAGTTCGACCGCGAACAATTGCTCCAGCATCTCCATCAGCAGTTGTGGGAACTCCACGAAGATTGGCGCTCTACCGGACGCAAAACCGTCATTCTTGTCGATGGCCTTGACCACATTAGCCGCGACCTCCATCCCAGCCGTTCCCTGCTCTACGACCTTCCCAGGCCGGAGCAAGTTCCGCCGGGGGTCTATATCGTGCTGGGAAGTCAAACGGATCAACTGGTCGAACTACCAAGTGAGGTGCAATACGCTATCCGTCAGGAGGGGCGTCGTATCGAGATACAACCTCTTTCCCGAGAAGCTGTTTTGCGGGTCATTGAGCGGATGGGGTTCTCCCCACATCTTTCCAATGAGCAGCAATCGCAGGTCTATACACTTTCTGCAGGGCATCCGCTGGCCCTCGCCTATCTGCTGCGGCATCTGATCGAGGAATCTGATGCTACCATGCGCCAAAGGATACTCGACACAACAGAGCAGTACGAGGGAGATATTGAGGCACAGTATCACAGCTATTGGCGGCAATTTGAACATGAGTATGCATTAACGGATCTGCTCGGACTACTGGCTCGTATGCGAAGGGCAATTGATATCTCGTGGGTGAGATCTTGGGCTACTCGTACGATTGTGGAACAACTGAATCGAACACTGGCGCACTACTTCCGACGCGAGGACCATCATCGTTGGTATTTCTTCCACAACAGCTTCCGCCTTTTTCTCCTCAGGAAGACGAGCGAATCTTCTCCCGGTCACTTTGATCCTGCTCGAGACCAGGAGTTTCATCACGAACTCGCGGAACGCTGCAACCAGACGCTGCCTTCTTCCCCATGGTCATGGGAAGAACTCTATCACCGCATCTTCGCCGGCGAACACGCAGTCGTTTTGCAGCGTGCTACCCCGTCGTGGTTCCGCCAGCAGCTTTACGCATTCCGACCGATCGACTCAATCCACACCGATGTTCAACTGGCTCTCCGCTCCGCGGTGATTCAACGCGACCCAGTCGCACTGGCCAGGCTTCTGCTCACTGCCACTGAGATGGATCAACGGGCTGCTCACCTTGAGCGCACGTCGTATGTTTCCCTCCTCCTCTCCTTGGAAGAGGAACAAATCGTCGCCGAGCATGTTCGCGACGGCTATCAGCTCCGCATAGACGCGAAAGCGGCTCTTCACATCAGTTACAACTTGAAGTCTCGTGGGTTCGAGGAAGAGGCAAGGCGGATCTTTGAACTGGCTGAGCCACTCGATCTTCTGGCTTCGACTCAGCCTCTCGAGAGAACGCCGGGAGTGTCCCAGAGCGAACAGGATACTCTGCTGACAGCTTGGGCAAAAGCGGCGAGCCAATTCCGAGATGTGGGGCAGATCATCGCGACCATACGTCAACTACACAGACAACAGGATGAATATCGGAGGAATGATGCCGAATCCATCACTCAGCTCTTGCAAAGCGAGTTGCTCTTCGCCCTTGGGAGCGCATTATTGGAGCAGCAACGGTGGGACGAGTTCTCGCTGGTAAACGCGGCCTTTCTCCTGGAAAGGAAGGTAGATCAGCAGACTTGGTTCTGGCTGCAGCTTCATGCCATTGCCACGTCTATGGCCAGTACGGATCTGGAACGAGCCCAAACCCTCATGGAAGAAGTAACCAAGAAAGCTCAAGCCCTGCGTCTGGATTCTCAGGCACGAGTAGCCTTAGCAGAAAGTGTCTATCGCGTTCTGGGAGACCTCGATCAGGTGCGGAGATGGATAGATACTCTTCCGCAACCTCCACTGGTCGATGTGCTTCAATCCGATCTGGGTTTGCAACCATTTCTCCAGCGCTTCCAGCTCAATCGCCTTCTCTACACGCTTGGATCTCAACGCTCCCCCACTGAGATTGTCCCCGATGCTCAGCAGAAGAGCCACCAGGGAATGGTCTACTTCGAGCGAGCTATTTGCGTATTGGCACACCTATGGGCGGAGGGATGGCGAGGTCGTAAACTCGATGGGGTAACGTTCGTCAACGAAGCGCGTCCATTATTGCAATTTTTCCATTGGAACCGAAACATCAAGCATCAGTGGAGTTCCTGGTACATCGTTGAGGCTGCCCGCGAAGAATTCTACCCGATGTTGATTCACGCGGCGGCCGCGCATGGGTATGAAGTTGTCGAAACGCTGCGCCTGGCATTCGAACGGGAGTGGGACGATCCCGAAAAGAAGTGGGCCTGGCCTGCGGATGCCTGTCGCCAGGCGATCCTCGCGTTCTGGGAGCTCGGAGTTCCGCAAGACTGGGTAGTAACACAGCTACGAACCCTCGAACAGACTAAGCTCGGCAGCAACCATGTATTCACGCGCCTCAGCGAGTTCGAAAAGCAAGCACAAGCCTGGCTTACCCTCGATGAGCGGATGATGGCTAATGACCTCCTGGTGCAATTGCTCCGGGCATCATGTACGGTGGGGAACGAGAAGGATTATCAGCTCGATACCTGGATCTCCTGGCTTGGGCAGATTAATCGCATAGCACCAGAAAAAGCACCGGAACGCATCGCATGGTTTACTCGATCCATTCTCGCGCTGGAAGAAAATACAGAGGGACGGGCCGCGCAATCTGCCGCTGAGGAATTACTAGCGGTAGCTTTCAATTGGAGCCCCCGACGCGCAGTACGGTTGTTGCAATGGTTGCTACAGCAGCAAATTATCCGCCATGAGGTAGCACTTCGAGTTCTGTTCTATGCGGCTTTAGAAAGCGATCATCCTCCCATTGAGCTTATCCTCATGTGCCTGGTTACTCTCGGCATCCCGTTCGCAACTGAAGCGCGTGAGAGACTTATCGCGCTCTTCATCGAAAAGACGGCAACCTGCATAGGGATCGATAGTGCCCTGACTGCTGCCCAGCACCTCTTCACGTGCATTCAACGCGATGCACTCCCATCCACCCGGCCGGGCTGGCTCTCCGGTCTCATACGAGGAGTAAGAACCGCCGGCATAGACGTCCACCGGGTAAGTTCCGAGCTGGCAAACCTGTCAAGCGATGTGCCGAAAGCCCCGTCCAGAGAGACCCTCGAGTTGAAAGATGGTTCTGTACTCAGTTCTGACGAGGTCTATGAGCGTGCGAACACGGTCGGGGATCTCCGAGACTTACTCGAGGCCGAAAACGTACATGCCTTCTTCGACTGGGTACCAGTAGCAACGTTTGTGGCCGAACGGCTGGATAAGCAAAGTCTCTTTGCGCTGGCCGATCTCTTCATAGGCAGGAGGCACGCATCCCTGGTTCTCAGTACAATCAGCGAAAGGCTCCTTGTGCTAGGTGGCCGGCGTGAGGCCTGGTCTATGGCAAAACGCGCCCTTGAGGCTTCTAGCGCTCTCGGATGGAGCCAGTGGTATGATGGGGGAACCAGGCTTACAGCCTTGGAAGCGCTGATTCATGCCAACCCTGCAGCTGGGCGCTCGCTCGTCTATGAAACGCTGTTGCAGGATATACGCAGCCAGCCCGAATTATCGCGATCTATCACTCTTTATCTCGCCAGGGTGCTGCCGCTGCTCGTCGATACGGTTCCGGTACGAGAGGTGTGGGACGAGGTCGAACAGTATACTCACGCGCTGTTCGAGAGCGCACGACTGGAAACCTATGAAACGTGTGATCTATCCGATGTGTCCCCAAGGGACACTGTTGAGCAAGCAGCAGCTGAACTTATTGGAATACATATAGGCCATCCAGTCGGCGTAATGAACCAGGCGGCACAACATGCTTGTGCTGCGTTATTGATGCGAAACAACCATGCTCCCGACGCTCTCATTCCTCTGAAGCACCTCATCGCTGCATTACGACGGTCGCCGAACTTTGCTATTAGAGAAGCTACTCGCGATGTCTGCCTCCATCTTGGTGTTGATAGTACCGAGGAGTCTCTCCATCTCTCAACGATACCTGCTATTTACACGATGGAACTCCCTCCCCACGGGAGGTGGTCGCTCGCTGGGCGGGGAGAAATCGTTGGACATGAACCAGCCCCCGACACGCAAGATCCTATTGAAATCGTCCGCCCATTTGATATTGAGCTCTCGTCAGTTGCGGAAGAAGCCGGGTTCAGACACGTCAATACCTGCTACCGTGCCGTGCAAATCATGCATCAGCTCGCCCCCTACGAGTCGTGGGCAGCAAAAGGCGAGAAAAAACTGCGTGAACATCTCGAGGCGGCGGGACTGAAGTTCCCATATCATAGGCCACGCACTGAATTAGCACGGCGGGCCATGTTTCATGTAATCGCAGAACTGGTTGACGCAGGAATATTCAACACGGAAAACCTTCGGAACCTCGAGCGGGTTCTCCGTTTCTATGACCCCGGCATGTTATTGACGCAGCCTGAAAAACGTCCTTCTTATATCGTGCCGATATCTGGACGAGACGAAGATAGAATGAATCACCGGGAGCGGCTAGAGAAGGTCGATGAAGCAATCACTACTATTGCCACGCGGACTACCGGCGAGGGAATCATTTTAGCTGAGGAGACACATTTACAGTTTACTCAGAGCAAAATGGTTGAGGAAATCCGTCAAAGCACTGTTTGTCCCGTTGCGATGCCTAAACCTCGAGTTCACGAAAGCTGGGATAGGTTCTTCCCTACCGTTCTCAAGTGCTTAGTAAGTGAATATGGGCACCTGCAGGCCAGCAAAGAGCCGATACCACTCGTTTTGCGGCATGCAGCCTACGGATATGATTCGCCAGGCGCAGACTGGTTGGCCTTGAATCCGGTCATTGGGAAGCAGCTTGGATGGCATTACTCTCAAGATGGCCTATTTCGCTGGGTTGGCCCGAATGGCAATAGTATGGTTGAAAGTGTATGGTGGAAGGACGGGCCGATGGGATGGTATAGCTCGTACTCCCGTGAAGAGAACGGAGAAGGGTGGATTGTAATAGCAAGTCAGGCGGCGATCAATCAGATCACTAGTTACCACCCTTTCATAAAGCGACAAGTTATGGTGGAGCGGGAGTGGTACGATGAGGACCTGCAGCAATTGCGCAGATACATCCTCCGTGATGAACCAGTATAATTATAATCCCTCAAGATAATCTGATTTGAGATGAAAATGGGCTTCCAAATATCTGAAGCGTTTAGATATTATGGAAGCAACAGGCGACAAGGCATATATTCTCAGGCACTATAGAAAGCATTGTAGGATGAGGAAAATCAGATGAAGGTCCACAAAATAACTACCAAGAATTTCCTGACTCTACGAGATTGCATCATTGATATGCTCGACGAGCACTTCAACCTTTTTGTCGGCCCCAATGGGAGTGGAAAGACGAGCTTATTCCGTGCGTTGAGAGTGCTCAAAGAGTCGTTTGAAGCGGCTGGATCAGGAAGAAGAAAAACGCTCGATCATCTCTACAGCGTTCATGCCGACCCGCGACAATTAGACATTGATGTGAAAGTCTCCTGGGATACCGATCAAGAGCAAAAGGCGATCTGTGCATTCTTGTACGCATCGTTAAGCACCGCAAGACCCCTTAATGAAGCAATCAAAAACGTATCGGGACTCTCAGCGTATCAAATTACTCCTGAAAAGTATGAGCTTTTTACTGACTGGTTGAGAGAGCAATGTACTCCAGAGAGGCTTCAGTTCCTGTTCACAGGACAATTACACCTCACTTATCGTGAGGATACAGGCATCAGACTGAGCTATGCGTTCGTCTGCAACGGCGAGCCAGTTACCATCCAGATGGCGGCGTACCCTCCTCAAGACGGAACTTTTTGGAAAGGGTCGGGGCCTATATCTTCTACTGCTAACTGGAGAGCCAGCAGCGACATCCTTTTAGAATATCTTTTCTCTGCAAAAGATTCCCTCAAGCAACATACAAGAAAAACGAAAGCCAAAACTCCAAAAACGGAGATAGTGGATGCTGCTCAGACGGCTGAAAAGGTGATGACGGAGGCGGTAGCTGAGACATATTTTGCCTATTCGCCAAAAGCAAAACCTGCTCCATTGGATATGGCAGCTTTTGTGCTCGATCTTGCAGAGAAACACGGGTACCTTGAAATAGGCCAGGTGAGCGAAGCCCAAACATATCAGCCTGAATACGTTTTGCTCAAAGAGCTGAGTGGCATGAACTTTTCTCAGCCCAATAGCGGCAGATTATCGTGCAGCAAACTATTCTCTTTGCTTTTGGGCAATGCCTACGTTTTTACGAAGAGTGTTTTTACCCCCTTTGAGGAAACCGTTCCATTTGAGGAGAAAAGGGTTTTTCCAGTTCATAAAACACTGATCGATGAAAATGACATCCCATACTGGCTGCTGGGCATACGGGATGGAACTCCTGCTGAGAAAGAGCAGTACCAACGCATCCAGGAGTCATTCAAGTCGCTCATAGGAGAAGAAAGAACGTTCGACCTGTCCGTCAAAACCAGTACACAGTTTTCTTCGACTGGAATCCCCGAAGAAGTACGAACGATCGATATTCTCGTGACAGATGCGGCTGGAACTACCATTTCAATGGCATCGCAAGGGTCCGGCCTCTGGGAAGCCCTGGTGCTGTCGGTCTTTCTTGATAACAGTACAGGCCGCGTGATTTTATTGGACGAGCCAGCGGCGAGTTTACATCCCAATATGCAGCATCGGCTAGTTGAAATCCTACACGGCGCGCCTGGACAGATACTCATTGTGACGCACTCTGCGCACCTCTTGCCTACCCGCGTCGATAGGCTCCTACATGTATACCGCTTCCGAAAGGAAACAGACGGAACGCGAATTTTTTCTGGTGGACCTTTCCTCCAGGCTGAACTCCAGAAGGTTGAAAATAAATTCGCCTCTTCCATCGATGTCGCTAACCTGTTTTTCACGAACGGGGTTTTGCTTGTGGAAGGTGCAACCGAGGCCGGAGCATTTCCCATCTGGATTCCCCTGACGGAGAAGGGAAAAGGACAGACCCTGGCGGATATGAACATTGCGCTCCACGATGCGGGAGGCAAAGAAAACTTTCCCTTCTATCTTCGCCTTCTGAAGGCGTTCGGAGTTCCCTACGCGGTCATCGGAGATGGTGACGCAATCTCCCCTTGCTATATCGATAAAAATGGGAACACACAGAGAAATAGGAACTTCTCGGCGCTGTGGAAGGTATTACAAGAGCTTTGCCCCGCAATAACGCTGCCTCAAGAAACAGATCCGTTTGCAGTCTTAAAACAAGAGGCGGCGCGAGCCGGATTTTATACCTACGACACACCCGATCCGATTGCGTTTGAGGGCATCTCGGAGGTGCAAGCATACCTGCAGGGACTTGCACAACCAAAGAAAAAAGTGGAGACCTTCTATGAAGCACGTTTTATCGCTGAGAGTACGCGCGTTGTTCCACCGCTCGCGAAAAAGGTGTTGAATCACCCATCGGGCGATTACGACCAGACCCAAATCGCAAGGGAACAAAAAGAAGATAAGGAGTGTAATACCTGAACTAACGGGCATTAGTTCAGGCTACTTTTCTACCTTAATTGATGCATCGGAATACGGCAGCGATCATGATCGAATTTACCCAGAGGTTGTTAAGATCAGCTTGTATAAGATAACCAAGGCCGCGCTGCGACCTTGACCCACGGATGGATTCATAGTCTATTTCCTATCACCATTGCTGAATGATTTATAATGCGCATCAGACGGCAATAATGATCGTCGCTCAACATTTGGGGATGGGCCACTAGAATGACCGCCACTGATTACTATTGGTTCCGATTAAGAAGACCAGAAGCGGTCTGGTGCCCACTGCCGGGAAACGCGAAAGCCGCCATGTTCCGCCAACTCCTTACGCCATTGATGGTTGGAGCTGTCGGAAATGCCCAGCTCACGGGCGATTTGAGCAATTGGTTTGCCACTGGTCTGTGCGAGCCGTACTGCTTCACGCTTAAATTCCTGGGTGTACGTCTTCTGGACTTTTTGCATGTTCCTGCTTCTCCCTCTGGAATAGTATATCCTAAACTTTCTCTACTCCACAAAAGTGGGGGAAGCTCAGCTCACTCGACGCGTTAAAAAGGATCTGCCGCACTTCGGGGCTGAGCACCTCCTCTGCGAAGATCACATTGAAAAGCTCCAAGGGCTGATCTGGTTGAGGAGTAAGCGCATGAAAATCCGCCGGAGTGAGGAGAAAGAGTGTACCCGGCACGAGTTGATGCGTAAATCCGTTTAGCAGATGCGTTCCCTGGCCTGCCAGGATAAAGTGCACCTCGTAAAACTCATGCCAGTGCACGCTCACCGGTTGTCTCGCCACCTGGTGATAGATCCGCATGGGTGAAAGCTGCTGAGAAAAATGCTCCTCAATGCTTAGGCGCGGCGGGAGCGAGCGCTGTACTTGCCTTCCTCTCGTCATGGGATCGCCTTTCTTTTTCTCAGCAGTGTTGTCGAGTTTACAGTATCTCGTAGGTATTTCCAGCCAGATCCTTCCCACGGGCCAGCCAGATCCGGTGACCCCGATTCTGTTCGGGATAGACATGGATCTCAGTGGAGAGGTAGCGCATGGTGTAACCGCAGCGTCGGAACGGGCTGGTATTGGCATTCGCTCCATGGATAATCCGCCCATCATGCAGGGAGCACTCCCCCGGCTGTAGCTCGAAGGCGACCGCACGAGATATATCAAGCTCTTTGATTTGCTCGGCGAAGGTATTCTGTGCGGTATCGGCATCAATGTATTCTGAGAAGCCTCCGTCCAGATGGGTGGCAGGAATGACCTGCATGCACCCGTTCTCTCGC
>WNFI01702863.1_pt1 | contig 16721 bp, 8 predicted proteins | sample 5400471 | NCBI WGS metagenome assembly WNFI01 (sample SAMN13153348, study PRJNA577476) | soil metagenome | isolation source: 100 cm saprolite on Douglas fir-dominated hillslope | place: USA:California | collected 2013-09-17 | reverse complement strand
GCCGGTGGTGATGCCGGAATTGTAGAAGCCGCGCACCTGCTTCGACACCTCGCTCAGGTCGACCGTCATCTCGTCGCCCGCGACCACGACGCGCACGCGGATCGGCACCTTCTGGCCGATGTCGATGCCGTCATCGTCCATGTAGGATTCCGCCTCGTAGATGCCGTCGGGGATGGTGCGCGTGCGCGCACGCGCCATCGCTTCGGCGTGATCCATGATCGCCGCAATGGAGGCGAGCACCGCGTCGCGCCCGTAGCGTTCGATGAGCTCGAGGAAGCGCCGCTCCCCGGTCTTCACTGCGGTGACCTGCGCGCGCAAGTCGCCCATGGCCCGGCTCGGCAGGCGCACGTTCTGCCGGATGATGTCGACCACGGTCGCATTGACGGCGCCTCTGTCCTGATATTTGAGGATCGGGATCTGCAGTCCTTCCGAAAAAATATCGGTACTCATGCCGCCGAGAATGCCGCCGATGTCGAGCCAATGCGCCATGCAGCAGGAGAACGCCACGAGCCCGCCCTTGTGGAAGATCGGAAGCGTCAGCGTGACGTGGTTGAGGTGGCTGCCGGTGAGATAGGAATCGTTGGTGACGTAGATGTCGCCGGGCCGGATGTTGCCGGCGCCGAAGTGCTTGATCTTGGCCTTGACCGTCTCCGCCATGCCGCGGATGAACATCGGCAGCCCGATGCCGATCGAGATGGTCTCGCCGCGCGGCGTGAATAAACCAGTGGTGAAATCGAGCGCCTCGTAGATGATGATGTTGTAAGCGGTGCGCATGAGGTTGGTTTTCATTTCCTCCCGGGCAGCAGCACCGTCGTCGCGGCGTGTTCCTCGATCAGCGCCGGCCCGCTGATGCGGTTGCCGGCGATGAGCGCGGCGCGGGCATAAGTCGGCGTCGAGCGAAACTTGCCGTCCAGGTAGACCGGCCGTCTGCCGGTGAAGGCGGCCTTGTCGGGCGCGCGTCCGCCGCGCGCGACCCTTTCCTGCGGCGGCTTGCGCATGAGGCCGGTGACGGTGCTGCGCAGGCTCACGATCTCGGCGCGCTCGTCCGGCGCCGAGGTGCCGTAGCGCAACTCGTGCATGGCGTCGAATAGGCGTTTGATCGCGCGACGGTCTTGCCGTTCGAACACCTTGAGCGGCAGGTCCACCGTGACCGCGTGCTCCTGGCCTACATAGCGCATGTCGGCCGCGCGCTTGAGCGTGATCTTCTGCGGCTTGACCGAAGTCCCGGCGATGGCCGCGCGGCCCTGGCGCTCGAGGTCGCGGTAGACGCGTTCGATCGCCGCAAACGGCGCGTCCTCGAGGCGCGTAAACCAAGTGCGCACGAAATCGCAACGCAAATCCGAGAACAGCATGCCGAAGGCGGAGAACACCCCGGGCGCGGTCGGAACGATGACAGTCCTGATGCCGATCTCGCGCGCGACTTGCACCGCATGCAGCGGGCCGGCGCCGCCATAGGCCACCAGCGCGAAGTTGCCGGCATCGAGACCGCGCTCGGTGGTCACCCCTTTCACCGCGTAGGACATCGCGGTCGCGGCGATGCGCAAAATGCCGTCCGCCGCCGCCGTTACGTTCATGCCGAGCGGCTTGGCCACGCGCTCGGTGAGCGCGCGTTGGGCGGCTTCGACCTCGAGCCGCATCTCGCCGCCGAGGAAACGGTCGGCCGCAAGCCGGCCGAGAACGAGATTCGCGTCCGTCACCGTCGGCTCGGTGCCGCCGAGGCCATAGCAGGCTGGGCCGGGCGCCGCGCCCGCGCTTTGCGGGCCGACCCGCAGGGCGCCCTCTTCCACCCGCGCGATCGAGCCGCCGCCGGTGCCCACTTCGAAAATATCCATCATCGCGATCTGCACCGGCAACGCTCGATCATAGCCGCCGATCAACGCGGCGCCGGTGGTGAGTGCTTCGCCGTTGTGGATGACGCCGGCCTTGGCCGTGGTGCCGCCCATGTCGAAGGCGATCGCGTTCTTCAGCCCGAGCGCGCGACAAAGCGCCTGGGTGCCGATGACGCCGGCCGCCGGCCCGGATTCCAGCATCTGCACGCAGTGGTCCTTGGCCTGATCCGCGTCGTAGAGTCCACCGGTCGACTGCACGATCAAAAACGAGCCGGAAAAGCCGCCGCTGCGAATGCGGTCTTCGATCTCGCCGAGATAACCCCGCACGATCGGCCCGACATAGGCGTTGGCGACCACCGTCGAGCAGCGCTCGAATTCGCGATATTCCTCGGAGAGTTCATGCGAGGCGGAGACGAACATCTCCGGATGGTTCCTCTCCAGGATCGCCTTGGCGCGCGCTTCATGGTCGCGCTTGGCGTAGCAGTTGAGAAACAGGATCGCGGTCGCCTCCACGCCGAGCCGCGCGAGCATGCGGCCGAACGCCTCGATCTCCTTCTCGTCGAGCGGTCTCTCGATTTCGCCGTCGGACAGCACGCGCTCCTTGACCTCGAAGCGCAACGCCCGCTCGACCAGCGGCTCGTGCTTGCGGAAGAACAGATTGTAGGCATCCGGGCGGTTGATGCGGCCGATCTCGTAGATGTCGCGGAACCGTTGCGGCGTCGATAGCGCCTTACCGAAGGTCAGCTTGCCGGTGCGCTCGTCGAAGGCCGCGACATCGGTGAAGGTACCGCCGATGTCGGCGGCGAGTCGAAGGCTGGAACCATTGGCCGTCGATGCAATGCGTTGCTTCATGTTCCAATCGGTGGTGATTGCACGTGACGCGCCGCGCGACCTCGATGAGCTCCCTGTCCCCCTCGACGGCAAAGGGGTCAGGGGTCAGCAAGCCCGGCGGCGGAAGGCGAGACAATGCGCGATGAGAAGGCGCCGGACAACGTGCATCGGGCGACCGGGCCGCCTCCGCGGCAACCATCGTTTGAGCGGTCTTCGTCGCCCAATTTAGCTGTGGACCTCCGTCTGCTTGCGGCCCTCGCCCGCGCACCATCCCCCCTTGGTCTGCTTCTAACATACTGAACTTCCTATATTTTTTCGTTGACGGAAATTTTGACCCGGGTTCGCGGAACCATTGGATCGCTGCCGCGTTTGCGGCGTCAGGAGGTGGTCCGACCTGGACGCACCGAGGGGTATTAGAGACATGGCCGGATCCAACCGGTCGCAAGACATTCTTCCGCACACGGCCTCTGGATCGCCCGCCGCCGCAGGGGGGGCGCGGTCGATCGTTGCCGGGCGCACGCCGCCGCGGTCGCGGCGGACGGGGCACGCGGCCGGTTCCAATCTCAAGTCCCCAGCGACCACTGACTCAACCCTGCGTGTCCAAAGATCGCAGCGGCGCCACGGCTGAAATGCCCGATAGCCGCGTCAATGGCGGCGCATCGCCCGAGCTGCACGATCTCTTGAATGCGCTGCAGTCCATGCGCGTGGGCGACTTCTCTGTCCGCATGCCCGGCAATCAGGTCGGCCTCTTGGGCAAAATCGCCGACACCTTCAACGAGATCGTGGCTGCCAACGAACGCATGGCGCAGCAGCTCGAGCGCGTCGGTCAAGTCGTGGGCCGCGAAGGAAAGACGCGCCAGCGGGTGAAGTTCGACCTCTCGCATGGGGCGTGGGGCGAGATGGAGACCTCGGTCAACACCCTCATCGACGATCTGCTTTGGCCGACCACGGAAGTGACTCGCGCCATCAGCGCCGTCGCGCAGGGTGATTTGCTGCAAACTGTGCGCCTCGAGGTCGACGGCCGGCCGCTGCAGGGCGAGTTCCTGCGCTCGGCCAGCATCGTCAACAGGCCTCCAATCTCACGGCGCAGGTCCGCAACATCGCGGAAGTCACCATCGCCGTCGCCAACGGCGACCTCTCGAAGAAGATCACGGTCGACGTGCGCGGCGAAATCCTGCAATTGAAAGAAGCCATCAACACCATGGTGGATCAATTGCGCTCCTTCGCCTCCGAGGTGACCCGGGTCGCGCGCGAGGTGGGCACTGAAGGCAAGCTGGGCGGACAGGCCTTGGTGCCCGGCGTCGCCGGCACCTGGAAGGATCTGACCGACTCGGTGAACGCCATGTGCGGCAACCTCACCGACCAGGTGCGCAACATCGCCCAGGTGACGACGGCGGTGGCGCGCGGCGATCTTTCGCGCAAGATCACGGTCGACGTACGCGGCGAAATTCTCGAGCTCAAGGACACCTTCAATACGATGGTGGACCAGTTGAACTCGTTCGCCTCGGAGGTGACGCGCGTCGCGCGCGAAGTCGGCACCGAAGGCAAGCTCGGCGGCCAGGCCCAGGTGCCGGGCGTCGCCGGCACGTGGAAGGACTTGACCGACAGCGTCAACTTCATGGCCTCGAACCTGACCGCGCAGGTCCGCAACATCGCCGACGTCGCGACCGCCATCGCCGGCGGCGATCTCTCCAAAAAGATTACGGTGAACGTGAGCGGCGAAATCCTGCAGCTCAAGGAGACCATCAATACGATGGTCGATCAGCTCAATGCGTTCGCCGGCGAGGTGACGCGCGTCGCGCGCGAGGTCGGCACCGAAGGGCGCCTCGGCGGGCAGGCCAACGTGCTCGGCGTCGCCGGCACTTGGAAGGACTTGACCGACAGCGTCAATTCGATGGCGTCGAACCTGACCGCCCAGGTCCGCAACATCGCCGAGGTCTCGACCGCGATCGCCAGCGGCGACCTCTCCAAGAAGATTACGGTCGACGTGCGCGGCGAAATCCTCGAGCTCAAGGACACCATCAACACCATGGTGGACCAGCTCAACGCGTTTGCCGGCGAGGTGACGCGCGTCGCGCGCGAAGTCGGCACCGAAGGCAAGCTCGGCGGCCAGGCCCTGGTGCGCGGCGTCGCCGGCACCTGGAAGGACTTGACCGACAGCGTCAACTCGATGGCGTCGAACCTGACCGGGCAGGTCCGCAACATCGCGGAGGTCGCGACCGCGGTGGCGCAAGGCGACCTGTCGAAAAAGATCACCGTCAATGTGAGCGGCGAAATCCTGCAACTCAAGGAGACGCTCAACACGATGGTCGATCAGCTCAACGCCTTCGCCGCGGAAGTCACGCGCGTGGCGCGCGAGGTCGGCACCGAAGGCAAGCTCGGCGGCCAGGCGCAAGTGCCGGGCGTCGCCGGCACCTGGAAGGACTTGACCGACAGCGTGAACTCGATGGCGGGCAATTTGACCGGCCAGGTGCGCAACATCGCCGAGGTGGCGACCGCGATTGCCGGCGGCGACCTCTCGCGCAAGATCACGGTCGACGTGCGCGGCGAAATCCTTCAGCTGAAGGAAACGCTCACTCACGGACAGCGTGAACTCGATGGCGGGCAATCTCACCGCCCAGGTGCGCAACATCGCCGAGGTGACGACGGCGGTGGCGCGCGGCGATCTCTCGCGCAAGATCACGGTGGACGTGAAGGGCGAAATTCTCGAGCTCAAGAACACCATCAACACCATGGTGGACCAGCTCAACGCATTCGCGTCGGAAGTCACGCGCGTCGCGCGCGAGGTCGGCACCGAGGGCAAGCTCGGCGGCCAGGCGCAAGTGCCGGGCGTCGCCGGCACCTGGAAGGACCTCACCGACAACGTCAATTTCATGGCCTCGAATCTCACCGCGCAGGTCCGCAACATCGCCGAGGTCGCGACCGCGATCGCGGGCGGCGACCTTTCCAAGAAGATCACGGTCGACGTCCGCGGCGAGATCCTGCTGCTGAAGGAAACGCTGAACACCATGGTCGAGCAGCTGCGCTCGTTCGCCGCCGAGGTGACGCGCGTGGCGCGCGAGGTCGGCACCGACGGGCGCCTCGGCGGTCAGGCCGTGGTACCGGGCGTCGCCGGCACCTGGAAGGACTTGACCGACAACGTCAATTTGCTCGCCGCCAACCTGACCACCCAGGTCCGCAACATCGCCGAGGTGACCACGGCGGTGGCGCGCGGCGATCTGTCCCGCAAGATCACCGTCGACGTGAAGGGCGAGATTCTGGAGCTCAAGGACACCATCAACACCATGGTGGACCAGCTCAACGCATTCGCGTCGGAGGTGACGCGCGTCGCGCGCGAAGTCGGCACCGAGGGCTTGCTCGGCGGCCAGGCCGCCGTGCCGGGCGTGGCCGGCACCTGGAAGGACTTGACCGACACGGTCAACGTGATGGCGGCCAATCTGACCGAGCAGGTGCGCGGCATTGTGAAGGTCGTGACGGCCGTCGCCAACGGCGACCTCAAGCAGAACCTGACGGTGAAATCGAAGGGCGAGGTGGCGGCGCTCGCCGAGACCATCAACAACATGACCGACACGCTCGCGATCTTCGCTGACCAGGTCACCAGCGTCGCGCGCGAGGTGGGCGTGGAAGGCCGCCTCGGCGGCCAGGCCAACGTGCCCGGCGCAGCCGGCACCTGGAAGGACCTCACCGGCAACGTCAACTTGTTGGCCGCGAACTTGACGACGCAGGTGCGCGCCATCGCCGAGGTCGCGACTGCGGTGACCAAGGGCGACTTGACCCGGTCGATTCAGGTCGACGCGCGCGGCGAGGTGGCCACGCTCAAGGACAACATCAACACGATGATCGGCAACCTGCGGCTCACCACCGACCGCAACACCGAACAGGATTGGTTGAAGACCAACCTCGCCAAATTCACCAACATGCTGCAGGGCCAGCGCGATCTGGTCACCGTCGGCCGGCTCCTGCTGTCCGAGCTCACGCCCCTGGTCAACGCGCAGCTCGGCGTCATCTACCAGGCGACGAGCGAAGAAGCGCCCAGCCTGCACCTGCTGTCGGCCTATGCCGACGACGGCCTCAATGGGCATCCCGAGCAGCTTCTGGTCGGCGAGGGACTGATCGGGCAGTGCGCCGCCGACAAACGGCGAATGCTGATCAGCGAAATGCCCAAGGGCGCCGTTCCGATCGGATCGGCGCTGTTCAAGGCGGTTCCGCGCAATATCGTGGTGCTGCCGGTGCTGTTCGAAAATCAGGTCAAGGCGGTGATCGAGCTCGCTTCGCTCGGGGAATTCACCGAGCTGCAGATGATGTTCCTCGAGCAGCTTACCACCAACATCGGCATCGTGCTCAACAGCATCGAGGCGACGATGCAGACGGAAGGACTGCTCAAGCAATCGCAGCAACTCGCGGGCGAATTGCAAACGCAGCAGCGCGAGCTGCAGCAAACCAACGACCAGCTCGAGCAGAAGGCCGAGCAGCTCGCTGAGCGCAACGTCGAGGTGGAGCGCAAGAACCAGGAAATCGAGCAAGCGCGCCGCGCGCTGGAGGAGAAGGCCACCGAGCTCGCGCTGACCTCCAAGTACAAATCGGAATTCCTCGCCAACATGTCGCACGAGCTGCGCACGCCGCTCAACAGCATCCTGATCCTGGGACAGCAGCTGGCGGACAATCCGGACGGCAATCTCGTGCCCAAGCAGGTCGAGTTCGCCCGCACCATCCACGGCGCCGGCACCGACCTCTTGAACCTGATCAGCGACATTCTCGATCTATCCAAGATCGAATCCGGAACCGTGACGGTGGATGCCGAGGAGATCGCGTTCGCGAACCTGCTCGACATGGTGGCGCGTCCGTTCCGGCACGAGGCCGAGACGCGGCAACTTTCGTTCGAGGTCAGTCTCGACCCCAATCTCGGACGCAGCATCAACACCGACTCGAAGCGCCTACAGCAAGTTCTCAAGAACCTGCTCTCGAACGCGTTCAAGTTCACCACGGAAGGCGGCGTGCGGCTAAGCATTTCGGAGGTCCAGAGCGGCTGGAGCGCCGGGCACCCCGTGCTCAAGCAGACGCCGACGGTGGTGGCCTTCGAAGTCTCCGACACCGGCATCGGCATTCCGCAGGAGAAGCAGAAGGTCATTTTCGAGGCGTTCATGCAGGCCGACGCCAGCACCAGCCGCAAATACGGCGGCACCGGGCTGGGGCTTGCCATCAGCCGCGAGCTGTCGAACCTTCTCGGCGGCGAAATCCAGCTGCGCAGTTCGCCGAACGTGGGCAGCACCTTCACGCTCTATCTGCCGCTGAAATACGTCGGCCCGAGCACGGCGCCCAAGCCGGCGGCCGCCGCCTCGATGCAGGTGGTGGTGCACGCGCCCAGCATCCATGTCGTGCCGGAGCGTCCGATCGAGCAGATTCCCGACGATCGGCTCGAAATCCAGCCCGGCGACTCGATCCTGCTCGTGGTCGAGGACGACCCGCACTATGCCCGCATCATGGTGGATCTGGCGCGCGAGAAGGGCTTCAAGGTGCTGGTCGCCGCACGCGGCGCCGATGCACTCGACCTCGCCAAGGAAGACCGCCAGCACGGCCTGGCGCGGGGCGCCTTCGCCTTCGTCACCAAGCCGACCTCTACCGAGGGTGTGGAAGCGGCCTTGGCGCGCATCAAGGAATACGCTAAGCCGCGCCGCAAGCGGCTCCTGGTCGTGGAAGATGACCGCGCCGAGCAGATGAGCATCGCGGAACTGCTCGGCCACGACGACATCGAAATCGTGACCGCCGGCACCGGCTCCGAGGCCTTGCGCGTTCTGCGCCGAGAGCCCTGCGACTGCGTCGTGCTCGATCTGCGGCTGCCGGACATGTCGGGCTTCGAGGTGTTGGAGGAACTGCGCGATGACGCCGGCCTGTCCGACGTGCCGGTGGTGGTGTTCACGGGGCGTGAACTGTCGGCGGAGGAAGACGCCGAGCTGCACACCATGGCGCGCAGCATCGTGGTCAAGGGCGTCGAATCGCCGGAGCGTCTGCTCGACGAAACCGCCTTGTTCCTGCACCGCATCGTCACCGACCTCCCCCCCGACAAGCAGCGCATGCTCGAGCGCCTCACCAGCTCCGACGACGACCTGGTCGGTCGCACCGTGCTGTTGATCGATGACGACGCGCGCAACATCTTCGCCTTGTCGAGCGTGCTGGAACGGCGCGGTATGCGCGTGCTCACCGCCACGACCGGCAGCGAGGCGATCGCGCTCGCCGAAACGACGCCCGATCTGGCGATCGTCCTGATGGACATCATGATGCCGGAGATGGACGGATATCAGACCATTCAGGTGATCCGGCAGAAGCCGGCCTTCCGGCGGCTGCCGATCATCGCGCTGACGGCAAAAGCCATGAAGGGCGACCGCGAAAAATGCATGGAGGCGGGCGCCTCCGACTATCTGGCCAAACCGGTCAACACCGAGCAGCTGTTATCGGCGCTGCGCATGTGGCTGCATCGCTAGCCGGGGAGAGGGGCGATGGCCTCTGAGGACAAGGTCAATATCCTGCTGGTCGACGACCAGCCAGCCAAACTCTTGAGCTACGAGACCATCCTGGCCGAGCTCGGCGAGAGGCTCATCAAGGCTGCCTCGGCCAAGGAAGCGCTCGAACACCTCCTCAAGCATGACATTGCCGTCATCCTCGTGGACGTGTGCATGCCCGAACTCGACGGCTTCCAACTGGCCGCGATGATCCGCGAGCATCCGCGTTTTCAGCGCACCGCGATCATCTTCATTTCCGCCATCCATTTGACCGACGTCGACCGCCTGCGCGCCTATGAAATGGGCGCGGTCGATTACGTCCCGGTGCCGGTCATTCCCGAAGTGCTGCGCGCCAAGGTCAGGATCTTCGCCGAGCTCTATCGCAAAACCAGGCAGCTCGAACAGCTCAACCAGGAGCTCGAGCGTCGCGTCGCGGAGCGAACGGCGGAACTGGAGGCCTCGACCGCGCGGCTGATGCAGAGCGAAGAGCGTCGCAGCTTGGCGCTGGCCGCCGGTCAGATGGGATCGTGGGAATGGGATCCCGTCAACGGCCACTTCGTGTGGGACGATGGGCAATATCGGATCTTCGGCGTCGATCCCGCGAGCTTCGATCTCACCGTCGACAATATCAGGGCGCTCATCCACCCCGAGGACTGGAAGCATCTGCAGAACGCGATCAAGCCGGCAGCGCCCAACACGCCGAGCTTTCAGAGCGAATTTCGCGTCTGCCGTCCGAACGGCGAGCTGCGCTGGTGTATCGGAACGGCGGTGGCGAGCGTCGACGCCACTGACAACATCGTGCGCATCAGCGGCGTGACCGTCGACATCACCGACCGCAAGGAGGCTGAAGAGCGCCAAGCGCTGTTGGCGCGCGAGGTCGACCACCGCGCGCGCAACGCCTTGGCGCTGGTGCAGTCGATCGTGCGCCTGACCCGCGCGGACACCATCAAGTCCTATATCGCCGCGGTCGACGGACGCATCGGCGCGCTGGCGCGCGCGCACACGCTGCTCGCGCAGAGCCGCTGGCAGGGCGCCGATCTCGCGCGCCTCGTCGACGAAGAGCTCGCCCCCTACCGCGCGGATGCTCCCGAGAGGATCGCGGCGGCCGGCCCCGACGTCTCGCTCGAGCCACGCACCGCTCAGACCCTCGCGCTCGCGCTGCACGAGCTCTGCACCAATGCCGCCAAATACGGCTCGCTGTCGGTGATGGCGGGGCGCGTGGAAGTGAATTGGGAATTGCAGCCGCGCAGCCTTCTCTTGCGCTGGACCGAGAGCGGTGGGCCGCGACCGCAGGCGCCGGCCGCGCCGGGCTTCGGCATCCGGATGATCAGCGCCAGCATCGAACGTCAGCTCGCGGGCGAGGCCGCCTTCCATTGGCGGCCTGAAGGCCTGCACTGCAGCGTGTGCGTGCCCCGCGGCGACAGCATCGAGCCGCTGGCGCACCGTACCGGCGCCCATTGGACGGTGGGCGAGGACCGGTCGGCGCTTCCGCTTCAGCTCGAGACCGGCAATCGCGTTCTTTTGGTCGAAGACGAGATTCTGGTCGCCATGATGATGAAGGACATCCTGACCGAACTCGGATTTTCGGTCATCGGACCCTTCAGCCGGCTGGCCGAGGCCATGGTCGCCGCCGTGCACGACAACATCGATGCGGGCATCATCGACGTCAATCTCGGCGGAGAATTCGTCTACCCGGTCGCCGACGTGCTGGCGGCGCGGGAAATTCCGTTCGTTTTCATCACCGGCTATGGCGTCGAGAGCATCGATAGTCGGTTCGGCTACGTGCCGATCGTCAAGAAGCCGGTGCAACGGCAAGTGCTGCAGAAGATCTTCATCCCCGCCGACAGCGGCGAGCCCGCAAAATTCTCCCAACGGCGATATGGCGCCGGCCGTCTCGGTCGCACCGCATCCGCCGGTCAGTCGTAATCGCAAAACCAACGCTCCTTCCCGCGCCTGCGGCCTCACCTTAAGGGCGTCGACGTGCGTCAACGCGCCGACGCTCGCACTCGGGTTCGTCAAAGTGACCGCCATCCGATCTCGCCGTGCGTAGGATCAAGGCTGCATAGAATTTCGACGTCAGCGCCGGCGGCTGCCCAGCAGGGCGGCGACGGCTCCTGGCCGGAACGAAAAATCCATAACGAAATCAACGGAGATCGGCTTGGCACGGTCTTTGCTGCTCTGCAGCATACCGGGCCAACGGGGGCCGTTCGCGCGGTGCTTCGGCATGCGCGCTGCTCAAAAAAGAAGCCGAAAGCGACCCCATGTCTGGCGATTTCAACCCCGAGCAAAAGCGTTACCTCGAAGGCTTCGTCGCCGGCCTGCAGATCGCCAAGGCCGCGCGCGCGAGCGCCGGTGCTCCCACCGGCTCGGGAGCAAAAACGGCGGAGCCGGGCGGGCCCGACGCCGCGCATTTGCGCGCCCAGGATCGCGTGCTTGCCGTTGGCGGCAAGCTCTCCGAGCAGGAGAAATTCAAGCGCGAGCTCCACCCTTTCGACGGCTACGAACGACTCAAGGCGCAGGCCGCGAACAACGAATATCCCAAACCGCCTGACAATTTCCGCTGGCGCTTCTTCGGCCTGTTCTACGTGGCGCCCAATCAGAACTCCTATATGTGCCGGCTGCGTATGCCCAACGGCATTCTCGCGCACTGGCAATTCGCCGGCGTCGCCGATCTCGCCGAGCGCTACGGCGGCGGCTATGGCCATGTCACCACCCGCGCCAACCTCCAAGTGCGCGAGATCGAGGCCAAGAACGCCGTCGCCATGGTCGAGGCGGTGCAGGATCTCGGGCTGTGCTCGCGCGGCTCGGGCGCCGACAATATTCGCAACGTCACGGGCTCGCCCACCGCCGGCATCGATCCGCAGGAACTGATCGACACCAGGCCCTACGCGCGCGAATGGCATTTCCACATCCTCAACGAACGCGCGCTCTACGGCCTGCCGCGCAAGTTCAATGTCGGCTTCGACGGCGGCGGCATCATTCCCGTGCTGGAGGATACCAACGACATCGGTTTCCAAGCGGTCGAGGTGAAGGAGAGCTGCGAGGTCGCGCCCGGCGTGTGGTTTCGCCTGATGATCGGCGGCATCACCGGGCACAGGGACTTCGCGCGCGAGACCGGCGTGGTGGTCAAGCCGTCCGACGCCACCAAGGTGGCCGATGCCATCGTGCGCGTATTCATCGATCATGGCGACCGCACCGACCGCACCAAGGCGCGGCTCAAATACGTCATCGACCGCTTCGGCCTCGACAAAGTGTTGGGGCTGGTCGAGGAAAAACTCGGCCGCAAGCTCGATCGCGTGGCCGGCGGTGCGTTCGCGCCGCGTCCGCCGTTCGACCGCACCGCCCATATCGGCGTGCATCCGCAGAAGCAGCCCGACCGCAATTGGGTCGGCGTCGTCCTCCCGGTCGGCAAGATGACCGCCGATCAGATGCGAGGGCTCGCGCAGATCGCGCGCGAACTCGGCGACGGCGACATTCGGCTCACAGTCTGGCAGAACCTGATCATCTCCGGCGTGCATTCGGAACGCGTGAAGCCGGCGCAAGCAGGCATCGAAGCGCTCGGCCTCTCCACCAGCACGAACGCGATTCGCGCGGGACTCGTTGCCTGCACCGGCAATGTCGGTTGCAAGTTTGCCGCCTCCGACACCAAGCGGCACGCCGAGGAGATCGCGCGCTGGTGCGAAAGCCGCGTCGCGCTCGATGGCCCCGTCAACATCCATCTCACCGGATGCCATCATTCCTGCGCGCAGCATTACATCGGCGACATCGGCTTGCTCGCCTGCAAAGTGCAGACCTCCGAAGACGGCGACACGGTCGAGGGCTACCACATTCACGTCGGCGGCGGATTCGGCGCTGACGCGGCGATTGCGCCGGAGATCTACCACGACGTCAAAGCCGAGGATGCTCCGAAGATCGTCGAGCGCATGCTCAAGGCCTATCTCGCGCACCGCGCATCGCCGCGGGAAAGCTTTCTCGCTTTCACCCGCCGGCACGAGATCGATGCGCTGCGGTCTCTGATCGAAGACGAGGTGGTCGGATGACCCTGCCGCCGCGCGCCTCGCTGCCGTCGCTCATTCCGGAGAGCGCGCCCTTCAGCGCCGAGCAGCGCGTGTGGCTCAACGGCCTGTTCGCTGGGCTGCTCTCGCTCGAAGACGGCATCACTCCGCTGTCGTTGGACCAGGCGGCGGCGCTGCTGCCGGGCGCGCTCGATCTCGCGGCACCCGCCACTTCGACCGGCGAGGACGACGACGGCGCGCCGTGGCACGACCCTGCCATGGCGCTCGCCGATCGCATGAAGCTCGCCGAAGGCCGTGCGCTGCGCCGGCGGATGATGGCAGCGATGGGACAACAGGACTGCGGACAATGCGGATACAACTGTCAGGACTATTCGGACGCCATCTTTCTGCAAAAGGAGGAGCGACTGAATCTTTGCGTGCCCGGTGGCAAAGAAACCACCCGCGCGCTCAAGGTGCTGCACCAGGAGCTTGGCAAGGCCCCGGCGTCGGCCGAGGCGCCGAGCAAGACCCCTACGCCTGCCGCTGCTACGGTTGCACCGGCCGGCGCGCCGGGATGTTCGCGCGAGTGCCCGACCGCGGCGCGCTTTCTGTCGCGCACGCGCCTCAACAAGGCGGCCTCCGAGAAGGAGACCTGGCATATTGAGTTCGATCTGACGGCGACCGGCATCGATTATGCGGTCGGCGATGCCTTCGGCGTGTTCCCGACCAACGATCCCGTGCTCGCCGACGCCGTGATCGCGGCGCTCGCCGCCCCGCCCGATTTCCCAATCGGCGGCCGGGCGCTGCGCGACGTGTTGATCGACGGCGTCTCCCTCGGCGCCGCCCCCGACATGCTGTTTCAGCTCTTCTCCTATATCACCGGCGGCGAGCGGCGGCAGAAGGCGAAAGCGCTCGCCGCCGGCGAGGATCCGGACGGCGACGCCGCCGCGCTCGACGTGCTCGCCGCGATCAAAAAATTTCCCGGCGTGCGTCCCGATCCGGAAGCCTTCGTCGAGGCGCTCGATCCGCTGCAGCCGCGGCTCTATTCCATCGCGTGCTCGCCCAGGGTCGATCGCCACCGCATGGCGCTGTGCGTCGATGCGGTGCGCTACCCGATCAATGGCCGCACGCGGCTCGGCGTCGCGTCCACCTTCCTCGGCGAGCGCGTGCGCTCCGGAGACGCGGTGAACGTCTTCGTCCAGAAGGCGCAGCACTTCGGTTTGCCGACCGATTCCTCCGTGCCCATCATCATGATCGGTCCCGGCACCGGCATCGCGCCGTTCCGCGCCTTCCTGCACGAACGCATGGCGAGCAAGGCGCCCGGGCGCAACTGGTTGTTCTTCGGCCACCAGCGGCGCGATTGCGATTTCTTCTACGAGGACGAGCTCGCCGGCATGAAGGCCGCGGGCACGCTGACCAGGCTCTCGCTCGCCTGGTCGCGCGACGGCGCCGAGAAGTTCTACGTCCAGGATCGCATGCGCGAGGTCGGTCGCGAGCTTTGGGCTTGGCTCGCCGATGGCGCACACGTCTATGTCTGCGGCGATGCCAAACGCATGGCCAGGGACGTCGAGGCCGCGTGGGTCGAGATTGTTGCCGCGCACGGTGCGCGCACCACCGACGAGGCGATTGCGTTCGTCGCCAATCTGAAAAAGTCCGGGCGCTATCAGCAGGACGTATATTGATGTCCGCGGTCGAGGACCGACAGGATCCCTCGCCTGCGCATCCGCCGCGCATGCAAGCACTGGCGCGGCTGCCAATCTTCCTGGCGCTTGCCGGCAAACGTGCGCTGGTCGCCGGCAACGGGGCGCCGGTGGCATGGAAGGCGGAGCTGTTGGCGGCGGCGGGCGCCGATGTCGCGGTCTTTGCCGAGCGACCATGCGAGGAGCTGCGCACCATCGCGGCACAGCCCCCGCGCGCAGCGATCGCGCTGCAACAGCGGGCGTGGCGGATGGAGGATTTTGCCGGCGCTGCCGTCGCCGTCGGCGGCTTCGAGGATGCGGCCGAGGCCGAGCGCTTCAGCGGCGCCGCGCGCGCGGCCGGCGTTCCGGTCAATGTGATCGACAGGCCCGCTCATTGCGATTTTTCCTTCGGCGCCATCGTCAATCGCTCGCCGCTCGTCATCGGCATCTCGACCGACGGCGCGGCGCCGGTCTTCGCCCAGGCGGTCCGCGCCAAGCTCGAGACGATGATCCCGCGCGGCTTTGCCCGCTGGGCCGACGCCGCCCGCCGCTGGCGCCAAGCGGTGCAATCCTCGGGGCTTTCGCCGTCTGGCCGGCGGCGGTTTTGGCAGGCGTTCGCGGCCTTTGCCGTCAGCAATCCACAGCGCGAACCCGCGCCATCCGATTTCGATGCGCTGCTGCGCAGAACCGAGGACCAAGCCACCGCCGCCGAAGCCGGCAGCATCACGCTGGTCGGCGCCGGCCCGGGCGATGCCGAGCTGCTCACGATGCGCGCGGTACGCGCGCTGCAGTCCGCCGACATCATCCTGATCGACGATCTCCTCGCGCCAGACATTCTCGACTTCGCCCGGCGCGAGGCAAAGATGGCGCTGGTCGGCAAGACTGGTCGCTTACAGCAGGACGAGGTCACGCTGATGATCGCGCTCGCCAAGGGCGGCAGGCGACTCGCGCCTATTCCTGAAACGCCTCTTCGCGCTTGCTGCGGATGGCCGGCAGCGCGACCAGCACGCAGAGCGCGAGCGCTGCGATCAACAAGCCGAGGCTGATCGGCCGCTCGAAAAAAATCGCCGGGTCGCCGCTCGAAATCCGCATGGCGCGCCGAAGATTCTCCTCCATCAGCGGCCCCAGCACGAAGCCGAGGATCAGCGGAGCCGGCTCGCAGTCGAGCCGCGTGAAGACGTAGCCGAGCACGCCGAAGAACGCGGCCAGCAGCACCGCCGCGGCGCTGTTGCTCACGGTGTAGACCCCGATGCCGCAAAACAACAGGATCGCGAGATAGAGAAAGCGGTAGGGCACCTTCAAGAGCTGAACCCATATGCCGATGAGCGGCAGGTTGATGATCACCAGCATCAGATTGCCGATCCACATGCTGGCGATCATGCCCCAGAACATGCCGGGGCGTTCGCTCATGATCTGCGGACCCGGCTGGATGCCGTGGATGGTAAGCGCGCCGATCATCAGCGCCATCACTGCGTTGCCCGGGATGCCCAAGGTCAGCATGGGGATGAACGAGGTCTGCGCACCGGCATTGTTGGCTGATTCCGGCCCTGCCACGCCCTCGACCGCGCCGTGGCCGAATTGCGCGGGGTTCTTCGACCACCGTTTCTCGAGCGCGTAGGCGGCAAACGCGCTCAGCGTCGCGCCGCCGCCGGGAAGCACGCCGAGGATGGATCCGAGCCCGGTCCCGCGCAGCACCGCCGGCCAGGCGCGCCCGAAATCCTCACGCGTCGGCCACAGCCGCGTGATCTTTTGCGTCGCCAACGAGCGCGTTTCCCGTGGCTGCGTCAAGTTGGTGATGATCTCGCCGACGCCGAATATGCCGATGGCGAGCGTGGCGACGTCAATCCCGTCGGTCAGCTCGGTAATGCCGAAAGTAAAGCGCGTCCCGCC
>WNFI01016654.1_pt2 | contig 16722 bp, 12 predicted proteins | sample 5400471 | NCBI WGS metagenome assembly WNFI01 (sample SAMN13153348, study PRJNA577476) | soil metagenome | isolation source: 100 cm saprolite on Douglas fir-dominated hillslope | place: USA:California | collected 2013-09-17 | reverse complement strand
CCAGGATCAGGGTTAACCATTTCATGAACCATTTTATTGATGCATGTCAAGTATAAAGAATATTTTTGTTTAATGCAAGAAAGGAGTCTCTTTTCTCAAACGGCCGGATATCAGGCTCCCGCCGTCCATCTTCATTCCTGGCCGTTGGATCATAACCCATAATCCCATTCTGCCAATTTGCACGTACTTTAGATTCTCTATTATTTTAAGTCACCATTAGCCATTCAATTGTATGCTCATGCGTAAAATCATGTTATCCTTTGCAGGTGCGATCGCCCTGGCCATTCCGTCCATGGCCCAGATCAATGCCGCCTTGTTCCGGTTCCCGGATGTCTCCCGGACCCAGATCGTATTTGTCTATGCGAATGATCTGTGGGTCGTCCCCAAAGAAGGGGGGAGGGCATCGCATCTCAGCTCGCCCGCCGGCACAGAGATCTTCCCTAAATTCTCCCCGGATGGTAAGACCATCGCTTATACAGCCGATTATGACGGCAACAACTCCGTCTATACCATTCCTTCCGGAGGAGGCGTCCCTGCACGCCTTACCTGGCATGGATCTACCGAAAGAGTAGTGGATTGGTATCCCGACGGGCAGCATCTTTTATTTGCTTCCGGACGGGAGAGCGGGCGCGAACGGTTCGATCAATTCTTTAAGATCGGCATAGCCGGTGGAGCGCCCGAAAAACTACCCCTCCCCTATGCTGAATTCGGTACCCTCTCCCCCGATGGCAGCCAGATCGCCTTCGTATTCAAATCACAGGTATTTCGCAACTGGAAGCGTTATCGCGGAGGCTGGAACGCACAGATCCACCTGTTCAACCTGGCCAGTTATGCCGACCAGAATATCTCGACCGGCACCGACGCCGACGACGAGTTACCGATGTGGCACGGCAACAGCATTTTCTTTCTGTCAGATCGCGGTCCGGAAAAGAGGATGAACCTCTGGCAATATGATATACCATCCAAAACATTCACCCAGCTCACCAGCTTTAAAGATTATGACGCCCACTACCCTTCCCTGGGCCCGGAGGACATCGTATTCGAGAATGGGGGCAAGCTGTACCTCTACAATCTTGCCGGGAAAAATTATAAGGAGGTCCCCATAGAAGTAGTCTCCGATGAGAACGCCCTGCGGCCGACATTACAGCCGACAGAGCGACTCATCACCAGCGCCTTTATCTCCCCCGATGGCAAAAGGGTGCTGGTCGAAGCCCGGGGAGACGTCTTCACCCTGCCTGCTGAGAACGGAGCGGTAAAAGATCTTACCCGATCTTCGGATGTGGCGGAAAGATATCCTGCCTGGTCCCCCGATGGCAAGTACATCGCCTATTGGAGCGACCGGTCCGGCGAATATGAACTGACCCTGCGTGAAGCCGGTCAGGAAAACACAGAAAAAAAATTGACGGCCTACGGCCCCGGATACCGGTACAACCTCTATTGGTCCCCTGACAGCAAGAAGCTGGCCTTTATCGACAAGGCCATGAAGATACAGATCTATGACCGGGTTACGGGTCAGACTACCGGGGTCGACAAGGGTCTTCGGATGATGGACGGGGCCCTGCAGGGTTTTGCGCCCAGCTGGTCTCCCGACAGCCGCTGGCTGGCTTATGACCGCGATCTGCCCAATACGCACCGGGCTGTATTCCTCTACGACTACGCGAACAAAGAGCTTCATATGGCTACAAGCGGTTATTATAACTGTGCGAATCCCGCTTTCGACCCTTCAGGAAAATACCTGTTCGTAACAACCAATCAGTCTTTCAATCCCCTGTACAGCGATCTGGACAATACCTTCATTTATCCGAATTCGACGAAGCTGGCTGCCATCGTCCTGAAAAAGAACACGCCTTCTCCCCTGTATCCCCAGAATGATACGGTGGCGCTCAAACAGGAAAACAAGCCGGAGGAGGCGGCGGGTAATGGCAAGAATGCCAAACCGCCGGTAGTCAAAAAAGACGATAAGGAAAAAGAGCCAAAGGTCTCTCCTACAGGCATCGACGTAGATGGATTGGAGTACCGCCTGGTCCTCTTACCGGTGGAAGCCGGCAACTACAATGGGCTGACAGCCACAGAAGGGAAGCTGATCTACCAGCAGTTACCTAATACCGGATCTGACGACAAGGAGCAGCCGATCCTGTTCTTCGATCTGGCCAAACGCAAGAAAAAGACCATCCTCGAAGATGCCGGCGGTTACCAGCTCTCAGCCGATGGCAAACACCTGCTGGTGGTTAAGGAGGGAAGTTGGTATATCATCGCTGCGGACGAAGGCCAGAAGCTGGAGAAAAGATTACGCACCAACGAAATGCAAATGTGGGTGAATCCCCGCGTGGAATGGAAGCAGATCCTCGTGGATGCCTGGCGGCTGGAACGCGACTACTTCTATGACCCGAATATGCATGGAGTAGATTGGAATAAAGTAAAAGAGCAATACCTGAAAATGCTGGAAGGGGCCGTCACCAGGGAAGAAGTCAACTTCATCATAGGGGAAATGATCGGGGAGCTGAATGCCTCCCACACCTATCATGGCGGCGGCGTAGAGGAAGTGACCAAACATGCCTCCGTGGGTTACCTGGGTGTAGACTGGGCTGCGGAAGGAGAACATTATAAGATAAAAAAGATCATCCATGCCGCACCCTGGGATGCCGAATCGCGCTCGCCGCTGGATCAGCCGGGAGTGCCGGTAAAGGAAGGGGATTATATCCTGGCTGTCAACGGGGTGGAGCTGACGACGAAGACAGAGCCTTATGCTCCCTTCGGCAACCTGGCCGGCAAGCCCGTCGAGCTGACCTATAACAGTACGGCTTCCTGGACTGGAGCGAAGACCGTGCTCGTACAGGCGATGCCGGAGGAAAGCAGGCTGCGTCACCTGGCCTGGATTGAACAGAACAGGCGGCGGGTGGAAGAAGCCACCGGCGGCAATGCCGGTTATATCTATGTACGCAGCACGGGTACCGACGGGCAGAATGAATTGATCCGTCAGTTCACGGCGCAGCTGGATAAAAAGGCATTGGTGATCGATGAACGGTTCAATAGCGGGGGGCAGATCCCGGACCGGTTTATCGAACTGCTCGATCGCAAGCCCCTGGCCTTCTGGGCTACCCGCGACGGCGCCACCTGGAACTGGCCCCCGGCCGGTAATTTCGGGCCCAAAGTGATGCTGATCAATGGCTGGAGCGGATCCGGCGGGGATGCCTTCCCGGATTATTTCCGCAAAGCAGGTCTGGGTCCCCTTATCGGAAGCAGGACCTGGGGCGGGCTGATCGGTATCAGTGGCGCACCACAGCTGATCGATGGCGGCAACATCACCGTGCCGACCTTTCGTATGTTCAATCCCGATGGCACCTGGTTTAAAGAAGGGCATGGCGTAGACCCCGATATTACCGTAACGGAAGACCTCACCCAGGCGGCGCAGGGAAAAGACAATCAGCTGGAAAGGGCCATCCTCGAAATCAACGATCAGTTGAAGAAGGCTTACACACCACCGGCCAGGCCAGCGGGCGAGGTGAGGTAATGATTAAATGCTATGGATCCGACAAAACGGAGCAAAGGGGAATACTTCCCGTTTGCCCCGTTTTCAATCGCCCGCTCACTCCGACCAGAGGGCGCACGCGGGTGCGACCGAACTTAGAAGGGCCAGCTAATGCGGGCGGTTATTCCGACCGCAAGCTCTTCACCGGATTCGACAACGCCGCTTTGATCGCCTGGAAACTCACCGTGAACAAGGCAATGGCGACGGACAGGACGGCGGCCAGCGCAAAGACCTTCCAGCTGATATCCACGCGGTAGGCGAAATCCTGCAACCAGCTATGCATCGCCCACCAGGCAAGAGGAAAGGCAAACAGTACGGCAATCAGCACCAGTTTCAGAAAGTTCATGGACAGCAGCCCGATAACATTGGTGACGGTAGCGCCCAGGACCTTACGAATGCCAATCTCTCGGGTACGCTGCTCCGCCGCATAGGCTGCCAGCCCGAATAGCCCCAGGCAGGCAATACAGATGGCCAGCAGGGAGAAAGAAAGGGAGATCTCTCCCATGCGTTGCTCCGATTTATACAAGGCGTTGAAATCATCGTCCATGAAGGAGTAGCTGAAAGGCTGGCCCGGCGCCATCGCCCTCCATTTATTCTGTATCTGTTCAATCAGCCGGGGGATATTACCGCTACTGATGCGCAGGGCCATGTTGCCCCTGTTCTCCTGCATGAAAAGTCCCATCGGGGTCACCACCTCTCTTAAAGAATTGAAATTAAAATCATGTACGACCCCTACGACAAGCCATACTTTCGTCTCTTTAGTCTTCACATCCCTGAGTTCATATATTTTTTGCCCGATGGGATCGGCAACGCCCATCATCCTGGCCGCGGCGCCATTGATCACCACCCCATCCGAGTCCGTAGGAAAGGAGGGCGAGAAGTTGCGACCGGCCTGCATTTGCATGCCCAACACAGGTATATACTGATCATCCACCTGCCAGTTCTGCATAGAGATCGCCTTTTTAGTGTCCAGGTCGGGGCTCAGGAAGAAGGCATTGTCATTCCGGGAATCCGAGGTCGGTAAAAATCCTGTCATCGTAGCTCCCTGCACGCCGGGCATCCTGAGCAGGTCTTCTTTAAAAGATTTTACGCCCTCGCCCAATGGGTAGACGTTCTGTATGATCAATACATGGTCCCGGTTAAAACCTAATTTTTTCGACCGGATATAGTTGAGCTGGTTATAGATCACTACGGTGCCTACCATAAGGAAAATGGAGATGCCGAACTGGAATACCACGAGGATATTACGAAGCAGGCCGGTCTTGAAGCCCGCCGCCAGATTGCCTTTTAGGACGGCTATCGGACGGAAAGCCGAAAGGAAAAAGGCCGGATAGCTGCCTGCCAATAACCCCACCAGCACCACCAGGATCAGGAGACCCGGCGCCAGCCAGGGCCGGGAGAAAAGTCCGATGCTCATCTCTTTGGCCGCCATCTGATTGAAATAGGGTAATAGAAGCCAGGCGATACCCAGGGCCAGCAACATAGAAATAAAACTGACCAGGATGGATTCCGCCATGAATTGGGTAATGAGATGTCCCCGCAAGGAGCCCAGCACTTTGCGCACCCCCACTTCTTTGGCGCGGTTGGAAGAGCGGGCCGTGGAGAGGTTCATGAAATTCACACAGGCGATCAGCAGGATAAAAATGGCGATGGCTGAGAAGATATATACGTACTGGATATTGCCATTGGCGTCCAGTTCCGCCACCTTATTGCTGTGCAGGTGGATAGAGGTCAGCGGCGTGACGAAAAAAGATATATGGTTGCCGGTCTTCTCAAAGTCCGCCATACTCTGGTTGACGGCAGCCCGGACCAGCGGGGCGACATATTTGGTGACCATGCTCCCAAGTTTGGCTTCGAATTTCTTCGGGTCGACACCCTTCTTCAGCACTACATAGGTATTAAAATTATTGCTCAGCCATTCGTCCGTGGCGCGGCTGTCCGACAGTTCCGACATAGGCCGGAAGAAATCGAAGTTAAAATGGGACTGGGACGGAATATCTTTGATCACGCCCGTCACCTTATAGTTGAGACTATCATTCACCACCAGGGTGCGCCCGATGACGTCGGTGCCATTAAAATATTTCCGGGCCATCTTTTCCGTGATCACGATGGTACGGGGAGCCGTCAAAGCCGTCCGGGGATCTCCGGCGATCATTGGCAGAGTAAAGACGTCGAAGAGGGTCGAGTCAGCAAAGATCACCCTGTCTTCCCGGATATTCTGGTTGCCTTTCTTCACCAGCAGGCCACCCGTGCCGCGAAACCGGGTCTGCTGCTCCACTTCCGGGTAATCCTGCAGCATGGAAGGCCCCGCAAGGGGAGGCGCTACCGCGAGGATGAAATGGTTACCCCCGAATTTAATATCTCCGTCCACCCGGCAGATACGATCGGCCTTTTCATTATAGCGATCATAGCTCAGCTCGTCCATCACATAGATAATGATGAGCAGGCAGGTGGCCAGGCCAACAGCCAGACCTACGATATTAATTGCGGAGAAACCCTTGTTCCTCCAGAGATTACGCAGCGCAGTCTTGAGATAATTTTTGAACATGGGAGTTGGTTATGAGCCTTAGACGCACATCCCCCTATAAATGTTACAGCAACTGGCAAAGATCGCCGGCGGGGCATCGCCCCCCGCCTCCCTATTTTCCCGGCAGCGGCACCACCCCAGGACTCTCATTCCCCGTCTCCGACACGGATTGCACGGCAAAGAAATAATTGTCCTTCGAATAAGGCAATTCGATCTCCGTCCGGGTGGTGAAGATCTTTTTCTGCCAGACGGAGCTGGTCGTCTCCCGCATCAGGATATAATACCCTTTGACCCGGCCGGTAGCAGGGGCCGCCCAGTTCAGTTCAGTGCTGTTGGTAAGGTTTTTTACCTCCACCTTTACCGACTCCGGCGCCGCAGGGGACTTAGCGAGATTGGCGAGATTCGCCAGGTTCAGGGCCGTATTCTTGCGCAGGTATTCGAAATCCATAAATTCCAGGAGATCGCCGTATACCACCCCTTTCTCGGTCCGCACATCCTGGTGCTGGTGATTAAAATTTTCGTTCATTTCCGTGATCCGGACGGCCGTATAGCCATTCTCCACATAAGGGGTATGATCGCCTCCGCGGAGGAACCGGTCATTGCGGTACACCATTACCACCTGCAGATTATCCACGTATCGCTCGCCGGTCTCCTTTACATAGCGGGCCAGTTGCCGGGCCTTGCCATCGTTCTCCAGTCCCAGCTGACGGATCGTCTTTGCCTGCTTGTCCAGGTCATAAAAGGGGAGGCCTTCACTGAAGACACGCACCTGCGTATTATTGATGATATTGGTCTGGTTGCTGTTATTGCTGCCCATGATATCGTTGTTCAGGACAGCTTCGATATCCCAGTTGGCGGCTTTTGCTTTTTTAGCCATATAGGTAGAGCCGAGCAGTCCCTGCTCCTCCCCGCTCACCGTCACAAAAATAATGGTGGCGGGAAAAGAATGCCGGCTAAGGATCCGGGCGCATTCCAGTACAGCCGCACTGCCACTGCCATCGTCATTGGCGCCGGGCGCGTCTGCTGTTCCGTCCATGACATCCGTACGCCGGCTATCCAGGTGACCGCTGATAATAAAGAGGCGGTTGTCCTTCGGGTCCGTACCCTTCAGGGTAGCCACGGTATTTCCCAGGTTAATATTGTTCTTCACCCGTTTCCCGTCACCCGCATACGTGGAAGTATCCACGAAAGCCGTGAGACGCCCTCCCGAGACGGCGGCAAATTGATTGAATTTATACAGGACCCAGTTCCTGGCGGCGCCGATCCCTTTTTTAGGATCCGTCGTCGAGCTCACGGTACTACGGGTCCCAAAAGATACCATCGACTTAATGTAAGACTGGAGCGAGTCCGCATTCACTTCTTTTACCATGTCCGCGATCTCAGGATCTCTGTCGATAGTCGTTTGTGCATTAAGGAGGGTGACTGATCCGATCAAAGCCAATACCAGGAGGAAACCTTTCATTATTTTCTGTTTTATTCCCATAATATAGAGAATATATAATTACAAGCAACCAATTCGTCCAACTAAGAAAAAGGAAAGCCGCCTTCAAATAAATTTGAAGACGGCTTTCTGGTTATGTTGGCCCGAACGAGGCGAAGTATCTTTATTTAAAGCTCAGGCTGATCCTTCCGCCACTGTTGTCTACCTTGACCGGTAATCCTCCCCCATTAATGGCTCCGTCAATATGTTTACCGTCCAGCTGGCCTTTGAAATTATCCAGGGAGCTGGCCTTCACTTCCTCTCCGTACAACTGCAGGTCCATTCCCTTGCCCTGTGGTAGCAGCAGGGAGATATTCCCGCCGGAGGTGGAGAGACTCAGGTACTTGCCCGCATCGTTCATCTCCACATCTATATTGCCGGCGCTGGTGGAGGCGGACAGGCTGCAGGACATATCCCTCATCCGGATATTGCCGCCCGAAGTGCGCGTCTGCAGTTCGCCCGTGATCGCTTCCCCGACCACCGACCCCCCGGAAGTGGTGGCCCGGACATTGCCTTTCAAAAGGCGCAAAGTCAGGTTGCCCCCGGAAGTACCCAGTTTAATACTGCCCTGACAGTTGACAGCCTGTATATTCCCGCCACTGGTCTGCAGGTCGATATCGTCTTTTGAATCCGTCAGAGAGATATTGCCGCCGGAAGTCCTGCCGGTCAGTTTGCCGCTAACCAGGTCGACATCCAGGTTCCCCCCGCTGGTATGGAACTCCTGGGTGGCTCCGCTGAGATTCTTCAGACTGATATTGCCGCCGCTGGTCCGCAGATCGGAAGAGACAGCCTGGGGAACATACGCTTTAAAGCTAATGCTTAAGCCTCTCCGCCAGTTCATATTCCTCGACTTACCCTTGGCAATAGCGGTCAGCTTATGGTCATTCACCGAAATATTCAGATCATATTGCTCGTTCAGCCTTTTTTCGATCTCTTCTTTGGAAAGCTCGCCTTCTCCATCATGATTGCCCCGGACATAGACTTCCAGCCTGGCTTCGGCAGCGGGAACCCCGTACACGGAAATATTGCCTCCCGACGTCTCCAGTTCTACCCGCTGCAGGGATTCGCCGGACAGGGATTTCTGCAAATAAGGCGGATGCCCTGAAAATTGTGCTTCTGCCGCCCGGATCTGTAAACCAGCTAATAAGAGTAAAAGTATCTTTCGCATAATGGAATCTTTTATTTCCATTATAGACACCGGGACGGGGAAAATGTTGCATGCCGGGGGCTGGATTACCTAATCCTTGCTATAAGAAATGTGGGAGCCGTCCTTTATCCTGACATTTTCCATGATTTTCTTTTTCGTAGCTTCGGATTGCTGTTTGCCATTGATGATAAATCCGTCTTCGTCCAGCGAGAGGGAATGCAGGCTTTTTTCATCGGGCACCAGCCCTTCCCTGATGATCTCGCTGATCAGCTTTTTCAGGATCGCCCGGTCTTCCGCAGCCTGTTTCCGATCTATATCGGCTTGCTTCCTGTCCTCCATGGCCTGTACCCGGTCTCTATCCGCCTGTTTCCTGTCTTCCACTGCCTGCACCCGGTCCCTCACGGCCTGCTCCCTGTCCTCGGCCATTACTTTGGCTTCCCTCTCTTTTTCTTTTTCCGCCTCTACCTTTTCGATCCTGGCTAGTACCTGATCCCTCTCGGCTTGCTGTTTATCCCGGATCTCCTGCTCCACATCCAGCTTTTCCTGCAGCCGGTCTCTATCCGCCTGCCCCCGATCCTCTTTCGCCTGCAGCTCGTCCTTCCCGGCCTGGATCTCGTCTCTCTCCGCCTGCTCCTTATCCAGTTTTGCCTGGGCCTTATCCGCTTTTATCTGCAAAGCCAGTTTTTTTGTCAGGTTATCATACACATAAAAACTGTCGGCCGGTATTTTGCGATCATTCACAGACAGCTCGATCACCTTATCACCCGTCATCCGGATATGATACACGGGCCCGTTCTTATAAGTGATGATAGTCTGTACAGGGCTGACCGTAGAATCTTCCTCCGACTGCAGGTAGCTATTCGCTGAATACGTTGCGGTGTAGTGGGAGGAAGTCGCGGAACGGGATGGGGTCGTCTGCTTTGACGCCGGCGCTGTCTGTGCGCAGGCAGTTGCCGACAGGGCGCAGCATATCCCTCCCATAAGGGCTGTGTTCAAAAAGCTCTTTTTCATTTTTCTTTTTTTTCTGATTAAATAATAGGCAATGCGATCCCCACTCACGAAATCGTGATCTTTTTACGCCGCAATGGCCATTACGGCTAATTACCGGGGATGAGCCATTCTATCCTTTCCGGACCGGGTTACTATAGTCCGGGTTTCCGTAGTCCGGGCTATTGCTATGCTTACCTGTATCCTGTCTTTCTCTGCCTGTACTTTATTTTTTTCCGCCTGCTTGCGCTGCAGGGTAGCCTCCACGGTTTCTATTTCCGCTTGCTCCCGTCCCACCTGTGTCAGCAAGGCCTCTCTGTCTGCCTGCATTTTATCGAGCCGCTCCTGTTCCTGGTCCTTCTCCTCCTGCAGCTTGTCGAGCCGGGCTTGCTCCCGGTCCTGCGTGGCCTGCCGGTGGTCTTCTACTGCCTGTACCCGGTCTTTTTCGGCTTGTGCCCTATCTTTCTCCGCCTGCTCTGCTTCTTCGATGGCTCGCATCTCCGGGTGAGCCTCTCCATCCTCCTGCCTGTTGCGGAGCGCCTGTGATCTATTGGTTCTCTCCTCGCCGACAATCTTATACCTGCTATCGGCCGGTCTTACCGCCTGGCGGGTGGAAGCGGCCAGCAACAGCGAGATGATAAAAAAACTGGCAATAAAAAAGATTCTCTCCGCCCTGTTTAATGACTTATTCTTATTATCGACAATACGCCTGACCCGATGCAGCAACTGATGTTTGCCGGCGGGGAAGCCAACGGCTACGCCAGCCATCCGTGCATCATATTCCCTGAAGTGGATGAGGGCCCGGACGAATTCCATTTTATTTTTTGTCCGGTCGATAGCCATGTCGTCACAACAGTTCTCCCGCTCTTCCCGTAGTAAGGAGGAAACCCATAACAGACCGGGGTTGAAGAAAAAGATACTCTCCCCGATGTTCTGCAGGAAATTCATGAAAACATCGTTGCGCCGGATATGAGCCAGTTCATGCAATAACACCGCTTCTATTTCGCCTTCCGGTAATTTCGTCAGCAGTCCCAAAGGAATGAAGATCACCGGCTTCCAGTGGCCGGTAACCAACGGCATTTTCACCAGTTTGGATTCCAGCAGCAGAACCTTCTTTTTTATTTGGAGTGTCCCGCAGAAAGCATGCAGCTTCTCTTTCCAATAGACCGGAGGCTCGGCCACACCGTAATTCCGAACCTTTTGCGTATATACGATGGCGGCTGTCATCCGCACACATTTAAGCAGAAAAATAAAACACCAACCCATCACGATCAGCGGCGCCTGCTCCGACAAATAATCATTCAAGGTTCCGACAAAAGACGAAAACCCGTTTTCCGAAAAGGCCGCCATTCCATTCAGCCCGGCTCCCCCCCACCCGGGATGATTCCATTCCCGGATAAAAGTAAGGGCGCAACCCGCCAGGAACAGGAAGAATAACCCGCTTAACAGGTTATACCGCAAGGCAGCGGGAGACCTCTTCGTATATGCCAGGACGATGCCCGTAAGGAGCGTCAGGAGCAATCCCTGCCAGAGGGAATGGATCAGCATCCAGCAAATGGCTTGTATCATACTAGCTTTTTTTGTCCATCTTGTCCAATAGTTCCTTCACCTTCTGCAGGTCTTCTGCAGATGTCTTTTCATTACCCAGCAAGGCGACCATCATATTGCTGACAGAACCGTGGTACATAGAGTCGATGAATTTATTCAACAGGGATCCCTTGGTTGTCCGCTCCTCCATAGCCGCGCTGTAAATATGCTTCATGTTCGTCTCATCCCTGGTCAGCATTCCTTTCTCCGCCATTACCTGCATCAGCTTAAGGGTAGAGGTATATTGTACCGTTTCTTTCGTCTCATTCAGCGTATCGTGCACGAATCTTACCGTGGAAGGACCATGCTGCCATAATACCTGTAATATGGCCAGCTCTGTTCGGGTGGGTTCCGCGTCCCCTTTGCCGGTGCCTTTAAATCGCTTCATACACCTAAGGTACGAATAAAAACGTACGTTCAAAATATTAGGCAAACTTTTTTTTGGGCTGGTATTTTTCAGCCAGGCCGGACATTTTGGCCAGGTGCATAAACGGAAATGTTATTTTAGCGTCCGAATGAACAGAAGGCTGCCAGAACTGGACATATTACGATGCATAGCGATCCTCCTCATAATGTTTCGCCATTACTATATATTTCCGTCTTTATCAAAAGGCGCATGGATTGGAGTGGATCTCTTTTTTGTACTGAGCGGGTTCCTGGTATCGGGGCTGCTCTTCCAGGAATACCGGCAAACAGGAAAGATAAATCCCCGCCGATTCTTTATCCGCCGGGGGTTTAAGATCTATCCCGTCTTTTGGGTCGCGCTATTATTCTATTTAGGTTACTATTATTATAAACATTATACCTATGGGGCCGGGCGGGTTTGGGCGGAGCTCCTCTTTGTACAGAATTTCACCCCCGGCATCATGGGTATCAGCTGGTCACTGGCAATCGAAGAGCATTTCTACCTGATCCTGGTGTTATTCACCGTATGGGCCCTTAAAAAGGATTGGATCCGAAGGCAACGGATAGCGACCTATTGTTTTATCAGCATTGCCCTGATCTGCCTGGGACTAAGGACCTGGCTGAGCTATTCCCGGCCTTTTGATTCATACACTCACTTTTTCCCCACTTATCTCCGGCTGGATGCCCTCTTTGCCGGGGTATTGCTCTCCTGGTTCTACCAATTCAGGCCGGCCTTATTCAACGACTTTTTTATACGGTACCGCGTCCCGCTATTATTGTGTATGCTGGCCGGACTGTCCATCCCTTTTTTATTGGATATTGAAAATCCTTTGCTGCTTAGCATCGGGCTAACGATTATTTACTCCTCTTTTACCGTGGGGATCGGTGTTTTACTGGCAGCCAACCGGCGTTGGGACCATCCGGCCTGGCGGCCTGTTATCTATATCGGAAAATGCTCCTATTCCATTTATCTCGTGCATTTGCTGGTAGGCCCGGCCGTAGCCCATTTCTGCACGAACCATTTTTTTCCCGGTTCCTCTCCTTATGTCTATGCCATCATTTATGTGTTGGCCAATATTGCCAGCGGCATCCTGCTCTCTTTGGGGGTGGAACAGTTCTTCCTCCGGCTGAGGGACCGCTGGTTCCCGAAATTCATCACAATAACGATCACTTTATTTTGTGTGCTGCCCGGTGGTCAGGCATCTCCCCTGCATGCAGGAGACTCCGTAGTCACTTCCAGCAAACAAGAAGCGCTGCTCTTTTTAGAAAAGATACAAAACCTTGACTCCAGCATATACTGGCCCAATGTGAGACCCCGGTGGTTTATGGAGAACCTCCAAACGAACATCAATACGCCGCTGGCCATGTACCAGGGCAGTAATACCAATTTCTGTGGCTATGCGGCCCTATCCTACCTGCCCTTACACGAGGATCCGCTCGGTTATGTAAAATTTATGCTGGAACTATACCGGGAAGGACATGCCCGCTGGGGGAAAATAACATTCGACCCCTCTCCCGCTGTCAAACTGGCGGCGGGCACGCTGCATTTTAAGGGGATCCTGGATATACGGCCTGCCGACCAGATGTGGTTCCTGATCCTGGCCGATCAATTTAAAGGATACCTGAACTTCTTCTTTCCCCATTATCATCCCGGCTCCGAAAATACTTTTTGGGCGTCGGTCAATTTTGGAAAGTTCAATCGTATCATCGAACATCTCCTGGGCTATGAAGTGCGATCGGTCGGATCCGACCTGATCCGTCCCCATTTCCACGATCTCTTCGATTACCTGAGCCAGTCCGTGAAGACAGGCACCACTTTTCTTTATGTCAACAATAACTATCTGCATAAAAAAAACCACAATAAGTCAAGGGCCAGTTTCCCCACTCATTTTATCGTATTGACGGATATATGGAAGACGGGGGAGGATTTCACCATCGTCTATTGGGATTATGGAGGCAGGACGCTGCGCCAGGTGAGGCCCTCCTTTCTGAAAAAAATACTTTTCGGGGTCTCCCGGTGTACAAAAAAAGCTTATGATGAATAAATTACGATACCAGGCCCTTTCTTTTCTGGCGCTGCTGTATACCTGTGCCGTCGCTATCTCCTGTACAAGCCTGAACATCACCAACTACTATCATAAACATCAGTCCACCCTGGACAGCATCGAGTCGGGTTTTAAGAAGGCTTACCAGGAAAAACCTTTTTCCATCGAATTCACCGACAGGCCCTTTAAGCATGTATCCCTGGAACTGATGACGGATAGCCTGACTTATATTTATGAGTTTGCGGTGAGTGAACGACGGATGGACGATTCCCTGAGAAAATATGGATTCGATGCCCCTGCCATCAATGCGCTTATCACCAAAATGCGCTCCGCCGAATGTACCTGGGTGAACAACCTGGATTATTATAACGATGAGAAGAAACAGTCCCTTATTTATATCTCCTTATGGCCCCGGATCTTCAATTCTCCTTTCGTCAATAAAAAATATTATATCCTTACCTATTTTTCCCTGCCGCAGTATTTCGACAGCGAAGGCAACCTACTGGTCCGCCGCAGGCTGAAAAGGATCCGCAAAATAAACGGGGAGACCTTTAAGAAGATCAATGACAAAGTTTGTTACACACTGTCGGACCGGTTCCGCTAAGTCAATTTTCGGGAACCGGTTTCGACCGGTTTACATTAGTCAGTCTTCAAACTTTTTACCGGGTTAGCCATTGCCGCTTTAATACTTTGCAGGCTGATGGTGATCAAAGAAATAGCAAGCAACAGTAAGGGAGGTATTACAAATATCAGCCAGCTCAAATGAATATGAAAAGCATAATTGTTCAGCCAGCGGCTGGCCATAAAATAGATGACCGGTATGGCTATGACCGTTGCGATACAAACCAGCTTGACAAAGTCCCTGGTAAATAAGATCAGTAAACTATATAGGGTAGCGCCCAGAACTTTCCGGATACCTATTTCCTTAGTACGCAATTTGACGACAAAGCTGGATAGTCCCAATAACCCAAGACAGGCAACAAAAATGGCAAGGACGGTAAATAAACCGAAGACTTTCCCGAATCGCTGATCGGACTGGTACTGCCGGTCGAAGTACTCATTGAGGAAAAAATATTCGAAGGGATTGCCGGAGAAAACGCTTTTATACAGATCTTTAATGGAGGCCAGGTTCTGCGGAAGATGATGGGTATTGACATTTATGGAAAAATAACTCCATTTGTTATAGCTAGGATAATAATAAAGAATGGGATCATAGGCCTCTTTCAGTGATCGCTGATGATAGTTTCTGAGCACCCCGATTATTTCTCCTTTAATTTCACCCGGTCCGTAACTAAAAACAATGTTCTGATGAATAGCCGCTTCATTACTGTTATATCCAAGAGCCTTAACGATCCTCTCATTGACGAGTACCCGGGTCTTGTTTCCCACACTATAAATATCGGAAGTGTCCGCACGTACAAAGTTTCTGCCGGCAGCCAATTCCATCTGATAAGCCTTCGTAAAATGTTCATCTACTTCTGTGATATAGGTTATAAAATTATGCGTTTTATTCTCGCTGGCCTTTCGCACGCTGTTTCTTCCAATCACTGTCTTTCCCGGTATGTCGGAAGAGGTCGCGACATCCGCAATAGAAGGATTGTTAAGAAGCTGTGTTTTGAAGGAATTGACTTTATAAGCCAAAGTTGAATCGAAGATCGGAGGCGCTTTGACGACTACTATTTGATCTTTATTATAACCCAGCGCCTCGTTTCGCATAAAGGAAAGTTGCCGATAGACCGTAATGGTCCCGGCAATTAGCAGGAGGGATAAAACAAACTGAAAGGAAACGAGCATCTTTCTCAAAAAGATCCCTTTATCAGAACGAAAGAAATTTCCTTTTAATACGAGAGAGGGCTTGTAGGCGGAAAGCACCAATGCGGGATAAGCGCCCACCAGGAATGCCCCGGCCAGGAAACTTGCGACCAAAGCCAGCCAGAACCCCGGTGCATGCCGGAGCCCTGAAGATAAAGAACCCTGGCTTACGTTTTTACCTATGAATGGACCGAAATAAGGGACACAGACGGTGACGATGATCATAGCAAGCAAGAGGGCAAGTAGGTTTATAAAGACCGACTCCATAATAAATTGCGCCGTTATTTGAATTCTCATGGCCCCCACCACTTTTCTCAGTCCGACTTCTTTAGCACGCTCAACGGATTTAGCCGTTGATAAATTTATATAGTTGATCCAGGCAATTACAAGAATAAATATCCCGATAATGGATAAGAAATAAATCTCTCTCTCACTTCCATTGGCCTCCGGCCCTTTGATCGTATCGGATTTAAGATGAATATCCGTTATAGGCTGCAAGTGAAAAAAAGTACGGAAGTTTAATTCTCTCATTTTGTCCGCCAGGTATTTATCAATAAAGGACGGGAATTTCGCTTCCACTTTTTTGGGATCGGTTCCCGGCGCCAATAAAACATAGGTGTAAAACTCCGGCCAACCCCAGTTATCATAACCAAAATTGTCTCCCATCGTCTTAAACGAAACAAGCATATCAAACTTAATATGCGAATTCTCCGGTACATCCCGGAATACGCCAGTCACCTTCAAAGGCAATTGGCGATTGAGATACAGCGTCTTACCCAGGGGGTTTCCCTTTCCAAAATATTTATGGGCCATCGTCCCGGAAATAACGATTGTTTTGCCCTCGGCCAATGCCTGGGCAGGGTCTCCTGCCAAAAAGGGAAAAGAGAACACGGTAAGAAAGGATGGATCGGCTATATAGAGTTTCTCCTGATTAAAGGTGACCGTATTCGCTTTGGAGTCCGTATAGGACACCGTCGCAGCAGGCATAAAAATGGAGGGACTGACCACCCGCGCAAAATCGACCACTTCCGGAAAATCCGCCTTCATGGCAGGGCCTACTGCAGGGTGATTGGTGCTCATGGCGGCGTTGTTAGCAAAACTCCCGGCAAAAGAGATATTGACCCGATAAATATTCGCCGCATTCTTATGGAAGCGATCATAGCTTGATTCAAAATGCACATACTCGTAAATAAAAAAACAGGC
>WNFI01018992.1_pt1 | contig 16725 bp, 18 predicted proteins | sample 5400471 | NCBI WGS metagenome assembly WNFI01 (sample SAMN13153348, study PRJNA577476) | soil metagenome | isolation source: 100 cm saprolite on Douglas fir-dominated hillslope | place: USA:California | collected 2013-09-17 | reverse complement strand
CACGGTGATCAAATACGGCGTGGACATCGGCCGCACCATTGCGCCCGTCAAGGTGGGCGAGCACGCTCACGTGCACAATATCAAAACCAAGCGCTGGTGATGGCAATTCAACGTTGAGGTCGCAGAGCATGGATCTGAGTAAGGCCACATTCCGGGGATACAGGCGCGACAACGGTCGCGTCGGCGTGCGAAACCACGTCCTCATCCTGCCCGTCGACGATCTCTCCAATACTGCGTGTGAGGCGGTGGCGAACAACATCAAGGGAACGCTCGCGATTCCGCATCCCTATGGGCGGTTGCAGTTCGGCGCCGACCTCGAGCTGCATTTCAAGACACTGATCGGCACGGGTTCCAATCCCAACGTCGCCGCGTCGGTCGTGATCGGCATCGAGGACGGCTGGGCGAAGCGCGTCGCCGACGGCATCGCCGCGACGGGGAAACCGGTGTCCTTCTTCGGCATCGAAGGACACGGCGACGCCGAAACCATCCGCCGCGCCTCCAAGACGGCGAAGGATTACGTGCAATGGGCTTCGGAATTGCCCCGCGAGGAACGACCGCTCGAGGACCTGTGGGTATCGACCAAGTGCGGAGAATCGGATACCACTTCCGGGATAGGCGCGAATCCCTGCGTGGGAAACGCCTTCGACAAGCTGTACGAGCACGGCGTGACGCTCGTTTTCGGGGAAACGACCGAGCTTACCGGCGGCGAGCAGCTCGTGGCCGCGCGTTGCAGGACGCCGGAGGTGCGTGACAAGTTCATGTTCATGTTCAATCGCTACCAGGAAGTGGTCAACCGCCACAAAACGAGCGATCTCATGGATTCGCAGCCGACCAAGGGCAATATCGCGGGTGGCCTCACCACCATCGAGGAGAAAGCGCTCGGCAACATCCAGAAGATCGGAAAGAAATGCATGGTGGACGGCGTGCTGCATTTCTTCCCCACCGGCCAGTGCAACGTCATCGGCAATCCCATCCTGCCCGTCATCAAGATCTGCGCCAATCCGCGCACGGTGCGCCTCATGCCCGAACACATCGACGTCGACGTGTCCGGTATAACGCGCAAGGAGATCAACATGGACCAGGCGGGTGACAAGCTCCTCGAGATGATGTTGCGTACCGCGAACGGCCGGCTCACCGCCGCGGAAGCGCTCGGACATCGCGAGTTCGTCCTCACGCGCCTGTACGAAAGCGCCTGAATTCACCCGATGCGGAAAGCCCTGCTGTCCGCGCTGGCGCTTTTCGCCGTACAGGCGCTTGCGGTCGAGGTGGCGGGTGTGAGGGTCGACGAACGGATCAAGCTCGGCGCGCGCGAACTGGTTCTGAACGGTGCCGGGCTGCGCACCGGAGGATGACGTGTTCATCGGACATTTTGCCGTTGCTTTCGCCGCTAAAAAAGTCGCGCCCAAGGCGTCGCTCGGGACACTCGTTTTCGCGGCGGTGTTCCTCGATGCGGTGTGGCCCGTGCTGGTGCTGGTCGGGGTCGAGCGATTCCGCATCGTGCCGGGATTCACCGCGATCAATCCCTTCGATTTCGTGTACTACCCCTGGTCGCACAGCCTGCTGATGACTGGGGTCTGGGCCGTGCTCTTCGCGATCGTCTATCAAACGGTAAAAGGCGATCACGCGGGAGCCATCTGGGTTGGAATCGCCGTCGCCAGCCACTGGGTACTGGACTGCGTCACCCACCGGCCCGACCTGCCGCTCTATCCCGGCGGAAGCGAGCGGCTGGGCCTCGCTCTGTGGCGGTCGTGGCCGGCGACTTTTGCCGTCGAGGGCTTGATGTTCGTGGCCGCTGTCGTGCTCTACCTCCGGACGACGCGGAGCAGAGATCGCGTCGGCACAAACGCGTGGTGGGCATTGATCGCGCTGCTTCTCGCGCTGTACGTTCCGGCGCCGTGGTCACCCCCGCCGCCGAGCGAGAACACGGTGGCGATCGCGGGGCTCATCGCCCTCGCCGTCTTTGTTCCCTGGGCCTACTGGATCGACCGGCACCGCGTGTCCGCGGGCTGACCGGGCGGCTTTATTTTTTATCCGGTTGCGCCCGGGATCGAGCGTGGCTATGATGCCATACGCCCCGTCGATTCCACCGTGGCGCCCCCTCGAAGACCACAACACCCGGGAAAAGGAGAATATTCCATGTCGCCCGCACCGTTCCGTTCGCTCATCTCCCTCGCTTGCACGCTCGCTGGCGCGCTCATCGCCGCGGCGGCGCAGGCACAGGCGCCCGCCGCTCCCGCCGCCCCGCCGTCCTGGCAGCAAGGCCGCAACGCCGAGCAGGAGAAATCGCCCCTGCATCCCTTCGCGATCGAGGTCACCGGGAAGTCCGCGAAGGAACTCCCGGTGGACAAGCTCAAGGTGCCAGACGGCTTCAAGGTCGAAGTCTGGGCCGAGGGCCTCCCCGGAGCGCGCTCGATGGCGCTCGGCAGCAAAGGCACGGTGTTCGTGGGCACTCGCCAGTTGAAAGAGGTCTATGCGATCGTCGACCGCGGCGGCAAGCGCGAGGTGAAGACCATTCTCAAAGGCCTCGAATCGCCGAACGGGGTGGTCTTCAGCAGGGGCACGCTCTACGTCGCCGAGCACCATCGCATCACGCGCTACGACGGCATCGAGAGCCGCCTGGACAACCCGCCGGAAGCCAAGGTCGTAGTCGACGGTCTCGATCCGCAGAATCAGCCCGGCCACTTCTGGAAATTCCTTGCCCTCGGGCCCGACGGCAAGCTGTATTACAACGTCGGCGCGCCCGGCAACATCGTCATGCCGGCCTACTTCCAAGCATCGATTTCGCGGGTCGATCCCAAGACCGGGATCATCGAGAATTACGTCCAAGGCGTGCGCAACTCGGTCGGCTTCGACTGGCACCCGCAGACCAGGCAGCTGTGGTTCACGAATCATGGACGCGACTGGCTGGGCGATGAGTCTCCGAACGACACGCTGCACGTGGTCACGCGCAAGGGCCAGCATTTTGGCTATCCCTATTGCCACCAGGGCGACACACTCGACCCCGAGTTCGGCAAGAACCGCTCGTGCTCCGAGTTCTCCCCACCGGCGTTGAAGCTCGGCGCCCACATCGCGCCCATCGGCATGCGCTTTTACACCGGCAAGATGTTCCCGGCCGAGTACCAGAACAACATCTTCATCGCCTTCCGCGGCTCTTGGAACCGCGGTATCAAGCAAGGCTACAACGTCACGCGCGTCACCTTCGATGCCGAAGGCAAGCCGAAGATGGAACCGTTCCTCACGGGCTTCCTGCAGGACGAGAAGGCCGATCCGCCGATGTGGGGCCGTCCGAACGATGTGATGGTGATGCGCGACGGCTCGCTGCTCGTCTCGGATGACCAGAACGGGATCATCTACCGCGTGAGCTACGCCAAGAAGTGAGCGGTCGCAGTCGCAATAACGGCGGCGCGGCGGCGATACTTGCCGCCGCGCTTTGTTTTATCCTCCCCTTCGCCATCGCCGAAGAGATCCCGCGCAAGGCGCAAATCTGCGTCGCCTGTCACGGTCCCGGCGGAAATTCAACCGACCCCGCCATGCCCTCTCTCGCCGGACAGCCTGCCCAATTCATCTCGATGCAGCTCTTCATGTTCCGCGAGGGCAACCGCAAGGACCCGCAGATGTCGCCGATGGCCTCCGGCCTCTCGAACGCGGACATGAACGAGTTGGCGGCCTATTTTTCCAGGCAAAAACCGGCGGCGTCTTCACACGAGACTGCTTCGGAAAACGCCGCCGCCGGACGAAGGCTTTCCGAGCAGCACCATTGCGTTCAGTGCCATGGTCCCTCGCTCCTCGGGTTGCAGCACATTCCGCGGCTCGCAGGGCAGCAATTCGCCTATCTGAGAACGCAATTGCGCGGCTTCAAAGCGAGGACCCGAGCCGATTTCGACGGGAACATGACCTCGGCGGCAGAGCTGCTCTCGGAAACGGACATCGAGATACTTGCCGACTATCTTTCCGGCCTCGCCCCGCGCCGCGATTGATAAGCAGGATCTGCTGCGCTACTGTTGCAACGCAACAGCCTGAAAGCTGTCCAAGAAGCATGCGCAAAACCCAGGTCGTCGAATTCGAGCGCCAGCTCGCCGGCGTTGCGTGCACGGCGCAGGCGTGGGCAAAGGTCTCCGCGGCACCAAGCGCGGGGCAGCGCCGCGAACTGAAGGCGCGCATCAAACGGCTGCTCAAAGAGCGGAACGCGGCGCTGCTCGCGCACTACTACGTCGAGCCCGACATCCAGGACCTCGCCGAGGAGACCGGCGGCTGCGTGGCAGACTCGCTCGAGATGGCGCGTTTTGGGCGGGCGCAGGCCGCGCCGACGCTGGTGGTCGCGGGCGTGCGCTTCATGGGCGAGACCGCGAAGATCCTCAATCCGGAGAAGCGCGTGCTCATGCCCGATCTCGATGCGAACTGCTCGCTCGATCTGGGTTGTCCGGCCGATGAATTTTCCCGTTTCTGCGACCAGCACCCCGAGCGCACCGTGGTGGTCTATGCGAATACGAGCGCCGCGGTCAAGGCGCGTGCCGGATGGGTGGTCACCTCGGCAATCGCGCTCGACGTCGTGCGCCACCTGCACGAAGGCGGGGAAAAGATACTGTGGGCACCCGACCGTCACCTCGGGGCCTACGTCCAGAGCCGGACCGGGGCCGACATGCTGCTGTGGCACGGCGCATGCGTCGTGCACGAAGAATTCAAGGCGCTGGAGCTGGAGATCCTGAAGAAAGAGCATCCGCGGGCGAAGGTGCTCGTCCACCCGGAATCCCCCGCCGAGGTGATCAAGCTCGCCGACGCGGTCGGCTCGACCACGCAGATCATCAATGCCGCGCAGGCCCTCGACGCCGACGAATTCATCGTTGCGACCGACAACGGGATGCTTCACAAACTGAGGATGCTGATGCCCGAAAAGCGCTTCATCGAGGCGCCCACCGCGGGCGCGAGCGCCACCTGCAAGAGCTGCGCGCATTGCCCCTGGATGGCGATGAACGGCCTCGCGAACCTCGCCGAAGTGCTCGAGACCGGTGCGAACGAGGTCTACATCGATCCGGAAATCGGTCGCCGCGCGTACCGTCCCATAGATCGCATGCTCGCCTTTGCCGAGGGCAACAGGGTCAAGGTGCGGGCTTCCGGCGACCTCGCTCGCGATGGCGCGCTGTTCAGGGATGTCGGGCCTGCCTGAACCGGTGAACTCAAGGCGTTTCAACGACGTCGGCCGACTGCTCGCAAAGGAGCGCTGCCCGACTTGGCGCGGAAGAGGCGTCCGCGTATATTCCGGGAGAACTCGGGCCGCGACAGCGGTCGGAAGGGTTTAAGGACGAAACTTCACAGGAGAGAAAGCGATGAAGGTCTTTGCATCAGTCACTCTGGGAGCTGCGCTCGCGGCGACGGGTGCTGTCCAGGCCCAGGCGCAGGAAAAGTACAGCTTGTCGATCGCCACCGGCGGCACCGGTGGCGTGTATTACCCGCTAGGCGGCGGGATGGCGAACCTCCTGTCCAAGTACGTGCCGGGCCTGCAGGCAACGGCCGAGGTGACCGGCGGGTCGGTGGATAACCTCAAGCTGATTGCCACGGGCAAACCCTATATCGCGTTTTCCATGGCGGACGCTGGCCAGGACGCGTACCGCGGCGAGGACAAGTTCAAGGGCGCCAAGGTGCCGCTGCGCACTCTCATGGTTCTGTACCCTAATCGCATGCACGTGGTCACGATCGATGGCATCGGCATCACGAAGATGGCGGACCTGAAGGGCAAGCGCGTCTCGACCGGTTCACCGGGGAGCGCGACCGAGGTGATGGGGTTCCGCGTCATCGAGGCCGCGGGCCTCGACAAGGACCGCGACATGAAGCGCGAGCGGCTCGGTGTCGCCGAGTCGGTGAACGCGCTCAAGGACCGCAAGATCGATGCCTTCTTCTGGGTGGGTGGCCTCCCGACGGCGGCAGTGACAGACCTCGCCAACACGCCCGGCATCAAGATCAGGATGATCGACCACGCCGACACCGTCGCCGCCATGAACAAGAAGTACGGCCCGCTCTACATCGAGGACGTGATCCCGAAGGCGACTTACAGGGGCATGGACGCGGACAATCGTCAGGCCACGGTGTGGAACATCCTCGTTTCGCACGCGAACCTGAGCAACCAGACCGCCTATAACATCGTCAAGACCATCTTCGACAAGCGCGACGACATGATCGCCGTCCACAAGGAGGCGGAGAATTTCAGGCTGGAGAACCAGAAGGCGGCGGCCTCGCCGATTCCTTTCCATCCCGGCGCGGTCAAGTATTTTGCGGAGCGGGGCGTAAGGATTCGTTGAAGCTGGACGCGGCCCGCGTTTTCCAAGGTGCGGGCCGCTTGCGGGATCACGGGCTCGAAGCGCAGAATGTTCGCGAGGGGCGAGTTGTCATGTTGCTCAGAGCGCTGTCGATCGGAGGGTGTTTCGTCGTTCTCGCGGGGTGTGCCGCAGCGCCCCGTGCGCCTCTGCCGGCGCAACTCCCATGGCAGGACCAAGCTTTCGACTACGATGCGGCCTTGGTCTCGGTCGGCAAACGAGATCTTTTTCAGCTTGAGGATGCCCTTCTAACGAAGCTGAACGATTCAAGCATTCAAAATTCCAGCGCGCAGTATCGTCTGCACTATTTGGTGTCGATCCTGTTCGGCCCGAAAGCGAAAGATTTTCCTTATTCGGGAGGCCACTCGACAGTCGCCGCAGAAACGTGGCGTCGAAAAACCGGTGACTGTCTTTCGCTGACCGTCTTGTCCTATTCCCTGGCCAGCGCTCTGGGAATGTCGGTCCAGATGCAGGAGGTGCGCGTGCCTGTCGTATTCGACCGGCGCGGCAATGTCGAATTTCTCAATCGACACGTCAATGTACTCATCAGAGGCGCTGGAGAGGTGTACCTCATAGCTGGATCAATGCGATCAGGTGACATGATCATCGACTTCGAACCCCAAGTCGCTTCGCGACGCGAGGGAATGGCCTTGTCGGACGACGGTATTCTTGCGCGCTTTTACAACAACGTTGCGGCCGAATATCTGGCGCAAGGCGATCTGGCTCTGGCGTATGCTCACTTCAAAGCGGCGGTGCTCGCGGACCCGGGCTACTCACCGAGTTATAGTAATTTGGCGCAGCTCTATATACGCAAAAGCTTTCTTCCGAGCGCAGAACGATTGTTATTGCACGCCATTGCGCTCGACGATGACGCGGATATCGCGTTGCGCTCCCTGCATCAGCTATTGGTATCCCAAGGTCGCGAATCAGAGGCCGTGAAGTACACGGAGATTCTGCAGGCGAGACAAGAGAAGGATCCCTACTACTGGCTCGGCGTCGGACTCGATCAGCTCCAGAGGGGAAATTATAGAAAAGCCATAAGCGCCCTCGAGCATGCGCAAGAACTGACCAGGGGATTCCAGGAAGTGCACCGCTATTTGGCGATCGCCTATTGGCGGGCCGGCAAGCCGAGTCAGGCTAAGAATCAACTCTCGATGTTGGCGTCGTTGATGTTTGACGACCTGGGGCTCGCCGCGCTGAGCAGGGAAAATCGGCAGACCCCCTGATGATGGAATCGCCAGCGACCTGAGCAGGGCAGCAAGCGTCTCCGTGCTAGCATGCGCGCCGAGGAGGGCGGATGAGCGAGATCGCGAGGCCGGCAGCCGATGAGCCGGCAATCGACGCCGAGGCGCTAAAGAAAGCCGAGCAGTTCATCGAGGCGGAGGAGGGCGCGAGCAACAAGTTGCCCGGCGCGCTCGGCATCTTCGTCTCCGTGACGGCGGTGGTGATGTCCTTGTTCCACCTCTACAGCGCATACGCGATCGTGCCGACGCAGGTGCTGCGCCCGGTGCACGTCGGCTTCGTGCTTTTCCTCAGCTACCTGCTGTTCCCCGCCTCGAAGCGCTATCGCCACCGCGTCATGTGGTGGGACTGGGCGGCCGCGTTCGCAGCCGTCGCGGTGATCGCGTACATTCTCCAGGGCGGCGACGATGTCTGGGACCGCAACACTTCGCCGGACAACTGGGACATCGTCTTCGGCGTCGCTCTGATACTCCTGATCCTCGAAGGCATGCGCCGCGCCTCCGGCTGGGTCATGCCGATCGTGGTTGCCTCCTTTGTCCTCTACGCACTTTTCGGCGAGCTGCTTCCCGGTTCCTGGGCGCATCGCAGCTACGAAGTCGGTCGGCTATGGGCGGAAAGTCCACCAGCGCCGGCCGCACCGTGGTGCTGGCTTCGTTCCTCCTCGGTGGCCCTTCGGGGAGCGGCGTCGCGACCACGGTGACCCTGGGCTCAGTCGCCTACCCGATGCTCGTCAGGGCGGGCTACGGGAAAAACGCGGCGGGCGGGCTGCTCGCGGCGGGGGGGTTGGGCGCGATCATCTCGCCGCCGGTCCTCGGCGCGGCGGCCTTCCTCATCGCCGAGTTCCTCAAGATCTCCTATCTCGATGTGCTCTTGATGGCGACGATCCCGACGTTGCTCTACTACTTCGCGCTCTTCCTCATGGTCGAGATCGACGCGCGCAAGTTCGGCATGAGCACGGTAAAGTACGTGCAGGTCGAATCGCTGTGGACTTTGACAAGAAACTACTGGTTCCACTTCCTGTCACTGGTGTCGATCGTCGTATTCATGCTCATGGGATATTCGCCCGTGCTGTCGGTGTTCTGGGCCACGGTGTTCTCTTTTGCAACGAGTTTCTTGCATCGCGACTGCGCCTTGTTCTCCTACGACCTGTTCCGGGGGCGCGAGCCCCTGGTCAAGGGAATCTTCGGGTCGAAATTCTTCAAGGCGCTCGAGGCGGGCTCGACCGGTGTGCTCAACGTCGCAACCACTTGCGCCGGCGCCGGCATCATCGTCGGCGTGGTGACGCTCACGGGTCTGGGCCTCAAGTTCAGCTCGATCATCATCGACTATGCCGGGGGCTCGCTTCTGCTCACCGCGATCTACACTTCGCTCATCGTCTGGATCGTGGGGCTTGCCGTCCCGGTGACCGCCTCCTACATCATCTGCGCCGTGATCGCTGCGCCTGCCATGATCAAGCTGGGGGTGCCGGACTTCGCCGCGCACATGTTTATTTTCTACTACGCGGTGCTCTCCGAAGTTTCGCCGCCAACCGCGCTCTCGCCTTTCGCTGCCGCCGCGATCACCGGCGGCGATCCGTATAAGACGACTCTGCAGTCGTGGAAATACACCATGCCTGCGTTTCTCGTGCCTTTCATGTTCGTGCTCGACCCCTCCGGCGTGGGACTGCTTCTCACGGGTTCGATCAAAACGCTAGGGCAAGCTGATTGGGGCTCGATCGCTCTCGTCACGATCACCTGCGCGCTAGGGATCGCCGCGCTGGCGGGCGGCGTACAAGGTTGGCTGTTTAAGCGCACAACCTGGATCGAACGGGTGATGTTGATCGTCGCAGGGCTGGCGCTCGTGTACCCGACCCTTGCGGCCGATATCGTCGGCCTGGGCCTGTTCGCCGTGGTCGTGGCGGCCCAGCTCATTCGAATTCGCGCAGCGCGCGAACCCGTCCGAGCCCGATGAACCGCACGCGCACCGCGGGCGCAGCCTATCAGGCGAAACTGCCGACGCCATTGCCGCTCGCGTCTCAAGGCACGCCGTTTCAGCGCCGCGTGTGGGGAAAAATCGCGGCGATCAGCACAGGGCGCACGCGCAGCTACGGAGAGATCGCGCGCGATCTGGATTCCTCGCCGCGCGCCGTAGGCCAGGCCTGCGGCGCCAACCCCGTTCCCCTCGTGGTGCCCTGTCATCGCGTGCTCGCCGCCGGCGGCCTCGGCGGATTCGCTCACCACGAAGGCGGGTTCCACCTGTCGGTGAAGCGCTGGTTGCTCGCGCACGAGGGCGCCAGCTGAATCAATGAACGCGGACAACACCGCGCTCCTGGACGAATTCTGCGATGCCGTCTGGCTCGAGGACGGCCTCGCGAAAAACACGCTCGAATCCTACCGCCGCGATCTGCGGCTGTTCGCCGACTGGCACGAACTGCAGGGGCGTGCGTCGCTACTGGTGGCGACCGAAGCCGATCTCGGCGAGTATTTCGCCTGGCGTTATTCGCGACGCTCCCCCGGGAAGAAGCACGGCATCCGCTCGAGCACCCAGGCGCGGCTGCACTCGAGCCTCAAGCGCTTCTACCGGTTCCTCGCGCGCCGGCGGCGCATCGAGCTCGATCCCACGCTCAAGCTCGATCCCCCGAAGAAGTCGCCGCGCTTCCCGAAGACGCTCTCGGAGGTCGATGTCGAAGCGCTGCTCGCGCAGCCGGACCCGGGAACGCCGCTCGGGCTGCGCGATCGTGCGATGCTGGAAGTGCTCTACGCGAGCGGGCTGCGCGTCTCGGAGCTCGTTCGCCTGAAGCTCGCCGAAACGAGCTTCGACATGGGCGTGGTTCGCGTCTTCGGCAAGGGCTCGAAGGAGCGTCTCGTGCCTCTCGGAGAGGAAGCGCTCGCCTGGCTCGCGCGGTATTTGAAGGAAGGCCGCCCCGCGCTTTTGAGGAAACGTGCCAGCGATTACATGTTCGTCACGGGTCGCGGCGCCCCCATGACGCGGCAGGCGTTCTGGCACCTGATCAAGAGGCGCGCCGGGGCGGCACTTCCGGGCAAATCGCTCTCGCCCCACACGCTGCGCCACGCCTTCGCCACGCATCTGCTCAACCACGGCGCCGATCTGCGCGTCGTGCAGATGTTGCTCGGCCACGCCGATATCTCGACCACGCAGATCTACACCCACGTTGCGCGCGAGCGGCTGAAGAAGCTGCACAAGGACCATCACCCACGCGGGTGATCGGGACTACGCTCGCGATTTCGGTCTTTCTATCGTGACGCCCACGCGCTGGGCCTCGCGCAGCGCCCCGAGCTTGGCTACGCTGACCTTGACGCGCGGCGATTTGAAGTCCTCCAGGAGGAGGCCGGCGATTCGCTCCGCGAGGTTTTCGACGAGGCCGAAGCGCTCTTTCGCGAGGAGCGCGCGTATGTGCTCCACCACCACGCCGTAGTCGATCGTATCGCTCACCTTACCGGTCTTGAAAACGGCGTTCCCGGGAAGGTCGACCTCGAGGTCGATCTCGATCGTCTGAGGAGCGATCTTCTCGTGGCGGTAAAGGCCGATCCATGCCGGCAGGCGCAGCTGGCGGATGAAAACGGTATCCAAGGCGAGGCGTCGCGAGCAGATTTGGAGTTAAACTCTTGCCGCGAATTCTAGTGGAACACCATGGCCGCCGCAGTATTTATTTTGACCGCCTACCTGATCGGCTCGCTGTCGTTCGCCGTCATCGTGAGCCGCGCCTTTGCGCTTCCCGACCCGCGTTCATACGGCTCGGGCAATCCCGGCGCGACCAACGTGCTGCGCACCGGCAAGAAATTCGCGGCGCTTCTCACGCTCATCGGTGACGGCGGAAAAGGCTGGCTCGCCGTGTTCCTCGCGTCGCGTTACGCCGCCGAATACGGCGTGGACGCGATGGGCGTCGCGGCCTGCGCGGTCGCGGTGTTCCTGGGTCATATCTTTCCGGCGTTCTTCCGCTTCAAGGGCGGCAAGGGCGTTTCCACCGCGGGCGGGATCCTGCTTGCCGTCAATCCTTGGCTGGGTGTCGCGACGGTTGCGACCTGGATGGTCATCGCGCTCTTCTTTCGGTATTCGTCGCTCGCGGCCATCGTCTCCGCCGTATTTGCGCCGGTCTACTATTTTTTCCTGTTCGGCGCGCGAGAAATCCTGGCCGCGCTGATCATCATGTCGGCGCTGCTCCTCTGGCGCCACAAGGCGAACATTCTCAAGCTCGTCGCGGGCGAAGAACACCGTATTGGCGAAAAGCGGGATTCGGCGAGCGCGTGAGACCCGATTCATGTCGCTACGTCTGCCAGGTCCCAGCGCGGCCTAACTGTGAATCCGAGCGGGCCCCGAGCCCCCTCGGCGGTTTTCAACCGCAAGCATCCTGCCAGCGCGATCATCGCACCGTTGTCGGTACAGAATTCCATCGCCGGGTAGAACACGCTGAATTTGCCGCGCGACGCGGCGGCATCGAGCATGGAGCGCAGGCGAATGTTGGCGCCGACGCCCCCCGCGACGACGAGCCGTTCCAGGGCCGTTCTGCGCACCGCCGCGAGCGATTTCGCCACAAGGACGTCGGCCACCGCCTCCTGGAACGAGGCTGCCACATCGGCGCGCGTCTGCTCGTCGAGCGCTCGCATGCGCGTGAGCGTTACAACCGCCGTCTTGAGCCCGCTGAAGCTGAAATCGAGATTGCCGCTTTTCTCCAGCTGCTCGAGCATGGGGCGCGGAAACGCAAAGCGATCGGGCCTGCCCCCTTGCGCGAGCATGGCGAGCGCAGGCCCCCCCGGGTATCCGAGGCCGAGCAGTTTCGCAGTCTTGTCGAAAGCTTCCCCGGCGGCGTCGTCCAGGGTTTCCCCCAGCATCTCGTACTCCCCGACTCCCGAGACGCGCATGAGTTGAGTGTGGCCCCCCGAAACCAACAGCGCGACAAACGGGAAAGACGGCGCATTTTTTTCAAGCAAAGGCGAAAGCAGATGCCCCTCGAGATGATGCACGCCGATCGCCGGGATTCCGAGGCCGAACGCGAGGCTGTTCGCGACGGCGGCGCCCACGAGCAGCGCTCCTGCGAGGCCGGGGCCTTGGGTGTACGCGACCGCGTCCAGATCCGACTCCTCGGTGGCGGCTTCGTGCAGCACTTCGCGGACGAGTGGAATGACCCGCCGAATGTGGTCCCGAGACGCGAGCTCCGGTACGACGCCGCCATACGCGTCGTGCAGCGCCACCTGAGAATGCAGCGCGTGAGCGAGCAGGCCGCGGCCGCTGTCGTAGACGGCCACCCCGGTTTCGTCGCAGGAGGTTTCGATGCCCAGGACAAGCATGATTTTTCTGCTCTTTTAATTGATTTCCGTCAGTCTGTTGTCAGGCGCGTTTGACTAGAATTCCGCCCCTCATGGGCAAGCTCCCCCATCTATTGGCGGGCAAGATGCTTCTCGGCTTCGCGTTCGCGGCACAAGCTCAGGCCGCCTTGGGCCAACCGGCGGATCTCGGCGCGCTCTCGCTCGTCCAGGCCGAGCAGCTGCTGCGCTCCCGCAACCGCGAGCTGCAGGCTGCGCGCCGCACGCTCGAGGCGGCACAGGCAAACACTCTCTCAGCCGCTGCGAGACCGAACCCCACTTTGAGCCTCGGGGTCGGCGCGATCAACCCCTCCGCCGGCGTGGGCAGCGGGCCGTGGCGCGACAGGACCGTGGACAGCTCGATCCGCATCGATCAGGTCATCGAGCGCGGCGATCGGCGGGAATTGCGCATGGCCAACGCGAGAAGCCTCGAAGCGGCGAGCGCGGAGGATTTTTCCGATGCGTTCCGCCAGCAGCGACTCGCTCTAAAAGTGGCATATTACGACTTGCTGTTGGCGCAGGACAAGGTCGACATCGCGCGCGACACGACCTCGCTGTTCGAAGGTTCGCTGAGAGCGGCGGAGCTTCGCTTGAAAGCCGGCGATATCGCCAGGGCGGACGTCGCGCGGCTGCGCGTCGACGCTCTGCGCGCGCGGAACGACGCGCGCGCGGCGGAAGCCGATCGCCGCCGCGCCCAGCTCGCTCTCGCCTACCTGATCGGCGCCGAACCGCAGGCGTCGGACGTTCGCGCCGCCGATCCGTGGCCGTCTCCGGCGGTCCTCGATGCGGCCGACGTCGCCGATGAACTGATAGAGCGGCGCCCGGACGTACGCGCCGCGAAAAACCGAGTCGCGGGGGCGCAGAAGGCGCGGGAGCTCGCGCGAAGTCTGCGTACACGCGACTTGACCGTCGGGGCTCAGTTCGACCACTACCCCCTCGGCGCCGGTGCCAATACCAATACGTTCGGCAGCGGCAACAGTTACGGCGTTTTCATGAGCATTCCGCTCTTCGCCCGCTACTACTACGAAGGCGAAATCCAGCGCTCCGAGGTGGACTACAATGGCGCGCTCGAGGCCCTTGACAAGGTGCGCGCGCAGGCGCGTGCCGAGCTCAGCCGCACCCTGTCGGACCTGCAGGCGGCGGCAGAGCGCCTGCAGCGCTACGATGACTCGCTCTCGGTGGAAGCGAAGAAGGCGGCCGACTCCGTCGAGTTTGCCTACAAGAACGGCGCAATCGGAGTGATGGATCTGCTCGACGCCCGCCGGACTCTGCGTACGATCCAGATCGACTCCGCAACGGCACGAAACGATTACTCCAAGGCGCTCGCTGCATGGGAAGCCGGAACGCGGCGATTCGGGAGCGAGGAGCAATGAACGCGTTCGAGATTCGGGAGGGGGCGCGGCATATGTCTGCAATATGGGAGCGAATCGTCCGGGCGGCGGTTTTCGCGCTCGCGCTCGCCATGGCGGCGCTCGTCTCGGCATGCGGCAACGGGGACGCCAAGTCCGACGTGGCGCGGCCGAGGCTGGAGAACGGCCGCATCGTGTTTCCTCAGGACAGTCCGCAGCTCGGCTCGTTCAGGACCGAGCCGGTCACGGAGAGTGCGCCGCAGCAGTTGCGCCTTTCCGGGCGCCTGGTGTGGGACGAAAACCGCACGGTGCGGCTGTTTCCGGCCTTTGCCGGGCGCGTGATCCACATCCTGGTGAAAGCCGGAGACCGTGTGAAGCCGGGCCAGACGCTGGCGATGCTGGCCTCTCCCGATTTCGGCCAGGCGCAGGCCGATGCGCGCCGCGCGCAATCCGATTTCGCCTTGGCCGAAAAGAATCTCAGCCGGCTGCGGGAGCTGTACGCCGCCGGGGTTTCCCCGCGCAAGGAGTTGATCACCGCGGAAGCCGACTACGCGCGCGCCGACGCCGAGCTGGCCCGTGCATCCGGCAAGATAAGGCTCTATGGCGGCGGCAGCGAGTCGGTCGACCAGAACCTCGCCCTTGCGAGTCCGATCGAGGGCATCGTGGTGGAGCGCAACATCAATCCGGGACAGGAGCTGCGGCCCGATCTGCAGCTCGCCAACTCCCCGGCGATGTTCGTCATCACCGATCCGTCCCGCCTGTGGGTGCAGCTCGATGCGACCGAGAGCCAGCTCGCGAGCTTGAAACGCGGGCAGACGGTGCGGTTGCACTCTTCCGCCTGGCCGGAGGAAAGCTTCGAGGCCACCGTGGAAGCGATTTCCGATTTCATCGATCCGGGCTCCCGCACGATCAAGGTCCGCGGCTCGGTCATCAACCGCGACAAGAAGCTCAAAGGCGAGATGTTCGTCACCGCCGAGGTCCCGGATGCGCAGCGCGCCTTCCTGCAACTGCCGGAAAAGGCGCTCGTGCTCTCCGGAGGCAGCTACTACGTTTTCGTCGAGGAATCCCCGGGCCGCTTCGCGTGGAGCGAGGTGAAGATCGAGGGAGTCCGCGACGGAGTCGCCGGCGTCGTTTCCGGCGTCGACCTCGACCAGAAGGTGGTGGTGGAGGGGACCCTCCTGCTGCATCGCTTGTATCGCCAGCTCGCCGGCGGCGCCCCCGCCTGAGCGGCCCATCGAGGCGCGGGCCGGTCCATGATCGAACGCGTCGTTTCCTTCGCGCTGAACAAGCCGCTGTTCATCGTCCTGGGCCTGATCCTCTTCGTGGCCGGCGGCTTCGCGGCCTTCAAGTCCTTGCCGATCGAAGCGTTTCCCGACGTGACCGACACGCAGGTCAACGTCATCACGCTTTATCCCGGTCGCGCGGCGGAGGAAGTCGAAAAGCAGGTCACGGTTCCGCTCGAGGTGGTCTGCGCGAGGTGGACTTGCCCAACGGAGCGCAGCCGGCGCTGGCGCCCTTGTCGACGCCGATCGGCGAAATTTACCGCTATCGCCTCAAGTCCGACACTTTGAATGCGAGGGATCTGCGCTCGATCGAGGACTGGGTGGTCGAGCGACAACTGCGCCTCATCCCGGGCGTGGCCGACGTCGTCAGTTTCGGCGGCCTCATCAAGCAATACGAGGTCAACCCCGACCTCGGGAAGCTGCGCGACTACAAGGTGACGTTGCAGCAGTTGTTCTCGGCGCTGCAGCGCGGCAACGCCAACGTCGGCGGAGGCTACCTGGAACAGGGCAGGCAGCAGTATCTCATCCGCGGCATCGGGCTGCTGCGCTCCTCCGACGAGATCGGCAACATCGTCGTCGCCGAGAGGGGCGGCGTGCCGATCCTCGTGAAGTACGTGGCGAATGTGAGCGTCGGCTCCATCCCCCGTCAGGGGATCGTGGGACAGGACGATGAGGACGACGCCGTCACCGGCATCGTGCTGATGCGAAAGGGCGAGAACCCTTCGCAAGTGCTCAAGGCGGTGAAGGAGAAGGTCGAGTCGCTGAATGCAACGGGGCTGCCGCGCGGGGTGATGATCGCGCCCTTCTACGACCGCACCTGGTTGATCGACAGGACCCTGAGAACGGTGTTCACCAACCTCGTCGAAGGCGCGGCGCTGGTGACGCTGGTGCTGCTGCTTTTCCTGGGCAATCTGCGGGCGGCGTTCATCGTTGCGCTGGTGATTCCACTGTCCCTGCTTGCCACGTTCATCGGCCTCACCTGGGTGGGGATTCCCGCGAACTTGTTGTCCCTTGGCGCGATGGATTTCGGCATCATCGTCGACGGCGCGGTGATCGTGGTGGAAAACGTTTTCCGGAAGCTGTCCGAACGGGCGCAAGACCGCACGCCGCGGATTCAAAGGATCCTCGAGGCAGCGGTCGAGGTGGGGCGGCCGACGCTTTTCTCGATGCTCATCATCATCGCGGCGCATATTCCGATCTTCACCCTGCAGCGCCACGAGGGGCGAATCTTCGCGCCCATGGC
>WNFI01605846.1_pt1 | contig 16727 bp, 19 predicted proteins | sample 5400471 | NCBI WGS metagenome assembly WNFI01 (sample SAMN13153348, study PRJNA577476) | soil metagenome | isolation source: 100 cm saprolite on Douglas fir-dominated hillslope | place: USA:California | collected 2013-09-17 | reverse complement strand
CGCCGGCGCACCAGGCCCGCGCGCTCGAGGATGCGGATGTGCTTGGACACCGAGTTGAGCGAGATCTCGAACGGCGCCGCCACCTCGGTGACCCGCGCGTCTCCCGAAGCGAGGCGCTTCAGGATCGTGCGGCGGGTGTCGTCGGCCAGCGCGATGAGGGTGTCGTCCAGGTCCATGGCCCGAACATTAACCCAAAAGTATTAATATTGCAAGAGGCTCCGCGAAGGCCCTTGGTCGGGCTCGAGGCGGCTGCCCGGAGAACGGCTCCTGTGAGGGGTTAGGGCTTGAGCACGGGGATGCGAACGCACGTGACGGTCATTCCGGCCACGCTGCATTCGCTGGACTTGAATCCCGTCATCTCGTAGTGCACGGAATAGACCGGCCGGTTGGCGGGCGCGGCGTTGTCGAGCCCGTAGTAGCAATAGGCCAGCGCCCAGCCCGTGCTCTGGTGGACCTCCGCCTTGTAGAACCAGCCCTGGAAGGATTCGTGATAGCCGCCGTCGGGCTCGCGGAAGACATTGGCGGGATTCGGGTTCTTGCAGGTGTGCGCCAGCCGGCCAAACAGCGCGGTGTCGCTGATCTGCGGACCCCCCATGATCTGCGCGCAGGCGCCCAGAGAAGCCGCCACGGCGACAGGCAGGACCCTGCTGCAAAGAAGTCGGCGGTTCATGGTCGTTCCTTTCTTATGGCGGGGGAAAAACCAGTCTCGCATCGGCACCGGGAGGCGTGTCAACGAATGGCAGATGCCTGTCCATCGAAGCCGTTGCGGCTTATCGTTCCGTCCGCTCCGCTTCCTTTCGCGTTTCGGTCAAAATACTACGATGCGAATCCTAGTCGGGAGAGCGCAATGAAGATCGCATGGCTTGCAATCGCCGCCTTCGCGCTGGCCGTCGCCGGAGCGCGCAGCGAGGCGCAGACGGGCGGCGGCCGGACGCTGGAGGAGCTGAAGGCCGAGGTGATGGCGCGGGCGGAGCGCAACGCGTATCCGCTGATCGGCTTGAAGCCGGCCGAAGTGCGCGAGGCGCTCGATCGGCTTACCAGCCTGGACCGCGACGAATGGGCGGCGGCCTGGAGCACGCTCGGGGACCGCCACATGTCGAACAAGAATTACCTGCAGGCGTGGCTGTACTACTCGTTCGCGCGCTGGCCGGTGCCGAATTCGCCGGGCAAGCAACGGGCGTACGAGAAGGCCCTCGAAGCGTATCTCGCCCGCGCGAATATGCTCGATCCGCCGCTGGAGATTCTGCGCGTGCCTTTCGAGGGCAGGGAGATCATCGGCTACGTGCGAATGCCGAAGGGCGCCCGAGCGTCGCCCCTCGTCGTGGCGATCTCCGGGCTCGACAGCCGCAAGGAGGAGATGGTCGAGCGCTTCTCGCCGCTGCTCGAGCGCGGCATCGGCATTCTTGCGCTCGACTCGCCGGGGACCGGCCAGTCGCCGGTGAAAGCGGTGCCGGGCGCGGAGCGCACGCTGGGCCGCGCGCTCGATGCGGTGCTGCGGCGCCCGGACGTCGACGCCCGCCGCGTCGCCGTGTACGGCGGCAGCTTCGGCGGCTACTGGGCGACGATCCTCGCCGCGACGGAGAAGGAGCGCGTGCGCGCCGTGGTGGCGCAGTCGCCGCCGATCCACGAGACGTATAGCCGCGCCCTGACGCAGGCGCTGGCTGGAAACCGCGAATATCTCTTCGATTACGTGGCGGCCCAGATGTTCACGTACGGCGCCGCGACGACGACGATGGAGCAGCTGGCCGAGGCCCGCGAGCAGCTGTCCCTCAAGGCAAGAAACATCCTCGGCAAGCCGATGGCGCCGATGCTCGTCATCGCCGGCGCCCTGGACACGCAGGTGCCGATGGCGGACATCGACCTGCTGCTGAGGAGCGGCGATACGCCGAAGGAGCTGTGGCTCCACCCGCGCGGCGGCCACATGGGGCGCGACGCGAAGGACTGGCCCGACCCGGTGATCTTCAGGCGCGTGACGACGCCCTGGCTGCTGCGCGCGCTCGGCGAAGGAGCGATGTAGAACCGGCCGCGCCAGCCATGACGACGCTTGCCGCGACCTGCCCCTGGTGCCAGGCGCCGCGCGATTCGGGGCCGAGCTGCCCGAAGTGCGGCGCGAACTACGCCAAGGCGGAGGCGATCAGCGAGTCGAGCACCGAGCTGCAAGGGGTCGCGGATCCGGTGCTCGAGTGGAAGTTCTGCGTCGGCGCGCTGCCGGCGATGCTTTGCATCGCGCTGGCGTTCCACGCCTTCGAGCTCGGACACTTCCTGCAGCGCACCTTCCTGACCATGCCGGTGCACGAGCTCGGCCACGCCGCCACCGCCTGGCTCTGCGGCTACGCGGCGATCCCGACGCTGTGGAAGACGCTGGTGCCCGAGGAGCGCGGCTTCGTCGCGCCGCTGCTGCTCGCAGGCGGCATGGGATACATGATGTGGCGCGCCTGGCAGAAGGAGAAGCGCCTGCTCGTCGGCCTGGGCGGCGCGGTGCTGCTGCTGCAGGCGGTGGGCACGCTCGGCATCAAGGCGCGCACCGCCGAGATGCTGATCCTCTTCGGCGGCGACGGCCTCGGCATGGTGCTCGCGGCCCTGCTGATGTCGAGCTTCTTCTTCGGCAAGGACACGCAGCTCTACAAGGGCTCGCTGCGCTGGGGCTTTCTCGCCATCGGCGCCGCCGCCTTCGTCGACATGTTCGGCACCTGGTGGGCGGCGCGCAACGATTTCGGCCGCATCCCGTTCGGCGAGCAGGAAGGCGGCCTGCTCTCGGACGCGCTGCGGCTCGCGGAAGATTTCCGCTGGAGCGAGCAGCAGATCGTCCAGCGCTACCTCGCGCTCGGCATTTCCTGCCTGATCGCGCTCGCGGCCGTCTACGCCTGGGGCGTGTGGCAGGCGAGGAAAGCCGCCGCGGCGGCGCGCTAGCGGTCGACGGGTCGGCCTTGTCCTGCGTGCGCCAGCCAGGCGCGCGCAGCGTGCGAGAGGTGCGCGCCGCGCCGCCAGGCGAGCGCCACCCGCCAGGCGCATTTCGGCTCGTCGAGCGGCACCGCGCGCACCGAGCGATGCGGGCGCTGCTCGGTCGCGGCGCGCGGCACGAAGCCGATCCCGACCCCCGCCGCCACCAGCTCGAAGATGAAGTCGACCTGGCTGCTGCGCGCCGCGACCTTCGGCGCGATGCCCGCCTCGCGGCAGGCGCCGAGGATCAGCTCGGCGAGCGCGCCGCCTTCCTCGCCCAGGATGAAGGGCGAGGCCGCGAGCTTCGCCAGGCGGACCGATTTGCGGCCGGCGAGGGGATGATCGCGCGGCAGCAGCGCCACCAGCGAGTCGCTGCGTACGTCCTGCCATCCGAAGTCGCGCGCGATCGGGTGCACGAGGGCGGCGAGGTCGACCTCTCCCGCGCGCAGGGCCTGCTCCAGCCTCTTTCGGTCGTGCACGCTCAGGTCCGCCTCGACGCCCGGATGGCGCCGCCGGAACGAGGTCAGCAGCGGGGCGAAGAGGGCGCTCGTGCCCAGGCGCGCGAAGCCGAGGCGCAGGCTGCCGCGCTTCAGGCCGCGCAGCTCGTCCAGCTCCGCGACTAGGCCCTCGCTCTCGGCGAGCAGGCTCAGCGCGCGGCGGTAGACGATCTCGCCGGCGGCGGTCAGCTCGGCGCGCCGGCCGGCCCGGTGCAGCAGCGCCACGCCCAGCTCGTCTTCCAGCTGCCTGACCGCCTTGCTGACGGTCGGCTGCGTGGCGAAGGCGACCTTGGCGGCGCTCGAGAAGCCGCCGTGCCTGACCACCTCGACGAACATCTTGAGCCGGCGCAGGCTGAGCTGATCTATTCTCATATGGAATGAATTGTATTACTTTAATTCACTTCCATTATAGTCAGCGCGGGCGCAGAATCCGCGCTCCATGAGCTTCTCCGTCCCAGTTCTCGCCCAGGCCGCGCCGGCCGTATCGGCGGCCTTCCTCAGCTCGCTGGTCGAAGCGGTGGAAGCGCTGACGATCGTGCTCTCGGTCGCCGGCGTGCGCGGCTGGCGGCCGGCCGGGCTCGGCGCGCTCGCCGGCCTCGCCTCCCTTGCGCTGGTCGTGGTCGCGTTCGGGTCCTTGCTCGACCGGGTGCCGCTGCACCTCCTGCAACTCGTCATCGGCGTCCTGCTGCTGCTGTTCGGCATGCGCTGGCTGCGAAAAGCCGTGCTGCGCGCAGCGGGAATCATTCCGCTGCACGATGAGGCGCTGGTGTTCGCGAACGAAACGGCCGCGCTGCGCGCGCAGGCGCACCGACAGGCCGCGCGGCTCGATTGGCTGGCCGGCCTTGCCAGCTACAAGGCGACGCTGCTCGAAGGGCTGGAAGTGGTGTTCGTGGTCATCGCCGTCGGCGCCGGCGGCGGCCTTCTCGTGCCGGCGAGCATCGGCGCGGCCGCGGCCTGCGCGCTCGTCGCCGCGGCGGGTTTCGCGATCCGCCGCCCGCTGGCGCGCGTTCCCGAGAACACGCTCAAGTTCTGTGTCGGCGTGATGCTCTCCGCGTTCGGCGTCTTCTGGACCGGAGAGGGCCTCGGCGTGTCCTGGCCGGGCGCCGACCTCGCGATTCTCGGCCTGGCGGCGCTCTTCCTGATCGCGGCGCTGGCCGCCACAAGGCTATTGCGTGGAATTTCGTATCGCGGTTGACCCGCTCAACGGCTTCATACACTGCGTCCTCGACGGCAATCTCGACCTCGGCATCGCGAGCCAGGCCTTGCGGCAGGCGAGCAGGCTGGCGCGCGAGCAGGGCTGCGGCGTGCTGTACGACGTGCGGCGCGTTTCGGTGCGGGGCTCCAAAGGGGATCTCTACAAATTTGCCCACGCCGCGGGCGGTGAAGACATCAAGCATGGCAGGACCGCGATCGTCTGCCACGAAGAGAAGGACAAGGAGCGCTGGCAGTTCTTCGTGCTGGTGGCGCAGAACGCGGGCGTGGAGGTGCGGCTTTTCGATTCCGGCCCGGACGCGGCGGAGTGGCTTGCCGGGGGCCGCAAGCCCTGACGCCCCTAGGGCTGGACCTCGAAGCCCGCCGCCTTCAGCAGCGCCGCGGTCTCGCCGGACGAGAGGAATTCGATCAGCGCCTTTGCCGTTTTTGGATCCTCGCTGGAAGAAAGCAGGGCGGCCGAGAACGACGTCATGAGCTGCAGGTCACGCGGCAGCGGTCCCAAGATGTCGATGCCCGGGATCCCCATCAGCTCCGGCAACTGCTGAATCGCGATGTCGGCTTCACCCCTGGCGACGACTTCGCCGTTCAGGACGCCGGTGCCGAGTTTCGCCTTGGCGTTGACCTGGTCGGCGATGCCGAGCCGCCGCAGGACATTCGCGAAATGGATGCCGCTGCCGCCGCCGCCGGCCGGGTCGCTGTAGGCCACCGCCCGGGCGGCGAGCAGCGTCCGGCGCAGCGACTCCGCAGTCGAGATGTCGGGTCTCGGCGCGCCCTTTTTCACCGCTACGCCGACGCCCGATCTCGCGACCACCCGGTTCGAGCCGCGCACGACCTTGCCATCCTTGACGAGCTGTTCGATTCCCGGCGTCGGGCTGACCGCGACATCGCCGGCCTCGCCCCCGGCGATCCTCTGGTTGACGGCGCCGCCGGTCGCGATGACGAGGTCCATCCGGCGTCCGCCGGTTTCGAATTTCGGCTTCAGCGTCCGCCATGCCTCGGCGAGCGCCAGGGTGCTCATTACCTTGATCATGATTCGCTCGCGGCCGGATCAGTCGGCTTGCCCTTGTTCTCGAGCTGCTTCACGATTGGGCACGATGACGTCGTTCGGCGATGCCTAGCGCGCGCATTGTTTGCCATAGTTGTCTATCGCGTCTTGGAAATCAGGTTTGAGTTCTATCGCCCGCTTGAATTGGCCGCACGACCAGATCCATTGACCGTTGGCGATATACGCAATCGGATCTCGCGGGTCCAGCTGGATTGCCTGCTTGAAATCGGCGATTGCCTGTTCGTGTTCCTTCTTGAGGTAGTGCGCAGTGCCGCGGTTGACGTAGGCGGTCGCCAGATTGTCGGGAGAGAGCTCGCCGGAATTGATCGCTTTCGTAAAGAGCTGGATCGCAGCGTCGTACTGGCCGCGTTGCACCGCCGCCGAGCCCGCATTCGCGTCATCAATGCCCCTCGCGCCGAGAGCGTTGCCCGAAGCGGTAATAGCAACAAGCAACGCCGCCGACAACCAGCTGACAAACCTGGAATCGTTCATCTTGTGCTCCCTGTGCTCAGTCTGCCATAGCACGAGAGGGCCAACAGTGCGGGAACCCGGATGGTGCCACCCCCTTGGCGGACGTTAGCGCTTTTGCGCCGCCGCCGCCAGTCGCCGCGCGGCTGATGAAACGCTTGCGCGCCGGCAAGGCGCCCGCGCGTATGATCCTGCGGTGGCCTGCGACATCCTCATCAAGAACGGCACGCTGGTCGACGGCACGGGCGCGCCGGCGAAGCTAGCAAGCATCGGAATTTCACAGGGGAAAATCACCGAAATAGGGAAAATTTCAGGAACCGCGAAAAGAACGATCGATGCCGACGGTCTGGTGGTGTCGCCCGGCTTCATCGACCCGCACACGCATTACGACGCGCAGATCTGCTGGGACGGGGCGACGACGCCGTCGAGCTGGCACGGCGTGACGTCGGTGGTGATGGGCAACTGCGGGGTGGGGATCGCGCCGTGCCGGCCGGGGGCACGCGAGATCGCGATGCGCGACCTCGTCAACGTCGAGGCGATCCCGTTCGAGGTGCTGGATGCCGGGATCACCTGGGACTGGGAAACGTTTCCGGAGTACATGGATGCGGCGGCGCGGCGCAAGCCGTCGCTCAACCTGGCGTTCCTCGCGCCGCTCACGCCGTTCAGGCATTACGTGATGAATGAAGCTTCCCTCGAAAGATCCGCCACTCCGGAAGAGACGGAGAAAATCAAGGCACTGCTGGGAGAAGCGATCGATGCGGGAGCGTTCGGCTTCTCCAGCACGCTGCTGAACCAGCACATGGGCTATGGCGGGCGGCCGCTCGCCTGCCGCAACGCGAGCCGCGACGAGCTGAAGGCCTATTGCAACGCGCTGCGCGAGCGCGGCAAGGGCTCGATCGAGTACGCGATGACGCGCCAGATCGCGGTGCTGGAAGATCCGGAGGTGGAGCTGCTCGCGTTCATGCTGGAGGAGAGCCGGCGGCCGGTCACCTTCATCGCCATGTTCGACCGCGACGACCTGCCGGAAGCGGCGCGCGAGACGCTGCGCAAGGTGCGGCCGCTGATCGCCAAGGGCGCGCGGCCGCAGACCTCGCCGCTGCCGCTGACGCGCGAGCTGGTGATGAGGAGCCCCTTCGCCTTCGCCGCTTTCCCGTCGTGGAAACGCCTGTTCGAGGACACCTCGAAGCAGGCCCAGACTGCCGTTTATAAGGATATTGGGTTCAGAGAAAAATTCAGGGAGGACTTGAAGCGCCCGGCCTCGTTCGCGGACTGGGCGAGGATCACCGTCCATGAAGTAAAGAATCCGTCCTTGAAAATATACGAAGGAAAGACCGTGGCCGACCTGGCGGCGGCACGCGGCGTGGACGGGGTGGACGCGCTGCTCGACCTGACCCTCGAGGACGACCTGGAGAACGAGTTCACGGTGCAGTCGTGGAACACACGGGTCGACCGCATGACCGAGCTCCTCAACGACCGCAGCGTTCTCCTGGGGCTCGGCGACGGCGGCGCGCACCTCGACATGCTGTGCGATTCGGGCTACCCGACCTACGTGCTCGGCACCTGGGTGCGGGAGAGGAAGGTGCTCACGCTGGAAGAGGCGGTGCGGCGCATGACATCGGATCCGGCTGATTTTTTCGGGATACGCGATAGAGGCAGAATCAAGCCCGGCCTCGCCGCCGATATCGTGATTTTTTCCGAAAAAGAAGTTTCCTCAGGCGGGCGGCCCGAACGGCTGTATGACCTGCCCGGTGGCGCGAAGCGCATGGTGATGCGCTCGAAGGGAATCGAGATGACGCTGGTCAACGGCGCGGTTACGTGGGAGAAGGGCGCCCTCACCGGCGCCGCGGCGGGCAGGGTGCTGCGCTCTTGAGCCCTACCAGCGAATGGCCATGTTGCTGAGACCGAGAGCTATAACGTGAAGCCGTATGGCCTCGTACTCGCCATGCTGGCGACGCTTGGCGCGATCGTCATCGCGACCCGGTTTACGGATGCCGACAAAAGCGAAGATTCGCCGCCTGATCCCACCGAGGCCCCTCTCGGGGCGCCGATTTTTCCATCGGGTTCCAATCCGTCCAGCCTCCCGGTGAACTTCCATGAGCCATTGCTATCGCTTGCGCGCGACTGCATAAGTGAATGTGACGGCGTCGAGGTCGGCTACCGGTGGGCTGCAGCGCGAGAGATCGAGCGCGCCGAGGACTGCGCGGGCTACTCGGAGTCCTTCGATGACGGCTGCCGAGCGTACGCCCGCGAGCGTGTAGAGAGTCAGGGAGTAACGACCGGCTTGCGGTCAGTCGAGATCGCGGAGTCTTTGCCTCGCTAGCGTCGCCGACTACTTGTCGGTCCAGGGCAGCTCCTTCCAGAGCTGCCTGAACTGGGCGTCGCCGGCGCGGATCTCGGCATCGAATTGCGCCGGCGGAGGTTGCGCATCGGCGCGCCGCCGCGGATCGACTGCAGCGACTCGCCGACGTTCATCGCCGCGACGTCGATCTGCCTGCCCATGATCGCGGCGCGGACCTCGGACGAACCCTTGAAGGGCACGTGCGTGAGCTTCACGCCCGCGGCGCGCTCGAACATGAGCATGAGGAGGTGGTCGTCGGAGCCTACGCCCGTCGTCCCGACGGTCAGCTTGCCGGGATTGGCGCGCGCCCAGGCGGCGAGCTGCTGCAGGTTCTTCACCGGCGTGTCGGCGTGCACGGCGAAGTTGCAAGGGTCGTCGATGATGTTGCCGAGCAGCTCGAAGCGCTGCGGGCCGCCGAAGATCGCCGGGCGCTCGATCGGGATCGTCATGAGCGGCGGCGTGTTGACGAAGCCGATGGTGTAGCCGTCGGCCGGCGCGTTGGCGAGCGCGCCCATGCCCACTTCGCCGCCCGCGCCGGAGCGGTTCACGATCAGCAGCTTCGCGCCGCCGCCGAGGTACTTCTCGATGTACGGCGCGATCGCGCGCCCGACGACGTCGGTGCCGCCGCCGGGCGGGTAGGCGATGATCATGGCGATCGGCTTCTCGGGATACGCGGCGCCGGCCGCGCCCGGCAGGAGTGCGAACGCCAGCAGCATCCAGCAACGGAAACATTTCATGAGTACCTCCTCCGCGCGTATCATCTCACGCAATGAAATCGACCGGACTTGCGCTTTCCGCCGCGCTGCTGCTCGCCGCCGCGCTGCCCGCTTTCGCCGAGGATGCGCCCGTGCCGAAGATGTTCCGCGGCATGCAGAAAGGGCAGTGGAAAGTGGACATCCTCGAGGGCACGACCGCCTTGAAGTCCGGCAGGGCGCCGCCGTCGATGACCATCTGCGCCGACAACCTGATGCGCGAGCACTCCAAGAGCCATGCGCAGCGCGACGAGTCGGGCTGCAAGCGGCGCCTGCTCAAGGACACGTCCGACGAGGCGGCGATGGAGAGCGTCTGCGGGGAGCGCAGCAGCACCGTGACCATGAAGCGCGAGAGCGCGAAAAGCATCCTGATGGAGATGAAGAGTACCGGGGGGCCGGGCGGGCCGCGGAACATGAGGATGCGCTACACCCACCTCGGCGCCTGCCGCGAAGGCCAGGGCACGGTGACCTACGACAGGAACAGCGAGACCTGCGTGAAGATCAGGGAGGCGGTAGCGAAGATGGACCCGGCGAAATCCTGCGGCCGCGCCGGCGCCGACCGCGAGGACTGCGAGAAACAAGCGCGCGAGCGGATCGCGAAGATGAAAGCGATGTGCAGCTAGCCGGCAGCGGCGCATGATCGATAACCGTATCAAGTCGTTTCTGCTCGCGATTGCCGCGCTGGCCGTTTCGGGCTCCGCGTCGGCGCAGGCCTATCCCGCGAAGCCGGTCAGCCTCATCGTGCCGTTCTCCCCCGGCGGCGGCACCGACATCACGGCGCGCACGGTGGCGGCGAAGCTGGCGGCGAAGTGGGGGAAGTCGGTCATCGTGGACAACCGCGCGGGGGCGGGCGGCATCCTGGGCGCGGACGCGGTGGCGAAGGCGAAGCCGGACGGCTACACGCTGCTGATCGCCAACGTCGGCACGCAGTCGATCAACCCGTCGCTCTACCCGAGGCTGCCCTACAACCCGGACACCGCCTTCGCGCCGGTCTCGCTCATCTGCGAGCTGCCGTTCGTGCTGATGGCGAGCCCGAAGTTCGCGCCCAACAGCGTGAAGGAGCTGGTGGCGCTCGCCGGGGCGAAGCCGGACACGGTGACGTACGCGAGCTCGGGGCTCGGCGGCTCGCCGCACCTGACGGCGGAACTGTTCCAGATCCTCACCGGCACGAAGCTGACGCACGTGCCGTACAAGGGCGGCGGGCCGGCGATGATCGACCTGATGGCGGGACACGTCGACCTGCTGTTCGCCTCGGTGCTGGAAGGCTCGGGCCACATCAAGGCCGGCAAGCTGAAGGGCCTCGCCGTGACGCACGCGAAGCGCAACGCCGCCCTGCCCGACGTGCCGACGATCGCCGAGGCGGGGGTGAAGGGCGGCGAGTCGGGGTCGTGGATCGCGCTGCTTGCGCCCGCGGGCACCTCTTCGGAGATCATCGAAAAGGTTTCGAAAGACATCAAAGACACGGTGAGCGCCGCCGACGTGCGCGAAAAGCTGATCGCGCAGGGCGCCGTGCCGCAGGCGAGCACGCCGGCCGAGCTGCAGAAGCTGATCGACGCCGACCGCGCCCGCTACGGCAGGATCATCCGCGAGAAGGGCCTTAAGGCGGAGTAAGGGCTTGTCAGATCATCCGCTGCGGTAGACTTCGGCCCAGAGGAGGCGTCCCCACCATGAGAAATGCCCGGTTCCTGGCCGCGCTCGCGCTGGCCGCGTTCGCGATTGTCGCGCAGGCGCAGCAGAAGGAAATCAAGATCGGCTTCATCTACGACGTCAGCGGCCCGTTCGCCGGCGGCGGCTCCGAGCCGGCGATGCTCGGCACCAAGGCGATCGTCGACTTCTTCAACGAGAAGGGCGGCGTCGAGGGCTACAAGATCGTGCCGATCTTCGCCGATGCCCAGTCCAAGGTGGACGTCGCGATCAACGAGATGACGCGCCTCATCGACCAGGAGAAGGTCGACATCGTCGCCGGCATCTACTCGAGCGCGCAATGCGTGCCGATGGTGCAGCAGGCCGACGCGCGCAAGAAGTTCGTCTGGGTGAACATCTGCATCGCCACCGCGGTGTTCAAGGACCGCAAGCTCTCCTACGTCTTCCGGCCGCAGGCGCACAGTGACCAGTTCGGCGCCTGGTCCTGCGACTACATCAACTACTATGCCCAGTCCAGGTTCGGCGTCGCGCCGAAGAACCTGAAGGTGGCGATCATCCACGAGGACGGTCCCTACGGGGTCGGCGTCGCCAACGGCAGCGAGGCGCAGTGCAAGAAGCACGGCATCCAGATCGTGCTGCGGGAAGGCTATTCCGCGACCGTGCCGGACCTCTCCAGCCTGGTGACCAAGCTCAAGCGCGCGCGGCCCGACGTGCTGCTGCATACCGGCTACAACCCGGACATCACGCTGTTCCTGCGCCAGGCGAAGGAGCAGGGCCTCAAGTTCAAGGCGGTGATCGGCCACGGCGCCGGCCATAGCCAGATCGACAAGCTGCGCACCAGGCGATCAAGGGCCCGGTGGAGCTGCCGCCGCACGTGTCGATGGGCTTCAACAACACCTGGATTCTCCTCAACGACGTGCTGCCGCGCGCGATCAAGAAATACGGCGGCTTCGATTCGGAGTCGCTGCGCAAGGCGGCGCTCGAGACCGACATCCCGGTGGGCGGCACGATGCAGGGCTACGGCGTGAAGTTCTATCCTCCCGGGCACCCGCTCGCCGGCCAGAACGAGCGCGCCTTCCCGGTGGTGATCCAGTTCGTGAACGGCCGCGGGCGCATCGCCTGGCCGAAGGAGATCCAGACCACCGACCCGGTGCTCCCGTTCCCCCCAGGACATGCCTTTGCAGGCAAGTAACGGCGGCCACGCCTTCGCGCCCTGAGGTGTTCTTAGAAGTTTCAAAACTCGCCAAGACCTTTGGGGGATTCACCGCCGTCGACGGCGTTTCCTTCGAGGTCGCCGAGGGCGAGATCCTCGGCCTGATCGGCCCGAACGGCTCGGGCAAGAGCACCACCTTCAACCTGATCGCCGGCGCGCTGCGGCCGGATTCGGGCTCGGTGCGCTTTCGCGGCGAGGAGATCGCCGGCCTGCCCGCCTACCGCGTGGCGCACGCCGGGATCGGCCGCACCTACCAGATCCCGCGCCCGTTCCGCCGGCTGTCGCTGCTCGAGAACGTCGCTCTCGCTGCTTTCTACGGCTCGAACGCGAAAATCTCCCGGCAGAAGGCCTTTGAGGTTTCTTTCGACTGTTTGCAGCTGGTCAATCTTTCAGCAGATAAAAATGCGCGCGTCGAGGCCCTCGGCGCCGCCGGCCTGAAGAAGCTGGAGCTGGCGCGCGCGCTCGCCACGCAGCCGAAGCTGCTGCTCGCCGACGAGTCGCTCGGCGGCCTCGACCACGGCGAGATGGAGCAGGCGGCCGACATGCTGGCGGCGATCCGTGCCAGGCGCGGCATCACCGTCGTCTGGGTGGAGCACATCATGGGCGTGCTGATGCGCGTGGTGGACCGCTGCGTGGTGCTCGACCACGGCGAGGTGATCGCCGAGGGCAAGCCCGCCGAAGTCTCGCGCGACCGCAAAGTCATCGAGGTCTATCTCGGAACCGATGCTTTCGCTTGAGAACCTTTCCGCCGGCTACGGCGGCTTCCAGGCGCTGTTCGAGGTCAACCTCGACGTGAAGGCGGGCGAGGCGGTCGCGGTGATCGGCCCCAACGGCGCCGGCAAGACCACCCTGCTGCGCGCGATCTCGAAGCTGGTCGAGCCGACGGCGGGCGGGGTTTTTTTCGAAAACAAAAACCTTGCGGCGGTGCCGTCGCACGAAGTGGTTTCGCTCGGCGTCGCGCACGTGCCGGAGAACCGGCGCCTGTTCGCGCGCCTGACCGTCGAGGAGAACCTGCGGATGGGGGCCTTTCCCCCTGCTTGCAGAAAAAAATATCCCGAGAAAATCGAACTGGTTTATGGACTCTTCCCCGTGCTCAAGCAGCGTCGCGCGCAGCGCGCCGGCACGCTCTCCGGCGGCGAGCAGCAGATGTGCGCCATCGGCCGCGCCCTGATGTCCGGGCCGAAGCTGCTGCTGCTCGACGAGCCTTCCGCGGGCCTGGCGCCGGTGGTGGTGCAGTCGATCTTCGAGCTGGTGCGCAGGATCTGCACCGAGGGCTATACGGTGCTGATCGTCGAGCAGAACATCCGCCAGGTCCTGAAGGTCGTGGGCCGGGCGTATCTGCTCGAGGCAGGACGCATTGTTCTTTCGGGAAAAGCCGAAGACCTCCTGAACTCGAAAGACATACAAAAAGCCTATCTGGGCCTCTGATGGAATTCTTCGACATCTTCCTGCTCGAGGCGGTGGTGAACGGCCTGCTGCTGGGCGGGCTGCTCGCGCTGCTCTCGCTCGGCCTGAACCTGATCTTCGGCGTCATCGACGTGGTGTGGATCTGCTACGCCGAGCTGATCATGTGCGGCATGTACGCGGTGTACTACCTGCACGTGCAGTACCACTGGCCGCTGCTCGCCGCGATGCCGGCGGCGATCGTGCTGGTCGCGGCCCTGGGCGCGATCCTGCACCAGTTCGTGATCCGGCCGGTGCTCTCGGCCGAGCCGATCAACCAGCTGCTGGTCACCGGCGGCGTGCTGTTCTTCCTGCAGGCGGCGGCGACGCTCGCCTTCGGCATCGACTTCAAGAATCTCGGCGTCAGCCTGCCGTCGCTCACGCTGGGCGAGATGTCGTTCTCGGCGGCGCGCCTGGTGGCGTTCGGCGCCGCGCTCGCAGGGGTTCTGGTTTTGTTCTTATTTTTGAACAAGACCTATCTGGGGACCGCGATCCGCGCCATCAGCCAGGACCGCGCGATCATGCCCCTCATGGGCGTGAACCCGGCGCGCGTCTTCATCCTGACCTCGGCGCTCGGCGGCGCGCTCGCCGGCCTCGGCGCCTGCCTGCTGGTGCTGCAGTACGACGTGCACCCGGCGATCGGCCTGTCGTTCGGCCCGATCACCTTCCTGATCTGCGTGCTCGGCGGCCTGGGCAGCATGGCGGGGGGCTTCATCGCCGCCTTCATCTTCGCGCAGTTCATCTCGGTGGGCGGCTATTTCCTCGCGCTCGAGTGGGGCTACGTGATCGCCTTCGCGTTCTTCATCGCGATGATGTTCTGGCGGCCCCAGGGGTTGTTCGCGAAATGATTGGAAATTATCCCCTGCACCTCATCATCCTGGTGCTGCTATGGGGCTACATCTATACGAGCTGGTCGATCATGGGACGCCTCGGCCTGGTCAGCTTCGGGCACGGCGCCTTCATGGGCATCGGCGCGTACGGCGTGGTGATGCTGTGGAACCACTTCGGGCTGTCGCCCTGGCTCGGCGCGCTCGCCGCGCTCGGCGCCGCCGCCGCGGTGGCGGTGCTGATCGGCTATCCGTGCTTCCGCTTCAAGATCGTCGGCCACTATTTCGCGCTGGTCACGCTCGCGCTGTCCGAGGTCACGCGCCTGATCATCGTCGCGCTGCGCGACCAGACCGGCGGCTCGCTCGGCGCCACGCCGAACAGCGCGCTCAGCGACCACGTCACGCGCACCAAGCTGCGCATCACGATCCTCTCGGCGCTCATGACCTGCGCCGGCGGCGTGCTGTACGCGCAGTACCAGCTCTACGTGAACCCGGACACGGTGTCGGGCATCGCCATCAGCCTGCAGATGGTGTTCGGCGTGATCGCCGGCGGCATGTACGTGATGCTCGGGCCGACGGTCGGCGCCGCCTTTACCCTGCTGCTCGCCGAGGGGCTGCGGCTCGCCTTCGGCAACCGCTTTCCCGCGCTCGACAGCACGATCTACGGCGCGATGCTGGTGCTGTTCATCATCTACATGCCGAAGGGCATCCTCGGCGCGGCGCTCGACGCCTGGGCGAAACGCCGCAAGGCCGCGGGGTGGTAGGAAAACAGGGACAGACCCCATTTTCCGTTGCTTCGCATGGCGCGCAGAAAAATGGGGTCTGTCCCTATTTTCCCGGCGGCGGCAGGTTCTCGGGGTGGCACTCGGTCGCCGGGTCGACGTGGTCCCAGGGCCGCGCGCTCGAGGTCCAGATGTTGGCGGTGATCCGCATGCCCCCGGAGTCGTCGAGCGAGCCGGCGCGCACAACGACGAACCCCGGGTTCGGGTTGCGGTGGCTGTAGATCGGCGAGCCGCAGTCGGCGCAGAAATGGCGGCTGAGCGTGCGGCCGCTCTTCGTGGCGGAATCGTCGTAGCGCCTGGTCGCGCCCTTGGTGATCTTGAAGCTGTCGCTCGGCACGACCGCGTTGACGCTGCCGCCGCTGCCGGAGGATTTCTGGCAGTTGGTGCAGTGGCAGGCGCGCAGGGTGGTGACGGGCGCGCCGATGCTATAGCGCACGGCGCCGCAGAGGCAGCCGCCGGTGATAGGGGAGGGCACGGCGCGGAATCCTTTCATGGCTGTCAACGAAGAAACCAAGTAGCATCATAGTGTTAGAGCACCGGGGCTAGGCGTGTCGATTCGTTCATTGTCAACGAATACTAAAACCTCCTACAGTCCCGGGCGAGTTTGCCTGGGGGATAGCGCATTTGCCTGAGACGACGCAGCAAGCAAGTTCTTTCGACGGCCTGCTCGCCGAGAGCCAGGAGCTGGTTTGCCAGCGCCTCCTGGGGGCGGTATCGGGCATGCTCGACAAGTCCGACGAGGCCCTCACCGCGCTGATCAGCGAGACCCAGAGCCAGGACGCCCAGGCTCTGTACCAGGACACGCGCAAGGTGATCCTCGCGCAGCGCCAGAAGCTCGAGCAGGGATATCACAAGTTCTACCTGAACGGCGTGCTGCTCGGCGACGCCAATCTCGAGTCCGACGACAATCCCTTCAGCCCGCAGGCGATCTGCGACGCCTACATGCAGGCCTGCCACGAGGTGGACACGACCGCGCAGGTCCGCGGCGTGCTGATGAAGCTGTTCGACGACCACGTGATGGACGAGGTGCGCTCCATCTACAAGGCGGTGAACGCGTTGCTGGTGAAGAACTCGATCCTGCCCAAGATCCGCTACGGCGTGACGAAGAAGAAGGACGGCAAGCCCGCTGCCGCGGGCACGCGTGCCGCCGCGGACGACGACAAGCCCGGGGCGGAGGAAGCCAAGGCGGCCGCCGGCGGGGGCGAGGCGAGCATTTTCTCCCTGCTGCAGAGCCTGGTCGCGAGCGGCGCGGGCCTGGTCGGCGCGGCGCCGGCGCTCGCGCCCGGCCAGGTGCCGCTGCAGGGCGCGGAGCTTCTCGGCTCGCTGACGCGGATCCAGCAGGGCGACGCCAGCGCGATCCCGGGCGGGCTGGCTGCCGCCGCTTCGGAAACCGGCAACGTGCTGCGCGAGCTGAAGACCAGCAGCTTCGGCGCGGGAATGGCGCAGATGGACGCCATGACGCTCGACATCGTGGCGATGCTGTTCGACCAGCTGTTCGACGACCCGAAGATCCCGATCGGCCTGAAAGGGCTCATCGGCCGCATGCAGATCCCGATGCTGAAGGTG
>WNFI01071806.1_pt1 | contig 16727 bp, 12 predicted proteins | sample 5400471 | NCBI WGS metagenome assembly WNFI01 (sample SAMN13153348, study PRJNA577476) | soil metagenome | isolation source: 100 cm saprolite on Douglas fir-dominated hillslope | place: USA:California | collected 2013-09-17 | reverse complement strand
TCCATGGCATGCGCTTGTTTTACACGCAACCACCAAAGTTCTCGCAGTGTCAGGGATGCTCCCGGTCTGTTCTGTCAGGGATGTGCCCGGTCTGTACCTAGCGACTAGGGGCCCCACCCCTTGTTTTGCGTAGGTGTTGCATCTAAAGGATTTAGACAAGAGCGTAAGTCCTTTGTTTGCAACATATACCTGAGGTGGTTTGTAAATGTTGCATCTAAAGAACTTAGAGTTGACATAATTCCCGGGCAAGTTGCTTTTCTTGTAATGGAACCAAACTCCGGGAGGATAGAAGCTCTTCCCCCTGCGCCTTGCATGAAAAATGAAAACGGGGGCGAAGGGACGGACGGAAAAGCGGCAGCAAGCTGCCGCACTTCCAAATAAGAAACGGCAGCCGAAGCTGCCGTCATTATTACCAGTCACAATGTGACCTGAAGACATTATACCACAAAGGCTGGAGTATAAGCCGCGAGGCGTCTCTAGTGGCGCCCGGACGAATCTACCAGTGGGCGCGGATGCGGTATTTGAGGACCGACGTGCCGTCTTTGGCGACCGGGACGATGAATTGGGCGGCAAAGGCCGCCGTCTTGGTGTACTTGTAGGTAGAAGAGAGCATATCCCAATCGCCGCCGATGGGTTCATTCACCTGCACGGTGACAGGGCCGTCTTTGTGGTTGCGCAGCGTAACTTCAAATTCCATTTCCCAGATGTTGGTGTCGATGCGCTTGTAATCCGTCTGCTTGTGCTCGGCGACGACGTCGAAGGCGTTGCCAATGTGGATGTTCACGAATTCGTCCTTGGGGGTGTGGTCGATGCGGTCTTCGCCGGCGAAGAGAATCCCGCCTTTTGAGTCTTTCTGATAGACGCGGACGTTGCCGGCAGGAAGCGGAATGCCGAGGCCGGCTTTTTCTTCATTCTTGAACTTGTAATAGACCATGACGGGATCTTTCAGCGGTGCGCCAGGAGCCTGTTGGTTGCGGTAGTAGTAGCTTTGCCCGTTGACCATGAAGATTTTTTCGACGGGAACGCCGGAGCCTTGGAGAAGGCTGATTTGCTTGGTCTCTTTGTCCTCGACGGACGTTTTACGGCCGAGGGAGTACAGGTGGTATTCGCTGAAAGCTTCCTGCTGGAATTGCCGGGCAGCCTTGGCCATGGGCATAGCTACGCCCGTCTCCGACCTTATCATGTCCGCGCGCTCAGCGACGCGATTCAGCTCACCGGCAACGAGCTGGAGGCGCGCGTTGCGAAATGCCGTGCCGCTGTTATTGACGACTGTGACCCAGCCATCGAGGTCGGCGTTCTTGTCGTCGCGCGCAACAGTAAGAACGTAGTCTGCATTCCAAGAAAGATTATTCGCCAAGTAAGACGCTTCGATCTGCCGCTTTCTCGACCCGGAATTTTCGAGCGACATCAGCAGGGTAGGGCGGTCGTAGAGATTGGCGGGCACTTCCGGGAAGCGATAGCTCTCGGCATATACTCCGGTCACGATGTCGTTGCCAATTTTCCAGACGGGGCCATTGTTGTCTGAAAGCAAGGTGGCCTTTATCTCTTCGCGCTTGGTGGTGCCATTTTCCTGATACGAGCGCACCAGGGTGACTTCCTTGCCCACGTATTTGTGCAAAAGCTTAGCCGGTTCGAGGAGGTCGTATTCGTAATTCTGTTCGATAACGCCGAGTTTTTCCGGTTCGTTCAGCGAGCGGAAATGAACGGTCGCGGGATTGACGGTCGCGGCGATGTCCATGAACTTGAGGCGAAACGAACCGCTGGGCAGCGCGAGGTTTCGGACATCGCGGACGAGAGCAATATTGGAGTTATAGACGGTAACGTTCAGATCGGTCTGATCGTTCAGGCTGGTAGATTGATCGCCGGCGGCTGCACGCGCGGTTTCTTTTTCCTGTGACGCGTAAACTTTGTCGCCGTAAACGGCAGGATAGAGAATAGCTGCTCCGCCCATAAGAACCGCTACTGCGGAAATCGTCCATAGCGTGCGGGTGGTTGACGGTTTCCTGGGGATTTTCATCGCGTTCACCTCAATCTAGATTTGGCTTCTCACATAGAACGATGGAGGCAGAATTTCTTGCACGGAACGATTGGCGCGGAGGCATTGAATCAAGGACGCGCGACAAGTTTCCAGGTCGAGCCCCCGTCGGTGGTTTCAAAACTTTTCGTGTCGCCGGAATTCCAGATGGTGGCGTGGAGCGCATCGGAAGCGCGAACTCCCCCGAGATCTTCGGCGAGGGGGGACGGAACAACCTTCCAATGGGCGCCGCCATCGGCGGTCAAGAGAATGGTGCCGACGCGGCCAACAATCCAACACACTTGATCGGATGAAGCAGAGCCAGTCAGTAAGTCGGTAAGGACGCCGCTGGTCTGGCGGGACCAGGAGGAGCCACCGTCTTTGGAGAGTTCGATCAAGCCGGAGCGGCCTGTACGCCAAAGCACTCTCGAGCCTGGAGGTGCGATCAATCGCGGATTGATTCTTCCCCTGGCGACTTCCAGGGCAGTGGAATCGTTATAGCCGGATGCAATTCCGCCTACCACTCCCGGCTGTGCGGGAGGCGGAGCAGGGGCCGGCGGTGGAGTGGCGGTCTCTTTCGCCTTCTTCGGAGCTTCCGCCTGATTCAGGGGACCGGGGCCGGGTACTTTTTGCGGAGCATAGTTGTACGAATTCTGTGCCGGTGTGTTCTGCACCGGGGCCGCCCCCGTCGTAACAATCACTGTCTGGGACTGCGCCTCTGCTTTTTTCTGCAATGTGTCAGGCAAGTTCTTGGCGTCGAGATCGGCACGATTCGCGACCGACAATTGATCGGTTGCAGTTTCGCTCTGTTCGTCCTTGCGGGGTTGGAGTTCCCTCTCTGAAGGCTTCGCAGAACCCACGCCCGTCCCACTCTGCTTTCCCTCCGCATATTGACGGATTCGTGATTGCGGACGCCCAAGAGCGGCCGCCCGTTTGGCGGGCGACGAAGATTCTAGCGCGCCCGTTGCAATGGAAGGAATAGGAGCCGCTGGCGCGCGGTTTTGTGCCACTTCGTTTTCGTTCTTAGGCAAGGTGGGAACGCGCGAGGGTTGATTTTCGTGGAGGGCAACCCAAACGAGCAGTCCAGCGGCGATGGCACCTGCAGGAGCGAGCCACTGCCAGCGAGCACCGCGCAAAAGGAGGAGGCGGCGAGATTTCTTGGGAAGTGCTTTAGGCGCAGATACCGTCTGAGCGAAAAGTTGGTTTTCTTCGACGGCTTGCAAGGGAATCTCGTCCGTCGTTTCCAGGTGGGCCAGGACCGCTTGACAGTTGGCGCAACCGACAAGATGTTCTTTCAGCGAATTCAATTGTTCGGGAAGCAAAGACCTCTCGTGATAAGCCGCCAGCGTTTCCGGATCAGGACATGCGCTGCCCTGCTCCGCAGGCGCCGCGGAACGCAAATGGCGTGCAAGCGCTTTGTCAAAACTCCGATCGCGTTCGTCAGGCGCCATTAGGCTTCTCCATCCTTAGAACGAAATTCTGCCGCTTTCTTGCATCGCGCGGTCATGGAGTCCGCTTCCCTGCCGCCGGGCCCGGCGATTTTGAGCGCGGCAGCAGTTTTTCCAAATCGATGGGGCTGTCCCCCGCGCTGTATTCGAAACAGAGAGCGATCTCCGCATCGCTCAAGCCGGGCTGAACGGCGAAACCGTTGGCGGCTGGAATTCCGTGGCGAAGAAGGCCTTCCACGGCCTGTCGCAAATCGCGCCTGACACGGTCCAGATGACGCGAAACGCTGGACTCGTGTTCGCCCAAGATTCGTCCTATCTCCGCAAGCGTTTTTTCCTCGGCGTAATAGAGGCGGAGTCTGTCTTTTTCCTGCGGGTCCAGGTGCTCGAGCGCGGTCTGCAAAGCGCGCGTAAAAAATGCCACGTAGCGTTCCCGGTGCGGGTCGATGGGCTGGACGGGCGAGCGATGCTGTGGCTGCAGCTCTCCATCGCCTGTTTCGCCCTCAGCAAGCTCTTCGAAGCGCCGGCCCGCGCGGATGGAATCGATATGGCGCTGGGCAAGAACAGCGCGAAGCCAGGTCTTTAACGAACTGCGTCCATGAAAGTAGCGAAACAGCGAACGCTCTGTTCCTTTGCCACTGGCCAAACCGTACAGCTCCGTAAAAAGGGAATCCGCAAGATCACAGGATTCTGCTGACGACGGAGTGCAGCGAAGGATCGCGGCGGCCGCTGCACGCAGGTAAGGGCGATACGTGGCGAAAAAATGTTCCCAAGCGGCCTCACTCCCCGCCGTGCAAGCGACAGTCAAGGCCATGTCCTCGAGATGCAGCGCGCGCAGATAATCTTGGAGCTTTTGCGGCTTCACCGTTCCCGGCGTCAAGGCTTTCTTAGCACTGCGCTCAAGCGCAGCGGCAAATCGTTCTCGAGGGATTTCCCAGCGGCCCGCCTGCGACCGGGCGTAGAGCCACTCCAAGAGAGCCATCTGCCCGTCGAGTGGACAGGAGGGATCCACTAGTGGACTTTCAGGGCCGAGTTTGGAGACTTCGTCAGTCATTGACCAAGCAAGGGGACCAAGCAAGGGGATGAAAAACCCCGACAGGCTCAACCAACGTCCGGGCCCCCGGACTGCATCCTAGAGCATAAGCCCGGGAGCCGAAAAGTGTTGCGCAAAACTCGAACAACCCCGCCCCGAATTGCAGTATCCTATGATTGTGTTGCGTCCCCAGGCTCGCAACTGAAACTGCCTCGCCGGGTTTGAGCAGGGTGCGCAAAGTGCGCTCGCGGGAGCATTAGCGACTTCGCGACGCTAGTACGAAAGTCCTATCGGGCTCCTTCAGCCTCGTCAGTACTCTGGTACTGCAAGAGCGCATTTCCTACTCTGCAAGCGGACTTGGGAGATTTGGACATCCCAAGACGACTCCTGTTTGCGACCGGAAATTTCACGAGGCGGCACGCGGATGACAACCATGATTGCAGATCCACCACGTAAGACGACGATGGGCGTCGGTTTTGAGGCAAACCGCGGCCGTTCCGCAAATCCCCAGGCCTGGAAGAATGCCATCGGCACCAAGTCCATTCCGGCGCGCCTGGCTATGCTGCCCGAGCCGAAACCCCGGTGGGACCGCATAGGGTTGAGCGCAGGAGTACAACTTGGGATTTTCGGTTTCTTGCTTATTATTCCCCTACTCTTTCCGAACCAAATGAAAACGGCGTTGAATCTTCGCCCAACGGAATTGATGCAGCCAGTTACGCTAATCCCGGTTGCGCCGGAGCCTCCTCCGCCACCGAAGATCAAACCTAAAGTTGCGCCGGAACCAAAGCCGGTGGAACCTGAACCGGTAAAGCTGAATCCCAGACAGACGCACGTTTTTCTTGCGGCAAAAGTGGAGCCGCCCAAGGTGAAGTCATTGGATGCGAAGCCCGTCGAACTCAATCCCGTTTTCGAGCCGGTGAAAATTGAGACGCCGGCGAACCAACCAAAGAGACCGAAGGATGACGTGAAAGTCGGCGTGATGTCTTCCGGCAGCGCCGCTCCTGCGACAGTCGTGGCCCCGGTGAACAAAGTGCAAACCGGCGGTTTCGGGGATCCCAACGGAGTCGCTGGCAAGGGTGACCCGAACAAAGCAACAAACGTGAACCGCCTTGGTTCGCCCGCGTTGCCGGGTGGACCGGGATACGGCAACGGTACCGGCGGAGACAAAGGAATTCGAGGAACAGTAGCGAGCACAGGATTTGGCAACGGCACGGCGAATCCGCCACCAGCCCCCAAGCGCGGCGCACTGCAGTCAACGGGCTTCGCGGATCAGACAGTTGCCACGCCGGAGGCGCCTAAGAAGAAAGCAGCGACCGGCGAAGGCGCGACGACGCCTGTTGACATATTGGAAAAACCACGAAGCAGCGAGTCGCTCGGCGCAGCAAATCAAGTTCAAGCCCGCAAAACGGGAGGGTCAGCCCGTGGATTTTCCGGCGCGCGTGCGAATTGAATTCCGTTTGGCTTACTGAGGGGAGAGAGAAAATGCGTAAGGTAGCGACAACTATTTTCGTCCTGATTTTAAGCGGGCTGGGTACGCTTACTGCAACAGCGGGCCCCAAGACTACCGATCAGGCAAGGACCATGAGCGACGTGATCGACCGGGTGATCACGAACGAGAACCGTGCCAGCCAGCAAATCAGGCAGTATTCGCCGCTGGTGGAGACGTACATCCAGAACCTGAAGCCCGACAAAGATCTTGGATACATCCCCGCAGGAGACAAGTATTTCCTGGGCCGCGCGGACTTCTCGAAAGGCGTCTCGCTGGTTTCCCTGACGGACACCAGCGGCAAGGGGAAGAAGATCTTCGGGTCCATCGGGAACTTCTTTTCGTTCGCGTTGCAATTTGTGCCCGACGGCTTCCTGCAGATGATCTTCATCGACACCAACGGATTCGACAAACAACACTACAAGTTCGACTACGTGCGCCGCGAATTCCTCGGCGAAGTGCGCTGCATCGTGTTTGACGTTACGCCACAAGAAAAAAGCGGGAAAGGCCGCTTCCTGGGCCGTATCTGGGTGGAGGATCAGGATTACAACATTGTACGGTTCAATGGCGCTTACAGCGGGAGCGGGCACACCAGTTGGTGGTTCCACTTCGACAGCTGGCGCACCAACGTGCAGCCGGGCTTGTGGCTGCCTTCCTTCGTATACAGCGAAGAAAAAGACGTGCACTACAATTTGTCGAAAAAACTGGACTTCAAAGCGCAGACACGCCTGTGGGGATACAACCTCGGCCACGCCAGCCAGGAACAGGAATTGAGCAAAATTCTGGTTGAGACACCAGTGCAGGACGACACGAAGACAGCCAATGACCTGACGCCCGTCCAGGCGCAGCGCTCCTGGGACCGCCAGGCGGAAGATAACGTGATTGACCGGCTGGAGCGCATCGGGTTGATCTCGCCGAAGGGGGAAGTGGACAAGGTGCTTGAGACGGTGGTCAACAATCTCGAGGTCACCAACAACATCGACATCGATCCCGACGTCCGCTGCCGGGTGATGACGACCACGACGCTGGAGTCTTACACTGTTGGCCACACCGTGGTGTTGAGCCGCGGGTTAATCGACGTGCTTCCGGATGAAGCCAGCCTGGCCACAATCGTAGCGCACGAACTGAGCCACGCCGTTCTGGGCCATCGCCTCGATTCCAGCCTTGCTTTCTTCGATCAATTGCTGATTGAAGACAAGGAGACTTTCCGGCATTTCGGATTCGCGCGGACTCCCGATGAAGAAAAGGCTGCCAATGCGAAAGCGATCCAGATCCTGAATAATTCGCCCTATAAGAACCAACTTGGGAACGCAGGGCTATTCCTTACGGCGCTCGCCTCGAGGGAGAAGGAAATTCCGAACCTGATCAGCCCGCACCTGGGCGATCGCGTGCCGGTGATCGGCGGCCTCAGGTCCGCGATGCCGACCGATCAGAAGCAGAATCCGCAGATGGTTACGGCGCTTCCCATCGGCGGACGCGTCAAACTGGACCCCTGGAACGACAAACTGGACCTCATCAAGAGCAAGCCGGTAGGCGCGGGGGCGGAACGAGAGAAGATGCCGTTCGAAGTCACACCGTTCATGCCTTACCTGGTGCGCTATGGCACCGAGGCCGCCAAGCCCATCGCCGCTAGCGCGGCCCAACCCGGCAATCCGGGAACCGGCGAATCGGCGCCTGGTAAACCGTAGCAACCAATTCAACTTTCGCAAGGATTACGGCTCGGAGGATGGTCTCCTCCGGGCCGTTTTCTTATTCGCCCACTACTCTTCTTTGGATGCCCTGTTCACCGCGACGAGGAAAGGTCTTTCATTAGCTTGTAATTGAAGTCCACGCCGTCGTAGAAATCCTGTACGCCGACGCGTTCGTCTTTGCCGTGCTCACGATTGTCGTTCTTATCAAAAAACATGCAGGAGATGCCGTAGGTGGGGATGCCGGCGATGCGCATGTACTTTCCGTCGGTGGCGCCAGTGGACATAGTAGCGACTAGAGGAACGCCCGGCCAGACGCGGCTCAAAACTTTCTCCATGGCCTGCGTTACTTCCGGGAGTAAGGAAGAAGGAGGCACGGGCACGACAGGCACCACCTTCCCGTCGGTAGTGAGCTGCGGAACGATGCTGACCTTCACCCTTGGATCGTTGGCAATGCGCTCGAGAGTTTTGTGGACTTCTTCCGGATCTTCGCCAGGAAAAATGCGGCAATTGACGTTGGCGCGAGCCGTTTGTGGAAGAGCGTTTGGTGCGTGACCGCCGGAGAGCATGGTGGCAACGCACGTGGTGTGCAAAAGCGAATTGTAATAGGGCACAGCCGAAAGCCGCTGGACTGCCGCAGGATCCGGCGGTTGCTTGGCAACGGCTTTCATGTCCGCTGCAAGCTGTCCGCTCTCCATCGCCGCAGTGCGTTCGAAATAGCTTCGCGTGATTTCGTTGATCCTTACGGGGAACGAAAATGATTGCAGGCGGGCGAGCGCGCCGGCCAAGTGATAGATAGCGTTGTCCGGGCCAGGGACCGAGCTATGGCCACCGGCGTTGAGCGAGTCGAATTGAAAATCCACGTAGACTTTTTCGCTGGCTTGAATTCCCGCAAGCAGGCGTTTGTCTTTGTCCTTCTCAAATTCGCCGCCGTCCAGGTTGATGCAGTATTCCGCGTCTATCCAATCGCGATGCTCCCTGAGAAGCCAGTCCGCGCCGTTGGAGGAGCCGCCCTCCTCGTCGGCAGTCAGCGCGAGAATCAAATCGCGGTCCGGCAAATATCCTTCTTTTTTTAGGCGAATGAAATTGGTGACCAGGATGGCGTCGCCTTCCTTCATGTCTTCCGTGCCACGGCCGTAGAAGTAGCCGTCCTTTTCGATGAACTCGAAAGGATCGGTGGTCCAGTCCGATCGCAGGGCTTCAACGACATCCAGGTGCCCTATGAAAAGGATGGGCTTGCGTTTTGCGGTTCCGCGAAAACGCGCGACGAGATTCTTTTTTCGTTCGTTAGGCCCGGCGACTTTGATGTCGGCCTCGGAAAAGCCTGCGTCGCGCAAGCGCTTGGCCATCGCTTCGGCGGCGGTGGTGACGTTGCCAACGGAGTCGGTGGTGTTGATTTCAATGAGCTGCTTGAAAGTGTCGCGGGCCAGTTGCCTGGTTTGATCCTGGCTTTGGGTACTTTGAGTTTTCCCATCGGGCGCAACCATTGCGATCAAACAAAGGGAAAAAATCAAGCGGATTCGCCTGTGCATTTACTCTCCTGAAGATAATCAGCCTTAGGAGCGTAACGGCTCCGTGGCTGCGCCGTCAAACCACTGGAGCGGCGATTGGGGTCCGTTATCGACACGGTTTGCTTCGTCACGCGAGCCTTGCATACACTAGCAGGGTCCTTATTGCGGAGGAAGAGATGAGGTCAACTATGAAGCGAGCTTCGCAAATTGTTCTGGGCGCAGCCATATTTGTTGCGGGTATCGCGGCCGGGACGCTAAATGCGCGCGGCGCGGCCGTGCAAAACCGGTTCGGGCAGCCAAAAACAGTGCTGCACGTGGTGGTGTACAAGTTCAGAGACAATGTCTCGAATTACGACCGGGAAAAGGCCATCGACGGGATCAAGGATCTGGCTGGGAAAATCCCTGGCATCAAAAACGTGTGGCTGAAGACCGGGCGCAACCAAATTAAGGATTTCAGTGGCGTTTATGCCATCGAATTCACGAGCGCCGAAGCCGCCGCCGACTACGCGGAGAGCCCGGTCCATGAAGCGTGGTCCAAAATGTGGCAAGAGCAACGCGAGAACAGCCTTTCCTTCCAGGTTTCCAATCCGTGAGGGGCGTGCCGACTAGTCCAATTTAGACTAGTTCAGACTAGAAGCCATTAAGTTCTAGTCTAAATTAGACTAGTTTTCGCGCGTGATTCCGTACCTTCGGCGAATCAGGCGATCGGCGGTGCTGTCGGTGAACAGCCACTTAGCGAACCTCGCGACTGTCGCAAGCGAGGTCACGCCGTAGCGAGCCTTGGGCCGGAGCGCCTCGATGGCTCTTAACATGATGCGCGCGCAATCTTCTGGCGTGGTCTTGGAGCGGGCTCGAGTGGCGGCCGCGCTTCCCAAATAGGACGCATAGATTTTGGCGTAGGGGCCGGCCTTGAATTCTTCCTGGTAGGCTTGCGCAAGCTCCATTGCGGTAGGCTGAATGTTCGTCACAATGTAGCCCGGCTGGATGAGAATGATGTGGATGCCGAAGGGATAGAGTTCGTGACGCAAAGCGTTGCTGAGCGCTTCGATGGCATGCTTCGAGGCGCTGTAAGCGCCTTGCGTCGGCGGCGTCACGAAGCCGGAAACCGAGCTCATCATCAAGATGCGCCCCTTGCGGCGTTCGCGCATTTGCGGAAGAACGGCTTGAGTCACGCGAATCACGCCGAAAAAATTCGTCTCGAATTGCCTCCAGGCTTTCGAGGGGAAGTGTTTTTTCTCTTGCGATAGCATCGAGGCGCGCGCGTTTCTCTGCCGAGCGCCCCGCCGCAAAGACGCGGTAGCCTCGCTCTGCCAGCAAGAGCGCCGCTGCCTTTCCCAATCCATCCGTAGCGCCGCTAATCAAAACCGTCTGAGTTTCTCCCTTGGCGTTCATTCCGCCCCCTTTGGCGGAGGCTATGGTATCGCGAATCGGAACGAGCCGCGCCGGGTGTGTCGCGGATACGTTTTGGCCACGGGGGACGAAGGCGCGCTCTGTGGATCGCTTAGGATTGCTAGACTAATTCAAGATCCTGCGTTCTAATCGCAAAGCTTGGGTGAGCGTGCATGCCCGCTGACGAAAACCTGTTCATCGCTGAACCCGAGAAAAAGTGGCGGCTCGGTTTCTGGAGCCTGATCGCCACGCAGTTCCAGGGCGCATTCAACGACAACGGCCTGAAATTCTTTGTCATCTTCCTGATCCTGGGGACCAATCCGACGGATTCACAAAAAGACTGGCTGGTTTTTGTCATCGGGAATCTGTTCGCTCTCCCGTTCCTCTTGTTTTCGATGGCCGGCGGCTATCTGGCGGATCGCTTTAGCAAGCGCACCGTGGCGATCGCCACAAAGATCTTCGAAGTATGCGCAATGCTTTTCGCCATGTACGCGTTCATGCGCGGCGACACCCGCATGGCTTATGCAGTGATTTTTCTGGCAAGCACACAAGCCGCCTTCTTCGGCCCCTCGAAATACGGCTTGCTTCCGGAACTCCTGCCGGAAAAGTTGCTGTCCTGGGGCAACGGCATCCTCGAGCTCACGACGTTCTTGGCCATTATCGCCGGTGCAGTAGTCGGCCCATCGCTGGCTCAGCATTTTCATGGGCGAGAAGCGATCGGGGGCTTGATCTTCGGCGCATGTTCTCTGTTTGGCCTGACGGCGAGCTTCGGTATTTCGCGGGTGCCGCCCGCTGATCCCTCGAAGAAATTCAGCTTCAACATCTTCGGCGACCTGGGCAAACAAATTCATCTGGTCCGGCCGGACCGCGTCCTGCACCTGGCCATTGCCGGCAATACTTATTTCTGGTTTCTCGGGGCGCTGCTTCAGTTCGTCATTGTTTTTTATGGCCGCGAAGTCCTGCACCTGGACGAGACACGCGGCGGATATTTGCAAGCGGCGCTGGCGATTGGCATCGGAGTGGGAAGCTATGCCGCCGGGTTGCTTTCCTCCGGAAAGATCGAGTATGGACTCATCCCGCTTGGGGCAATAGGAATGTCGGGATTGGCCTTCGCGATTTCGATTCATGGATTGAGTTTTCTGCAAGTTCTTCTTCTCCTGGGGGCCCTCGGTTTTGCAGGAGGATTCTTCGTCGTTCCGGTCAACGCGCTAATCCAACATCGCCCGGAGGAAAGCCACAAAGGCAGCGTCATCGCCTTCGCCAACTTTCTTTCCTTCGTCGGAGTGATCACCGCGTCAGCGATTTACTCCGGCGCAACTCACTATCTGCATACCGGGCTAGGGTCTTTCTTCATTTGGACCGCGGTGATGTCGCTGGTAGCCACGATCTACACGGTGTGGCTGCTGCCGGATTCTTTGCTGCGGTTGATACTGTGGATTGCCACGCACACGTTGTACCGCCTGGACGTGGAGGGCCGAGAAAACGTGCCGGCGCGTGGCGGGGCGCTGCTGACGCCCAATCACGTCTCCATGGCTGACGCCGTGTTGCTCATCGCGGCGATCGATCGTCCAATCCGGTTTCTGATGTTCAAGGGTTCCTACGATCATCCGCTCGTGAAACCTTTTGCGAAGATCATGGGCGTGATTCCCATAGCGTCAGACCAAGGTCCGCGGGAGATGATTCATTCCTTGCGGCTGGCTACGGAGGCACTTAAGAACGGCGAAGTCGTGTGTATTTTCCCCGAGGGTCAGATGACGCGTATCGGCCAGATGCTGCCGTTCCGCCGCGGCATGGAGCGCATCATCAAAGGCGTCGATGTGCCTATCATTCCTGTAAATTTGGACGGAGTGTGGGGCTCGATCTTCAGTTTTGCAGGCGGACGCTTTCTTTGGAAATTCCCGCGGCGAATTCCGTATCCGGTGCGAGTGACATTTGGGAAGCCGCTGCCTTCGACGGGGACAGCGCAGGATGTGCGCCGCGCGGTACAAGATCTTGGCGCGGAGGCTTTTGCGCGCCGCAAGAAGCGCATGCACACGCTTCCCAAGTCGTTTATCTACTCGGCGCGAAGGCATCCCTTCCGCTTCGCCATGGCCGATGGGCAGAGACCGAAACTGACTTGGTTTTCAGCGTTGGCAGGGGCTGTCGTCCTCGCACGGCGACTAAGAAAGCAATGGCATGGCCAGGAAATGGTGGGGGTCCTGCTGCCGCCATCAGTAGCTGGCGCACTCGTGAATTACGCCGCGATGTTGCTTGGTAAGGTGCCGGTAAACCTGAATTACACGGTCTCAAATGAAACGCTGGCTTCGTGCGCGCAACAGTGCAACCTGAAAACTGTCGTGACGGCGCGAATTTTTCTAGAGAAGGTGAAAATTCAGCCACCGGGCGAAACGATTTTCATCGAGGATGCGGCTAAGGCCGCCGGCTTCGGCGAACGCATTATGGCCGCGCTGGCAGCAAGCCTCTTACCGGCAAAGGCTATCGAGAAATTTGCAGGATGCGATCGTCATGCGTCGCTGGATGACATCGCCACAATTATTTTCTCCAGCGGCTCGACGGGCGACCCCAAAGGTGTCGTCCTCACTCACTACAATATTGCTTCGAACGTGGAGCAACTCAACCAGGTCTTCATGCTGCACGCCGACGATCGCATCATGGGCATTCTCCCGTTCTTTCATTCGTTTGGGTTTACGGGGACGCTTTGCCTGCCTGCCGCCACCGGCATCGGCGTTGTATTTCATCCCAATCCGCTGGATTCGCGCGTCATCGGAGCTCTCGTCAACAAATATGCGGTTACCATGCTGCTCGCGACGCCGACGTTTCTGAATGCTTACACGCGCCGCTGCACGCCGGAAGAGTTTGGCAGCTTGCGGTTTGTCATGGCCGGCGCGGAGAAATTGCCCGACCGCATTTCGCAAGCCTTCGAGGATCATTTTGGTATACGGCCGCACGAAGGTTACGGCTGCACGGAATGCTCGCCGGCAGTCACTGTGAACACGATGGATTTTCGGGCGGCGTCGTTCCGCCAAGTGGGGGCGAAGCGCGGGAGCATCGGCCACCCCTTGCCCGGAATCACAGTAAAAATCGTGGACCCTGACACCTTGCAGCCGGTGGGAGTCGACGAGCCAGGACTGCTGTTTGTTCGCGGGCCGAATATCATGCTTGGCTACCTCAACAAGCCGGAGAAAACTGCCGAAGTTCTCCGCGATGGCTGGTACAACACCGGAGACATCGCAAGAATGGATGAAGACGGGTTCATTCGCATCACCGACCGCCTGAGCCGCTTCAGCAAAATCGGCGGGGAGATGGTGCCGCACATCAAGGTAGAAGATCTGCTACAAGAACTGGCGGGTCTCTCCGAGCAAACGTTTGTAGTCACGGCCATACCTGATGAGAAGAAAGGCGAGCGCTTAGTCGTGCTGCATACGCTGGACGAACCACGGCTAGAAGAATGTCTTGAAAAAATAGGAAAGAGCGACTTGCCGGCACTCTGGCGCCCGCGGAGGGACCAGTTTGTGCGCATCGAGAATCTACCCTATCTCGGCACTGGGAAACTCGATCTTCGCAAGGCACGCGGGCTGGCGCTGGAGATGACACAACGGACGCTACACGAGTAGCTGATCGCGCACCAGCGGTGAATTGCACTCTATGACAGAAACCGCAGTCTCGGCTCACCGGCGCGGCCTGTTCTTACGATTTCTGGTTGCCGGAATTGTCCTCGGGCTGTGGTTCTGGACACAGTCACTGATCGGAGCAAGGACCGCCCCGACATCGGGTATCGGTGATGCGCTCCACAACCTGACCGCTGGGCTCAACTCCTATTTTGATCAGAACACGAGCGCGGCAAACGCTCTCCTCATCATAAGCTCCGCACTGATTGACGCCCTGGGCTTTTTCCTCCTGGCATGCTGGCTTCTTGGGGGAAGTGTCCGACCGTTTTTCGGGCTATGCCTGCTGATGGCTCTTCGACAGTTGATGCAAGCCATTTGCACGTTGCCACCTCCGCCCAACATGATCTGGCACTACCCAGGAGTTCCTTCGCTACTGGTGACCTATCAGGTGGCCAATGATTTCTTTTTTTCGGGGCATACCGCCATCGCGGTTTTTGGGGCCATTGAGCTATCAAGTTTGCGACGGAGCTGGCTGACGGTTCTTGCCGTGCTGATTGTCGTTTTCGAGGTGTCAACTGTGCTTGTTCTGCGCGCGCATTACACCATGGACGTGTTCACTGGAATCGTCGCCGCGCTATGGGTCGCCCGCTTGAGCGAGCGCGTCTCTCCCCGCATAGATCAATTCTTCTCCGGTAGCAATTAGGTCCCCGGATTCTCGATATCCTCCCGACGGTTGAGGGAGGTTCCATTCAACGATCCCTTGTGAGAATCACGAGCTCAGTAACCTGCTTGCTTCTTCCAAGTCCCTTCGATAACTCTCGCGGCATCTTCAGCAGTAGCCATTGTGAATATTTTGTAACATTCTCATTGTCCCTGTGGCGCAGCGGTGCTACGGTCCCTGCAACACACTTGGAGGTGCATCCGTGCTCACGTGGCCATTAAGATTGGCTTTCTGATGGATTCTTTGAAGGTTGAACGCTGGCAGACGGATCTCGACAGATTCCAGAAACGTGCCGCTGAATTAGGTGCGGCAGTGCTCGTGGAAACGGCCGAGGGCGACGATGAGTTGCAATTACGACAAGCCCAGAAGATGCTTGCTTCCGGCGTCAAGGCAGTGGTTCTCGTGCCTCACGATGCCGGCAAAGCGGTGCGCATTGTCAGCGCGGCGAAGGCCAGGAAGGTGCCGCTGCTTTGCTACGAGCGCCTGGTCCGCGATCCGGACGTCAGTTTCTTCATTGGGGTTGACGCGTCCGCCGTTGGCAACTTGCAAGCAATTTCGCTCTCCCAGTTGGCTCCCAAGGGAAATTACGTCTTGATCGGAGGCTCTCCCTCGGATAGCAACGCAAAAATTCTTCACGATGCGCAAATGAGAGTCTTGAAACCAATGGTGGATCGCGGCGACATCAAGATTGTTTCTGACACTTGGACCAAGGACTGGGATCCGGCCGAAGCCTATGCACACATGTCCGCAGCCATTGAATCCGCAAAAGGAGACATCGCCGCGGTTGTCGCTTCGAATGACGGCACGGCGGGCGGCGTGATCCAAGCACTGGAGGAACACAAACTTGCTGGAAAGGTTCTCGTTTCCGGCCAGGACGCCGATCTGGCGGCGATTATCCGCATTCTTGACGGCACTCAGGCCATGACGGTTTATAAGCCACTCGGTTCGCAAGCAACCTTGGCCGCTGAGGCGGCCGTGGCATGGGCTAAGGGGGATACCGTAAAAACGAGCGCTGCCGTATCGATCGGCGACAAAACCATTCCCGCGACCCTGTTGGTTCCCGTCGCGGTAACCAAAGACAACGTGATACAGACCGTCATCAAGGACGGTTTTCAGAATCTGGAAACAATTCAGAAGAGCTTGCCGAAGGAGAAATGGCCCAAGTAGATTTGCGCCGGATCGGTGCTCTGAACTCTATTTCAGACCCCAAAACGAAGCATCGGGCTTCGCAAGTTCGAAACCCGCATCCCACGCCTCATGGCTGCGCCAGACGACTTCAGCGTCCGCCTTGCGGCCGGTCTCCGGATGAATAAGCCGCACGCGCTTGTGAAGGGGAACATCTGCTCCGACCACTGCCAAACACCCAGTATTGCTTACGTCAACGGTCACTGCGTTAGCGCGTTCCTTGGTTCCGCCATGCTCCCACTCCACCTGGAGCTTCACTCGGGAAATAATGCGTTTGTGGCTTCGAAGTCTTTCCCACCGTGCTTGCAAAGCGTTCGCTGCGGGGTTGGTGGCGATAGTGGTAGTCATGGGAACCTCTCTGTGGGTAATTTACCGGGCCCGGGGGGTAGAAACTTTTACCTTAGACACCTTACCTTAGTCCTGGGAATTGCGGAGGTCAATAGTACTCTTTCGACAGCACCCCCCTGGTCACCCGGGCTGGGAAGTACAGGTTTGGGGGTGCGCGAAACAGAAAGGGCTGTCCCGGTTAAGACCGGGACAGCCCTTCGCTAATTTAATCCCGGCGGTGACCTACGTTCCCACACAGTTGCCCGTGCAGTATCATCGGCCCGGCGAGGCTTAACTTCCGTGTTCGGGATGGGAACGGG
>WNFI01424086.1_pt1 | contig 16728 bp, 21 predicted proteins | sample 5400471 | NCBI WGS metagenome assembly WNFI01 (sample SAMN13153348, study PRJNA577476) | soil metagenome | isolation source: 100 cm saprolite on Douglas fir-dominated hillslope | place: USA:California | collected 2013-09-17 | reverse complement strand
CCTGAGGCATGACGCGGTCTGCGCCGATGTACGCGAGCGCTGACGGGTCCGCCAGCGTCGGGATGCGCGCCTTGACCCCCTCGTCCGCCTTTTCAAGCAACGAGTCGATCGCCAGGCCAAGAACGTTGAGCAGCCGTCCGGAAACGGTGGGAAACTGCGGACCACCGTCTTTGAGCGGTGTGTGCGCAAGAGCAAGGATCATGTCGCGAATGCCGCTGGCGATCATGACCCTATCACCGTAACAGTGGGCGTACCGTTTACCTTCGGCACTTCAGTGGCGCCAACCGGCAGGTCGGATGCTGACCCGTCGAGCGTTGCGGAGGCGTCCGTTGCGACGATCTTCGCTTGAAACAGCGCCTGCGTGATTGCGGCGATCAGCCCCTGTACCGGCAACGTGTGAGGCACCGGAACGCCGGTCACGTACCCGCCGATCGGTGCGGCCGCGAAGTATTGTGCGATTGCCGTCTGCGCGATGCCAGCCGTCACCGGAACGCTCGCGGCCGGCACGTACAGGGAGACGGCGACCGTCGTGAGAAGCGACGTCGCGGACGACGCGAACTCGGTTATCCCGAGCGGGACCACGTTTGCGTGGATGATGTAGTCGACGAGGCCGAGGTCGCCGATCTCCGCCGCCCCTCCGCCCGTGTACGCTCCGTTTCCAGTCGTACCGTTCAGGTTGAGGTCGGTACCGTTTACGACGGTGACTTGATGAAACCCGTTCGCGTTGGTGTTGCCTTGCACTCCCGAAACGAACGCCCAGTCGCCCGTATTGACGACGGACGTGTTGGGGATCGTGATCTTGATAGGGCTAGCGTTCGTGGCTGTCGATATCTGCGCGTTGACCAGCCCGACGACGTCACCCGCGGCGTTGGCGACAATGACGTTGACCTCTCCGTTCGTCAGATTCGACTGCACGAGCGCCCGCGTCACAGGCTGGCTCATCGCCACGGACGGCGTCATCGCCGCGAGCAAGGCGAAAGCGGACGTCGCAAAGAAGCGGTACGCGTCGGGCGGGCCGTTCGGCAACGTCCCGCTAGTCGCGCCCGGGGGCAGCGTGAGCGTATTGACGTTTCTGTACGTGGCGCCCGTCGTCGGGTCGGAGAGGTGGTACGACCAGGGAGAGAACGGACCGTACGTGACGGCCGACGTGTTGGTCAGGGTCACCGTGCCGCGCGCGAACGTCGCCGCGATGCGCTGCACGTTGTAGTTGCCGTCCGTCAGCGCGTCGAGCCACCCCGGGCGCGCCGCAGTGCCGAGCGATGCCGGGTCGTCCGTGACGGACGCGGCCCAGTCGAGGAAACCGCCCTGAAGGTCCGTGGAGACAATCTGGTCCGAAGCGTTCAGAGCGAGCGAGAGGAGGGACAGGATTGAGCGGGTGATGCCGCCAGCGTTCCAGTCCGTCGTAGCAAGGCCGACAATGACGCCGAGGTCCAAGAGCTTCGCGCGCCAGCTTCCGACCGCCGGTGGGGCGCTCGGATTTTGAAGGTCGACTCCGGACGGGTCCGGGACGAAGAGATCCTGGATGGTCAAGCTCATGTGGGCGACACCGTTATTGTAGCAGCCAAGTCGCTCACGCTCAGGACGAATGCGAACGGACCGTTGGCCGCCTCAATGATCGCCGTGACCGTGAGCACGCTTCCGAGCGACAACGCCGATACGCTCCGCACCGACTGGACGCGGTCGTCCTTCAGCAACTCTGCGGCCACGTTCGACTGGATGCGCGCCACCTGTACCGGGTCGAGGTCGTCGCCCAAGAAGGCCGTGATATCGTACCCGTAGTTGGCGTCATCCACCAACGTCCCGCGCGGTGTAATGAGCCTGCGCGCGCACGACTGAGCGAGCACCACGTTGCCGCCCACCTCGGCCATGCTCGCCGTAAGGTCGTTGACGCAGCTCAGGTCCCAACCGAACACGTTGGTCGAGGTCGCCGTCGCTGGGCGCGCGGCGATGACGACGGCAGCTTGCGCAAGGAGCGTAGGCCATGGGTCGAGCGCGACTGGATATCCGGGTCCGGGGGTTGCCATCATCCACCCCTCAGGTTAGGGCATCCAACGCTCGGCGCTGCGCCCGGCGGCGTACCATCTCCGCCAGCCGTCACCTTCGCGCCCATTGCGAGGGCCACAGCCGTCAACGTGATCGCGGTGATATTCGACGTCGTCCCGCACGCAATGATCGAGGTCGCAAGCGTCGCCTCGGTCAGCGTATTGACGCCTGGTCCGATGAGTGGCGCGACCTGTAGCAACAGGTTCGCCATCGCCTCTATCGTCGTGAGGTGCTCCGCAGTCCCGGTACCCTCGTCGAACGTCACGGACTCGGCAGCCGTCTGGTCGTACGAGTGCGCAATGGGACGCGACGGGTCGCCGTTGGCAAAGCAGACGTACACGAGCCCGCCCTTCGCGGGCTTCACCGTTGCGCCAGGGATACCGGAGCGCATTGGAATCTTGACCACGTCAGGGATTGGCAGCGTCGGGTCGGTGCGGACCGCGCTCAGCATGCCGGAGTCGATCGAGTCGACGCTGTACTCGTACGTGCCCAGGAACGTCGTGGTGGGCATCTCCGCGCGTACCAGCTTACGGAAGCTGCGCCACAGAGCGTCAAGCGGCGTGGGGGCGACAACCTGGCTCATCTAGGCCGCCACCGCTTCCGTCCTAAGCTTGCCCTCGTTGTCGAGAATATGACGCACTAGCGACAGCGTCCGCGGCGTCTTCAACGTAGCGTTGCTCACGGTGCGCCCGGGCATCCAATCGCCAGGCGACTCCGTGCTTGCCAGGATGCGCCCGGTGGACGGATCGAACTCCTCAATCAGGAACGACGTCGTAATCGGCAGCGTCGACCTCGACACGCCCACCTGAGTCGTGCCGTCGGCGCCCGCCCACCACAGACCGCCGGACAGTTGGCGAAGCAACCGGGACGCGGGCGCGAACTCGCGGAAGAAGAACGACCCAACGGACGCGTCGTTGGCGACGTTGACGCGCTCACCGACCGCAGCCGCAACGTCTCCGAGTATCAGAGACATTTGCACGCCGCCCACGCCCATGTACTCCTGGTATGCCGGCGACTTCGACCAGCCCCCGAAGCCGCCTACCAGACGGGCGGTGCGAAGCCCCGCGAACGAGTCGGTGCGCGCCACGCTGCCAACGAGGGACAGGTCCGCGATGACTAGCGTGCACGGTGACGGAATGGGCGCCTCGGTTGGCAACTCCACGTCGGCGACCCATAGGCCGTAGTACGGGATGGCCAGCTCACACTTTGAGATGCGGGCGCCCGACAGGCTCGCGTACACGTCGCTCATGGCTGTTGAGCCTTTGCGAGCAAGTCGGCGATCTGTTTCTGATACTCGTCCTCGGCCGCAACAGGCTGCACGCCAGGAGAGTTGGGGGCAGGAGCCTGTTTCGCCGTCGTCGGGGTGCCGACGTTAGACTTGGGAGGCACCGGGAAGAACTCGCTCATTTTGACGGTAATGGTGTACATCCCGTCGCCGACGTGCGTCAGCGCCTCGACGTCTTCGACCACGACGGAGTTGACGGGCGGGTCAAGGGTGGCGAGCGCGGGATGGTAGATCGTGATCGCCTGAGGCTTCTTTTTCGTCGGGTCGTACTGGAGGAGAGGGGAGAAAGCGTCCCATTCGGCGAAGTGGTCGTGCCCCGTACCAAGTGTGCCATTGTCCCATATGTGGAAAACGAAGGAGCCTTGCGCCTCCGGCTGCTGCACCAACGTCTGCGTTGAGCCGCGCGTGCCCTTACCCTTCTTGCGGTCCCATTCGTTATGACGTTTCCAGCCTTCCCACGTGCAAAAGCCAGGAGAGAAGACTCCTCCAAGGTCGACGACGTCCCATGACCTGGGGAAGTCAATCGGATTGATACTGGCGAGCGAACTCATACACCCAACCCTTGCGTAAGGGCGATGCGCTCAAACACGGTCGCGATCATCGTCTCGGTAAGCTCACTGGCGCTTTTCCCTGCACCGTCTATGACTATCGAGCCCGGCGCAAACGTCACGCTCGTTCCCCCTCCACCGCTCGACTTGCCGCCACGGTCCGCAACCGGCGCCGCGCTCTGCGTGGCCGCCGCGCCCATGCTCTGCGCGCTGACCGACACGTCAGCGGTCGAAGCGTCCAGCCCGGCAGCGAACCCCGCGCCCGCGTGCATGCCGAGCTTGGCAAACTCCTTGGACGGGGAGGCGATGCCCAGCATGCTTTTCATGCCGCCAAGCACCGACTTGCCGAGCCCCTTGACCGCCTCTACGGCCAGCCTAGTGCCGTTCTTGATGCCGTTTACGAGGCCCATGACGAAGTCTACGGCGGCCCGCTGAGCCCCAATAACCCATTCGGCGATAGCTATGGCTCCTTTGGCAACGAATGAAACGATCGCGGCGACAAGCGCGGCCAAGGCGACCGCTACCGCCGTAGTGATCGCCATCCAGGCAATGAAGGCCGCCACCACCAGGGCCACGGGCACAAGTATCAGAGCGATGCCGATCGCCACGGCCTTCATGACGGTCGATATCGTCGTCCAGTGCGTTTTGACAAGGATGTATGCCTTCAGCGCGACGATGATGAACTTTTCGATCCCCACCTTGATGTACGGAAGCGCCTTGCTGGCCGCTACGAAGACGGCGTTCAGCGCGCCAGTGATGCCGGCCTTCAGCGTCTTTCCGCTCGCCGTGCCCTGAGAGAGCAGGCCCAGAATCTCGTGCAGTCCGTCCAGGAACGGTGCGACGTCGACGTCAGCGAATAGGTCGCCGATCGACTCCTTGAAGTTCGCCCACTGCGTTCCGAGCTCGCGCGCCTGATTAGCCAATGCCGTGGCGCCCTTGTCTGTTACGGCTTTCGTGAGCGCGTCGCCGAACTTCGTGGCGTCTACCGTTCCGTTCTTCAGTCCGGTCTGGAGAGCCTTGACGCTCAGCCCCATCGCGGCAGCGACCTCGTTGACGTTGACGCCCGTCTTGTACAGGTTCGCCAACATCTTGCTCGATACCGGCACGTGAGCGTTGAGCTGCTTCGTGACCGCAAGGAACTCCTCCGGGCCGCCCTCGATGCCGATCGCCTTGATGGTCGCTAGCGCCTTCAGCTTCGACGGCAACGCATCGACCGCAACGCCCATGCCGAGCAGCTGGTCGGTGAGCGGCAGCAGCTCTGCGCGAGTCATTCCGAGGCCGTCCCGCGCGTTGCCGAGCGCCTTGTACAGCTCCTCCGCCTTGTCTGAGCCACCGGCGAGCGCAGAGAGGGTCGCTAGCGCCTTTTCCTTGGCTTCCACCGCCTCCAGGGCGAAGCTGGCGAGCTCATAGGTTACCCCGGCCACTACGCCGCCGGCGGCCAGGAACGCGGCGCCAGCGGTCGCTACGGCGGCGCCGACGGGGCCAAAGATCTCGGCGATCCCGGTGGCCTTTTCGCCGAGCGCGTCAAGACTGATCCCGGCCTTCTCCGCGGGGCCGGACACTTTCTCCTGAAGGGTAACGATGAGCTCGATTGGATCAGCCATCCTTACGCCTCATACTTTCACGAAGCATAACGAGCACTTCCCCAAGGTTCACAGCCGCCGCGCACGCACCGTCCGTGTCGTCGCCAGCGAACAGAGCCTGGAGCCCTTCGGCGTATTCAAGTAGGTCATGACGCTGCCGAACGCGCATGGCCGCTACTGTTTCCCCCTTGCCGTGGCCGACATCCCAAGGAGCTGCGAGATCGACTCGCTGCACCCCTCAGGCGCCATGGGATACGACTCAAGGAACTCCGCTACCGGGCACTCCTTGTCACCGATGCAGCACGCAACGGCGATCTTCTTGAACAGCGTCTCCTGCGCGTCGGCGCGCACGGCCGGGTCGTGGAGCTGATGCTTGTACAGCTTGACGTCGGCCTGCTTCGGAGGCGCGAGCACAACGGCCCACTCGTCTCCGTCGCCAACGACATGCTTGACCCGCCCATGCTTGACGCGTAGCGCGTCGATGTCTTCGTCTGTGAACACGGCTCACCTCCGTCAGGGTTGGGTCGCGGCCTCCGAAGCGTCCAACGGAGCTGTGCTGTAGGGTGAGCTACAACTGGCCGCGCGACCGGCCGACATCCTACCTGATTATGAGCTTCACCACAGGCACCGTCAAGGGAGCGATGACGACGATACCTGGACCCGGAGGCGGCACGGGTACCCCGACTGAGCCTCCAGAGGCTGTCTGCATAAGCCTTGGTAGCGCCTGAACGGAGCGACCAGAGAAAACCTCTGCCCCGGTCGCAGCCTGAGTCGGCCTATGCAGCAACTGCGTGACCGCTCCGGAGGCTACCTTCCCCCCTTGCGCCGCCTGGGCAGGACGCGGAAGAGTCTGCGCGGCCGACGCGATGAATGTCTCCTTGCCGACGGCAGACTGCGCTACGCGCGCAAGGGTCTGGGCGCAGGATCCGGAGAAGAGTGTAGAGCCGGAGGCGGCCTGGTGAGGCGCAGGCAGAGCCTGAGCGACGGTGCCAACGAACGTCTCCTTACCGACCGCAGACTGCGTGGCCGCGTTGAGCGACTGGGCCGCCACGCCAACGAACGTCTCCGCCCCTACGGCGGACTGTGCAATGGGCGGCAGCACCTGCGTGGCCGCCCCAGAAAACACTTCGGCGCCAACGGCCGACTGAGTCAGACCGGGCAGCGACTGTGTTGCGTCTCCTGTGACTAGCGGCGACCGACAGAGCGGCCGTGTTGGCCGAGTCGCTCTTGGCTACCGGGAACCAGACCGGCGCCGTCGGCTGCGTTATCGTAACTCCTGACTTGAATATGGCGCGACTCGACCGGGCGCCTGTCGACGCGTTCATCAGCGCCATTCCGGTCGCCTGCGCGCCGACTGTCGCTGGAGCCTGAAACAGGGTGGCCAGGAGTACCAGTCCGGCCGCCGCCGTTCCCGACACCAGCAGGACGCCCAACTGGTCGATCACGTACGACTGCTGCCACGTGTCCGCATTCCACAGCGTCCACTGTGCCGCGGTAGTCGGTAGCGCGGCTACCGGTGCGATTCCCGTCACTCCGCTTTGCGGGCCCCATACGAACCTCCGACCAGCGCGAGTGAACTCGAGCCCGTCCGGGGCGACAGGGTCAACGGCTAGGCTTTGCAGCCCGGTCGCTCTAGACTCTATGTCCCCCTTGCCCTTGACGGGGAAAAACCTGCTAGCCAGCTCGAATAGAACGCTCATTGTGCCCACGCAACAGTCCAGGAGGTTACCTGTACTGTGCCTCCAACTGTAATGTCCGGGTCCTGCATTACGAGGTCGGTCCCGCTTGCGCCGGCGCTACCGTCTATCACGGCGGTGGTCCCGTCTGCCTTGTAGGCGCGCATCCACGTTGCCGTGCCCGCGGCCAGGCCGGTACCGTTTGCGACGGGCCCAGCCGCCTTGTTGCCGCCTGATGCCGCAGCGAAGGCTGTGGCAGACAGTGGCAGTCGGGCCAGCTTCACCTGATTCGTTACGGCAACGTCCGGGGAAGCGGGCTGGACTCCGGAGTAAATGTCGAAAAACCCGCCGTTTAGGGCGTCAAGCGCGGCGTTGAGGCCGGCGTTGATCGCCGCGACCGAAAGGTGGGTGTTGGCGGCCACGTTCGCCACTCAGGTCCGTTACGGGACCGCGGGCGGTGCAGCGGCAGCAACCGCAGCGCTCAGGGCGGCAGTAGCAGCGCTCAGGCTCGCGGCGGCAGCGGAGACGGCCGCAGGGTCGACGGCGCCGGCAAGGCGCGCCTCGAGGCCCTGGAGCACGGCGATTGCGTCGTTCGCGGCCGACACGGCGGCAGCGACGGCGGTTTGAAGGTCGGAGAGTGCTGACATCGTTTTCCTCCAGTAGTACGTAATGAGTGCTGCCAATGGTAGCGCCGCCAGGGTGCTGACGCTAGCCGGAATCACGCAGGCACCGGCGCGAGCGGCACCGTGTCGTCCAGGCCGTTGAAGTAGATTTTGAGCGGGTCGAGTGCGATCTTGCGCATCGTCGGGTCCGCAGACTCGTTGTCGTCCGACTCGGTCGTGTCGAACGTGCAGCCCACGGCCGTGTCGGTAATCGTGTCCGACCCGTTCTCAGTGTACGTACGCGTGAACGTGAAGAGCACGTCACCGTACGCTGTGTTGATCGCGGCGAGCTCTGACTGGAGCTGATTGAACTCCTCGATCAAGATTTCGACCTCCGCCTCGTACTCGTTCGTCCCTCGCGTCTTGCCCAACGGATCGGGGTGATTGCCGCGAGCCTTCACGCGCGTTCGCGTACGCTTCATCTTGATCGACTTGAAGCCGCGGAAGTTGAGACTCATCGCGGGGCCGCCGCCGCTGGACCTGGCCGTGAAGACAGCTTCGATAGAGCTGAACGATTTTCTGAACCCATCCACAAGCGGGTAGGATATAGGAGTACTTGCCATCACATCACCCTATCACGCTACCAGAGGATTGTTGAAACCGACAACCGCGTCGATCTCGTCGATGTATCCGCGCCCGAAGATCGTCACTTTGATCGGAACTTTGCTGGTCGTGGAAACGTTCGCGCTCCGGTCTACCGTGACCACCGTTGCCCCGCTCACCATGCCCTGGGTCAGCATGACGGAGTCGATGAACTTGCCCATTACGGTTTCGATATAGCGCGCATCGTTTTCGAACAGAGTCCCGTTCGGGTTGACGCGCATGTCGTCGTCGATGAACTGGTCGCCGATCTGATTGACCAGCTGGCACGCCACGTCAATGACGACCCCCTTGGGAAGCCAGTTGAAGTCGCTCCCGGGCGGGCTCATGAGGTTCGGGTGTGATACGAAGTAGCCAGGGTTGCCCTTCCGGGTCCGAAGCGCACCGAAGCGCGCCGTGTCGAGCGGCCCCTGCGAGCCGTCGTCGTGGTACAGGAAGCCGTCCAGCGGGTCGTTCGCTGCGTCCACCACGATCTGCGTCAGCGACCCGTCCTTGACGCGCGAGGACATGCGCTGCGGAGGGATGGCGACCTGGCGCGCGGCTGCTGCCCACGCTGCGGAGCGGCGCATGCGTGCGGCGCCGTAGCTGGCGTTGGACCCGATCGCCGTGGGGATATTGTAGTACCCGCCCCATGCGGAGATTCGCCGCGCACTCACGGTCGCGTAGTCCGCCGCGAGCGACCCGTACCAGGTCGCGTCGGACTCCGCGCTGCCGCCGTATGCTGTGGGCGGGGAGGCATCCCGGGCAGCAAGAATGATGCGGATAAAGTTGAAATTAGCGGCCAACCCGTCGGCGTAGCCCTCGATGGTCTGAGCGTCTGCGCCGGGGACGCCGCCCTTGAGCGCTACTGCGCCGCCGACGTTGCCAACGATGTGCGTAGAACCCCAACCTACGGCGCCGTACTGCGACCCGGCAAGCGTGTTCAGCGCCGTCTGCGTGTCCGTTGTCTGCATAACGGGCCCAGTGCAGTGCAGCGTGTACGTGTCGCCCACAACGAGCGTGCCGACCGTAAAGCTGAGCGTCACGCCAGTGTTGACCACAACGTACGTTGTTGCCGGCCCGAGCTGAATCGGGGGGCCGTAGTTGCGGCCAGCGTCCACGCTGATCTGAATCGCGGCGGGGCCAGTGCCGACCGTTCCGGCAAGGACGGGAATGACCTTGAAGTTATAGTCGTCGAACGCGCCGAGCGTACCGTCCAGCGTGACGGACATTACAGACGAGCCTGTGCCAGTATGCGCCACCGTGGACGCGACCCCTTTAGTAGTGAGAGGGGTCTTTACGAACAGCACAATCCCGCCGGCCTGACAGGTCAGCGCTGCCGCCTCAACTCCAGTCCCGTACCCTGCCGTCGATACGAGGGTTGCTGGGTTGCGCGTCGCGACGATCTGGTAGTTGACTCCGATGCTACTGCACCCGATGACCGCCTGAACCTTTTGCAGCGGCGCGGACGCTACGCCGCCCTGCCCGTCGCTGACTGTGATGTTGACGTCGCCGCTCGCAGACATGGTGTGCTCCTATGCGGCCTGTTCCGGCGCGCTGCCGTCCGCGGGTTGAAAGTAGACCGTAGGCTGAGCCAGCGTACCGACCGGTACGAACAGCAGCGACGTGTCAGGGACCGGTGTAGCGATCTCGAGCTCGAACTCGTACATGCGCCCCATCATGTCGAGCTTCGTGCTACCAGGGAGCGAGCTGACCCACACACCGCGCCCGAGCACGTACAGGCCGCTCATGAGCCCCTGGAGCGACTGTATGAACACCTGATACATTGACTCCACGAAGTCCCAGTCAGAGTCGGGGTTAGGGGTTGCCACACCCGAAGTATACGTGCAGCCCCACATGTTGACACGGTACTTTTTCCGCTCACTCCAGAGGGCGCGTTGGGAGATCTCCGACAGTAGCTCCGACGACGGCGCAAGCTTGGCGCTTGCCGTCGCTCCGGTGCCGGTGCCGGCGATCGTGGCGGTCGGGGCGACCGTGTAGCCGGTGCCGGGGTTCGTGACGACGACCTTCTGCACCGCGCCAGCGTTGACCAGCACCGTGCCCGTCGCGGTCGTTCCGGAGGGGGGCGCGGAGAACGTCACCGTGGCCGCCGTATAGCCTTTGCCTTGCGTCTGGACGATGGCGTATAGGACGCCAGCTCCGGGCGCTTTCGGGTTGCGCGTGCCCCCCCGAGGGGCGTCCTGGCGCGGCTTGAACTCGCTGCCCGTGGGCACCATGACGATGCGCGGCGGGCTGGAGTTCTCCCACGTGTGCTCAGGGCCGAGTAGGACGGCTCCGTCAATGAGCGGTGGCAGGCCAGCCGCAGCCAGGCGGGGCACCACGTCGGCGCTGATCAATTGGACCAGTTGGAGCCAACTCAAGGCGCCGCCCTTTCGAACGCAGCGTCAACCTCGTCAGCGATGGCGCGTCGCCACGTGTCGGGTAGGCCGTGTACGGGCAAAATGGGACGCGCCTGCATGTGTCGCGTCCCGGTTTGATGCATCGCACCATAGGGTGCGCCAAGCGTGATCGAGATGCCTGCCCCGCTCGTCGGCTCGACGGTCACGGCGCGTAGGTCGCCCGAGTCTGTAAGCGGAGGAGGCGTGCGGCCGGTGGCGAGCGTCGAGTCGAGCAGTGGCGCCCACGCGTCACCGTACGGGTCGATGCCGGCGTCGAACTCGCGCTGAATGAGCTCGCCGAGCGACTTCGCAGCGGGCGCGCCGGCCTGGCTCGGGACGCGCGCCAACGCACGGATCGCCTTCGCGACCGTGTGCAATGCGGCGATGCCTGCGCGGTTGTCACTCACGCTTGCACCGCGCCCTTCGTCTTGTAGGGCATCGCGCTCAAGCACACGATGTTCGTGGCTGAGGTGACTGACGACCACACGCGCGTGTGTGCAATCGGTATACCTGTCCCCGCCTGTACAGCGAAGAAGGTAATGTCCTGACCGTTCATGGTGTGAACCTTCACGTCACCGGTTCCGCCTACATAGAACGCCGCGAACACGCCTTTCGGGTCGTCCACAGTGTCAGACCGGGTAGGAGTAAACGCCGCTTCATATGTCACCGCCAAAATGTTGGACACTAGAAGCCTCCTATGCGCGGAGTCCCGCCGCCTGGGCTAGTCGTCCACCCGCGCACCGCGGAGGTAGCGATCTGGGGAACGTCGTGTATCGGGTCGCCCGGAAGAGGCCGTGCAGGGGTGACGTCGGGGTGAATCGACTGTCGCTGTACGCCAGGAAACCACCCGGACCCGGGACGATCGGGGAAGCCTACCGCGGCGTAGTACCGCTCCGTGATCTGTCGGTCCGCTCCGCCCTGAGGCGAGAATCCCCGCCCAGTCATGAGCAGGTAAATCGCCACATGCGCCGTGTACCGGCGTAGGTCTTGGCCCCATGCGCTGAGAGGGAGACCGTACCGACCGCGGAGATACGAGTCCGCTGTCGACGACGCGTCGATGCACGCCTGATCCTGGATAGCTGTAGCGATTGGCGCGAGCGCCGCCGCCGCAATGTAATTGGGGAGGTCGGAGCGCACGCAGTACGGCGCACTCATCTTGCCTCCTTTACGGGCCAGAACGGGCAGACAGGAACGGGGGCGACCAGGTCGGACAGGCTCGTGCCCACATGCCCCAGAGGAACTGATGCGAGTCGAACACGATCGGGTCGTTTTCGCTGGTGCGCGTTGCGGTGATCGGGGCCTGGCGAAGCGCCCAGCCGAACGGTTTCATTGCGCGCGTATTGTCGAGCAGGTACCAGGTCGTCGCGCTCGTCAAGTCCTCGTTCACGATGTAGTCGAGGCTGAATCGCTTGATCTGATTGTCCGCCGCGCCAACTTGCGAGCCGAACGCCGCGGTCCCGAATCCGCCCCAGGCCGGGGGGGCCATAAATTGATTCTTCAGCAGGAAGTCGGCCTCTGCGCGAAGGTTCGGCGGGACCATGATATGCGATGGGCGCAGGCCAAGTCGCTCGTTGTTCTGCCCCTTGATCGTGGGCATATACTCGTACATTGACGTCAGCGCGACGACGCCGAGTCGACCGCCAACGGTCACGCCGCCGATAGAGACGCCGCCACCGGTGAAGTCGTTCACGAACGTACCCTTGACGGGCGCGTAGATGTCGACAGGGTGAGCGGTGTTCCAGTGACTCACGCCGTCCAGGCTGAGCTGCCGAGCCGTCGACCCGTAAAGGCCGGTCGCCTCGAGGAGGTCGCGGGTTTCGAAGTTCTGCCACCGCGCGGCAGCCTCTGCGAAGTCGACCAGCATCGGGTAGTAAACGCCGTACTGGTCGTCATCGAACTTGAAGCGGTCCAGGCCGTACGTGTTCTCGTACGGCAGCGGCGTGACGCTGTACGTTTCAGCGTTCGGCGCGTGCGTGACGCGGGGACCGTACCAGCCGCGCATTTTCGGCATGATGCCCATCCAGCCGAGGATCAGTGTCTCGCTGGTCACCGGGTGGGTCGTGGACACCTTAGGCGCCCACAGGTCATGCTGAAAGTTGCGGTACGCCTCGTTGACCATGGTCGACGCCGTGGTCAAAAAGATGTTGAAACTAGCGGGAATCGGGGCTGACATTACGGGCTCCCTCCGTGCGTGCTCTGCGTGCCAAGAGTGACAGCGACGAACCCGCTAGGAATGGTGGGGTCAGTGGTGGGGTCTGCGACCTGGACGCCGGCCACCGGTCTGGAGGTGGAGACGGAGCTGACCGTCTTCTCGTCGACCAGGTAGACCGGGAGGCCGTTGTTCGTAACGGTCAGAGCGTCTGCTCCGGTGCCGCACGCCAGGATGAACGTCCCGGTTTCGACCTCGACGTGAACGCCGCCGTCCGCCGACGTCCCAACGATGCCGGGCGACGTGTTGGCGATGTCGATCGCCCGGTTGACGATGCCGATCACGACGTCCGTCGCGGCCGGGGTGGCCATGTTCTTGCCGTACCCCTTGGTAACGCTGGTCCCGCCGCTGATCGCAGCGACGGAGCCACGGTAGACCGTGACGCTGGCGCCTAGCGCCAGGCTCTGAGGCTGGTGACCATCGGGCGAACCGTACCGGTCGGTAGAGATGTCGGCTGTAAGGGCCATCGCCTAGTACCTTTCCGCAGCACCGTTGGTGCGCGCCTTTCGGTGTGACTCGATCAGGGACTCTCGCAGCTTGGCCCTGTCGACGCCGGCCGGCGCAACCGCCACTGCCCGCTCAACTTGACCCATCGCTGCAGCGCCGATGTCTGCGCCTTCGCGCCCGTCGGGAACGCTAAGCTCCTCGTCGGCCGTGTTTACGAGCGACTTGGGACGCATCTCAAGGTAGTCGCGCACGAAAGCGAGCGACTTCTTTGCGAGCGTCTTCGCCTCCGTCGGAGTGATTCGTCGCTGAGCCTTCGCCTCCGCGATCATCGCGGCGTGCTCGCGAGCCGCGGAGCTCTTCTCGAGAGCCTCGACGCGCGCGAGAGCCTCGCGGCCCATGTCGGCCTGAGAGGCGAGCGCGGCAACCTTGCCGGGGGTCAAGGACGCTTCCGATTCCTCGGACTCCTCTTCCTCGTCCTCGTCGTCCTCTTCCGCCTTCTTGGCCGCTTCCTCGTATTCAGCGGCCTTTTGCTTGTGCTCTGCAGCCTTCGCGCGGTGCTTGGCAGCCTCAGCAGTCTTCTTGGCCTTGGCGGCCTGCTCGGCAGCCTTCGCGGACTTGCTGTCCTCGTCGCCATCGTCGTCCGAGTCGTCCTTTTTCTTGTCGTCATCCTTGTCGTTGTCCAGCTCTGCGCGGGTAGCGACGTAGGATGCCAGACTGGACTGGAGCGACCGGAGCGCCTTGGCGTCCGTGGCAACGGCAATCGCCGCTTCCGTTTTCTTGATCAGCGCGTCGAGCTTGACGGCCATGTGTGCCTCACTGGGTGTGCCACGTTGTGTTGAAGATAGCTTGCGTGTGCCAACTGTGTCAACCGACGCTTTCTCTTTTGCGCGACGGTCCGTCACGTTTCCCTCGTTCGGCGCGGGCGCAGGGGGCGGAGCCGTCTCAGAGACGTCCAGACCCAAGATCGCGTCATCGTAGGACATTACGTCATCGATGAGGCCGGCCCGCTTCGCGTCCTTGCCTAGATATATGGCAGCCTCGAGAGACGCAAGTTTCGCTGGCGCCATGCCGCGCGCCTTGCCGGCGAGCGCGAAGAACTGGGTAGCGAGCTGCGCATTGCGCGCCGTCTCCGCCTTGACCGCATCGTCCGAGATGGGCGCGTGCGGGTGTCCGTCCGCCTTGCGCTTACCGCTCGTAATGATGCGGAAGTCGAGTCCCTCAGCCTCGTCGTGGGCGGCTTGCGAGACCATGGTCGAGATAACGCCCACGCTTCCGATGACCGCACTGGGCGGAGCAAGTATCTCGCCGCACGCGCAGCACAGAGCGTACGCGGCGCTGGCTGCCATCTCGTCTACGTACGCCACGAAAGGGATCTTGCATTCCTTGCTCATGCGTTGAAGCTTTAGGACCGCCTCGTTCAGGCCGGCGACCACGCCTCCGGGCGACTCAATGCAGAACACGACGGCCGACGGTGCCGGGTCCGCCTCGATGGCACACTTGACTCGGCACACGATCGCCTCGTACGAGTCGCCTCCGCCTTCGCTGAAGTGGGCCAGCGCACCGCGCACGTGGACCACTGCCACGGTACCGAGACGCTCGTTTTCCTTCGCGTCCGGTCCGGACATGAAGAAAAAGCCGGCGTCGTCCTTCTGGATCGCGCTCGGGTGGATCGCAAGGTACTCTCCTGCGCTTAGAGCGTGACGTTTCATTGACCCATGCCTCCACCCGCAACCGGGTCAGTGATCTTGAAGGCTGGCAGGTCGTTGAGTCCAAGATTCTTTGTCGCCCACGAACGCAGCTCCTCCGTGTCCGTGAACTCGAGGCCGCCGCGCCTGAGAACCTCCAGAGCTGTACCGAATTGCTGAAAGATCTTGCCCTTTTCCTTCAAGTCTTCCCGGTTCGTGACGTCCCAGTCCGTCCAGGGCGCCAAGTCGGCATCTCCGAAGTTGAGGTACGCAAACGGGCGGGCGATCTGCTTGTACAGGGTAGCCTTCCACGACGAATTGTCCGCCTCTATCCCACCCTGACGGATATCCATGTGAGCAGATGTAGACGCGAGCGCTCCACCCTTCACTTCGGTGGTGAGGTTTTGGAACAGGATAGCGAGAACGATCGCCGTGTCACAGCGGTCGATCTGCGCCGGGAAGACTTCCCAGGCCGTATCTTTCGCCTCGACAAGCCGGTAGTCGTACGAATTGTCCTTGTCGACGCCCTTGCCGATCATCATGGTCGTTTCGGCGCCAAGCTTGGACAGTTGGGACTGGAACTGCGCGCGCTCACCGGGGTCAGCCGACATAGGCACCTCCCCGATGCGCGTCGGCTGTCCGTGTACCTCTCCGAACCTCGCCATGTCCCTGAAGGCGAAATGGCGCAGCATCCACGGCTCAACGGTCGCTCGAATGGCGCCGCGTATCCACGACCGATCTCCGCGTCGCTTGTGGAGCACCCACTTGCCGTCGCCCGGGAAGATCGGCAGGTTGCCGTCCAGGCTGATCGCGATGTACCGACGCAGACCCCAGTGGTAGTAGGTGAACCTGGGGTGCCAAGGTCGTATGTATGGCAGCCACGTAGGTTTAGAGGTGTCCCATACGAGTTGAGCGGGCTCAAAGCCCATCATGATCTCATACTCGTGCATCTCGTGTAGAGCGCCCTCGGAGCACATAATGGGCCAGTGCGCCGCCCACGCGTCACAGGACTCCTTTGCCGCGTCCGAGCTGTCGGCCGGCTTGAACCTCACCTCGCGACCGAATAGACCGGATACGCGTGAGCCGAGCGTGGCAACGACCCGATCATCGCCCAGGATCGAGTCGCACAACTGGCCGGACGCGTCGAAGTGGCCGATCATGTGGGCGCCCATGGCGGAGATGGCGGCCTGAACGGTCCACGTGTTCTGTATCGTTACGAGCGGGAGGTCGCGGTAGACCAGCCTGGACCGCGGCTCAACGTTCCCGGCCGCCAACGGGTCGGACGGTGGCTGGTGCGCCGGGTCGTCCTGTCGCGGGTGTGCGCCACCGCTAAACCGCTCGACCGTGTCGCGTAGCTGCCCGATCGGGTTGCTCTGAGCTAGCGGCGTGTCGAGATGGGGAGGGCCGCCGTTGGGGCCGGTTGAGTTGGCCACCGTTTCACGCTCCTAGCGCGGCGAGCTTCTCTTTCATGTCGAGCCGAATTGTCAGAGGCAGAGGGCCTCCCACGTACGCGCGGAGGTCACGCTTCCAGAACTCATGCCAAGCCCAGTCGTTGAACAGTGGCGTGTACTTCTCCGGGTTCGGGTCCTTCGGGTCGGAGCCGACGTTCAGG
>WNFI01069320.1_pt1 | contig 16730 bp, 17 predicted proteins | sample 5400471 | NCBI WGS metagenome assembly WNFI01 (sample SAMN13153348, study PRJNA577476) | soil metagenome | isolation source: 100 cm saprolite on Douglas fir-dominated hillslope | place: USA:California | collected 2013-09-17 | reverse complement strand
TAAAGAATCCCACCTCAAGGCAATGATCCCCGCCCCTAGAGCGTTTTCCGGCACGTTGTATCGTACGCGTATCAGAACAGTCAATGGGTATGACCCATTCCGGAGATAAGATGAAATGGCTCAATCTCACCTCCGATGCCGTTTTCTTCCACCGCCAGTCGATGCATCAGTACCTCATGCCACCGAGGAATGAAATAGAGTCTTGTCGACTGGGTCTAGAAACGTTTCTGGGTGCTATGTGGCTGGTTTCTTGCTCATGATGCTCAACTGAGCCGTCCTGATTGTTTCCCTGAGCCCTCTGTGAATTTGACAGTGATGTGTCCATTTTGAACTCTGTGGCGTAATATGGTCGTGTGATGGAATCTGTTATGGGGATCAAGTTGTCGGAAAGGATCCCACCCGCGGAAGCAGTATTATTGCATTCAGAGACTTTCAATTTGCAACTCACCACGCACTTTCTTGTCCAATCAACAACCGAGCTTTTTTTCATCCTCGGATTCATTTGTGCTCGCTTCTAGTGGCTTGCTTGTTCTCGCGGGGTGAGCCTGTAACGGTTCACCCATTGATCTGTTATCTTTCTCCATTACGGCAGTGTGTTAATCACTTGGGTGATACCAAACCTAATTGGCCTGGACCCAACTACAGCTGTGTAGGCAATAAAGTGCGTCTGGACCTTTGCTTTCGGAACGTTCAGGTTTTTTTTTTTGGTACCTCCTTCGTTCGCCGGCCGGAAATAGCTTGGCTTTTTTCATCTGCGGATGTGATGACTAAGTCTTAGCGCGTCATCAGGAATGAAGTCTGTGGGTGTTGAACGGCAGCCCCCTTGGATATTCCAGTTCTGGCCAGACCATTTTAGCCACTTGGGTCGGTTGGCGCATCTGCTGGTTTGGTGCGCTAGAACTCATCGGATCATCATCCGGTCTTTCTCCGTCGTCGCACAGTCATATATACATATGACGGAGGGGGAGACGAACGGATGATCAGCAATCACTAAGCGATGCCACTCCTAGCTCCCAAATGCTGGTACCTCCGTGAATAACGGGATAACGAACGGCATGTGAACTGCTACTTCCTGTTCCAGAGTCTGGTGCCTCCTCTCATTCGTTCGTCCATGGAAGTAGCTAGAACTAAACCACTGGATGTTGCATGGACATGATTCCATCTTAATACCCCATGGTTGCCTCCCGATGGTTGCCTGGATTCAATTGGCTCCGTTATGATCACAGAGTTACACAAGGATAATGTCATTGTACATATTGAGTATAATGGCGAGTGAGCAGTGTTTTGATCTCCCGTTCATCCAGTGTTATGTGAGTATGTGATATCGAGTAGCAATAATTATAACATGAATTATTGGTTGTTCACCTCCCTCGGCCTCCCGATATCCTCCGGTTCCGTTCCATTATTTCCCCTTACATCCATATGTGTGTCCAAGGCGCGCGACGCATTAATGAAAATGATGCTGAATTTCAGATTCTTTGATCGAGTTGGTGGTTCGTGCACAGCCACTCGGGATCGCCCCTGACGGAAGTGCGAATAAGCTTCAGAGTGAGGTTTTTACAAGACTCGGCTCCATGTCCAGCGATGGTCAGCCCATCCCGGTTTTCCACCCGGATCAAAGGCATCATCTTTGGTGGCTCAAACCCGCGGCTCGCGTTCGTGTGTCCAAGATATTCCCTGTCTTCACCGAATTTATTACCGTCCGAAATGACATTATCGATGGGATCTCGAACTCAATGAACCTACAGGATGTTCTAAAAGCAGTTGATGTTCTTCAACTCGGTGTTAACTCTCTCTGGTTCCAAAGATATCCGAATGAACCCAGGATCAAATTTGTGAGCTCCGAGTCTATCGCGTCGCGTCGCGAATGGCTTTGCTGACGTGAATATACCCCTAAATATGATTTCATCTCATAGAGTGAGCTTGAGACATGCTGGTTCCAGTATACGCCAGCAAAAGACGCGCTGTCGAGATACATGGCACTCGTGTTGCAAGATAGTGCCTATCAGGTATGAAATCGTGCACTTGAAAACTTAAGTATCCCCCCCATCAAAACTGATGTGGGATGGGTTTAATAGGCTCACGATGACGCTGAGACTCGTATCGTGTTTCATCGAGCGAGGGCAGATCTATTAGAGAGTATCGTGCGAATGCAAGAGACCAACATGGCCAGAGGTTTCGTCATATCATCTACTCTCCATCTTCTTAATGCTTATGTCCTCCCGAAGAGGCTTCTTTCTGGACGGGACGCTCTGCTGAAGTTCAACATCAGAATGAACAACTCAAAGCCGCAAGGGACCATGCCATGCAAGAATCAGAGAGAATGAAGGCGTTGAACGCTGAGCTGAAGGTTCAGATCGATAGTGTCACACAGCGTCAGGCGAAAACTGCTTTCCAAGAGACTGAGGCATTGAAGAGAGCGTCTCACTTCGAACATCAGTTTGATCGCGCAATGCACGAGAATAGAAACTTTAGGAATCAGCTTGCGGTGATGAGTGGTGAGTATGTTCTCTATTCCATGAACTTGGCTTACGGAGTTGAGAAGAACGTGCACGCAAGGCTGAAGAAGTAAGTTCAGGCATCCATCCCTCACTAGTACCGGTATTGATAGGTCCGCGCGATATCTAAACTAGTCCGCATTTCATCACTTCAACATTGCTACGGACTTGCAGAAGCGACTATCCGGATCCAAAAATCATGTATGTTTATGGTTCTTACCAATCTGTGCCCCCTCTCATTTGTTCCACTCAGAATTCCCCGATATCTCCTGGCTCCTACTCACAAGTGGTCTGTACCCATGCTTGTAAGACCCCTTAGCGCACCACTGATTGCTTCCGATAGCCTCCGAGCGGGGGGCATCTTCCTCATTCTCAGTCTTACCCACCACAACCTTATCCGTTCCAGTCACATCAACCGCAACCGCACGTACCCCAGTCCCAAGGTGTAGGAATCCCGCAGACCCAGCAATCGAGGGCTCCACTAACTGGGGATCCCGTTTCCGCTCCAGCTCCCATCGTCCCACCCCTTCAGCATGCTGGTGTCATTAGGCTAGGAAGTACTCCTAATACCACTCCATCCGTAAATTCAATTCCTTTGGGGTCGCCAACCACTAGAGAAGGGGTTCCTCGAGGGAGCATCGCTGTCGCGCGCCCGCCTTCGGGTGCGCCTGCGGACTCGACAGTAGATCCGCGAGCCGAGGCTGGCCCTACCGAATCTTCTTCCGTGGAGGAGCTAACATCGACGCCTGTGTTCTTGAGACTGTTCAATCACATGTTCGAGCAAGTGTCTGGTTTACCCAAGATCGAATATGAATGCACATTTTGCCGGTACGTTGGTTTATACTGACAAAAGATATGACTGTTCTGTCTCAGTATGCTTTTCACCAGGAAAAAGCATGTTGAAGGGCAAGAGTTGGAGAAAATTGGAGATGATCCGAATGAGTGGATGACGCACTGTAGAACAACCCACCCCAAGATGTACGGAAAGGCCATGTCGTTGCTGAGGAACACAACCATGTCCCCAACGTCGACGTCGCCACTGATACCTGCTGTGTCAGCCGTTCCTGTTCAATCGGCTGTGTCCGTGGCGACGGCTGCACCTGACAACCCTCCAGCACCTCTGCGACAATCCACACCATCGACTGCTACGCCAACTCCGGCACCTACAACATCGGTACCCGCCCCCAGTGACCAAAATCCAACGTCAACGATTGATACAGCGGAATAATCTTTTGTTATCCTCATTTTTTTCCTTTCTTGTCCGCATTGGTGCTTTCTAGCCATTAATGGGGCTCTTGGGTGTTGCTTCCATGTAATTCATTACCACCGGCAGAGCCGCGATAATTGTACACGAATCAACAGTTGGTCTTGGGAAATGGCATTGTAACGTTGTTGAACCGTTGTCTCAACCAAATACCGATGAATAAGAACGGCAAAACAGCTGAGAGAGCGGCATGCATACCGCAGTATCGTGAGGAAAAACATCTCGCCGTAATGGAGATAATCTCGATGTGAAATCGATTCATTCAGGCTAAATGATATTAGTCGGAATCTTCAGAACAGAATCTTAGCGTTTTGCGCAATGGCGTCTTCGCGAGCGGTCATTTTTTGGCAAACATTGGGCATGAGGTCTCGAGCCCTCGACCAGGGTACGCGAAGCATGACAGCGATTGCAATGCTCCACAGCCCGTCGGTTCGTTCATAGGGGTAGACGACCTCCAGAAAGGAAACAGGGACGGAAGTGTTGTATGACATGCTTTTTCAGGTGCTTGGGCCGGATTTAATAATCATCACGAGGCTGCTTTCATCCGGCGAGTGCAGCCCCTAGGATAGCTGAGAGCGCATGGTGGAAACCCATACTTCACGGACCGCAGTAAAAAAAATGGTACAAGATAAATTGTGGACACAAGTGGAGATCGGTCCCAAAGTGATCATCATATTTAAATTGCAAGCATGCCAAACGGGTTTTCGGTTGTACATAACAACAGAATTAAATGAGGGGCTAGCGAAGTGCGGCTGATCCGTCTTCTAGAACGGTGATGGGTAGATTACTTTCCGAGAGTTTTCTATAATCGAACAGACACGAAAAACATTCGTCCTTCTGCCGAAGCAAGTCGCAACGAACTCTTCGGGCCCGGCTTGACGGAGCCTTGTAGGGTCACATAGGAGAAAATGCGACCGGGGAGGGCCACACATTCTGAACCACACAGAACCATGCATGCCCACGCTCATCTATGAGGGGGTCCCCATGACCAGCTAGATTCCTGAAAATATAGATTACTAGATCTGCTTCAACCATTCTCAGGAATGGGGATCATTAGAGCCCGATTCTTGGGGCTCATGAGCAGGGAAGCGTTATTTTCCACAGTACCGTAGGGTGGGACAGCAATCTCTGTCGATATTTATATTGGACCAGCACTAGTGCTACAACTCCAGATCTGGGTGCGCAGGGTCGGGTACCAAGACAGTGAACCAGAATAGTACCTGCTGACCAGGCACATAGATTTAAAAACCAGCCAGAGTTACTGGATAATATTTTCACCGTAACAAAATTGTCAACAGCAGCAAAAAAGGGAGTCTGACGACTAAGCCGCCTTTTAGAGTTAGCCAAGTAATTAATGAGTTGATATAAAGGGCGAAGTAAAGTATTCTAAAAGAGTCTGGAAGTCAGTCCAATTTCATGCTCGCTGGTGAGATAAATCTTGAAGAGGTATCAGTCTTCAGTGCCAGAGTGTACGCTTCCAAATTCGATGGCACAATTTAAGCGCCTGCGTTGGCACATGTGACAAAACCGTGGTCAGTGTCAAATCAGAACAGCCACATGCTGAGACTTTCGACCACTGGGTTCAAGAGGGCGTCCGCGATTCGCCCTTCGTCTAAATGTCATTCGAATAGTTTTTTCTTTCCTTCCCCTCGATGCATATCGAGTACACGACCTTCCGCGAATGCTAACTCAGACTCTGCTATGAAGAAGCCATCAAAGCACCTAGCATTCTATCGCGAAATCATTCCAGCCATGATACCTATATTTATTCTCGGGTCCGCTGTGTATGTGGTGAGTGGCATGAAGGGATGGGGTTTGAGTGAAATTCATTTCCAAGTATTCTCTCTCAAGTCCTTGCATCTAACGCGTAATTACCTGTCCCACGAGAAGTACGTGCAAGACGCGGAAGCGGAGATTGCGTACCTCAGGCAGCAGGTGGAGGCTTTGCAATCGCAAGCGGGCCCTCGAGAGGCCCCAACATCTTCAACCGAGAGGAAGCGATGGCTAGGAATATTCTGATGCAGGCACACGCAGGCAGCTATGGTTCTTGCTAGGATTCAACGTCATGATGTGGTACAATCTGCAAGCAGTTAGATGCATCAAACATTGCATGTATATTGAGCACATGTAAGAAATGCCCCACCGGCGAGAAGTCATTGACTATCCATTAAACCTGAGGCCTAACTAAAGTGACTCATTTATGGCCAGCTTCCCATGAATCAAGGCCCTACGACTTTCTAAAAATCATCATTAGGGTGGCTTAGCTTCTGAACGGGCTGGAGGAAAGATCCAATCGAATATTATAATCGAAGCATAGAAAAAAAGCATTGACATTCCATCATTCGCTGTGCGAAAGGGGCAAGTTCCAATTCATACAGTGGTCTTGTCCAGTTCGCTACGGTGTCTGTCATATGTCTTCCATGTGCTGTCAAGAGAGTGAGATTGCACGCCTATGTTTGACTCAAAGGAGTAGATATACCTGAGGAGCGCGGACGCCAATCCGCTGTACGTCTTCACAGAATCTTTCGCTCTTTGGAATTTGAATACGTCGTAAGCTAATCGAGGTGTAAGCAACGGGGTTCCATCTATTTGAGGAGAAACGAACGCACAAACGAAGATCAAGTCCATCAAAAGCTTCATCTTAGTAATTTGCAACCATCCGTACTGTGCTCTCAACTTCTTAAGTTCTGCCTCATCCTCCTCGTCACGAGAGGTACCCGTGCTCCTTTCTATGCCAGTGTCGTACATTCGCTCTTGTACTTGTTGGGAAAACGTCAAGGCTAACCTGGTATGTCCAGAGGAAGTTTTGGTCGTGCTCACATTCATGTAACATTCCTTTAACCATGGCCCTTTCCGCCCCGACCTCAACGAGACCAGCGAGGGTACTAGCGAACCAGAACCAATCCGCTAATCTGCCCGCACGATGGCCTATTCGGACACCAAGAAGTCCGAGTTTGGAGAGTGTCGCAATATCGTCCGCGATAGCGTTGAATAAGTCAAGCAAAACTGGGGGCGGGGTATGAAGGAATCGATGCATGAGAGTTGGAGACGTGATGGACGCGGCTGAGGCGAATGGAATACTAGATTCGGGTGAAGATATAATATGCGTTAGGGGCGTTAGCCAGTTGAACATTATCAGACACTTTCTAGGATGTAGGTATTATAGCAAGATAAGATGTGTGTTGGAGGATGGTTGATTTAGGAGCGGACCTTGTTAGAGAAAGGTGTCCAACCGAGATATTGAGCCTCCGAGCTAATTCTCCGCCTCGCGGTTGACGGAACAGAGAGGCAGTACGCGTGTGCGCCAGTAGAATTAGACGCATAGTATATTGGATAATTTTCTGTCGAGGAAAGCACGAATAGATAAGCTAGTGAAATGCATATGGTTCGTTATTCCTTTACAAATGCTTTATCTCGCCCATACGAAGTCTTTAAAATTTCCCTCCATACTTCTTCAGGTCGAGAAGTAGAAGTAGGTGCAGACCTGATCACTTTAGTTGATGGAGTAAGAGGCAGCATTACACTCGGAGCTTTAGCAGACGAGGGAGAGTTCGTGTTCTTTCCTGAGCGAGGCTTCAGGGGAGGTGACCCAGAAGAAGATGGAGGGTGATGCGGTATCTCGGAACCGGGATTTATACGAATGGAAGTCGTGCCAAATGTCGCCGTTGTGCTCGGAGTGAATACTTCCTGGTCTGAGATAGAGTCGTGGAAATAACTGGAGTCGGTGGAAATATGGCTTTCTCGAGCCGATTGAGGCCAGGGCGACTCATGGACTGACATGGCTTGGACCTCTTAAAGGTTTACTAACGGACCTGATAACGAAAGGACGTGTCGTGCAACAGGCGCGAAGAAATGGCAAGACACGTGGAGAAATCCGAAAATAATTCAATTAGATTCATTGCAAATTAGATAGGCTCAATTATCTAACAAGCGCGCAAGATCACAGTTTCGAGGCAAAGGTCAAGATCTCCTTCTTCCATACTGCCACTCGAGTTCTACCGTCATGTGAGTCTGGTGGATCTTCGCTCAGAACAAGCTTCCACCCTGGTCCTAGAGCTTGGCTATACTGATCGACGGAGACCGAATAAGGAGGCCCTTAGAACATGTCAGTAAGGAGATAACAAGATGCAATGAAAGAGCTTACCGGTTGGACGTGTACCGTCAATCGGATACACGGTAGCAATCAGCAACCCACCGTTGGGTTTGATCAGGCGATTGATCGCATTACCCCACATGGGTTGTACGGAAGGGGGGAACGCGCAGAAAAATCTGACAGGAATAGGAAGTCAAAATGGTGTGAGTAAAAAATCACAAGAAAGCGGGTACTTGACGTCGTATATTATCTCATAACCACCCTCGGGGGGGTTTAACTCAAAGAAGTCACTCACTGCAAGCCTCATGTTTGGGAGTTCGAGAGATTGAGACTGCAATTGTCTATGTGATATCCTTAGTATATGCCAGATACTACGCTCACAAATGCTTACTGTTTTCCTTGCTCAATAGCGGTACTCGATAGATCTATACCAAGGGTATCAAATCCTTCCTTAGCGAAGAATACAGCATCATCGCCCTAGGAGGGCCGTCAGGGTGGTGCATGAATGCAGGACAGACTTCTCGCCTTTCCACAGCCAGGTACTAAGACGTGGCCCGTTCTCGGCACATTAAGTTTCTCCAAGGCCAGCTGGATAAGACCTGATGTTGTTCTCGAGTCCTCCCAAGGAGTGGTTCCTTCCTTCCTGATGTTACCACGAAGATTAACGTCTACCATTACGAGCCTTGCCTAGATGTACGCCACCAGAGCTGATCCCAACCGGTGCTCACAGCAGCTTTCTTGGGATTATCTTTCACACCAGCAAAATTGGCATTTAGGACAGCTCTGACGCGCTCAATGCCTTTCCTCGTATTAGAAGTCATCGGGCGATGATGGTTAAGCGCTAATAAAATATTTAGGAGAGGGGATCAGCAGCGCGAGTGACCTTGCGCACGTGCGAGCCGAGAAGGCCCGGAGCCGCGGGAAGCTCTAGATATTACTAGGCGCACATATAACATGGGCTGTATAAACTCGTGGGTGTGGCAATGAGTCACTTGGTTTGGCTGTCAGACTTGGAAGGACAAGCGTGGAGGGGACTGAAAGTTGAACATGCACCCCCTAGTAATATGGTAATATCCGCTTCGGCCTTAACGTACATGTATGTTTTGCAATAACGGCAAAACAATTCAGTTCCCTTTCCATCTCACTGCGGCAATGCCAGATTGTCAGGAACATGTCCTTGACATGCACAACGCCCCAAGAAGATGCGATTAACCCCTCCGGTATATCGCGATTCAATCGGCATTATGCGTACCGTGTGACAAGGCCAAAATTTCGACCTTAGATGCCTACGCGTGAAGCACGCGAGATCACTGGCGCAGGCGTGAAACGGAAGCGGTCGGGAAATGACCCAGTTCTGAAGACTGTCGAGGATGCTTCCCCCCTAGAGAGGGTCAACGTAAATTTGCCAAGCGATGAAGGAGAAGAGAGTGTGGCCCATGATCAAGACAGCGACAACGACCTAGCTCTCCCCCCAATTTTCGAGGCCGATGATGATGGAAGTGAAGAGGGGGAGAAAAAGGAAGAGCAGCAAAATGCAGAGGATGATTCCGACGCTTCGAGTTATCTTCTAGAGGACTCTGGAGACGAAGCTGACGAGAAAGACGAAGAAACCGGTTCTGAGCGCGATATAAAGGTTGGCCCAGGAGGCAGAACAATTATATCTAACATTACTGGGCGTCCAAAGCGCGTTTATCCTCACATTGAACCTGACTACGATTCAGATTCATCTACTGAAGAAGTAGGTGGGACCTTGACATTCTGTTTGTAGCCGGTACTTATGTTTTATTCAGGATCCGAATCGGATAGGGAATGTTCCTATTCATTGGTATGATGACCTACCTCATATTGGATATGACATAGACGGGAAGAAAATCTTTCGGCCCGCCAAGGGCGATGAGCTTGACAAGTTCCTGTCTACTGTCGAAGATCCAGCTAGCTGGTTAGTGTTCTGATCCTATTTACTGATCCATATGTCTCAACACTCGTCTGTATCATGTCGTTCACAGGACGTCTGGTTTCGACCATCTGACACAGGCGGAGAAACAACTCAGTTCTGAGGAGCTCGATATCATCCGTCGACTGCAAGCAGCGGAGAACCCAGATGCAGGGTACAACCCTTACGAGCCTACCGTAGAGTGGTTCACCGGAAAGGGCAAAGAATTAATCATGCCAATAAGCGCTCGTCCGGAACCCAAACGAAGGTGGCTCCCTAGTAAGTGGGAAAAGCGGAAGGTATGTGGATACTGGACCATCCAACTGCAAGATCGGTATATAACACATATGTCTCAGGTTATGAAAATCGTGCGCGCCATTCGAGAAGGCCGCATCCTTGCTAAGAAACCCACTTCCACAAAACCTCAATTTTACCAACTCTGGGCTTCCTCAGCACGTAATCAACCTCCCCCACTCGCCGCACCGAAAGTGCAGCCCCCTACCAATGCCGAATCATATAATCCACCTCCTGAATATCTCCCCAATGCAGAAGAAAAGTCTCAATGGGAAGCGACAGACCCAGAGGATCGCAGACGGAACTTCCTTCCACAGAAGTACGATGCCCTACGACATGTTCCTGGGTATGAAGGATTTATTCAGGAGCGGTTTTCTCGGTTATTGGACCTTTATATGGCTCCTCGGGTGCAGAAAAGGAGGTTCAGAGTGGATGCTGACTCTTTGCTTCCCACTTTGCCATCTCCCCAAGAGCTCAAACCATTCCCTGTCTTTGAATTGCTTAGAACGTGTCATTCAAGCCGTGTTCGATCCATTGCTATCAGCATTGACGGTGACTGGGTGGCTTCTGGGGACGAGCGCGGCGAAGTCAGAATTTGGGAGACTGTCGTTGGGCATGAGGCTGCTCGTTTCAAGTTTGAATCGCGTGTGTGTTCAATTGCATGGTGCCCTCGGGAAGATGTTAATTTTCTTGTTGTCGGGATGTAAGTACTTCTTCATGTTCTCCCTCAGTCATCGTGTCTGAAAGGCTGTCAAAGTGACGAGACGATCCACTTCATCGTGCCACCGTACCAACCACAGTCAATTGTCCAAGCCACCCTTTCGGTGCTTACGCCTTCCGATCCACCCCAACCTCCTAGCGATTCACTGAAATGGACAGCGACGCCATCTTCATCGGGCGCTCAGGCGCCCATTTTGTCAATTGCCATGCCTTCTTCCTCTGGGCTCGTTAAACAGCTTACTTTCCATCGGAAGGGTGACTACATCGCCTCAATGAGTGGGTCATCTCTGGTTCTCCTATTGATAGAGTTGAGTAATCTCTTCCTTAGGTGGTACGGGCGCCATATGGATTCACCAAATTAGTAAACGGCACTCCCAAGCACCATTTAAGAGGGTCAAGGGTTCGGTGCAGCGGGTACTCTTCCACCCCATCCGTCCACAGTTCTTCGTCGCGGTAGGTCTGGTGAACGTCCAGTTATCTCGGTGGATTCTGATCTTTGCCACATCAGACTCAGCGATACATTCGGCTGTATGACTTGGCGGCGCAGAAACTGGTCAAGACGCTCATGAGTGGCGTTCAGTGGATATCCAGTATGGATGTACATCCATCAGGTGACCACCTTATCGTAGGCAGTTACGATCGAAAGCTTGTTTGGTTTGACCTTGAGTTGAGCGACAAGCCTTACAAGACTACCCGCTTTTTGCATCATCCTCAGATGATGGCAGTATTCAGCTATTCCACGGTCGCGTATACAGTGACTTCACAACAGACCCCCTCATTGTGCCTCTTCGAGTCCTCAAGGGGCACAAGATCACGGAACATCTTGGCGTCCTAGAGATAAGATGGATACGGGATCGTCCATGGCTCGTAAGTGCAGGCGCAGATGGAGACGTAGCCGTTTGGGTAAACTAGTATACAAAATCACAATCCCACTCTTAGTAATTTGGTTGATCATATTCCGCTTCGGGTGACGCCGGATGTATGCAGAGATTGGTACTTTAATTGAAAGTGCCAACTGCGGAGCGACCTTACCAGTTCGTGTTTAATATTGCCCGGTAATGGGACGTTCCCACCTCAGACCGGCTGGGCTGGAAACTTCGTAAACCAACTCCAAGTCCAGATGGTCCTTCATCTTGGTACAGATCCACTCCAGGACGCCGTCCCCTTTTGGTCCATGGCCTTCGCTTAGGGGATCATCCTCGGTGTCTTTCTGAGTCCATCTCGCAGTGACCCCTGGTGAGATGTGCGCCACGGCTGCACCAGCTGTGGGCCCCGTCGACCAGTTCTTTGAATTAGCTGAGTCCCCTCTGTTCATGAGTCCTAAGGCTTCTTCATTCGGACTAAGAACCTTAACCTTTATGCGTTCATCTTCACTGACAGGGACCTGATCTTGCACAATAAGATACTCTAATGGACCTGGGCGAGTATTCTTGATGGAGATACGCTGCGAAAATGTTGAGATTTCGGTCCTCGTCCTGGATATCAGACCGCCTCCTTGGTGTGATACGGTTTTTCGGCAAGGGTGATACGTTACACGGACGGCAGGATCCACACCGAGGGAACAATTGAAGAACTCGTTGGGCGAAACATCGGGAATATATGCTTTGGTAACGAAGTTTCCATCCATAAACACGTTTGACCGCCCTATGATGCCATATGAATGAACGATGCGAGTAGTGGTTAGGGATATTGACCTGCAATTAAAGAGAAATTGCTCGTGTTCTTAACTCGGCACTGCAGGAAGGCGGATGAAGTTGAACGAGGGGCAGAGATCCACGCCAATTTGGCAGCTAAATCGACAACCTTGAATTGGCGAAAAGATCAGTACCATGAACGACGCGCGGTCAATGCACGTACCGCAATGGTTACTTTATGCTCGGATCCATCACTAGGTATAGTTGAGAGTCCCGCAATCTCATAACTTGAGGAGATTGCTCCTTCGGTGACAGTTACTTTCCTTGCCGTTTGTTTGAACCTTACGACATCCGCACTTTGGCTTAGGTGACTTTGTAAGGAGGAGGACATGCCGGACGGCCCCCTCCTTGACCTTGACGCCCGCGCGACGCTAACGGCCCCAACGCCCCATGTGTGAATATTCCAAGGCGTAAGCTCTGGGATTTTGCTTCCAAGATTAGGAGACGCTGTGCTCAGCGTAAGGGACACGCCTTTCCAGTCTTCTCCAGTAGTCTGGATGATAGAAGCTCGATAATCAATTGTGATTTTGGTATTGGAAGCTTCTGATGATCCAGATTGACCGAGAGTTGCCTTAACATCTGCGCGAATATCATACAAGACCTTCCAGGATGCATCGCAGACCACTATCAGGAACCTTAAGTTGTATGGTTGCACCATATCAGGAACAAAATACGAACTATAAGTCAATAAGACGTCTGCCAGCCCTTCGGCCTCTGTCAAAATAATGGAAGTGACGCTGATGGCTTTCTTTTCTTCATGGGCTAATTGAGAGGCGCTTGTTACCTCACGAATTTCCTTCTCTACGGAGACCAGTTCTTTTTTTACGCTCTGGAGGTCCAAAAATAGTTTCTCCTCGAAACGAAACTGCATGTCCAGAAATTCTGCAAGGTCTTCAGGCTTGGTTTCAGAGCCTGTGAGCCCCTTACCGAACCTCTCAAGGACCTCGGACTGCTTGACTAAGGTATCGAGTTTCGAATTCAGCTTTGCGCGACGGTCCTGAAGCAGAGCCAGTTTTGAGTCTTGCGCATGTTTCTGTCCTGCTGAGGTGGCGTCAGAGTGATACACGTCGAACACGACGAGATTTTGATCGCGAATAGTCGTCTCGGTTTCCACGCGAATGGATTATCGGTACTAGTACCTTCAGCTCGACTGGGATTCGCCTAACGATAGTGGCACGGTCCGCGACATACACCGTCACTGTGGTAATCGGTGCAAATTCATACTGGTTTGCGTCAATATTGATGATATTCGCAGGAACATCGTCCACGTCGATATCAAGGACACCCATTAGTTACAAAAAGATGATCTGCATTCCACACCGCATACACAGCCCCGAGTAAGATAATTACGTAATTTACTGTACAAATATCAGCGTCTCCTGGATAACACCAATGATCTTGGCTCAATAGGTGAATCTTGCTGGAGGGGTTCAGGAACGGGCGCCGTAATCCTATGTTTCCGTCTCCTTTCGGCGATCAACACACTTCGGACCACAGATCCCTCGGGGGCTTCGGAAGCTCGGCTTGGAAGGGTAGTGAGCATTGAATGACCCAAACTTCCCAAGTGTTCCAGAAGGGATGTAATATTGGTTTGTAGAGACTGGATGTGCCTGTCCATCGTACGCAGAAGTCGCGTATCTTTTGGTATCGCTGAACCTACATCAACTGGTTAACATAGCCGTTCCATTGAAATTAAGTAACACCTACCAGTCACTGCAGCCTGATTCGATGCGCTGAGGGTTGCACAACGATCCTTGATCCAAGTCGCCATTTTGACCAACGCTCTGAGTGACTGTTCTTTATGAATCACAACTGAGCGTTCCAAGTTCAAGATCCACATCAGCATTTGAACGTCATGCTTTCGTTTCGCCAGATGAACCATGACTTTGAACATGTGCTGGTTGGTTTGGACCCGAGGCAGTGGAACGTCTTGCTGAAGCAACACGCTGAGTTCAGCACTATTTAGTGGCTTCGGTCTCGCCGTCCTAAATGGATGCAGTAACTTTGCTACGGTTTCACGAAAGGAACGAGATTGCACGCGCTCCTGTTCAAATGCCAACTTGAGATAATTTTTGGCGAGGAGTCTGTGATCTGTCTGGCACGAATACGCGAGGAGATAGTCGAATGTTTGGGAGTTGGGCTCTGGGGTTGAAGGTCGTGCTGGGAAGATAGTGCCGTCCAGGAGAGTTACAGTGGGAACGTATGGGTCATCATCATCCTCATCGCCGTAACCAAAAGCTTCGTCAGGTCTTCGCATGGAGGAGAGTGGCGCCGTAAAACACTCGAAAGCCGCCACCATTTTGCTAAACGACTTTGTGCGATCCGTTAGGTGTGAAGCTCTCAACGCATTCTCTCCTGTAAGCCTGATGACAGTGTTTAAGGTCTGGGTTGATATAGAGGGTAGCGAAGGAATCGGAGCACCCTTCTCCTGGGCATCATCCACAGAGCGCTGGAATTGAGATATGAAGCTCGCAGGAATGGTATCCGGCTGGGCCAAATCAACTCCATAGACAGACTTGCAAGAAGGTGTATTTCGTCTTTTTCCTCGGATGGCAATGTGTGAATAGCACGCAGCTTTCTGGCTAGTGCCTGGAGGACGCGCAAACATGAGACATCGTCCGGTGACATTCCATGCATCTGCATTGCTCGGATGAGATCCAAAGCGCCCTGAGCATTACCGACAGCAGCATAATGGCTCAATATGAAATTGTAATCACCAAGTTCGAAATCTAAGCCGGATGCTCGAACATTTTCCAGAATAACTTGTATCTTATCAGAATGTGGGTGCAAAGCATCTAGTGTTGATTTCCTCTTCCACTTTGGAGTCTTCATCCATGCATTCTCACGGACGGTGAAGGCGTATGGAAGACAGCGACGAAGGACACGTTGGTGGATGGGTAGTGTTATCAATTCTTTCGGAATCGACCATGAATTGATTACGTCTAGGAAGAGTCTCCACGCAAATGCCGGTGGAGCAGAAGTTCTGGGCTTGTTGAGAACATCAACAAGACTTCGTAGAGGATCGCCAAGCTCCCGGCCTTGGGGGATCATCATAGGTTTTTTGAAGCCAGAGTCACCATGATGAAAACCAGAACCCCGAATTGGTATCGAAATTTCTGTCTGAAAGCACTTGAAGGACTTAGGATGTTGGATTATCGAACATTTCGATCTTCGTGCGAATTTGAGCATAGAAATTTAGCTGAACGGCGTCTACCGAATTCGAGGTCGAAACGTGGACTCTCGCTGCCTCCTTGACAGCTCAGTATGACCTACGGAGGAGGTGGGCAGTTTCTGCGTTTATGAACTGGGCTAATGCTAGCAATCAAATAGATGAGGTTTCGGCGCTCGTGCTCGATATTGGCAGTTCGACAACGCGTGCTGGTTATGCAGGTGATGACACGCCAAGAACCGTGTTTTCCACTACGTACGGATACATAAAAGAAGCAGAGTCTTCGGAAGGGGCGGGAGACTCGTCAAGTGCTCGTCTCTTTGTTGGGGATCATGTTACTGAGTGGAGAGCGAACATGGAAGTCGCTAATCCGATGATGGATGGCATAAGTATGTGAAGTGCAATGTGATGGGTTTGTGGTTGCTACTGACGCCCCCTTCAGTCAAGGACTTCACGGCGGTTCCGTCTATTGTGTCTCATGCCTTCATTCACAAAATGAGATGCCGTCCCCCTGAGCATCCCGTTATGGTGACTGAGGCGCCTTGGAACACCTCAGAGAACCGCCAGAGGATGGCAGAAATTATGTTCGAAGAGTTCAAAGTCCCCGCATTCTACATCGCCAACAACGCCGTGCTGAGTTCGTAAGTTTTTCTCCTGAATTCTTAACGGGCCAACTTACATACTCGCCGATGGTAAGCTTCGCATCAGGAAAGGGGACCTCCCTGGTTGTTGATATTGGGAAGAGCATGGTTAGCGTCACACCCATTTCTGACGGCTTCGTATTGCGGAAAGGTATAATGCTTCCCTAGTTGCCGGGTATAAGGACTTACTTGCTGGTATTTTAATCAGGAATGTTATATTCTACCCTTCCGACCCAAGTACGGTCAACAGCATTTAGAATCCTCAGCACACCGAGCAATCATCCAACATTTCCACGACCTCCAATACAACTTCTACCACATCAGCTAATCGCTTCCAAGAAGGTAAAGATACCTGGATCCCCCAACTCCTCTTCTGACAGTGGGTCCACAGCCGGTCGAGATGGGGCGACCTCATCAAGCCATT
>WNFI01085884.1_pt1 | contig 16731 bp, 15 predicted proteins | sample 5400471 | NCBI WGS metagenome assembly WNFI01 (sample SAMN13153348, study PRJNA577476) | soil metagenome | isolation source: 100 cm saprolite on Douglas fir-dominated hillslope | place: USA:California | collected 2013-09-17 | reverse complement strand
CCTTTGGGCGCGATCTGACGATCCTCACGCACGCGGATACGCCTGATAGAACGTCTGGCCTGAATCCGCGAGAGTACGGAGAGGCGCCGTGGCGATGAAGCGTGGGCCTAGACGCGTCTCGAGGTCGTTGAGGCGCGCCAGGATGTACGGTAATCCGAGCGAGTCCGCGTAGCGCAGCAGCCCGCCGCGGAAAGGCGGAAAGCCGGTGCCCATGATCATGGCCAGATCGAGCTCCGGCGCCGACCCGACGATCTTCTCCTCGAGGATGAGCGCCGCCTCATTGATCATGGCCAGCGTCATCCGCTCCACGACCACGTTCGCGTCGGCCGGATGAGCCGCACCCGCCCCTACGATCTTGTAAACGGCGGCATCGGGACCCTGCCGCTTGCCTTCGGCATACAGATAGAGGCCCTTGCCGTTCTTCTTGCCGAGACGACCGTCCGCGTAGAGCTTGTCGACGACGCTCGACTTCGTCATCCGGTCGCCGAAGTGGCTCGTCAGGATCGTCCCGACCTTCGCCGCCACGTCGATGCCCACTTCGTCCAACAGCGCCATCGGGCCCATCGGCATGCCGAAGCGGACCATGGCCTGGTCGAGCGACTCGATCGAATTGCCCTCTTCCAGCAGGAAGCCGGCCTCGTTCATGTATGGCCCGAGGATGCGGTTGACCACGAAGCCGGGGCCGTCGTTGCAGATGACCACGGTCTTCCCCATTTTCCTGGCAAAGCTGGCCACCGTGGCCATGGCTACATCTGAGGTCTTCCTGCCGCGGATCACCTCGACCAGGGGCATGCGGTCGACGGGATTGAAGAAGTGCATGCCCACGACGTTCTCGGGACGTTTGGCATTGGCGGCGATGTCGGTGATGGGAATCGTCGACGTGTTCGTCGCGAAGATCGCGCTCTCTTTGGCGAGCGACTCGAACTCCGCCAGAACCTGCCTCTTGATCTCGACGTTCTCGACCACCGCCTCGATCACGAGATCGGACCGATGGAAGCCGGTCCAATCGGTCGTGGTGGTGATGCGCATCAGCTTGCGCTGCATCTCGCCGCGGGTCATCCGCCGCGTATCGACGCGCTTCTTCCAGATCTTTGAGGCTGCCTTCAACCCACCGGCGATGGCCTTCCAATTGATGTCGCGCATCCGGATGGCGGAGTCGGTCTTGTCGGCGATCAACTGGGCGATCCCGCCGCCCATGATGCCTGCGCCGAGGACGCCGGCGTGCTCGACCTCCAACGGCTTCGCGGCCAACTGGTCCTTCTTCGAGCCCTCCATCAGGAAGAAGAGCCGGACCAGGTTCTGCGCAACGTCGCCCATGATCAACGGAGCGACCTCGTCGACTTCGCGCGCCAGACCGGCGTCCACGCCTTTCGACATGCCCCACTCCATGACCTCGAGGGCCTTGAGCGGCGCGGGGTACTGTCCGTTCGTTTTGGCCAGGACAGCCTTTCTGGCCTTGCTGAAAATCATGCCGCGGCTGATCGGATTGCCGTCGATGAAGAACTTCGTGCGGCCTCCGCTTCGCCGCTTCCCTTTGTTCGCGAACGACTTCGCAACCTCGAGCAGGATCGAGGCCGGAACGACTTCATCCACGAGACCAATCTTCTTGGCCCGCCGGCCCTCCAGTTGTTTCCCAGCCAGGATGATGTCGAGCGCCGCGGGCAAGCCGACCAGACGCGGGAGTTTCGTCGTGCCGCCCCAGGCGGGGAAGATCCCGAGGTTGACCTCAGGAAGGCCGATGCGGGCTTTCGGACTGTCGGACATGACACGCCAATCGCAACTGAGCGCCAGCTCGCAGCCGCCGCCGAGGCAGGCGCCGTTGATCGCAGCCACTTTGACCTGTCGTAGCTTCGAGAAGCGATGGAGCACCTGCTGGCCGAAGCGGGTGTACTCCTTTGCCTGCTCGATGTCCGTGGCCTTGGTGAACTCGGTGACGTCGGCCCCGGCGATGAAGATCGAGGGCTTGGCGGAGGCGACGATCACCATGGTGACATCGGCCATGCGGTCGAGCTGGTCGACGATGCCGGCGAGCTCGGTCATGGCCGCCGAGGAGAACTTGTTGACCTTCTCACCCGGGTAATCGAACCAGAGGATGGCCAGGTCTTCCTCACGCTCGATTCGGAATGCACCAAGGGTTGGGGCAGGGGTCTTAGAGTCGGTCGGCGGAGCTTCGGTCGTGGAGGTCATGCGCGTTTCTGTTCTCTTTCATCATCGATGCCCTCATCGATGTACATCTCGTCGATCTGGCTCTTGTACTTCTTGTCGATGACTTTCCGTTTGACCTTCAACGAAGGCGTGATCTCGTCATCGTCGATGGTGAAGTCGCGCGGGACGAGCGAAAAGCGGCGGATCTTCTCCTGCCGGTCGAGGTTCTTGTTGAAGCGGTCCAGCTCGCCCTGAAAGATCGCCTTCACCCGGTCATTGCTCACGAGCTCTTCCCGCGTCTTCCAATGCAGCCCCATCGCCGTGGCGTCGCGCTCCAGCTTCTCGAAGTTCGGCACGATCAGAGCGACGAGGAACTTGCGGCGATCGCCGATCAGGACCGGCGTCCCGATGTACGGCGAGCTCTTGAGCAGCGCCTCGAGCGGCTGCGGGGCGATGTTCTTGCCGTAGGCATTGATGATGATGTCCTTCTTGCGGTCCGTGATGCGCAGGAAGCCGTCGCTGTCGATCTCTCCGATGTCCCCGGTATGAAACCATCCGTCCGGTTCGATCACCTGCGCGGTGGCCTCGGGGTTGTTCCAGTAGCCCTTCATCACGTGCGGGCCGCGCGTGAGGATCTCGCCATCCGCGGCGATCTTCACCTCGACGCCGGGGATCGCCGGACCGACGGTACCGATGCGCCGCCGTGTCAGGGTATTGAGTGTGATGACTGGAGATGTTTCCGTGAGTCCATAGCCCTCGAGGATCTCCAGTCCCGCGCCGACGAAGAACGCCGCCAGCTCCGCCGAGAGAGGCGCGCCGCCGGAGAGAACGAACTTGACGCGCCCTCCCAGGCGGCTGAGGAGCTTGCGGAAGACAAGCCTGTCCGCGATGGCCGACTGGATATTGAGGGGAAACGGCATGGGCCTGAGGGTCACGCGGTAATCGAGTCGCTTCGCGGCGATGCCCAGGGCCCACATGAAGATCTTCCTGCGCATGGGCGGATACGTGGCCACGGTATCCATGATCTTGGCGCGCATCTTCTCGAACAACCGTGGTACAGCCCCGAAGACGTTCGGCTGGATTTCCTGCAGGTTGTCCGAGACCTTGTTGACGTTCTCGGCGTAGGCGATCGTGGCGCCTTTCATGAAGTAGGCGTAGTCGGCCACGCGCTCGAGGATGTGCGAGAGAGGCAGGATCGACAGCGCGACGGCTCCCTCATCGATCGGCATCACGCCGAGACTCGCCTGGGCGTTGCTGGCGATGTTGCCGTGGGTGAGCATGGCGCCTTTCGGGTTTCCCGTGGTCCCTGAGGTGTAGACGAGCGTGGCCAGGTCGTCCGGCTTGGCGCTCGCAAGCAATTCGTCGAACCGCGCCCGGCCAGTCTGCTTCTCCTCCTCGCGGCCAATGCCCACCACTCCTTCGAACGAGCGAATGCCCGCCGGGAGAGCCGCCACCTCGTCGCAGACGATGACGTTGTGCAGGCTCGGCACGTGATCCTTGATCTCCATGACCTTGTGCAACTGGTCTTCGGTGGAGACGATCACGGCCGCCGAGCCCGAGTCATTGAGGATGTATTCGATCTGCCAGCCGAGGAGCGTTGGATAGACCGGCACCGTGACCGCGCCGAGGGCCAGGATGGCGAAGTCGCCCATGGCCCACTCGGGACGGTTCTCGGAAAGGATGGCCACGCGATCGCCGGTCTTGACGCCCAGGCATCGCAGTCCGGTGGAGAGCCAGCGGACGGTGTCGCGCATCTCGGCGGACGAGATGTCGACCCACTGGCCGCCTTTTTTGACCTTCAGCGCCGCGGACCGTTCTTTTGCGATCGTGACGGCGTAGATGTCGTTGAGCGTCCTGATCTCCATCGGGCCACCTTTCTCGTATGACGTGATCTTATGCAACTTTCATCCAACGCCACAACTCAGGGATGTTTGGGTCAAGGGTCAGTTTCGGTTCGAAAGGCGTTTCACGCGGAGGCGCGGAGACGCCTTTCGATGACATATGAGCCTCATGCAACTTTCATCCAACGCCACAACTCAGGGATCGTCGGCCGCTTGCCGTACGAGAGGATGCCGACCCGAAAGATCTTCGCCGTGGCCCAGAAGAATCCCGCCACCGTGGCCATGGAAACCAGAATGCTGAGCGCGATTTGCGACATCGGCGGCTCGGCCACCAGAATCCGGACGAACATCGTCAACGGTCCGAACACAGGCGCCATCGAGAGGCCGACGACGAACGGCGAGTCGGGATTCGTGATCAGGACGATGATCAGGAACCACGGCAACATCATCGACATCGTGATCGGGGCAATGAGCTGCTGCGCTTCCTTGTCCGAGTTGCAGATCGCTCCGCCGACCGCGTACACGCAGACGTACGTCAGGTAGGCAAGGAGAAAGAAGATGATGAAATAGACGAAGGTCGCAGCGTGCAGGTACTGCGAGAGGTCGAAGCCGGCCGACGCGGCCGTGATGGCGCCGAAGGTACCGACACCGATGAGCATGAGCAGCCAGACCGAGACCTGGGTGAGGCCGACGGCGGCGATGCCGACGATCTTCCCGGTCAGAAGCTGGCCCGGACTCATCGAGGAGATCAGGACTTCGACCACGCGATCGTTCTTCTCCTGAATGATGCCGCGCATGATCTCCAGGCCATAGATGAACGAGGGCAGCATCAGGAGTCCTGTGAAAATCAGGCCGATGAAGAGGTTCGCCTCGCCCCCCTTCTTCTGCTCGCCGCTCTTCGAGACCTGCACGGAATCGACCGGCGTGTCGGTGAGCAGCTTGTCGATCTCGTCAGCCGTGACCCCGCGTGCATTCAAGCGCTCGCGCTGGATCTCATGGTTGGCCATGTTCCCCAGCCGTTGCTCGCTGATGAAATCGGTCGAGGAGCGGCTGTAGAACTTCATGTGCGCCTTGGACGATTCGAAGGCATTGCCCGGGATGACAAAGACTCCATCGAGCCGTTTCTCGCTCTCCTCGGCGCCCAGTCGCGCCAGGTAGGGCTTGGCGGTGAGGTCGAGCGCCGAGTCACCAGGCCGCGCGACATACGTGATGTCGAGCGACCCCGGCAATTCCGCGCGGCGCCCCGCCGCCGGCGCCGCCATCGGCTCGTTGCCATGCTTGAACGCCTCCTGCAACCGGCCCGTGCCATCGATCACGACCACCTGCTTCTTCCCCAACCCCTTGACCATGACCAGGCTGGGAAGAACGAACAGACCCGCAAGGAGCGCCGGCAGGAGGATGGTCATGATGATGAACATCTTCTTCCGGACCGCCTGGAGGTATTCACGCTTGAGGACCGCGAGGAGCTTGTGCATGGGTTCCTTTCAAGGTTGGGGTCGTTGCGTTGGGTGAGTAGGCGGGGCGTGACCCAGCCGCGGATGCGGCGAAAGAATGTAGCCCACGGCGTGAGCCGTGGGATGGAGAGGCCCCGGCTCGTCCACAGCCGCGGATGCGGCGAAAGACGTCATTCGAAAACGTACCTCGGATCGTACGGAATGTGGTTCTTCTCCAGGAATTCGATGTACTCCTCGGCGAACGTCCTCTTTCGATGATGTGCTTCCTGACGTTCGATGTAGCGCATAACTGATCGGGCGCTTGATTCGCTGACGCTGAATGCCGCGAAACCAGACTGCCATCCGAACTTGGATCGCATGCCTCGCTGCTCTCGCACCCATTTCGAGGAATTCGTCTTCACGAGACGCAACGCATTGGAGATCGCGAGCACTGGAGGAAGTTTCGCGAGAATGTGGATGTGATCGTCCGTGCCTCCGATCGACAAAGCCGCTCCGCCTATTTCGCGGACGATCCCGCCGACATACGCATGCAGATCGGGCCGCAGCTCGGGCTCGATGAACGGGTAACGGTCCTTCGTACCGAAGATGATGTGGAAGAGCAGGTTTGTAAACGTGTGAGCCATCTTGATCGCCTCTTTCGCCGCTCCGCGGCTGTGAACCCTTCGTCTCCGTTACCCACGGCTCACGCCGTGGGCTACATTCTTTCGCCGCTCCGCGGCTGGCGCACCTATCTGCCATACGCCCCTTTACCTTACGCCCTACGCTCCCCCTTCCGCCGCCAGCGTCTCCGCGCCCACCTGCTCGATGAAGATCTCCTCCAGCGACGGGGTCGCCACCTCGAAACGGCGGATGCGCAATCGCTCCATGGCCAGTTTCAGAATCGCTTGCGGTTCCGCCCCTTCGGCCAGGGCCAGCTCGGCGGAGTTCGTGGTGATTGCGGCGCGGCGCACCTGGGGGTGCGATTCGAGGAACGAGGCGTCGCCGTCGAAGTCGAGGTAGAGCGTGTTCTTGCCGAACGATGTGCGGACCTGCTCCAGGTCGCCGGACAGGACTACCTTGCCCTGATGGATCAGGACGATGTCGTCGGCCATCTTCTCCGCCTCGCCCATCATGTGCGTCGAGAGCAGGATCGTCCGCCCCTGCTCCTTCAGCTCGCGGAGCAGGTCGCGGACGAGGACCATGTTCACCGGGTCGAGGCCCGACTGCGGCTCGTCGAGGATGATCAGATCGGGCTCGTGCAGCAGCGTGCCGATGAGCTGCACCTTCTGCTGATTCCCCTTCGACAGCTCTTCCACCTTCGCTTCGCGCTTGTCCGTGAGCTCGAACCGCTCCAGCCACCGCTCGATGACCGGACGGACGTCCGCCGGCCTCCGGCCCTTGATCTCGGCCAGGAAGAGCAGTTGCTCGACCACCTTCATCTGCTTGTAAAGCCCTCGCTCTTCAGGCAGATAGCCGATGCGGTCGCGGAAAGCGTCCCCTCCCCCGGCTCCCCAGGAGATCGAGCCGGAGTCGGGCATGAAGATCCCCGTGATCATCCGGATCGTGGTCGTTTTCCCGGCGCCGTTCCGGCCCAGAAGCCCTGTGATCGTCCCATGCCGCACGGTGAATGAGACCCCATCCACCGCCCGGACCGAGCCAAACGTCTTCACCACGTCCCGAACGACAAGAATCTCCTGCATGCGCGGAACCTCCGAGAGGAAAGTGCCGCGTATTGTATGGGATGGGGGGACAGTCGTTGTCCGGAGCAAGGTTCTCGTCAGGATTGAAAGGGGTGGCAACGCTGCCGCCGGAGGTTCTTTAGAATCCCCCGGAGGTTCTTCAGAATCCTCTGGAGATTCTTGAGAATCCCCCGGAGATTCTTAGGAATCCCCCGGAGATTCTTAGGATTCTCGAAGCGTTCGACAAAGAATGGTTGGGGATTCTTAAGAATGTTTAGGGGATTCTTAAGAATGTTTGGGGGATTCTTCAAGAACCTCTGGGGGATTCTTCGAGAACATTTCGGGGATTCTTCGAGAATGCTTAAGCATTCTTCAAGAACCTATGGGAGATTCTTCGAGAATGTCCAAAACATTCTTCAAGAACCTCCGGAGATTCTTAAGAATGTCTGGAAGATTCTGAAAAGCGCGCGATCGATTCTCGAGAATATCCGCGAAGCCATTGATCAGGTGGGGGTTAGCGTTCATCGCCTCGGTCGTCCGACCGTTTCAACCCCGGTCGCGACATGAGTGGCGGCAAGTCTCTTGGCTCGTGCAATGCGCCGAGCCTCCGCCGCGACAGCGGCCGAAGGAGGATAGCCGGGGGTGCCGAGCAAAGCGAACACCCCCGGAACAAGAAACGCGATTACGTACCGTGCCGCGGCAGCCGCACGAGGAGGAGTCGCGGAATCGCCAGATGCAACGCTTTGCACGCAGAACGGAGACCCGCGCGCATTCCACCGCTTTGGTCACGGCTCTCCTCGTGCCGCTGTCGCGGCACGATACGTCGTCGCGCTTCCTGGTCCGGGGGTGTTCGCTTCGCTCGGCACCCCCGGCTGATATGGAGGCGACCCGCTCGTAAAGCGAGCTAGTCACCAGAAACTGAGGCGCGGGTCGCCTCAATTCTGAAGCAATGGTGGTCGCCTCCATCCTGTCTACCCTCCCTTGGCCGCTGTCGCGGCGGAGGCTTGAGCACTCTTCCGTTTCTGATGCGCCACGCCAAGTTTCTTTGAATCAGCGCTTTGCGCCAACTCGCCGAGGGCCATGTGAAGGCGATGGGCAGGCCCGCGTTTCGACTGGACAGTCATTTCCGCGGAGCGGTTCTGAGGAGCCGGTCTCCTACGAATAACCCGACAACGTGCCTATCCACGTCGTGACCGTCGGCGACGGCTCGTCCCGTTCAGGGCTTCGGGGTGCTGAGGTTGTCGTCAGTCGACCCTGGCACCAGGAACTTCTGGATCTGTTTGATCACGCGGACGATCCGCCGGGTGATCCCTCCCGGCTCTCCGCCCCCATCACGCGTCGCGGCAAAGGACTGCGACGCTGCTCCGAAGGTTAAGAGAACCGCCAGAAGTGCAACCGCGAAATGCCTTTTCATACACCCTCCCTGAGCGGGCTCAGCATACCGCCATCCGGCTGCAAAGCCCACAGTCTTCAGACGGATAACCGATCCGGTCCCGAGCGAGTCCCCTCCCCTGCTCCTCATCCAGCCGAGCCGGAATCAGGCATGAAGATCCCGCCGATTAATCGGGATGGTCGCCGTCCTACGCCTCGTTCCTGCCGAGGAGCCCGATGATGGCCCCATCACGGACGGTGAACGAAACCCAATCCACCGACCGGACCGAGCCGAACGTCTTCACCGCGTCACGAAGACAAGAATCTCCTGCATGCGCGGCAGCTCCGAGAGGGAAACGGCGCGCAGTGTAGGGCGATCGCTCGCGAACGTAAGCTACGGTTTCGGGATAGCCGGAAAATCGTCGTTGCTGCCGAGATGGAGCAAGTGCTTGACGTAGCGAACAACGCGCGTGAACGCAGGATCCTGACGCGATCCATCGCGATCACGCGTTGCGGCCGATGCGACGTTTGGCATCTGCATCGCCGCGACGAGCACAGCAATAGCAAGCAGTCTTGATACACGAGTATTCATATGCCCTCCTGTTGGGGTGGTTGGGAGGGCGCGCCCTAGAGTAGGTGTGACGCAGAGCGTCGAATCCCTACCCTGAATTTGCTAGCAAACCGATCTGCTGGTCGATAACGAGCTGCTTGGCCGCACCGTCATCGATTACTTCCGAGGTCAAATAACTCTCCAACGAGTACGTTCCGGCAAAGCACTGCCCCAGCCGCTCGAGCCAGCGCGACCATCACTGCGCGAGTGGGTTCCATCGTCCCTTTCCTAAGCCTCAACAAGTGTTGGCGGCTGATTGCCGCCTTCCGAGCCAGCTCTGATGGCTTGATGCAGGTCTGCGTGATAAAGACAGCAAGAGGCGTCATCGTTTAGTCCTAGGACTATGGAGAGAAGTTTAGCCGGGGACGAAACTGAATGCAAGCGATGCCGCCAAAAACAGGAAGAAAGATTCCGGAAGCAGTAGCGTTCGGAAAGCGCGTGCGCGAGCTTCGGCTGGCACACGGTTGGACTCAGGAGCGGCTCGCCGAAGAGGCTGATATCAACTCGGTTCAGGTAAGCCACATTGAGCGCGGAGCGAATGATCCAAAGCTCTCGACAGTCGTCAGAATTGGGCGGGCCCTGAAGGCGTCGCCAAACGAACTCTTGCCGCGATGAACGCGTGCGCTTCCACCTGGCTCCAGTGAGGTGTCAAACCAATTCTCCGACTCGCAGATGTGCGAGCCATGTTTGCTTACTCTCTCGTCGGTAACATTTTGGCCGGCGCCGTCCAGAATTGTCTCCCTCAAGCCTGCGGCGACGAGGTCAAGCTGGTGATCGGCCACCAACGGGGACGTGTGACGATCAATGTGCGGAAGGTAGCGAGCCGAGTCGGGACCCCAGGCGAAATACACACCGGCGGCGGGCTGCTCAAGAGCCGCTGCAAGGCCATCCGTTACATGGAGCGTTTGTGAGAAGAGAAGGATCTGGTTTTCTTCCCAGTACTCGCGCAAAGGTCTCGAGCAAGTACGCCCCTGCCACGAACTGAACGTGGGGAGCATCTTCCGGAAGTAAAAAATGGTGATTCGTCGCTACGCCCGTCTCGCCGACAAAGAGTCCGCTGCCCCGAACAAGCCTGTCGTCGCCATACACCCAGATGTTGAAATTCTGGCGCGTCTCACCGCGGGAAACACGAACAAGGAGGCTCTCGATAACGCGGCCTCTCTTTGATGTTGCAAACAGCAAGGTCCGAAGAAAGACCTTCGGACGTGGCCTCTTGTTCCGCGTTCCCCCATCGGGACCGAAAAAATCACAGTCGGCTGCGTCATGCGGACGTGGCCCCGGCGAATGAGCGTCAGCCAGGCGGTCGTGGCGGAGACTGCCAGCGCCGTTGCCGAAATGACCAGCGTAATAGGTTCGACCATGATTCGCGTTGGGTCTTCAACTATCTCATCTCAATCCAGATCATGACGCACCGCTAACCACGCGATCGTCGCATTTTTCGAACCAATGCGCTGCGTGAGAATTGGAACGCCGAACTATGATGGGTTTTGCGCAAATAGAAGATCAGGCTGCCCTGGAAGGCGACGAATATACCCATACACTTCTCGTGCTAGACGAGGTGTCGCCGTGGCCGCGCTCGCAGCCTCACGGAGGTATGCCAAGGCGGTCAAAGCGCGAGATGTATAAGCAAGCCCCGAATCCTCAAAGCTGGAAATCGCGTCCTGACAAAGCTTTTCGACTTCGTCAAAGCGGCAATCCACAAGAAGGATTTCTGCAACTTCGAGCCTGACCAACGCGGCCGACGCCTTCATGCCCAGCTTTTCGAATTCTGCCAGGACCTCAATAAACCGGCGATGCGCTTCCTTCGTGTTGCCGTGAGCGGCAAGCAACCCAGCGACGTTCCAACGGATTCTGGCTGCCTCGGTAGGCGTCTCCAGCGCATCGAACATCTCTGCCGCAACACTGTATTCTTGCAGCGCTTCAGCGACTTCGTTTAATTCGCGCAAGCAAAACGCTATGTTCATGGTAACGCGCGCGCGCGTATCATCGGTCATGACATCGTCGAACTCAGCCTGAATCGCCCGAAGCTGAAAGAGAGCACCACGGTAATCGAGCACCTTGAGCATCAAATGTGCCCTCATGAACCGCGCTGAAGCCAATCGTTGCTTGTCTCCGAACAATGCAAAGATTGAAGCGCTCTCTCCGGTTAGGGAGAGAGCTTCCGGAACGCGATCCATCGGACGATAAACCAGGGCTCGAAGGGTTGTTGTCCTCGCGAGGTCGTACTCAGACACGATACATTTCCGAAAGTGTCCCTCAGCAGTCTCTGTCGCGTTCAGCGCAGCGGGATAGTTTCCTGTGTAGTACAGCGCGAACCCCCGCTCCCGCCACGCCGCCCCCCGTAGCTTCGCTACGATGTCCGATGCGTAGGCCACGGGATCCAGCCCTTCGGCGATGTCCACCGCCAGGGCGGTGATCTCGACAGCGTCGGGGGGCATGGTGTCGATGGCGCGGTCGGTGGCGGCGATCAGGCGGCGGACCATGCCGGCCGTGCGCCAGGTCGGGTTCTGGCGGAGGCGATTCGACCACCACTCGCGCGGGCCTTCCAGGAGCTGGCTGATACGCGAGCTCGCCTCGGCGTCTTCGCGGGCCATGTCGCCGGCGAAGGCGCGCAGGGTGTCGATCGTGGCCTGGACGGGCTCGCCCGGCAGGTCGCGCAGATCCCATACCGCGGCCTCGGCCAGGGTTTCTTCGACGAGGCGGTACTCCTCCAGCGTGGCCGCGCAACGGGCGCAGGAGCTGAGATGCGGATCCTGCTTCACCAGCTCGGGCCGGCCGTTTTGGAGGAGGCGGATGATCCGGTCCTCGTCGTAGTGCTGGTTCGTCGTCATCTGTTCGCCAATGTCGTGAGGTTCATGTAAAGATCGCGGACCCGCCTCAAACAGTTATGGATGAGCTTCTCGGCATACCGCACCGTGGTCTTCATCTCCGCGGCCACCTCGGAGGCCGACCGGCCTTCGTAGTAGTGCAGCTCCAGCGTCTCCCGGCACCGCGGCTGGAGGTACCGCAGACACTGCTGCAATGTCATCTCCAGCGCGAACTGCTCGGCCAGCCCCAGCGAGGCCGGATCCGATTGCCGCGCGAAATCCTCCGGCAACTGCTCCGTCCGCCCCTGCGTCCGCCAGTAGTGCCGGCTGGCGTTGCACATCGCCGCCACCAGCCAGCCTCGGCTGTTGTCGATCTTCGTCCCGCTCTGCAGGTACGAGAGGAAGACCTCCTGGATGAGGCTCTCGGCATCACATTCCGGAATCCGGAACTTGCGGCAGGCCACGTAGAACAGGAGCGTGCGGCATTCGATGTAGAGCTTCCCGACGTCTTCGGTCTGCTCGACCGGGACGGCATCGCCCTCCCTCGGCTCGTCGGTGACGGGAGGGGGAGGAGGGGCCATCACTACCACCGGCTCGATGATGGGTGGAGGACCGAGCTCGACCGGTTCAATCGAAGGCGCAACGGCGTTCTCGGCGGCACTCGCCAACGAGTCTTCCAGCGCGTTCTGATCGAACATATTGGCCATTGCGTTGCTCTCTCTGCAAACTGACGGGCCGTTCGGGATGTATGGATTTTAGACCAGAATCACCGTATCACGAAATCGGTGCGACCGAAAGTGACAACTGGGCAATAGGTTGGTCCCTTCCCGGTGGTGTTTCCATAAATAGTGCTAAGGATCTGGATTTCACGCGGAGGGCGCGGAGACGCAGAGAGAGAACGGCATCAGACCAACTTCGCGCGTCGGGTTTCTCCGCGCCTCCGCGCCTCCGCGTGATGCCTGCCTTGCGTGCCGTGCTCGGGCTCGTCCTCACTGACCACCAATCACCGACCACCGGCCACCGGCCACTGTCAACCGTCCACCGTCCACCGTCAACCGTCCACCAATCACCGCTCACCAACCACCTCTTCGATGCTATTCTCCGCCGTCGCAGCCATCCTCATCCGGCGTCGAAAGGGATTCGATGAATTCTGAGCAGATTCGCAGCTCCGTGGACCGCATCTGGGACTCTTCCATCCTTCCCACGATCGAGCGCTACATCCGGATCCCCAACCAATCTCCCCTCTTCGACCCGGACTGGAGGCAGAACGGCTACATGCACCAGGCCGTGGCCATGGCCCGGGAGTGGGTCGAGTCGCAGAAGGTGGAGGGGATCACGATCGAAGTGAAGCAGCTCGGCGACCGCACGCCGCTCATCTTCATGGAGATCGAAGGTGACGCCTCTTCGACCGTGCTGATGTACGGCCATCTCGACAAGCAGCCGGCCATGGTCGGATGGGAGGCCGGGCTCGGGCCATGGACCCCTGTGATTCGCGATGGCAAGCTCTTCGGCCGCGGCGGCGCGGATGACGGCTACGCCATCTTCGCCACCATCGCGGCGATCAAGACCCTGCAGACGGAGAAGCTGGCACACTCGCGCATCGTGGTGATCATCGAGTGCTGCGAGGAGAGCGGCTCGGTCGACCTCCCCGCATACATCGATCTGTTGGCGGACCGCGTCGGGACGCCGCGCTTGGTCATCTGTCTGGACAGCGGATGCGGCAACTACGACCAGCTCTGGATGACCACATCATTGCGTGGCTCGATCGTCGGCAACCTGACCGTGGAAGTGCTCACCGAGGGCGTGCACTCGGGCGATGCGAGCGGCATCGTGCCATCCAGCTTCCGCATCATCCGGATTCTGCTCGATCGGCTGGAGGACGCACGCACCGGCGCAATCATCCCGAAGTGGCTGACGATCGATGTGCCGCCGGCGCGTCTGGCCGAGGCGCGGGAGACGGCGAGAGTGCTGGACAAGGAAGTCTGGGATAAGTTCCCATTCGTCTCAGGCATGCATGCGGTCTCGACCGATCCGCTGGAGCTGCTGCTCAACCGCACATGGCGTCCCGCGCTGGCGTACACGGGCCAGGCCGGGATGCCCGACCTGGTGCAGGGCGGCAACGTCCTGCGTCCGAAGACGTCGATCAAGCTATCGCTCCGGGTCCCGCCCACGCTCGACGCTTCGAACATCGACAACCGCCTCAAGGAGCTTTTGGAGTCCGATCCGCCATATGGCGCGCACGTCACGTTCGAACCGGAGAAGGGTGGCGGTGGCTGGGAAGCACCCAAAGTCGCGCCATGGCTCGAGGAATCGGTCGACCGGGCCTCGAAGACGTTCTTCGGCAAAGGAGCCATGACCTTTGGCGAGGGCGGCTCCATCCCGTTCATGGGGATGCTCGGCGCGCGGTATCCTGAAGCTCAGTTCCTGATCACCGGGGTGCTCGGACCGCATAGCAATGCCCATGGTCCCAACGAGTTCCTGCACATCGCCACGGCCAAGAGCCTGACGGCGTCCGTGGTGCAGGTGTTAGCGGACGAACACTTATGAAGCTCTACGGCGGCATCGACCTCGGCGGCACGAGCATGATTGCAGTCGTCGCCAATCGCAAAGGCAAGATCCTCGGCAGCTCAAACTGTGTCACGAATCGCTCCGACAGGCCTGAGACGCTGATCGATGCCATCGCGGGGCAGGTGCAGGCCGCGGCTGCTGCTGCCGGCGTGCGAACGAAGGACCTGCAGGCGATCGGCATCGGTGCGCCGGGAGCCGTCGACCCAAAGAAGGGCATCGTCGTGCGTGCTCCCAACCTCGGCTGGACGGATGTCGCCCTGGCGAAAGAGCTGAAGGACCGCACGGGAGCGAAGGTTGCGCTCGGCAACGACGTCCAGGTGGCGATCCTCGGCGAGCACGCGTTCGGCGTCGCCAAGGGACTGAAGCGCGTCGTCGGCATCTGGGTCGGCACCGGCATCGGCGGCGGCATCATCATCAATGGCGATCTCAACCGCGGCGCGCGCGGAGCGGCCGGCGAGATCGGCCACACTGTCATCAACGAGAAGGGTCCGCTTTGCCCCTGCGGCCGATACGGATGCGTGGAAGCCATGGCCAGCCGCACGTCGATCGAGCGCGACGTCAGGGCTCTCTCGGCCGAGAAAGGCGAGAGCCTGGCGCTGAAGATCATGCGGGAGAAGAACAAGCCGCGGATGACGAGCAGCGTGATCGATGCGGCCCTCAAGGCCGGCGATCCGATCGTGACCGAGGTGCTGGCCAATGCCGAGCATGCGCTGGGCCTGCTGGCTGGCAACCTGGTCAACACCCTCGACCCGGACATGGTCGTTCTTGGTGGCGGCGTCGCGCAACGGCTGAAGAAGGCGTTCGTCGGCCCGATCCGCGAAGTGGCACGCAGCCGCTTCCTCCGCCCTGATCCCGATCACCGGGTCAAGATCGAGCACGCCACGCTCGACGACTACTCGGGCGCATTGGGCGCGTGCGCACTCGCGTCCTTTCCACGCCTCCGCGTCCTCCGCGTGAAACAGATTTCTTCACAGCCTCTGAGAACTTGTTACGGTCATCCTCCCGCTTTATCCTGACCGCCATGTTTCAGCTCGAGACCGATCGCCTCCTCCTGCGTCCCTGGCAACCGTCCGACCGGGCGGCGTTCACCGCACTCACGTACGACCCGGAAGTGATGCGCTACGTGCATGGCGGGATGCCGTACAGCGAGGACGAGGTCGACGAGTGGCTCACGCGGCAGGCTCGCCAGCTCAAGGAACACAACGTCTGTATGGGGGCCATGATCGAGAAGGCCAGCGGCCGGCTCGTAGGGATCGCCGGGACCCAACCGCTGGGCACGACCGGCGAGCTCGAGATCGGTTGGTGGCTGGCCAGCGATGTCTGGGGCCGCGGGTATGCCACCGAGGCGGGCGGCGCGGCGATGCGACACGTGCTGGAGACGCTGGGCCACCCGCGCGTGGTGGCCATCATTGACCCGGGCAACGAGCCTTCGAAGCGCGTCGTCGGACGCCTCGGCATGCAATACGAAGCACGTTACACAGGCGCTCAACTGGGTCACCGCAAGCCGGAGATCGTCGTGGATCTCTTCTTTCGTGAAGGTGAGCGGGCGGTTATGTAGGAGTCACACGACTGGCGTGCGCTTCGCGGGTCGCTTCCGCCTGAATCGGCGGAGGATCTTCGGCGAGTACTGATGGCGTCTCGTGCCGATGAACATTGATTTCTCCTGGCTGGGGAGGGTGGATTCGAACCACCGAATGGCGGCTCCAAAGACCGCTGCCTTACCACTTGGCGACTCCCCAATGTGAGGTGGGCGGGACGTACAAACGCCCGGTCAGGCCGAGCATTCCCGCGGGCGCAGTGTAGCGGAAGGGAACGTTCGTGGAAACGGGGTGATCTGCTTTCGCGAACTGAGAACCGAGAACGGCCTCACCGCCCCCACACCCGATGCCGATTCATCCGATCCTTTGCTCCCCACGCGTATTTGTACTCCTCGGCGCCGCGGAGGAAGTCGAAGGTCGTGGCGCCGTCGCGAACGGCCTGTTCGATGGCGTGCCCGACCATCACCGTCCCGATGCTCAGCTTCTCCAGCTCCGGCTCCTGGCCGCTGAGGTAGAAGTAGACGGTGCCGTGGTGGGCAAAGCCGTAGAACACCGCAACGATACGGCCGTCGAGGCGCATCGCGTACATCCGCAGTGCCCCGACCTCGAGCATGCGACGCGCCACGTCGTGGTGGAACGACTGCGTGACCTCGTCCGCGAGGACGCCTGGCAAGCCGCGCTGCTTCCAACGTGCGGCGTGGAGCTCGAAGAGCGCGGTCAGAAGCTCGTCGAGCGTTGC
>WNFI01052159.1_pt2 | contig 16733 bp, 14 predicted proteins | sample 5400471 | NCBI WGS metagenome assembly WNFI01 (sample SAMN13153348, study PRJNA577476) | soil metagenome | isolation source: 100 cm saprolite on Douglas fir-dominated hillslope | place: USA:California | collected 2013-09-17 | reverse complement strand
GCCTCTAAAGAGTAATAAGCATCAGCATCGAAAATGGTGCGGTCGTACAGCCAGCGTAGCTGAGTGCCATGCAGTTTGGGATCACAGGCTATAATCCGATGAGGCATAGCGGAGCCGCGACTGAACACCTGGGTGAACTGTTGACCATCCTTCCAGATCGTCAACTCCAGCTTTTCAGATAAAGCGTTGATTACTGTCGATCCAACTCCATGGAGCCCACCGGCAGTTTTATATACTCCCTCTTCAAATTTGCCACCAGAATGCGGAACCGTCAGAATAATCGTAGCGGCTGGCAAATAATCACCCTGGTATAACATGGGGTCGAACGGCATGCCCCGAGCTTCGTCGCGAACGGTTACCCAGCCATCAGGATCGATGCTTACCCAGATATGTTTACCAAAACCGGCCACCGCCTCATCGACCGCGTTATCAAGGGCTTCCCATAATAAATGCAGCAAGCCCGAGGCAGAGGTTGAACCAATATACATCCCAGGACGATGGCGTATAGCTGCAATGCCTTCTAGTACTTGAATATCTGCTGCTGAATAACTGGTTTGCCTCTTTGATCGTGGTGCCGGCCTTGCCTCTATTTTAGACGAAACGGTGTTTCCTTCCTCTCCCGCTCTCTTTGCTGCAAAAAGGGAGAGTTGTTCGTGTGATTCTGATTCATCTTGTATTGACGACGTTAATTTGGCGGAACGAGCCATCTGCCTATCTTCCTCTCTTGCATTAGCTTAGTTGCTTCTCAGCATACAGTGTTCTATTCCGAAAGTCAATAGCAAATTCGGTCATTAGTTCTAGTTTTTAGAAGATCAAAAAATTGAGTGAGCTGAACTTTTACCCTGCCTGGGCATTTTTACCATCCAATATCTAGCTTGTTCGATTTTTAATACGTGGATAGGAAATAATACGACATCTATCAATTTTGGGGAAGTGAACACTAGACTAGCTATTTATTTATGTTATAAGATATAAAAGCGGAACCTTTTGTATACGATAAGCGTTCTACATACAAGCTTCTTGCATGTTCTTGCAAGGGTTATTGGGGATGCTTTTCATGATTTCCGCATTAGCGAAGTTCTGAGAGTCAAGTACCCCGAAACGAAGATAAGGGCAACTTCTATAAAGTCATTGATCTCCTCCACCTTATTGGACAAGAATGGTTGACTCCCGAACAGCTAGAAGTGGCAATTCTTAGCATGCTTGTTTGATAACTAATTGAGAGCGATTACATATCTAGGAAACATGGTCTACTACTATCTATTACTGTCCTTTTGACTAAACGAAACGTATTATCATATGTAGAGTTCATTATTTTTTCATTCCATTCAGTTATCTCAACCGTTGGGGATCTAATTCACACCAAACGGTTAAGTCAATGACACATATTAAATGGCACAGAAAGAGTGAACTTATGTCTAGGAAGGTCGGCATGTAGATATGCCACGTCCATCGAAAAGTGTCTCTCCCAATACTTTGGGGGGAGTGATCAGGTCTGCTCGTCAGAACCAGCATCTCTCCCTGGCACAAGTGGCGGGAAATAAATATAGTACCAGCCTCGTTTCGCAAATTGAACGAAATCGCATAGAACCATCAGCAGAAAGCCTGCATTATCTGGCAGAGCGGTTAAATCTCCCGCTTGATGAGCTGATGGTCTTAGTACAACAACATCGTGAGAGTGGGACAGAGGAAAGCAAATTTAAAAGCTTCGAGGAAAAAAGAATGAAGGCATCCCAACTCCTTGCTGAAAATTATCCTCGAAGAGCGCTGGAGCAATTGCAAGACCTGAACATTTCCCACTTACCCCCCTTTTTAGGGTGGAGATTGATCGCCTTGCGTGGCCAGTGCTACTTCAGCCTGCGACAGTTTCAACATGCACAGCAAGACTTTCTTTCCGCAGTCGCCATTCTCCCGGAGGTGGTGCCACAAGATCAAAGTCTAGAAGTTATATCTCTACGGCTTCACCTTGCTGCTGCCACCAGGGAACTCGGACAGTTTGAAGCAGCTTACAGTCAATATCAAGATGCACTTGCTACGATGAATGACTCTACACCCATTCGTCTCGTTGCCGAGACACATTGGGGGATGGCCCTGGTTGACTTTGAACTCGCGAACAACTCATCTAACCATAGCAATGATGGGGCCGGTCAAACCGATCAGGTGAAGGCACAAGAGCGAGTCGCACTGAGACATGCTGAGAGCGCACGTACCCTTTACAGCGCTATTGGTGAAATGCTGCGTGCAGCACTACTGGACTGCCAAATCGCGTTGATCGAAGAGTCATTGGGAAATTTATCTGCAGCCCAAGAGCGGCTCCAGAGGGTATTAGAAACCTGGGCGCCTACGATCAACGAAGCAGCTCTAACATCACAGCAGCCCCTTGCTGATAAGATGCGACAATACAACTTGAAAGAAAGGGCAAATGTTGTATCTGCTGCTGCCTGTTATCTTGCCAGCGTCGAACACGCAGAACACCTTGATAATCAAGCCCTTGTGCATATCCAACAGGCTCTCGATGCTGGCAAATTGAGCTATATTCTCAGGCGGGCCGAAGCATACATGCTGAAAGGACAAATACTCGCAGATAGCAATATACGCGACCCGGAAGCAGAAAATGCATTTCATGCCGCAATTAAAGAGTTGGACTCAACTGATCGGGTCGCAGCAAAGATCCGCGCCCATGGCATTCTCGGTCGTTACTTACTCATGCAAGGTAGAGACAAAGAAGGCGATCAGGAGTTTGACAAAGCGGCCCGGCTTGCCAACTTAAACACCACCTTTAGTGCTATCACTCCGGCGGAAGATATCCCCACAAACGGGTAATCTTAGGAACGCAGTCAGGAACCCTATCCCCTCAAAGGGGATGGGCTTGCGTACTGTTGAGCGCGCTAGCTCAGGCTGTTGCAAGCCCGATATCCTGTCCAGGCTCAGCTACTCCCGATAGTCTGGATACAAATTGAAATGCGTCCTGCCAACGCTGCATTCGCAGCTAGCTTCGCTCAGGCAGGACGAAAGGTAGTATCAGCCTAGGAGTAGCTACGTTCACTCAGAATAGATAGGTACCGGCCTCTTGATCGGGGCTAATTGCGGATGCCTCCTCAGTCCGACGCACTACGGTACAGGTTTAAACAGGCGTAGCGGGGTTAGGCCAGTGATCTGTACACAGAAACCTGAGTGAACATTGCCGAGAGGAGATGCATCGAAAGATGCGCGTTAGACAGGCCCGTAAGGGCGAGGTTTAGCCGTTCCTCACAGAAAAACGGCTCTCCGCAAGGGGGCACGAACAACGGACTACTGTCTGCGGACAGCCTTTCTTTCCTCCCATAGCCTGAAGGCGTATGAGTATCAAGAAAGGATTTTTATGACGGGGGCTTTCTGGCCCGTTTATTGTAATCGCTTGCTACTACTGAGAAAAGCACGCAAAAGTAATCCACAGCCTCCCACAACAATGAAGAGCTGAGAGCATTTCCACAACTTATAGAGTAGTATAATCGTATACTAGATGTACGCGCCCAAATAAATCTGTTTCAAACGGCGCATCAAAGGAATTCTGGCAATGAAAGCAATTACTGGCCAATATGAGTGTTCTCACCGTTCTGGTATCGGGCTAGACTACTTTACCTCTCGCCTCGACACGCTCACGTTACAAGCAAATGGGCAATTTATCCTCATCATGCAGGAACGCAGCCGCATCAGTCATGCAGCCAAGTCGCTTATAAGTGGGCAGCAGGTGGATACCAATGCGCCAGAAACCAGGCGCGAGGGCAGCTATTCCTACCAGGGTAATAGCATTTCGTTCTACTTTAATGATGGTACACAAGAACAAGGGCAGCTCACCGCAGATGGCATTCAGATCGGCAACAATTTCTTCCAAAAAGTTTCAGATTCGACGCTTCTTCCTCCCGCACATCGCATGAAAAGCAATTTGGAAGATATAGCAAAAGGGCTCAAAATTGCAGGGACTATCGGCGGAGCGGCGATCAAGGCCGCAAAGACTATTCAGGATACAATACAGGCTACTCAAGGAACGCAGTCAGCAACAGCCACTCAAACACCCTCTTCACAAGACGCTGACCAACGCGTCCAGGGATACCAGGCACCCTCAACTTCATCTGCTTCAAATCCAGTACAAGCCACACCACCTTCTTCTGTATCTCCTGTTCAACCCATTTACAGCCCACCCCCCAAGCAAGAAACAGAAACCTTGTTCTGCGATCAATGCGGAGCACCGGCTCGTCCCGGTAAGCGCTTCTGCAATCGCTGTGGCGCAAGATTGCCTTGATTTGCTAGCGCTCTGGTTGATCTTTCATGAGAAATTCATACGCCGCAATAATGCGCTGCATTTGTCGCTGATCTCCACCTCGATCTGGATGATGCTGTTTCGCGAGTACTCGATAACGTCGTTTAATTTGCTGGCGAGTAGCATTGGCAGGCAAGCCCAGTACAGCCAGAGCTTGTTGTCGCTCCAATATAGGACGTACAGGATTGACGGGACTCCCCCATATCGCCCGTGCACCCAGGCGCAGTATTTCCCACAATAACGAAGCTATGCTTTGTTGCTTAGGTGGTGGCCGTGAACTCATATATGCTTTTCAACCCACATGCAGATTTATAGCTTTCTACGGAAATACCATGCCCATTGAAACGTCTTGGACAACTAAAACGTGCACATTATATACAGATTAAGAAAAGATATCAAAGCATTCTACTCTAATTATACAAGGTCGAAGGACAGTGGCAAGGACTAACGCTATGGCAACTCAAACTAAGGACCCATCTACTCAGATGGAACAGCATCGATCTTCTGAAGTTGTGCAGACCGCCGAAAAGGATGTCAAATCCTTTCGGGCGTTTTGGACCAAATTCAATAATGATTGGGTCATGAACTTCGCATCCGGCCTTGCATTCAACCTCATCACTGCCATCTTCCCTATAGTTATTGCCATTATTTCCATTGTTGGCTTTGTCCTTGGGGGATTAGATTCCTCAATTAAGGCAGATATAATAAACCGTATTCAAAGCGTCTTTCCACAACCAATTTCATCAGGTCATATACTGGGGCCTGCGCTTAATTCTCTTAGCAAGAACGCCGGGGTTCTCGGAATAATCGCCGTCCTTGTCGCTATCTTCGGCGGCTCACGCCTCTTCATAGCGATTGAAAACTACTTCGATATCATTTACCATACGCTCCCACGAGACATCATTAAGCAGAATCTTATGGCCCTTGGTATGCTCCTGGTATTTATCATTCTGATACCACTCATGGTATTCGCTTCCTCTATTCCAGCTTTGGTACAATCGATATTGAAAGCAACTCCCGTTAGCCAGATTCCCGGCAATGGCTTCATTTTCACCCTTGTAGGTATATTTTTTGGGTTGATCATTACATGGATTTTGTTTGAGGCCATCTACATCGTTGTACCCAACCAGCATATCAGTTTCCGTCATAGCTGGCTTGGAGCCGTGATAGCAGCAGTGGCCATACAGATCTATCTCATACTCTTCCCGTTTTACGTGACACACTTTTTGGGTAGCTATACAGGAACGGCGGGTTTCGCAGTTATTCTCTTGTTTTTCTTCTACTACTTTGCCGTAATCTTGCTCTTAGGGGCCGAGGTCAATGCCTTCTTTGCAGAGGGCATAGAGGCAACACCTTATAATCTGGCCGTAATGGTACACCGGTTCACAAGTCATTTGCAGACAAGTGAAAAGGACATCCGGGAACAAGCTCCACCCTCACATAAGAATGTAGAGCCAAAGGCTATCCTTCCTAAAAGTGAGGTAAAAAGCCTGAAAGCCCGGGCATCCAGAGCAGGTCAGGCAGTTGATACACGGACCCAGTCTACTTCTTCAACTACAAATCATGAAGATCATCGAACAGAGAAACGTAGAGCATCTTCTCGCGGCTCATCCGGCGCCTTAACAATCGTTGAAGTTGCAATGGGTACATCACTCGCATTCTTAGTTCAGCTATTCCGCCTTCGTCGCAAAAAATAACTAGGCTGGGAAATGAAAGCATGCTCATTCCAATCGCGATGAAACGTAGAACAAATATGCCCAAAATGTCTCATCGTGCTTGACGAATGAAATGCCCATCTGTTAAACTTCCACGAAGAGAGTTTAACAGATAGGAATCGCATGACAACAATCAAAGGCTTACAAAATGACCAGCGCCATTTCTCTTTAGTAACATTAATCGTCATAGTAGTATCTCGCCCCCTTACTTCTCTGAAGTCTAAGGTTTTCGCACCACACACTACACTAATCAGCTAAAGCATCTGTCTCGAGGGAGTTACTCAATACCTTTGTTTGAAGTATATCAAGGGGTCTAGGGTATGTCTGCTGATCAATCTCCTTTCTCGAATACTCAGGAGCATCAGCGTTTGCTTGCCGCACTACGCGAAAGTGTAATTCTCCGGGAACTGGCGGAATTACTGGCATCCTCGCTCGATCTCGACCGCATTTTGCAGGTGCTTGTGAAACGTACCACAGAGGTATGTGAAGTCGAACGCTGCGCCGTCTGGTTACTGGATGATGCACAAGGCATCTTACAACCAACAACTTACTATCTCTCATCTCAGCAGCTAAATAGCGAGGCTATTCAAGCTGCCGACCATATCTGGTACCAAAGTCCGCTGCCTTTCAATAATGCTATCGTTCATCGTCTTCTCAGTGAAAATGGCATGCTTTTTCTTGAAGATTTACATGCTCAACCAGGCATACGCTCTTTAGCTGATACATTTCTCGTGCGTTCAATTCTTCTTGTCGCACTCGTACGCGAAGGTCGCCCTGTTGGAATGCTTACCCTGGATGATCCCGGTAAAACACGCACATTTTCACCCGAACAGCAGCAACTCGCACGTGCCATTGGACAGCAGGCAGCCATAGCTATCGACAATGCTCGACTGTATCAGCAGGCTCAGGCGGAACGCCTTCGTGCAGAACAATTGATTGATCGTTCACGCGCCATATACCAGGTAGCAACTGCTGTCAATTCAGGAGAGGACCTACCAGCCATACTCGAAATCGCTATCTATCACCTGGTACAGGGCTTAAACGCTGACGGAGGTTCAATTGCGCTTTTGGAAAGCGATACACTACACCTAGCGAGTAGCAGCACACAACAAGACATACTCAGTACGCAAACTACTGCTGTGCTGGCAGAACTTCCGAACTGCGGTCACGCTGCTCATGTATGCACTCCGCTCTTTGTTGCTGCTGAGCAGGTCGAAGGTGAAGAGATTACCTGGTTTCGCAAGCTAAGTTTAAACAATGCAATGATTATACCCCTGTTGATAGGTATGGTATCAAAAAACAAGCAGGAAACCAACCCTATAGCTTTGACTAATGCTTCACGCTGTGTCGGCCTGGCTTTTGTTAACTACCGCGCACCCGACTTTTATCCCTCTGAGGGTCAACTTGTCTTTGCGCAAGAAATAGCAGCACAATGCGCGCTTGCGGTCGAAAAGGCTCGTCTACTGGCGGACGCACATGAAGCTGCCAGGCTGGCAACCGAGCGAGCCAATACACTTGATGCCATCTTCCACACCATGACCGAAGGTATTACTGTTACGAACCAGCAGGGAGAGGTGTTAATACTCAATAACGCGGCATCTCATTTCCTTGGCGTACCCAAAAATTTTACCGCTCAACTGAAGTCCTATCTTCATCGTTACCCAACCTACACCCTCCACGGACAACGAATGACGGAAGAAGACTTCCCCCTGGCTCGCGCAGTGCGTGGTGAACGTATTCGTGCAGAACGCTTCATCACTATTCGTGCCGATGGAGCTGAGCGCATATTAGAGATAAACATCGCGCCTTTGCTAGATGGTACGGGGAAGCAGATTGGCATCGTCAGCGCTTTCCGCGATATCACGGAACAAATTCGTGTTGATCAACGTATCCGCCAGGCATTAGATACACTCTTGCATGTCGCAGAAGCGGTATCAGGCATTACGGATATCAAAGCTATCTTGCACAGTGTGCTTGAACGAACACTTCTCACACTCAACTGTGAGCGTGGAGTCGTCCAACTTTATGACGAGAGACTGCAACGATTTACACTAATGTTTTCAATCGGTTTCTCACCAGAAGGCGAGCGACAATGGTTAATCGATCAAGCTGCCTGGCTTTATCCTAAATCTGACCAAAATCATGACTTCCTGGCACAGCTCATGCAAGGTCATGCAACGCTCATTAATGCCGAACAGTGTCTCCATCAACCTAACCCATACAACCACCTGATGATACTTACAGCACCGATCATGCACAACAATCGGCTGCACGGACTTATTGCTTTGGATCGTTCCAGGGCCCCTGCTGATGGATTAACACAGCAGTCTGAGGAAGGACGACATGCACAGCAAAATGAATTTACGGTTTGGGATATGGTGGTTATCGAAGGTATTGCCCAACTCGCGGGATTAGCCGTTGACCAGGCTCGCTGGCAACAAGAAGCCATCGATGCTCGCACTAGTGAAGCAGCCATGCGCGAAGCCAATACGCTTAAAGACGAATTTCTGGCAATTACCGCGCATGAGTTTCGCTCTCCATTAACAGTCATTCTTGCACAGAGCCAGTTAGTTACGCGCATACTCAGACGTGTCATGGATCAGACTCAAGATCCTGGAATTATAAAGCTGCCTCAATTGATCGATAATCTTTCTATTATCGAGGAACAGACCCACCAATTGACCAACATAGTTGCCAACTTTTTAGAGGTGTCACGGCTCAATCGCGGAGAGCTCACCTTAACATTAGAAGAGGTTGACCTGGCCGCTATAGCTCGTCAAGTAGTCACACATCTTAGCTCGGTCTCGGCAGAGCATACTATCAGTTGCTTTATCGAGCCGAGCGAACAGCTCTACCTGGTCATGGGTGATAGCGCACGCCTGCAGCAAATCATTGCCAACCTTGTAGATAATGCGATAAAATACAGTCCACTTGGCGGACCCGTGAATGTCTGGTTACGCCGGCGCCCAAAAATAGAAGACAAAGCAACCATCGAAGTTTGTGTCGAAGATCAAGGTATCGGTATTCCTGTTGATGCACAACCACGTCTCTTTGAACGTTTCTACCGTGCCCCTAATATCGAGGGAAGTAAGGCAAGAGGTGTTGGCCTTGGCCTTTACATTGTTGCTCAATTACTCCGCTTGCATGGTGGCGCTATTCACGTAGAGAGCAGTGGTATCCTCGGTGAAGGCAGTCGCTTTATTTTCACACTACCTGCGCTAGAGAAAGTGTAGGGGCGTTATGCAAGACTTCTTAGCGCGTCTTTGGCAAGAGGTTGAGGGGAATCTTTAGAAAAGTTCCCCCATCAGAACTACATAGTTAAATGGCGTTTGCACCTCAGCAGGCGCACTCAAATGTACAGTAAATCCATCCCGAGGCTTTAAGGAGATATATTTTACAACGACAGGACCAGGGTCCCCTACGAGCGTTATCACCACCACACTTGTCTCAGAAATATGGACATTAGCAACCATCACTTCTCTTTGGCCTTGTTTAAACACACTGGAACCCGCTAATGCTCCGCGTGCAGTACTTTTAACCTGTCCCTCGATCAAGGCTTCGGCTTCATGCGCAGAACTTCGTTTCGCCTCGTCTCGGACACTTGCTTGAACTTCACCGTCAGTAGTTCGTTCGTTTTTATCTGCCTGTTTCGATATTTTTCCGCTTGATTTCTTCTCCGGCCTGGCGACAGCTTGTAAATGCACTTTGGTTGTTCGACCTGCCAGGCGCTGCTTTTTCGGTTCAGTCTGCGGAACCTCGTCGGGTTCAGTAGTAGAGCGGGCATCGGCCACTACCACGTTTTTAGCTTCCTTAGGCTCAACGCGTACCACAGGTATCACTTTGGATTGGAGACTCAATCTGGGAGGTATGACCATTGAACTGCTTTTTCCCTGCACGCCTTCTTCCAATTCATCCGGTTCATCTGAAACAAGATCTTCCTCTAAAGTACCGTCCGCGAGCGTTTCCTCGACTGAAATTGAAAGATCTGCCCTTTTCTTTGCAAAAAGAGATCGCCATCCTTGCCGTGCTTGTTGATCAAGCTCACCAGGCCATGCCATCATGCACCCCTTATTGAAATCATCTATATAAAGTTTAAAGCTCTGACACACGATGAAACACTTTATCGCAGTATAACACCCTCATATAATTTCAAAGCAGATAATAGCACATTTGGGCCAGGCAAAAATAATAAACCACGTTCGCCTTAACCTCAAGCACCACATCCCCGGGATTGATTACACCAGCAGTTCTAACCAGGGCATTCTACCCACGAGGATAGGAATATTTGGTAACATGTTATCTCACCCTTGAAAGTTCAGCAATGAATCGCTACAATACACTCCGGGTGAGATACGCCCAATTAATTTGACCTGCACAAGGCCAGTTATGTTTGTATGTGTAAGGAAGGGTTTCATGAAGCTTAACGGAAGTCATAAGTTCAAGGCTAGCAGTTGGCAAGTCTTTAACGCTATCCTCAATCCCGCAGTCCTCCAATCCTGTATTCCTGGCTGCAACTCGGTCCAATATCTAGATCCTACTCGCCTTCAGGCGAACATTACAACCCCTTTGCCTGGTTTGAAAGGGCCATATGGCGCCGTTATTCGTATCGCTCAGCGCCAGGACCCAAATGTGCTCGTTCTGGAAGTAAACCGCAAGGGCACCGGTGGCTCAATCAACGCCACCAGCCAGATCAACATCAATGACGAGCCTGATGGTGCTGTACTCACCTATGACGCCACTGCTGATCTCGAAGGCCCCATTGCCATCGCCAACAACCCTATCGGCCAGGGCATTACCAAAAATTCGCTCAAATCTTTCTTTGAAAAGTTAGACAGGGCCATCGTATAGGACCTGGCTTTGATTTGAGTTTAATGGCTCAAATCAAAGCCAGATCTTTTGTGGAGGAGAGGGAGGACATTTCGTCCATTTGAAGTAATCCTGCTGGAATGTAAGTGATTACTTACCGTGTTTTCCACCAAATGAAAGCACACACCGTATTTTGAGCAGGTGGCACCAATAAACCATCCCGCTCCACCAACCACCCTTTTAATAATGCACGCAATTCTTCGCGTGTCTTCTCATCATCGGGCAAAATAAGCTGCTCCTGCAGCTCCAGGACAGCTACTTCTAGCGAGGGATAACGCAAGCTCGGAGGAAGTGTGACGATTTCTACATTTGCATAAATCCCCATCTCGTACAGTACATCAAGGGCATGTATGTAACCCGGCGGCAGGCGGCGCTCCTCACCATGAAAATACCGCCAGAGGTGAGCAGTTATGGCATCGATAGGGGTGGCTCGTAAATAAATGTAGCAAGCCTGGCGTGCAGCCTTTTGCAGTTTTGCCAGGAACGGCACGATATCCCTGATTGGATAAAGCACATGACTACAGATCACAACATCGGCCCGGAGATTATCAGGAGCAGCTTGCCAGGTAGTTTGAACAAATGAAATATTGGTTAGTCCTCGTTCATACGCATCCTGGCGCAGGAAATCCAGCATCGCAGGATTTGGCTCAATAGCAGTAATATGCTCAGCCTGCGGTGCAAGCGCGAGTGTAAAGCGTCCTGTTCCCGCGCCAACGTCCAACACCCTTGTCTGTGGAGTGACTATGTCTCTCATCTGGAGAAAAAAAGGATCACTGGTCGCGGTATCCTTTGTAGAACGATGAAACCCATGTGCCCTGCGATCCCAGAAATCGGCACTAGTACGCCCCAGGCGCGTGTAGGCGGCGTCCATTTGTTGCGCCCGTGCATCAAGTATTTCATTCCAGCGCTGAACGGCATTCTCCATCGGAACTAACTGCTCGTATTCGTAGTAGCCTGGGCCTGTAACTTGGTTTTAAGGCAATCGAAGAATTGCCCGGTGAGTCGTTCTGCTGTGCCTTGCAGTAGACGCGCACCTACGCTGGCGATAGTACCACTCACGACCACCGATGCTTTCCAATCCATGCGTGTCTCCCCACTATCAAGATCGGTGAGCTGCATATCCCCGGACATATCAACAGCGCTACCTGGCGCTTTGCCCCGGCCTTTCACAACCATGCGCGTAGGCTCTTCCACTTCTGGCCGCGTGACATCCAATGTAAACTTGGCCTTTACTGCCCCAACTCCCACTGCAACCACTGCCTTCCAGTGCTCATTTTCCATAACCTCCAGGCTCTGAAAACCAGGGGCACAGGATGCTACCTTATTCACATCCATCAGAAATGCCCACACGTCCTTAATAGGCGCGGCAATCGTCTGGGTACCAGAAAACTCCATTTTTTACTCACCTTTCGTTTTGCACGAGATATTCTTGCGGATTTCGCTCAAATAGGCGCTTGCAGGCAGGACAACAGAAATAAAAGTCTTGCCCATCAAGTTTAGCCCGGTGCCTGGCTGTAGCTATTTCTACTATCATACCACAGACAGGATCAATAGCTGTCTCAGGTTCATGTTCAAGGATAGCGTCTTTACCTTCAAGATGTTCTTCACTAGCAAAACGAGTCTGTTCTTGATTGACTAGAGGACCACGACGACGTACCTCCACCAGCTCTGCCAGAATACTGGCCGCAATTTCTTGCGGTGTCACAGCCCCCACATCCAATCCAGCAGGTGCTTTAAGACGCTCAATCTGCTGTTCTGTCAACCCAGAAGTACGCAGGTATTCCCGGCAAGCCTCGGCACGTCTATGGCTACCCACCATGCCCACATAGACAGCAGGACTGCGCAGCGCCTGCTCTAAAGCCTCTTCATCATATTGCCCATGTGAGGCAACAAGCACATACGTACGTTCATTCATGAGCACTTTACTCAAATCGGCAGAATTAAGCTGCGTTACCGTGTAGTCGAGAACTCCAGCCAGGCGACCGAGCGCTGCAATCACAGGTGAATCGCCTATCAGCACAAGTTGTGGTTGAGGCAGATGCGGTTCCATATAGATATCCAGTATACCCCCGCTGGTACAACTCATAGGGAAAACCCGCACATCGTTACGCACAATTCCCATTTCTGGAGCACCCAAACGTAAAAGATAGGGACCATCTCCTTCCCGTAGTACTCGCAAAGCTTCACGCAGCACAACAGGCTGAGCGCAACTGCCACCAATCCAGCCCGTCATTGTTCCATCAGCCTGGATAATCGCCTGCGCCCCAGGCTTCGCAGAAGTAGGCCTCTCACACCATACCACAGTCGCCAGTACAAAGGGCTCATCCGCCTGTGCCAACTGGTAAGCAAGTTCAAGTATAGCATTCGACATGTTATTCCCCTGGAAATGGTTCCCTACCTATAGATAGATAACCTGGCGACCGCGAGGGTCGCCAGGTTTCACCACCGGACAACCAAAACTAATCCGAAGTCAACCCCTTTTCTTTCAGGACACTCCACACCTTCCACGGCGTAATCGGAATGTCTATATGCCGCACGCCCACATGAGCGAGCGCATCAACAACGGCATTGACAATCGCCTGTGGAGCACCTACAGTGGACGACTCGCCGATTCCCTTGGCCCCAATCGGGTGGTGTGGCGAAGGCGTAACCGTCTTATCGGTCTCCCAGTGTGGTGTCTCGACCGCGGTGGGGATCAAGTAATCCTGGAAGTTGCTGCCTAGAACGTTGCCATCCTCATCGTATGACAACTCTTCATACAATGCCGGAGCAAGTCCTTGCGTCAAACCGCCATGAATCTGCCCCTCTACGATCATTGGATTAATGATCGTGCCACAGTCATCCACCGCCATGAAGCGACGTACATGTACCTGCCCGGTTCCTCGATCGATATCCACAACGCAGATATAGCTACCGAACGGATATGTCAGATTGGGTGGATCATAATAGTTCACTGCCTCCAAACCTGGCTCCAGGTATGGCGGACAGTTTGTGTAGGCCGCAAACGCCAGCTCCTGGATGGTTTTGCCTTTACCCGGTGATCCCTTTACATAGAACCGTCCTGGCTCCCATTCAAGGTCCTCCTCGCCAACTTCCAGCAGGTAGGCCGCGATCTTCTTGGCCTTGTCACGTACCTTTCTGGCAGCGATGGCGGTTGCAGCACCAGCCACCGGTGTACTGCGGCTGGCATATGTGCCCAATCCATACGGGGCAGTATCCGTATCGCCATGCTCGACATCGATATCATCCGGTGACATACCTAGTTCAGCAGCGATGATCTGTGCAAAGGTTGTTTCATGCCCCTGGCCTTGTGTTTGAACTCCAATACGTGCCAGGGCCTTGCCTGTAGGATGCACACGAATCTCGCAGCTATCAAACATCTCAATGCCAGCGATATCGAAGTGCTTGCCAGGGCCAGCACCGACGATCTCGGTGAAGCTTGAGATGCCGATACCCATCAGCTCTCCACGCGCCCGTTTCTCAGCCTGTTCGCGGCGTAACCCCTCGTAGTTCACATTCTTCATTGCCAGTTGAAGGGCAGCTTCGTAGTTACCACTGTCGTACGTCCAGTTCAGAGCGGATCGGTAGGGGAAGGCTTCCGGTTTGATGAAGTTCTGGAAGCGCAGTTGCGCCGGGTCTTTACCCACTTCATAGGCCAGGGTGTCCATCATGCGCTCAATCAAGTAGGAAGCTTCAGTTACGCGGAACGAACATCGATAGGCGATGCCACCCGGCGCCTTGTTAGTATGGACCGCGTCCACCTCTACAAAGGCGTTCTTAAAGTCATATGAACCTGTGCAGATGTGGAACAGTCCTGCCGGAAACTTCGTCGGCTGTGCCGCCGCATCAAATGCGCCATGATCGGCCAGTGTGTATACGCGCAGCGCTTTGACAGTCCCATCCTTTTCGGAAGCGATCTCTGCCTTGATGTGATAGTCACGTGCAAAACCTGTACTGCACAGGTTCTCAGTGCGGTCTTCAATCCACTTGACAGGCTTACCCGTTGTGATTGATGCCACGACAGCACAGACGTATCCTGGATAGATCGGCACCTTGTTACCAAATCCACCACCAACATCTGGTGAAATGATGCGGATCCGGTGCTCAGGCAGGCCAGCAACGATGGCGAAGAGCGTGCGATGCGCATGCGGCGCTTGCGAAGTCATCCAGACTGTGAGTTTCCCGGTCGCTTTATGGAAGTCGGCAACGCAGCCACAGGTCTCGATTGGCGCGGGATGAATGCGTGGAATATACATCTCTTGCCTGACGACCACGCCGTTGGCTGCGGCTTCAGCAAAGGCAGCATCGGTGGCCTCGCGTTCGCCAGTCTCCCAGTGATAAATCTGGTTTGTCGGCTGCTTATCCTTCTTATCGGGACGCAGCAATGGCGCATCGGGCTCAAGCGCCTTTTTGGGATCGACTACCACCTGCAGAGGCTCATAATCTACCCCGACAGCAGCAGCGCCATCGGCTGCGGCATAACGGCTGGTAGCAACAACAAAGGCTACTTCCTGCATCTGGTAATGCACACGATCCAGCGCCAGCACAGCTTCCGTATCAGCCGAGAGCGTTGGCATCCACGCGAGCCCTGCGGCATCCAGGTCTTTACCAGTAATCACTGCCACGACCCCCGGAACCTTCATCGCCTCACTGATATCTATATTCTTGATGAGCGCGTGCCCATAGGGGCTACGCACGATATCTCCATAGAGCATTCCCGGCAGTTGCACGTCATCCACATAGTTGCCCTGACCACGGATGAAACGGGCATCCTCTTTGCGCTTATAAGGTTCCCCAAGACTGTGGGCATGAACTTGAGTCGTCATTATTCGCCTCCTTCACCGGCGCTTACCGGAACCTCTTCAGTTGCCCGCATTTTCTCGGCAGCAAACTGTATAGCCTTGACGATATTGACATAGCCGGTGCAGCGGCACAGGTTGCCCGAGATGCCTACGCGGATCTCATGCTCCGTAGGATTGGGATTGCGCTGTAAAAGAGCAAGGCTAGTCATCATCATGCCAGGTGTGCAATACCCGCACTGCAAAGCGTGCTCCTGGTGAAATCCCTCCTGTATTGGGTGCAATTTGTCGTTCTGTTCCAGGCCTTCAACAGTCATGATCTGCCGTCCATGCGCCTGCACTGCAAACATGGTACAAGATTTGGTGGCTTTGCCATCCACAAGAATGGTACATGCACCGCAAGATGTCGTATCGCAGCCGATATGTGTTCCTGTCAAACGCAGCGTGTCACGAATCCAGTGTACAAGCAATGTGCGTGACTCGACATCCCCCTCGTAGGGCGTTCCATTGATGGTGACGGTAATATGATGGGTGCTCATGCTATTCTCCTCCTGTGGCGCGGGCACGCGCTTTTCGCAACGCACGAACAGCAAGCGTACGTACCATATCGCGCTTATATTCGGCGGGACCGCGTGTATCGCTCGTGGGCTGTGCAGCAGCAGCGGCAAGATCAGCGGCTTGATGGATGCTGGCATCGTCCAGCGGTTTACCGAGTAACGAGTGTTCGGCATCTCTCGCTTTAATCGGAACCGGTCCCACGTTGGTCAGGCCAATGCCTGCGTAGCTGACATTGCCATTATTGTCCAGCGTAATATAAGCTGCCACGCCTGCAATAGCATAGTCTCCCACCTTACGCTCCAGCTTAAAATATGCTCCACCGCTTCTGGGGATGGGAGCAGGAACGCGAATCTCAGTGAGTACCTCATTGGGCCGTAAGGCAGTTTCGAAAGGCATATCAGTGAAGAAATCTTCGATGGACAAAACCCGCTCGCCCGCTGGACCCATGGCTACGACACTTGCTCCCAGGGCAAGCATGGTTGCCGGATGGTCATT
>WNFI01052048.1_pt2 | contig 16739 bp, 11 predicted proteins | sample 5400471 | NCBI WGS metagenome assembly WNFI01 (sample SAMN13153348, study PRJNA577476) | soil metagenome | isolation source: 100 cm saprolite on Douglas fir-dominated hillslope | place: USA:California | collected 2013-09-17 | reverse complement strand
GACGTAAAAAGCGACCCCAGCGATCACTTGGCCGCTATCGGGTTGAATGGTCGATTGAAAATCGAAGCGTTGCCCCGGCAGAAATCGAGCGATGATTGGAGGATTAGGGTCTCCATAACTGAAGAGGTCGCTGGGCGGCGTAAGCCGGTTGATTTTGGGATTCGCCTGGAGGGCGGAACTTAGAACCAAGGCGGAAGCGACGATCGCGACGATTCGGCCGAGGATAGTTGGAGGTTGGTTGTTTTGCATGTTCAAAAAAGAATCAACGTAGGCCGATCACGGGTTTCGAACGGACGGCTCGTCGAGGACGACTTTGTTTCCCGTTAACTTCGCGGCGCATTCCGGATCGAGCACCAAACGACTGACCGAGATACGCCCATCCGCTTCGGTGTGAGCGCCGATTTCGAGCACTCCGGTGATGACCAATTGACCGGGAATATAAGGGAAGATTTCCCGTTGATTTGGGGTCAGTACGTGAACCGTGGCAGGAGGGAGGTCATCGTAGTAGCAGAGCCCTTTGGTTTCAACGCTCACTGCGAACCCGGTGAGCATAAAAACACCCGGAGTGCGTTCCTGTTCGCGCACCATAAAACCGACGACCCTTACGCGTTTTCTCGAGAGCGACTTAAGCTTATCCGAATAGTCCAATCCGTACGATCCGACTGGCCCAAAGAATTGATTGAATAAGAGTTCCGGCAGCGTAGTCAGGAGAGGGTCTACCGTGGGCTTTTCCTTCGTGGCATTTTCCAGTTTCAGCGTTTGACTGGATATGACCGACAGGCGTGACCAATTTCGAGCAGTAACAGGATCCGGCTGGGATGTCGCTTGGGCTTCGACTGAAGCGCACGTACCGATTAAAAAACAAACACACCAACACACCCCTTTTTGCATCCGTACGTAATACGGGCGTAATGTGACAAATTCGACTAGGCCTCGTTACAAATGCGAAAAGTTTATTTTCAGTGCGTTGAAAAATTAAATTTTATTTTTAATAAAAATAAAATTTGCGCAGCGAAGAACAAAATAAAGCGGTGATGGAGGCGTGCCCTTCAGTTAACTCGCATTGGGTTCCAATGCGCGAATTAGGTCTTGATGGGTACCAGAACAAATGGGGCGAACAGAGCGGCTTGCGCGGGTGGAAAATGGCCTCTGATGTAGATGCCGTCGTCGCGAAGATCTTGTTCTCGGATCGCACCAGCGGAGTGAAGCTTGGCGACGAGATCGTAGCGGTCGTGCGGAATCAGCATCTCTGTCGTGTTCAATTCGCGTGCAACCGTGTCCGAGCAACGCGAGAGGAGCGCGGCCAGATTTTCGCCGGTTCGCGCGCTGATGAAAAGCGCATCCGGATGGGCCGCCTTGGCCGACGCAAGCACGGCGGAATCCTTTACGGCATCGACTTTGTTGAAAACGGTGATGATCGGCTTCTGATCCGCGCCGAGTTCGCGCATGACTTCGAGCGTGGTCGCGTGGTGTTTGTCGACGTTGGGATTCGAAAGATCGAGGACGTGAATGAGAAAATCGGCCACGATGACTTCTTCGAGGGTGGCCTTGAAGGCCTCAACCAAGCCGTGCGGCAGGCGGCGGATAAATCCAACGGTGTCGGTCACGAGCAATTTTTGATTGTCGCGCAAGACCAGTTGCCGCGTGGTGGGATCGAGCGTGGCGAAGAGCTTGTTTTCAACTAGGACTTCAGAACCGGTGAGCCGGTTGAGAAGCGATGATTTACCCGCATTGGTGTAGCCCACGATGGCGGCAGTAGGCAGCGGCACGCGCATCCGGCGACGGCGCTGGACCTCGCGTTGCTGCACGACATCGACCAAGCTTCGCTTGATCGTGGCGATGCGCTCCTTAACCAGACGTCGGTCATTCTCGAGCTGGGTTTCACCTTGGCCGCGACCGCCCGTGCCTCCACCGCGCTGACGCGACAAGTGAGTCCATGCGCGTTTCAAACGGGGAAGGGAATATTCCATTCGCGCCAGTCCCACCTGCAGAACCGCTTCGCGGGTGTGGGCGCGCTGCGCGAAGACTTCAAGGATGACTTCCTGCCGATCGATGACGGCGAGGCCGGATTCGGCTTCCCAGTTGCGTTGCTGTGCAGGAGATAGGGACTCGTCAATGATGATGACATCCACACCGTCGGCTTTGGCGTGCTCAATAAGTTCGGCGGCCTTGCCGCTGCCAAGAAGGAAAGCCGGCGAAGGTTCACGCAGGGCAACCAGGTTCGAACGAACGACTTCGATGCCGAGCGTTTCTACGAGCTCTCGCAATTCCGCGAGGAGTTCAGCGCCGTCGCCTGCGGGCATTTCGTGAGTTTGTACGCCAATGAGAAAGGCGCGCTGGATCTTCGGCTTGTCGGCGATAAAATCGGCCATAAATTTATAATTTTAGAAAAAACTATCGTTACTATGTCTCATCAAGCTCTTGTCGGAGTAGTCTTAATTCGGACTCCGATTGCTGTTTGTCCTGCTCGCGGAAAAGGTTCGCTAAGTCCATCTTATCGAGCCATTTCTCGGCGACACCGATCATGGCCTCATAATAGAGCGGGGTGGGCGCGAGTAGCTCAACGTCGTTAACTGCTAAAAAGTTGAGCGCTGAGAGCAATGCGACTCGTTTGTTGCCGTCCACGAATGGTTGATTTTCTGCGACGTGATAGGCGTATGCAGCTGCACAATCGAATAAGTCGCCTTGTGCATAGTAAAATGTGTTCATCGGCTGAGCGGGGGCCGACTCAAGGATGTGAGCATCGCGCAACTCATAGGAACCACCGAACGCCTTAATGGAATCAGCATGAATAACTTCTACGGTAGCTCTATCCAGAAAGGCAGGGACCGTCACTTTGACAGACGTGCCTTCATCAGACGCTTATTGTTTGCTACAACCTTATCCCTTTCAGAGTAGCGAACCTCAGAGGCGTGAGAAATTTCCGCCTTCCTTGGGGCGGTGCCCATATAAGGCGCGGCCGGCTCTTCGACTTTGGCAGGTTTCTTCACGACTGAACATAAAATCGCATAAGCGGAGGAAGAAGTCAATGAGGCCTAACTGTCGGCGGTAGCCAAGAAATCGCAGCTATACTTCGTCCGCGAGCGATCGAGAATTTGTATCCTAAGGTTTCCTGCAAGTACAAGCATGCCTGGTTAAGCATGAAGACTCTGAAAAGCTCGCGTAAAGGTGCCAAGGTGCAAAGCAGAGAATGATCTAAAGGTGGGCGGCGCGTCCCAGCGACGGCATGGCAAGCAGTATGAGTGTCTTAATCGCGAAATGCCGTCGCAGGGACGCGCCGGCCCATCTCACCTCAGGCTCTCCTCTCAGCGGTAACGACATTTCAAAAACACGCCTGCATTCACCAGCAATTTACCGAGCCGTGGTATTTATTTCTTAACTAAGAAAGCGGACGGGTTCACTTTGCCAGTTTATCAAAAAGCGCGCGATGTCGGCTAAAGATACGCGCAGCCGCAGCCTCTGCATCAGTGCCATTTGCGCGATGTAAAGGGCGTGGAGTTTGAGACGGTGGTTGCTCTTCTGCTTGAGGTTTCGCCGTCGTGTAAGGCGCAGCCAACTCGTCAATTTTTGGAGGATTCTTCACAGCTCTGCATAATTCTCATACGCCCCGTTGGAAGTCAATCGATGCCTCGAAGCCTTTGGCGGGGTTTCCAAGCTCTTGTTTTACACCACGTCGTTCACCGTTGGAGACTCTATTTCCAGAGGCTCTCCCGCCAGCACGCGCTTGGCGCGCTCGACGTCTAGTTCGCCTTCCCAGTGAGCGACAACGATGGTTGCCACGCCATTGCCGATGAGGTTTGTGATGGCGCGGGCTTCGGACATAAAACGGTCGATTCCAATCACGAGCGAAAGGCCGGCCACGGGAACTGGGGTGGATGAGAGCGTCGCGGAAAGCGTGATGAACCCGCCGCCTGTAACCGCAGCTGCGCCCTTCGATGTGAGCAGCAGGATCGCAAGGACGCCCAGTTGCTGCCATAGATCGAGCGGCGTATCGGTGGCTTGTGCGATGAAGATCGCGGCCATCGTTAGATAAATACACGTTCCATCGAGGTTGAACGAATATCCGGCGGGTAGGACAAGTCCCACGACCGGTTTGGCGCAGCCAAGATTTTCCATCTTAACGATCATGCCGGGCAAGGCGGATTCGGACGAAGAGGTTCCAAGAACGAGCAATAACTCTTCGCGGATGTATCTCAAAAACCGCCAAAAGCTGAGGCCGCTGAAAAACCGCAGAATCGATCCCAGCACGAGGAAAACGAATACGGCCATCGTGGCGTAAACGCAGCCCATCAATTTCGCCAAAGGCACCAGAGAACGGATTCCCTGTGTTCCAACCAGAAAGGCGATCGCTCCAAAAGCTGCGATCGGTGCGAGCTTCATCACCATGGCCACAATGCCCATGAGAGCTTTGATCACAATTTCGAGCAGTTCGATTACCGGACGGCCTTTCTCTCCAAGATGCGACATCGCAATGCCGAAGAGCACTGCGATGCACAGGACCTGCAAAATTTCACCCGAGGTGAGTGCACTGACGAATGTGGTCGGAATGATATTCATGACGAATCCGATCGTCGTCATTGGCTTGGCGTACGCAGCTACCTTGCTGGCATCGAGAGATGCGATGGCAACGTGACGCCCTGCGCCGGGCTGAACGAGATTTACGACAACCAATCCAATGACCAGGGCAATAGTCGTCAGAACTTCAAAATACAGGAGCGCCTTCCATCCCACCCGGCCCACTTTCTTGAGATCGCTCATGTTGCCGATGCCCACGACAATCGTCGAAAAAATGATGGGACCGATGAGCATCTTGACTAGATTCACGAATCCATTCGCGAAAGCTTGGAAGATTTCCGGATGCCATCTGGGGGAGGGGTAGTACTGCGGAACAAAATTTCCGTAGAGCGCGCCGAGAAATACCGCGACTAACACTTGAATATAAAGGTGACGAAAAATCTTCATAGAGCAGGAATAAGGGGTAGGGTGGCTTGTGAGAAAATCGTAAAAGCCAAAGTTCGCAAACCCGAAAGGTTGGTGAATACACATCAAAAAAATAATATGACTGCCGTGCGCGTTTCTCTAATGACCAGATTTGTTTTGCTAATGTTGATTTCGCTCGACGTTGCCGGAGCGGAGCGCCCTCCGTTTCATCACGAGCCGATGGGCGTGGACAACGGCTGCTTTGTGGAATCGGTTCTTCTCTACGATGAATTTCACCAAACTTTCGGAGGCGATGCCTGGGCGCGCGTCTTGCAATGGGGCGCAAAAGAGGATGAGGAGATCGTTGCGGGACACGCGGTGGCCGTGTTTGAACTCAAAGATCTACTTTGGGCCTACGATATTAATTTCGGGTTTTCCCGGCTCGGTTTAAACGCCGCGCAGCGAGACGACCCGGAGTATGTAGCCTCGCTCCTTGTGATCAAATACCCGCGAGTGAGCCCGCGTTATCCGCTCTATCGTTTCGATTTTCCGCAGACAGCGCCCGAAAATTTACCGCAATCGTTGTTCGCTCACGAGGACCGCAACTACCGCGCCGCAAGTCTGGTGGCGTCCAAACTCGCGGCGCATCGGCCAGTGACGATTTTCGAATTCTCCTACGTGCAAGACGGTGTGGCCAAAAAATCCGCAGCTTGCGCATTTATCTTCAACGGCAAGCTTTGCGTCTATTTTCCGGAAAAGGGAACGTATCCGTTCATCACACAGATCAAGTCCGTCAATAACTTCAAACTCCTGCGCGCTTGCGCCCAGCGCGTCTATCCCGGTGCATCAGCGTTAATGCGATTGTGATACGGCCGAGGCGGAGCCGCTGGAGAAAGGAGAAGGGTGCCAGGCAAAAGGTTTCGAAGGCCCCCTTGTTTCCTTCCGTTCACCATTCGGGAGGATTCGTGTAATTCGTGGATAAACCCTCCGTGCCTCTGTGGTTCAACGCGCTTATGGGAAACTGGTGAACAGCACGCACACCGGAATCGGCGTCGACACGGGTGCGCCGACTGGTTTCAAGTCGCCCGTTTTTGAATCGATCTTAAAAACGACGAGGGAATTCGAGTCCTGGTGAGCCACGATCATCCATTCACCATCGGGAGAGAGCGCAAACATCCGAGGCACCTTGCCCTGCGACGGCACGATACTGAGCAGATGTAGCTTTCCCGTCTTCGAATCGATCGAGTACACCGCGATGCTGTCGTAGCCGCGATTTGAGGCATAAAGGAACTTGCCATTGGGATGCACGGCGATCTCTGCGGCGGTGTTCGTGCCCTTGTAGTCGGACGGTAGGGTGTTGACTGTTTCGATGGTCGTCAGCGCGCCGTGCGCTGGGTCGAAGGAAAAGGCAGTTACCGTATTGTTCACCTCGTTAATGACGTAGGCGAATTTACCCGAAGGGGAAAAGGCGATGTGCCGGGGGCCTGAGCCGGGAGGCGCTGCGGCGAAGGCGGGATCGTTGGGCGTAAGCTTTCCGTGCACCGCGTCGAGGCGGTAGATCATCACCTTATCGATGCCGAGATCGGGAACGAAAACATACTTATTGCTGGCATCGATCACCGCATGATGCGCATGGGGAGCTGCCTGCCTCGCAGGATTGGCCCCAGAACCGTGGTGCTGGATCGAAGTGGAAAGTGGGCCGATGCTACCATCGGCTTCCAGCGGGAATGCTTCCACGCTGCCATTTTGATAACTCGCCGCAATAAGGGTCTTGCCGGTTGCATCGACCACGACGTGGCAGGCTACCAGGGTTTTATTGGATTGTTGGTTGAGGAGTTTCAGTTTGCCCGTAGCTGGATTGATCTCGAACGCGCTGACTCCACCGCCCGCCTCTTTCTTGTACGTTCCAATGTCGGTTAACGCATACAAGTGATGTCCATCTGGATGTAGCGTGAGAAACGGAGCATTCATCGTTTCGGCGGCGAGCCCCAGCGGCGTGAGTGCGCCTGTGGCGTAGTCGAAACGAAAGGCATAGATGCCTTTGCTGTCCCCCTTCGTATAAGTTCCAGTATAAACCAGGGAGGTTTTTGCCGACAGGGTGAGGGCAGAGGCAAGTGTCATGGCAAAAGCGAAAAACAAACGACTGCGATTCTTCATGAAGCAATCCCTTCTTTAAAATGTTTACGACACACGGCAACGTAACGTTCGTTCCCGCCAATTTCGATTTGTGCGCCCTCGCGGACGGCACGGCCATGATCATCAATTCGCATATTCATAGTGGCTTTGCGTCCGCAGTGGCAGATCGTTTTAAGTTCAATCATGTCATCTGCCTGACCGAGCAAGGCTCCGCTGCCGGGGAAGAGCCGGCCCTGAAAATCCGTTCGCAGTCCATAGCAGAGAACCGGAATTTTGAGTGTGTCGGCCACGTCGGTCAAGTGACCCACTTGGGCCTCGGATAAAAATTGTGCTTCGTCGACCAATACGCAGGCGACCGGCTGCGCCCTATGTTCTGCTGTCACGCGCGTGAGTAAGTTGTCGGTGGGGCTGATGGAAATGGCATCAGCTTCGAGGCCGATTCGGGAGCGAATTTTTCCCGGACCGGCCCGCGTATCGATCATCGGAGTGAAGATAAGCGTGCGCATTCCACGTTCGTGGTAGTTGTAGCTCGACTGAAGCAACACCGTGCTTTTGCCGGCATTCATTGCAGAGTAATAAAAATAAACTTTCGCCACGTTGGTTGGCTAAGGATGAAAGAAGCTGGATTCCAGGAGAAAGGTAAGATCGTTTTTGCGTTCAACCGTAAATCGACAAGTCTCAACTTTCCTGCGGCAGCCACCACGAGCAGATGGCAGCGGCGAGGGCGAGAACACTCGACGCGAGCAGGGCCGTTCGGAAGTCACCGACCGGAGCGAGCCAGCCAAACACAACCGAGGCAACGGCGGCAGCCATACGGCCGATATTGTAACAAAAACCGGCGCCGGTCGTGCGTAGAAGAGTCGGGAATAGCGGCGGCATGTACGTGGTGAAAAGTCCAAAGACGCCAGAAAAGAATCCGACCAGAGGCACCCAGAACCACGCGAGCTCCGCGAATCCTCTCGGCACGATAAACGCGCCGAAAATTCCCACGAAAAGGCCGAGGAACATGATAAGAATCGCGCGGCGATTCCCGATTTTATACGCCAGCCATCCTGCTGCGAAATTCCCCACCATCGACACGGCGATCATGAAAAAGAACGCAGCTGAAACGCGCTGTGTAATTTCCGCAGGCGATAATCCGGATGAACTCAGCAATCGGCGAAAATGTTGCGGATGCCAGAAGAGGAAGAGCCACCAGGCGGATAAACTGAGCGCGCAAACCACCATGGTGCACCACGTTGTCTTCGCGATCTCACCGCGAAAGAGGTCCCGAATTCCCGGTTTCACCGTCACGCTCGCTTCGGCGCGCTGCCATGCTTCCGGTTCGGGCACATGCTTGCGAATCCAGACGACCAGCAAGGCGGGGATCACGCCGATCAGAAACACCATCCGTTCTGGAGGCGGATGCGGAAGCAGATTGAGCAGTCCCACCGACGCGGCCGCGATCAGATTGCCGATGTTCACCCCGCATTGTAGCACCGCCGCGATCCACGGGCGCCAATCCTTCGGCCAGGTTTCCGCGAGAAGTGATGCGCCCAGCGCCCATTCCCCGCCGATGCCAAGCGCGGCTATAAAACGAAAAACCATAAGCTGCCACCACGTTTGCGACGCGGCGCAAAGTCCGGTGCAGAGTGCGTACGTAAGGACGGTGAGGGCGAGCGTGCGACTCCGTCCTATCAGGTCGCCCAACCGGCCAAAAAACGCGCCGCCCAGCGCCCAGCCGACGAGAAACGCAGCCTGAATGTAAGCGGTTTTTTCTTTTACCGCGGGATCGGCCGAACTGGTTGCCCTGAGCAATTGGATGACCAGCGGCGTAGCCACGAGCGTGTAAAGATGGAGTTCCAATCCGTCGAACAGCCAACCGAGCCAGGCGGCGATGCCAGACTTCCATTGTTGCGGGGTAAGATCGCGCAGACGCGTTGCTTCCGTTGCGGCGAGGGGGACTGACGACATAAGGGGCTCAAAAGGGCTACACACGAAGGCGCCTGACTCAAGTCATTGTTCGGGATGAAGTCGTGGTTGGCGGTGGTGGGCTGACGCGTCCCTGCGACGGCAATTTGCGATTGGAAGCGCAGGCCCACGCTGGCCTGCTGGGTTAGGAGGATGCAGGCGCTCTCACATGGCGTGAGCGCTGGCTTAAACATCGCGCTACTTTGGGCCGAGCTAAACACATCCATGGGTTGCCTGATTTTTTGACCTGTCCCTTATTAGGTCCCTGGGTTAAGCGTGCGCTGAAAAAGTTGCGGAAGAAAGTAGCCAAGCGAACAACTCTTCCGAAGGTAGGGCGGGACTAGCCTGCGGCCTGCGAAACTTTAGCAAAGCAGGCTGGGACCGTTCCCACCCCCGATCATTTCTCTGCTCTGCTTTCCCCCCGTATTTGCGCGAGTTTTCAGGATCCATGCCGGTTTAAATCGGCATAAAACGCACCAGGGAAATTCAGCCGTTTATATTTTAAATTTTTAGAGTATATTACATATTAAATAATTTATTAGAACTACACAAAATAGGCCACGTGCGTGCGAACGGTGGTGGCATTTCTTAAATGGGAGCGAAGGCGGTCCGTCTGCATTCTCCATAACCCAGCAGGCTAGCGGCCTGCGCTCCCGAGTGGCGCGAGTGGGCTTAAGCGCCGCGCTACTTTGGACCGAGCTAAAACACCTCCGCAGGTTGCCCGATTTTTTTGACCTGTCCCTTAATTAAGTCCCTTGGACGCGCCGTCCCACCTCATCGCCAGACTTCCTGTCAAAAGCGGATTCCAAGAACTGACCGCTGTGCCGCATCCATTAGAACCATCTGCAGTGCCTTGAGGTAAAACCGACGGTTTTTAGCTTACAGCCCTGAAGTATATCGAGTCCGACGATAAATATTCATTGAATAACCTCTACAACAGCCGTTGTAGGCTCAAATGGAAACCCCTAGCACTTGGACGATCGGCAAACGCATTACATTTGGTTTTGCCGTCGTATTAATAGCTATGGGGCTCGCGTCTGGGTATGCAACTTGGACGATGAAGCATGCTGAACTGAGCGCGCAGACGATTGCCAACCAAACGCTTCCCGAAGCAGTGATCGGTTCAAAGCTCGTGGCTCAGATCGGTGACATTCGAGTTGCCGCACGGGATTTTGCTCTTACCTACGCTCCCGCCTACGCAGAAAAGGCCAAGAAACTGTTTGAAGGCGTAAGGGCGACGCTCTCCGACGCCAAAGCTTTGAGTGTCGCGCATCCAGCAATGGCAAAATTGAGTGACGATATCCAGAGGACGGAACCACTCGTCGTCGAATACGAGAAATTGATTTTTGCGATGGAAGTTCGCGGTGCCGCTTATATCAAGGCGCGCGATGCAGCTGGCCAAACCGCTTTGGATCTCAACAACAGTTGGGCTAAGATTGTCACGCTACAGTCCAAACTCTTTAAGCAAGATACGACCGCTTCAGGAAGCGTTTCGGCTCAGCCCAGCGCCGAGCAATTCAAAATCTTGGAACTCGCCGTCGAAGGTCAGCTCCACACCAACCTCGCTTGCGTGGGAAACTGGAAGTCCCAGGTAGTCCACAAGGTTGAATTATTGGAAACGAGTCATGCGGAATTGGCGAAAGTTCGGAAAAACCTAGAGGAACTCGCCCCGCTGGTTACCGCGACTGAAATCAAAGCGGAACTCTCACTAGCAAAGCAGCTCGTTGCCGCTTACGAAGGCACGATAGACGACGTTAAAACTTCAACACTTACTTTTGATGAAATCACTTTCAAGCACACTGCGCAGGGAGCAAAGTTGGCCACTTCAGTCGCAGATCTTTTAGCGAACGTTAATATGCGTGTGCAGGAAGCCGCTTCGTCTTCCGGAGCCAGTCTGACTCGCTCGATGTTCACTGTCATTGGCGCAGTCATGGGAGGAATAGCCATCGGGATTGTCGCGGCGTACTTTATTATTCGTGGCACAAATAAAGTGCTGATGGATGTCACTCACACGTTGGAGGATGGGACCAATCAGATTGTCTCCTCTGCCGGGCAGGTTTCTTTTTCCAGTCAAGAATTGGCCCAAGGCTCCAGCCGACAGGCCGCCAGTCTGGAAGAAACGGGGGCTTCGCTCGAAGAGATGTCCAGTATGACCAAGCGCAATGCCGATAGCGCCCAGCAGGCAAAAGATCTTTCGAATCAGACGCGCTCGGCCGCCGACCGTGGAACCAGCGACATGGAGGAAATGAAACGGGCGATGGATGGCATCAAAAAGTCATCCGAAGATATTTCAAAAATCATCAAGACGATCGACGAAATCGCCTTCCAAACGAATATTTTGGCGCTCAATGCGGCCGTTGAAGCTGCGCGTGCGGGAGAAGCCGGCATGGGTTTTGCCGTCGTCGCGGAAGAAGTGAGAAGCCTTGCGCAACGCAGCGCAGAATCTGCAAAAGAAACCGCCGGAAAAATCGAAGAAGCCGTTAAAAAGAGTAACGAAGGCGTGATCATTTCTGGAAAAGTTGCGCAATCGCTCGCGGAAATTTTGGAAAAAGCTCGAAAGGTCGATGCCCTCGTCGCCGAAATCGCGATGTCTTCGTCTGAACAGAGCCAGGGAATCGGGCAGGTCAATTCGGCCGTCTCGCAAATGGACCAGGTTACTCAAAGCAATGCGGCCAGCGCAGAAGAAAGCGCTTCGGCGTCGGAAGAGCTTAATGCCCAAGCAAACGTTCTGAAGCAAGTTGTGGAGAAACTTTCCCTCCTGGTCGGTGGTTTGAACAGAAACGACGCGGATTTAGATTCCGAACAGACCGCCGAAGGCAAACCGAAGAAACGGTTGATGCAGGGTCTCGCCAGGATCGACGAAAAGCAGCCGGAAACAGATTTGGTCGGTCCATAAGACACGCACTTAAAATTTTTCTTCGTGTGGTTTCGATCACATCGAGAAACACAAGCGAGCCCGCTCAATCTCTGAGCGGGCTTTTTGTTAGCATTCACTTAAAGCCGCGAGTTCCGAGGGTAGGGCGGACTCGCTGAGTCCGCCGTCTCGCGGAAGACGAAATCTATGCTGAAATTTGCTTCAATTGTTTACGCGCAAAAAAACGCAAGAAGTGCAAAAATTAGCCACAAAGGATCACAAAGATCTCAAATAAAAATTCCTTGGTTCTTTGTGCTCCTTCGTGGCTAATCGTTTCCGGGGTTTGACGGAAGCTCACCACGAAGTGCACGAAGATCACGAAGAACCGAGACGACAGGATAGGCTTTATTGGCCGTCGCGCAGGTGCGGGATCGCAAATCGGAGGATCGGTGATTGACGCCGATCGTGAAGGTTCTGCAACCGCGTCAATCGCGGTTGTTCCGTTTTGTGCCTCTTTGCGGCCAATCACTTCAGAGGTATCCACGAATGGACACGAATTAGCACAAATCAGAGAAAAACGAGGAAGAAAAAACCGAGACGACTCTTTTCAACCTAAATACCTCAGATGTTTTTGAACACGGAGCTCACAGAGAGTACGGAGCAAGAAGGATGAGCCACCTCATAATATCTCAGAAATCGTGGAACCGCGGAAAAATTCCTCGGTGTTTCCGTTCTTCCGCGATTGGTTTGGCTTCTCTCCTCTTGCGCCTGCTTTATTTGCGGTTTCGCCGCTCCAGATTATTTGTGGATCTTCTGCGTATTGTCGAATGCGACATGGCGGCGCTGCGGAATCACATGTCTGAACCCGGCTAGACAATTTTACAGAACGGTATTCATGTTGAGGGCCTACAGTATGGGTTCTCATGAACTATCCACGCCCTGGTCATAGGTGGCAGTGGCTCGCTCGTTCAAGCCGTCTCAACTCTCAACCAAGCTCTCTCACCTTTCAAAAAAATGAACCTACAACTCGATAATAAACTCACGCTCGTCACCGGCTCGACCGCGGGCATCGGTTTCGGCATCGCATCCTCGCTCGCAGCAGAAGGAGCGCACGTGATCATCAATGGTCGCTCTGAAAAGCGCGTCGCCGAAGCGATTTCAAAAATCAAGCAACAGAATCCGAAAGCCAAATTGGAATCGCTTGCTTCGGACTTGAGCGAGGCTGCTGCAGTTGAAGAGGCGACGAAACGTTTTCCGAAGGTCGAGGTGCTCGTGAATAATTTAGGTATCTACGAACCGAAGGACTTCGACAAAATCACCGACCTCGATTGGCAGAAGATCATCGAGACCAATTTCATGAGCGGGGTGCGGCTGAGTCGCGCTTATCTGCCTGGAATGAAAGAGCGCAACTGGGGACGAATCATTTTTATTTCGAGCGAATCGGCGGTGAACATTCCGGTGGAGATGATCCACTACGGCGTGACCAAAGCAATGCAGGTTGCGCTCGCGCGCGGCTTGGCCGAAAGCACGGTGGGCACGGGAGTCACGGTCAATTCTGTGCTGGCCGGACCCACTCGCTCGGAGGGCGTGGAGGAATTCATCGTCGGAATGGCAAAGAGCAAAGGCATCACACCTCAGCAGGTGGAAAAGGAGTTTTTCAAAACCGTCAGACCAAGCTCACTGCTTCAACGCTTCGCATCAATTGATGAAATTGCTGCCATGGTCACTTACGTCGCAAGCCCGCTATCATCCGCTACGAATGGAGCTGCCCTCCGAGCAGAAGGTGGCGTAGTACGCTCGATCCTCTGAGAAGATCGGTCGAACGGGTAGGACGGGACCGCTGAGCCCGCCGTCGCGCGGAAAACGGGATCCAGATAAAAATTTTCGGGTGAGGTGAGCCAGCGCGTCCGTGGACTTCGAAGCCTTTGGCGTAGAAGCTCCCTGCGACGGCATTTCGCGATTGAGATGTTTGCATTGCTTGCCATTGCCGTCGCAGGGACGCGCCGGCCCACCTTCTCATCGAAAGCGTCGTTGAGATTTATTTCAAAAACACGCCGTGATTAGCGTTACGAAAGAATGTTTTTTTGGGAGCGCAGGCCGCTGCCCTGGCTCTTGAATCTCTGTGAGTGTATTTCCGAAGCTTGCTTCGGCTTGATCGGGGGTAGGGGCCGTCTGTCCTTAACGGCCCTCATTGCGCGTGCGCAGTTCCAATAAGGTCGGTTAAGGGATAACTGCCCCGCATTCTTTAATGCGCGGAGCTTGCTCCGCGCATCTTTACTCCTGCAGCCTCGCAACTCGCGCCGAACTGTCATGCAGCGAGCCCCTTGTCAGCGACTGACAGCATATCCATCGATGACTCCTCCGCTCCATTTCCCCCAGCTCATGCCTGCTTTCATTCTCCGTATTGTCGTTGTCAGTCTTGCCCTGTCCTTCTGCCTCGTTCCCCTCGTGCAAGCGGAAAAAATAATCGTAACTGTCCAAGCCGATGCTCTGGGCAAAGCGATCAGTCCTGACCTCGTTGGCATTTTTTTCGAGGATATCAACTACGCCGCCGACGGAGGTCTCTACGCCGAACTGATACAAAACCGATCCTTCGAATATCAGGCGACGGAGCAACCCTCGTGGAACCCACTCACGTCTTGGGAACTCACGACGCGTGGCGGTGGCAAGGGCTCCCTCGTTGTCGATGCGGCGGATCCGATTCACCTCAACAATCCGCACTATGCGGTCCTGCATGTGTCGCAGCTTGGTGACGGCGTCGGTCTCGCCAACTCCGGTTTCGACGGAATTCCACTCCACGAAGGGGAACACTACGACGTTTCGTTATTCGCGAAGCACCTTTATTCTGGAGAACGGTGGAACCCTGCCGCCAACCGTGGCGAGCCCACACCGCTGATCGTTCGCTTCGAGAGCAAGAATGGCGAAAATATCGGGGAAGTTTCGTTGCAAGCGCCGGGGCGCGAATGGACGCGCCGTACCGCGACGATTACGGCGAAGCGGTCGGAGCCCGCCGCGCGCTTCGTCGTCCTCGCGACCGCCCCGGGTGGAGTAGCCTTCGACGTGATTTCGGTTTTCCCGCAGAAAACGTTTCACGATCGCCCGAATGGTTTGCGCACTGATCTCGCGCAAGTGGTTGCCAATTTGAAACCGAAGTTCGTTCGCTTTCCCGGAGGCTGTCTCGTGCATGGCAACGGACTCGGCAACATGTACCGATGGAAAGATACGGTCGGACCCATCGAGCAGCGCAAGGAGCAATCCAACATCTGGCGTTACCACCAGACCGTCGGTCTTGGCTACTTTGAGTACTTCCAGTTTTGCGAAGACATCGGGGCCAAGCCGCTGCCGGTCGTACCGGCCGCCGTGTGCTGCCAGAATTCCGGCTATACCAACGGCATTGGCCAGAAGGGCCTTCCGCTCGACCAAATGCCGGACTACATCCAGGAGATTCTCGACCTAATCGAATATGCCAACGGCCCGGTCACGTCGACGTGGGGATCGAAGCGCGCCGCCGCAGGGCATCCCGAGCCCTTTGCGCTCGAATACCTCGGAGTCGGCAACGAGGACCATATCACTCCGGTTTTCAAAGAGCGGTTCAAACTCATCTACGATGCCATCAAGGCGAAGCATCCCGAGATCACCGTCATCGGCACCGTTGGCCCGGCTCCTGAGGGCGAGGACTTCGAGGTCGGTTGGAAAATCGCCGACGAGTTGCGCGTGCCGATGGTGGACGAGCATTACTACATGAAGCCGGACTGGTTCCTCGCCAACCTGCACCGGTACGACTCCTATGATCGCGCAAAGCCGAAAGTGTACCTTGGAGAATACGCCTCGCATGGCAACAAGCTGGTCAACGCGCTTGCCGAAGCGGCCTACCTGACCGCCCTCGAACGCAACGCCGATGTCGTCCACATGGCCTCCTATGCCCCCTTGCTCGGCAAGCTCGGGAACACACAGTGGAATCCCAACCTCATCTATTTCTCGAACACGGAAGTTTTCCCCACCGTCAATTACTACGTTCAGCAGCTTTTCAGTATCAACTCAGGAGATACATGGCTGCCTTTTGCCATCGCAGAATCCGCGCAGTCCGCCGGTCTCGCGTTCTCCGCCGTGCGAAACGCCCGGAGCGACGACCTCATCCTCAAGATCGTCAACCCGACCCAGGCGCCACAAACCCTACACATCGAACTCGGTGGCGCCCGCCGCTTCGCCGACTCGGGCATCAAGACGTTGCTCACCGGCGATCCGCAGGCAGGCAACGACAGCAAGACGCCAAATGCCGTGATGCCAGTCACCACGACGATTCCCATCAGCTCAGTGTTCGACTGCGAAAGCCCAGCCCACTCGCTCACCGTGATTCGAATCTCCAGTCGCGGGAAATCCGCCCAACGCTGAATCGCTCCTCGTGAAATTCGGTTTTAGAAAAGCTGAAGGGATAAAGTGAGCCGGCGCATCCGTGGACTTCGAAGCCTTTGGCGTAGAAGCTCCCTGCGACGGCCTTTTGCGATTGAGACGCTTACTCTGCATGCCATTGCCGTCGCGGGACGCGCCGGCCCTCACCTTCTTACCCGTTCGCTAAAGTGACAACGCCGTGCGGAGGTGGGGCACGAGGAGTTTGGTGAATTCTACGGAATCAGGTGCAGAGAGATGCGACCACTCGGGACAGGTGAAACGGGCGAGTTCAGGATAATCTTCGAAGTAGATCCCGGACACTCCCGTGCTCTTGATCAAAGGCTCCCACGTTTTGGCTCGTGGCGTCCCTTGGTCTTCGAGCTTTTTGAGTTTACCGCCCATGGGAAATCGCACGAATACGATTTTGCCGCCTCGCGCCCGCGCCTTGGCGCCCGCGGCAACAGTATCTTGAAAGCGAGCTTCGATTGCT